>ERZ773075.547-NODE-547-length-27959-cov-39.2123_pt1 | contig 27959 bp, 24 predicted proteins | sample MGYA00580614_ERZ773075 | MGnify/ENA primary metagenome ERZ773075 (study PRJEB29015, sample SAMEA2738021) | human oral metagenome | biome: human oral; feature: human-associated habitat; material: dental | place: China | collected 2043 ...
AGTGATGCGAGTGTGTCAACCCACATCCTGCCGGAGGCCTTCACACAACCTCAGCCCTGTTCACAACCTCCCAAGGAAGTACAACTAGGGGGCGTCGCAGTGTCAATCGGCGCCGGGGGTAGCCGTCCAGATGGGGTTATTGAGGCATATTCACAGGGCGAGGCAAGCGGCCCCTGACCTGGGCAAACACAAGCGGTCGTCGTGGCTGTGAATAACCCTCATTGACCTGTTTTTTCAGACTGCCTATGTGGCTCATGCAGCTCCGATCCTCTGCTTCGAATGTTGCAGGTGTAATGAGAGTGAGTTGTCTTCGTCGTCGTCCTCGTTGTCAGCCCAAGTCCGTTGTCTTCCGGTCGTCTGTCGTGACTTCGTAGGGGCCCCCGCGTACCGGAGCGAAGCATGCGTTATGATCCTGTGATCTGATCGTGCAGCAGGCATGTGAGGCTGTTTTAGGGAAGGAGTGGCGATGTCTGTTGATGGTGCTCAGAATGGGACGTCGGGGGTCCGTGTCCCCCGCAGGTGGCCGGCCCGGGACTGCCTGCTCCTGACGAGTCTGCGCTCTCCGGTGATGCTGCTTGGGTGGATATTCCTTGTTTATGTGTTCGGGTATGTGGCGTACTCGACCATCGCTCATCGAATTGACGTTGCCGCTGACCCGTATGCTACGCAAGAGCCTCATGTGTTCTGGGTGGTCCTGGCGATTCTGTTCTCCGTTCTTATGGTCCTGCTGGCGATGTCGTTAATCCTCAGCTTCACCGTGGTGGACCGGGATGGTGTGCACGCCTATCGGTTCCTCATGTGCTACTGGAGGCGCCACGACTTCTCCTGGGAGGACTTCTGGAGGGGATCCTTCGTGTCGGAGGCGGTCTCGAGAAGCAATGACGGAGTGAGAATCAAATCCTGCACCCTTTATGTCTCTCGGGAGTGGAGGAGCTGGAAGCCTGATGATGAGAGTGCGGAGGGCTCCGCACGTCATACGGGGCCTCGTCGTACTCTGGCGAAAGGGACCGGGATTCCTGGGCTTCAGTTCTTTTCACTATCCGGAGGTGGTGCAGTCGAGCGCGTGGACCGCCGCTGGTGCCAGGTCATCGAGTGGGCGGAGCACAAGGGGTACCTCCGGCGAGGTGATACCCGCCCGGGAACCGTCTCATAAGGCCACCTAAAGAAGTGGGCGGCACCGCCGCAACGGTGCCGCCCACAACGATGAGGTCAGAACTGCTCAGCGAGCCGGTTCGGTCTCGAGTGGAACCCACGGGTCCGGCTGGCGGGTGATGCGGTTGCGCAGGTCCCGGCGTACCAGCTCGATGGACCACAACCAGATGACGTGTCCCAGCGCCTCGGAGAAGTGCTCCGCCCAGGTCTGCCCGCCGGCAACCCACGGGAAGGGTGAGGGGACCGTCCCCGTCAGTGGCATGAGCACCAGGTGCGCGCCCACCCACACGAACAGACCGAAGGCAGCGCCCTGCCACAGTGTGATCGACTTGTAGTACTCGGCCATGACGCAGTAGAAGACGGCGAAGACGAGCGCAAAGCCGAAGTGGATGATGAAGGAGTAGATCGGCAGGCCCTCGTTGCCGTTGAAGGTGATGCCGGTGTGGGACTGATCTGGGCTCATCCCCAACTGTTCCAGGAGCTTTTGGGGCGGGTTCGTGGCGTTGCGCTCAGGGGTACGGGGTGGGAAGGGCACCTCCCATCCGAACTTGACGATGGCGGAGAAGAACCCGCCGATGATGCCGACGATGATCGCGGTCCCGATGCGTCGCCGGGTGGGATTGGTCTTCTCCAGCAGGGTGGACAACATGAGTGTCTCCAGATGTTGGGGGACAAGCGGTACGGTGACCGGGACCGTGGACGGCTTCCAGACAGAACGGCGTCCCAGATGTATGAGGTCATGACGTTCACTGTCCCGGCTTCGGGAAGCCTGACACGCGGCTGTCTTTGACCGCAATGAGGACAAAGGTCAGGGGCGTCGTCGGCCTCCTGCTGCTGATGGTGGTGCTAGGAGGAGTCGCGGGGCCCCGCCCGCTGCTGCGGACGGGGCCCATTGGCGCCTACCGGGTGGTTATCTCTGGTGGTCGGATCAGTTGCCTCCGGCGTCGGAGGAGGCTCCGTCGGAGCCGCCCTGCTGGCTGTCCGCGCTGTTGTCGGAGCCCGGGTGGTTGTCGGCCCCCTCGTGACCCTGACGGTGGTCGGAGCCGCCCTGCTGACCCTCGGAGTCACCAGGCTGGTTGTCGCTGCCCCCGACACCGTCGGGTTTCGAGGAGTTGTCGACCGCACCGCCCGTCTTGCTGGTGCCTCCGGACGTCTTGCTGTCGGTGCTGGGGGTGGCAGCGCCTCCCTCGCTGGTCTTGCCCGCGGTCTGCTCGGTGGCCGGGGTGGTGGTCGTCGAGTCGCTCGACTTGGAGCCGGAGCAGGCGGCCAGGCTGAGCCCGGCGGTGACGATGAGGAGTGAGGCGGCAAGGGTCTTGGCACGTGTAGCGGTGAATCGCATGAGTTCTCCTTATGCGGTTGCTGTTGCAGTATCAGTGCAGTGGCAGTGCGGGTCAGTGGGTCCGGCCTGCACTTGCGGATCCGGAGTCGCCGTCGTCCATGGAGTTCGTGTGGGAGCTCGGCGGCGCCCACTGTGAGTGACGATCGTCATAAGCGGCTATGCGGTTGTTCGGCAATCCCGGTTGCCGATGGCTCCGAATCTCTTTCGAGACTAGCAACAACAAACGGACCGGCAGGGTGAATTGTTGTGACAATCATCTCCTGTCTGGTGGTCATCGAACTGCTCGGAGGGTGCATCTCGGGTGTCTCGCAGTGTGTTCTACCCGTGCTCCTGTCTCGCGATCGGTCGCCCTGTGGTCAGTCTCATAGTGCTCACGCACCTGGAACAGACCCTGTTGGATCTTGTCCGGCTGATGAGAGGCTCAGAAGTAGTAGGGGAAGGGCGACCAGTCAGGGGAGCGGCGCTGGAGGAAGGCATCGCGCCCCTCGATGGCCTCATCGGTCATATAGGCCAGGCGCGTGGCCTCGCCGGCGAAGACCTGCTGGCCGGCCAGGCCGTCATCGGCCAGGTTGAAGGCGAGCTTGAGCATGCGGATCGCCTGCGGAGACTTGCCCGCCACCGTGGCCGCGTACTCCAGGGCCCGCTCCTCGAGCGCGGCGTGGGGCACGGCCTCGTTGACGACTCCCCATCGCTCGGCGGTGACGGCGTCGTAGGTGCGGGCCAGGAAGAAGATCTCGCGGGCGCGCTTGTCCCCGACTTGGCGGGCCAGGAGCGCGGAGCCGTAGCCGGCGTCGAAGCTGCCGACGTCGGCGTCGGTCTGCTTGAAACGTGCGTGTTCGATCGAGGCCAGGGAGAGGTCCGCGACGACGTTGAGACTGTGCCCGCCACCTGCCGCCCAGCCCGACACAGCGGCGATGACGGCCTTGGGCATGGTGCGGATGAGGCGCTGGACCTCCAGGATGTGGAGGCGGCCGGCCCGGGCGGTGTCGAGGCGGGCCTGAGCGGCAGCAACATCGGCCTCGTGGCTGTAGGTGCGGTCGTCAGTCTCGCCGGCGGCAGTCGGGGGTTTCTGCGAAGCGTCCGGCGAGGTGTCCCGCTCGTAACAGTAGCCGTCCCGGCCCCGGATGCGCTGGTCGCCCCCGGAGGAGAAGGCCCAACCGCCGTCGCGCGGGGAGGGGCCGTTGCCTGTGACGATGACGGCGCCGATGTCGCCGCTCGTGCGTGCGTGATCCAGGACCCGGTAGAGCTCGTCGACGGTGCGGGGGCGGAAGGCGTTACGGACCTCGGGGCGGTTGAAGGCCACCCGGACGACCGGCAGGTCCCGCGTCCATGCGCCGTCCTCGTCCCGGACGCAGCCCCGGTGGTAGGTGACGTCGGTGAGAGCCAGTGGCCGGGGGGTCTCGTGGGGATCTTCGACGCCGGGTTCGGCATGGGGAAAGCCGGGCACCTCCCGCCAGCGGACGGGGTCGAAGATCTCGGAGACGCGGCGTGGCAGCGGGTGGGCCGCAGTGGGCGTGCTACTCATGGCTCCAGCGTAGGGGCGTTGGAAGCGCTGAGGACTCGCGAGGCCTCACACCGTTGATCCTGCGGCCGGTCCCGGCTGTTCTGTCTCTCAGGTGCCTAGGGCGGAGGCGATGAGCTCGGTACGGGATGTGTGGCCGAGGTGGTGGAGGACCTCGGAGACGTAGATGCGCACGGTGTTCTCGGAGATGTCGAGCTTCCTGGCGATACGGCGGTTTGTCAGACCCTCCAGGAGGCAAGCGTAGATCTCCTGGAGCCGGGGAGGCAGCTCGGCGACCAGCTGCTGTGTGTGGGCCTCGGCGTGCCGACGGCGCTGCTCGGCCTGGTACGCGTTGACGAGCATCTCCGTGGGGCGCGAGGACATGACCGGCTCACCGCGGCTGGCCCGGAGGAGCGCGGCGGCGACATTCTCCGTGCTCTCATCCTTGGTGATGAATCCACTCACCCCTTCGGCCAACGCGTCGGACAGCATTTCATCGCGGCTGAAGACGGTGAACATGACAATGGGCATCCTAGGGAACCGCTGGTGAATGGCTTTCGCCGTCTGGGCTCCATCCATATCCGGCATATCACTGTCCAGCAGGACGACGTCGATCGGCTGCTGCCCGGTCATGAGCAGGCTAATGGCCTGCCGTCCTCCGGAGGCTGCTGCGACAACGGTGACGGTCCGCTGTGCGTCGAGCTGCTCGGCGAAGGTGGTGCGAATGACGGGATCGTCATCAACGATGAGAACTCGTAGGGAACGCACGGTGTGGTTAGGCATAAGCGGCTCCGTCCGGTGGTGACATAATGGATCTCGCATTATCGAGTGGGGGTGCGATATCGCTCCAGGGAAGGCTGGCCAGAACGGTCCAAGAGGCCCCGATTCGGTTGGAGCTCAGGGAGCCCCCGGCACTCTCGAACCGGTCCTGAAGCGCCCATAAGCCGTACCCTCCGTGCATCTCCTCGGGGACCTCTTGTTCTCGCCACGGTGAGCTGCAGCTGATGAAGAGCACGTCCTGCCCCTGCTCAACGAAAAGGGAGACGAGATCGTGCGGGGAGTTGTACTTGAGGGCGTTGAGGGTGTTCTCACGGATGAAGGCGACCAGGAGCCTGCCGGGCTCGGAGCGGTGCAGTGACGGAATTTTCTCGATACCGTCCAGGTCTGCGTCCAGAATGATCTCACGCTGGGACAGCGTGGAGGCGCTGGAGTCGACGATCTCCTGGAGGCTGGGCTCCTCCCTGGGTGGGCCCTTGGAGACTGCGAGGTTGTGGATGAGGGCGCGCAGGTGGGCGAGGGCCTGCTGGGTGCGATCCTGCAGATCGAGAATGCGGTCGCGGTCATCCCCGCTGGGTAGTTTGATGGAGCGGGAGATAATGAGCATGCGGGTGAGGTCCGCGGCCAGATCGTCGTGAAGGCTGTCGGCGATGTCGCGGCGCAACTGTTGAATGAGCTCGGCGGCGATCTCCTTGGAGCGATCCGCCTCTCGTTGCATCTCCTCCAGGCGTTCCTTGGCGCTGCGGATCAAAATGCTAATAGACGCACAGAAAGAACCTAAAAGAATTATGGAAACGGTTGTCAGGAGAAGGGGAATTCCTGAGATGATTTGAACGAGATAAAATAACGCAATCTGAATGACGGCCAATCGTGTTTCGTTGGCTACGAGGAGGTCGGCGACGATGGCGTAGATGAGGATCCAAGCCCAGCCTAGATATATGTTCGGAGTAATGAAAGCGCCAACTAATACAGTAGAAAATAAGGCTACTCCGACGCGTCGGTTCTTTATGTAGGCGTATGATGTGAAGGCCAGAAGCTGGAGGGCTTCCAGGAATGCAGTAGTTTTGTTGATGTAGGTGAAAAACGTGATGACATCTAGGAGGGTTATAGAGGCGGCGGTCAACAGCAATGTCATCCGCCTGAGGTGCGGCAAGAACCTGCGGTACCGAACCCATAATGTTGAGAGAAGACTGCTTTTCTGCATTATCTTTGAGGAGATAGGGGCGTTGCCGACACTCCGCTTCTATGTGAAGTGTTTGATGTCAAAAAACTGTCACCCCTAAGGGGTGAGCTTAGGGGTGACAGAGTGGGGGATCAGTGGCGCCACCACCAGCTGGTTGATCTGTCACACCACGGCGAGGAGGGGAAGGCGCACCAGTCCAGACGGGGCCTGCCGTATGTCGCCGGATCCTCCTGCTGAGCCGGGGCAGCGGTTGTTGCGGCGCTGGCGGGCGCTGCGAGTCCGGCCATAAGGAGGGCGACGAGGGAAATGCGGGCTAAGGTTTTCATAGGGGATCTCCTATTTGGGAGTAGGTGGGGTGTCAACGGACAATTTATCCTACCATTCTTTCCGTTTGTGGCAACTATGATCTTCGACGACTTCGATTGATTCATTTCTCAACAAAAACTGCCGAAATGAAGTCATCATCGCGGGTGTGCTTCTGGGGGCGCTCCGAGTGCTTGATCGCGTCATCAGCCCCGGCGGCCGGCTCCTCGTACCCTGTTCCGTCACCCACGGCTCCGTGTGAGCCCGACCGTCTGATTGATGGCCCAGAGTACTGAGAACGCTCGGGGTGCTCAGGGCAGCCGGCAGGCTCCTGGCCCTGGCTTGGTCACAATCGTGGCGGCGCGCTCGGCCTCCGGAGCCCGGTCTCGATAAGTCTGAAGCCACTGGGGGGCGAAGTCCTCGGCATCATCCGCTGGAACGAGGGCGTATACGGATCCGCCCCATCCGGCTCCGAAGGAGGAGGCACCGATGGCGCCCGCCTCACGGGCCAGGGACACCATGAGCCGGGTCTGGGGCACCTGGTTGCGCAGGCCTCGGTCGGCCAGCTCCTGGGAGCGCTCAAGGACCTCGCCCATGCCGGGGTCGGCAGCAGCGATCAGCCGGGCGCCGTCGGGAACCAGGATGAGGGACTCGACGAGGAACTGCTCGATCCGCTGCCTCTCGTATCCGGGGTCGCACAGCCTTAGCAGGTCCTTCAGTGCCGGATCGCCGGCCGCCTGCTCGCCGGTGGCGTCCCCGATCAGGTGCCTGACCGCAGCGGCCAGGGAGGCGTCGGTGCGTCCGGTGGCCTCGTTCCACCTGGCCAGCACCGCCTGGACGGTGTTCGGCCCACGGTTGTAGTCCTCCAGGGCCGCTCCGGTCTTGTGGGCCAGCACCCCGGTCACGCCGACGACGAGCGCCCACTGGGAGGGGAAGGAGATGGTTCGGGTGATGCGCATCGGGTCGAAGTCGGCCAGGAGCAGCCGGTCCTGGGCTCCGCACAGCATGCCGGTGTGGTCCTCGCTTCCACCGCGGGTGCCCACCCCGCTGGTTCCCGGCAGGTCGCGCCAGGCCCGTCCGCCCTCCACGGCGGCGAGGTAGCCGGCCAGGGACAGCCGGTCGGGCATCGACTCGATCCACCGGGGATCCGCGTCCCACCCGTTGAGGGAGGCCAGGGCCAGGGCCGTGGCGCACACGAGCGCGGAGGACGAGCTCATCCCGGAGGCCGGTGGCAGGTCCGAGGAGATGGACAGGTGGGTCGCGGTGCCCACCCCGAAATTGAGGGTGAGACGGTCCAGAACCGTCTGAAGGTAGCGGCCCCAGTGGCCCGGCTCCAGACCCGGGTCCACCCCGGCGCGCAGGGTGACCGGATCGCCGCCGTCCGTGGTGGCGGTCAGGGACGCGGGCGGCCCGACCACACGACGCGCCCGCGCCGTGATTGCTCTGTCGATGGCGCCGACCAGGACCGAGCCGCCGGCGTAGTCAGTGTGCTTGCCCAGGACCTCGACGCGTCCGGGCACCCGCCAGGCGGTCTCCTCGGGCGCCTCACACATCGCCTGACGCGTTCCCTGACTCACAGCGATACCTCCGTCCCGGACAGGCGGGCCTCGACCTCGCGGATGTCCTCACGTCGCGAGAGGTCCAGGACCCCGCCGGTCGCCGGCAGGACCGAGACCGGACCGGGCAGGGCGCGCACGGCGTCGACGATCTCCAGCTCGCCGCGCGGTGAGGGGCTGATCCGGCGGCAGGCGGCGAAGATCTCAGGGGTGAAACGGAAGGCGTTCATCGACACCGGGGCGTGGGCTCCGGCGGCCCGGACCACCTCCGGCGCGGGCTTCTCCACGATCTCCTCCAGCACCCCGTCGCGGGCGCGCACAAGAGCGAAGGCGGCGATCCGCTCGGCGGGGATGTTGGACTCGGCCACCAGGGCGGCGCGGTCGAAACCGGCCAGGGCGGTGCCCCGGTGGAGGGCCAGGTCGCGCAGAACCTGACGGGGGTAGTAGTTGTCCCCGTTGACCATGAGGAAGGACTCCTCGCCCACGGCGGCCTCGGCGGACAGGACGGCGTCGGCCGTCCCCAAGGGGGTGACCTGAACGGCCAGGTCGATCGTGAGTCGGGTGAGTTCCAGGGAGTCGATGTGGTGGTGGAAGTCCTCGTGCTCGGGCCCGACGATCAGAACGGCACGCTCGATCCCGGCGTCGGCCAGGGCCGCCAGGCTGTAGTCGATGAGCCGGTGCCCGCCGATGGGCATGAGGGCCTTGTAACCGCTGGCGGCGGCCGCGGCCTGCTGGGAGGTCAGGCCGGAGCCGGCCGGGCCCTCCGTCCGCATCCGGGTCCCCAGGCCCCGGGCCAGGACGACGGCGGTGCGGGTCCGGTCTGCTGCGTCAGTCATGTGGATCCTCTTCTCCTAGTCGTCTCAGGCGTTCAGACCGTAGTGGCTCGCGACGGCGGCCGCGGTCTCTCGGGCCTCGTCGCCGGTGGGCATCTCGGCGAAGACCCGCAGGAGGGGCTCGGTGCCCGAGAATCGGATCGTCACCCAGCCACCGCCCGTGAAATAGACCTTGCAGCCGTCCTGCCAGGAGACGCGCTCCACGTCATGGGTGAAGGCGGGAAGATCATGGGCGTTGAAGATGCGCTCCTCCAGCTCTGCGCGACGCTCGGAGGTGAAGCCATAGGCGCCTTCCACCATGACGAGCTCGCCGTACCTGGCCACGATATCGGCGTAGAGCTCGGAGAGCCTCTTGCCCGAGGCAGCCACCGCCTCGACCAGCAGGGAACCGGCGTAGACCCCGTCCTTGCCGGGGATGTGACCGCGCACGGTCAGGCCCCCGGAGGACTCGCCTCCGATGACGGCGCCGGTCTCGGCCATCTTGGCGCTGATCCACTTGAAGCCGACGGGCACCTCGTAGCAGACCTGCCCGTGGGCGGCCGCGACCCGGTCCAGCAGGTGGGTGGTGGACATGTTGCGCACGGCCGGTCCCGTCCACCCCTTGCGGGTCAGCAGGTAGTCGTAGAGCAGGACCAGGACCTGGTTGGGGGTGAGGTAGGCGCCGGTGTCGTCGATGATGCCCAGGCGGTCCGCGTCCCCGTCAGTGGCGATGCCCAGGTCCGCACCGGACTCGACGACGGCGTTGCGCAGGGTGGTGACGGTCCCCTCGGTGGGTGAGGGCATGCGGCCCCCGAACAGGGGGTCGTGGCGGTCGTGGATGACGTCCACCTGGCAGCGGGCAGTCAGCAGGATCGTCTGCAGACTCGTCTCGGAGACCCCGAACATCGGGTCCAGCACGATGTGCATATGAGCGTGGCGGATGGTCTCGGTGTCCAGCTTGTCGATGATGGCGTCCAGGTACCAGTTGATGGAGCGCTGGACGGTGACCAGCTCGCAGGAGCGGGCCGCATGCGGCTCGATGCTGCGCACGTCCGCCTCCGTCAGGAGTCTCACGGAGGCGGTGAGTTCGTCGGTGAACTCCAGATCGGCGTCACGGCCACCGGGCAGGAAGATCTTGATGCCGTTGTACAGGGCCGGGTTGTGGGAGGCGGTCACGGCGATCCCGTAGGCGGCCTTGAGACGGCGCACGGTCCACATGGTGGTCGGGGTCGGGGACGGGCGGTCGATGAGGGTGACCCGGATACCGTTGCCGACGAGCACCTCGATGGCCCACCAGGCGGCGGTGTCCGACAGGAAGCGGCGATCGTAGCCGATGACGACGCCCTGCGAGGCCGTGCCCTCCGCCAGGATGCGGTTGGCCAGCCCCTGGGCCAGGAGCCGGACGTTGGCCCGGGTGAACTCATCGCCGATCACGGCTCTCCAACCGCCGGTGCCGAAGTGGATCATGATGCTTCCTCTGGTGAGGCGCCGTTGCCCGGGACGGGACGGCGGGTGGATGGGGTGAACAGGGACGGTGATGGGGAGGGACGGGGACTCAGCCCTTGACGGCGCCGGCGGCCAGACCGGACTGCCAGAAGCGCTGAAGGCCCAGGAACAGCACGATCAAGGGGATGACGCCCAGAAGAGCGCCTTGGAGGAGGGCGCCGTACTGGGGGTTGAAGTAGGTCGACATCCCGTAGAGCCCCAGAGTGACGGGCTTGAGCGAGGCGGAGTTGATGGTCATCAGGGGCAGGAAGAAGTTGTTCCAGGTCGCCACGAAGATGAACAGGAAGATGGTCACCATCGCCGGGGCGAGCAGCCGCAGCACGATCGTGAAGAAGATGCGGATCTCGCCGGCCCCGTCGATGCGGGCCGAGTCGATGATCTCGTTGGGCACCGAGGAGTCGGCGTAGACGCGGCCCAGGAAGACACCGAAGGGGCTGACTGAGCACGGCAGGATGACCGACCAGATGGTGTTGGTGAGGTTCACGGAGTCGAGGACCAGGTACAGGGGGATGGTCAGCAGGGCGATGGGCATGAGCAGCCCAGAGAGGATGGCGACCTGGACGGCGCCCCGACCGGCGAACTCGAACTTCGCCAGGCCGTAGCCGGCGGCGACCGACAGGAGTGTTCCCAGCACCCCGGCGAGAGCCGAGTAGAGCAGTGAGTTGAGGATCCAGCGCCAGAAGAGCCCCTGGGTCCAGCTCATCAGCGCGGTGTAGTTGGCGGAGAAGCTGTTGCGTCCGGAGAACCACCACCCGGAAGTGGTCAGCAGGTCGGAGTTGGACTTGGTGGAGGAGACGATGAGCCAGTAGACCGGGCCGAGCATGTAGGCCAGGACAATGACCAGGACCGCGATGGTCAAGGCCCGTGCGGGGATCGACGGACGCAGTGAGCGGGGGGTGTCGGTGGGCTTCACTTGTCGATCCTGTTCTGCACGAGGGCGTAGATGGCGGCCAGGAAGCCGGCCACCAGGGCGATGAGGACGGAGATCGCGGAGGCCGGGCCCGAGCCGGACGGCGAGAGCGCACCGGTCATCGAGTTGTAGGCCATCATCATCGGGGTGTAGTCCAGCCCCATCCACTGGTTCTGGCTGTACAGAACGGTGGGCTCGTTGAACAGCTGCACGGTTCCGATGATCGAGAGCAGAACCGCCAGCAGGGAGGCGGAACGGACCATGGGGATCTTGATGTGCCGGACGATCTGCCATCCGGTGGCGCCGTCGATTCGAGCGGCCTCGTAAAGCTCGTGGGGCACTGCCTGGAGCGCCGCCAGGAAGATGAGCATGTTGTACCCGGTGAAGGTCCACGTTGTGATGTTCGCCATGGACCACAGGATGATGTTCCTGCCAAAGAAGTCCACGTTCAGGCCTATGAGCCCCAGCAGCTCGTTGAGCGGGGAGAAGCTGGGGTTGTACATGTAGAGCCACACGATCGCGGCCACGATCCCAGGGATCGCGTAGGGCAGGAAGAAACCCAGACGGAAGACCGTCACCCGCTTGACCAGGAGGGAGTCGAGCACCAGCGCCAGGGCGAGGGCCGCCAGGATCATGACCGGGACCTGGACGACGCCGAACAGCAGGACTCGTCCCATCCCCCTCCAGAAGGCGGGCTGCCCCGCGGCCTGGGCGTAGTTGTCCAGACCGACGAAGCTGCTGACCTTATCCCCGCCGCCGTAGAGGTCCGAGCCCGAGGCGACGTCGCGGAAGAAGGACCGGTAGACCGACACCACGATCGGAATGAGGAAGACGAGAGTGAACATGGCCATGAACGGAGTCACGAACCCGATACCCGCCCGGGCCTGCCTGCGCCTGCGCATCGAGGTGGTACGGATGGCGGAAGGGGCCGCGGCCCGGTCAGGTACCGATGGGACGGGGGAGTAGCGCCCCGTTGTCGTCGTACTCATGGTGCTCTCACTTCGATCGTGGTGCCGATGGCTGCCCGAGGGCCTTGCTCGACCGCGCCTACTCGGCGACGGGAAGGTTGGCGTCCTTCAGAGAGCTGACAGAGGTCTTCTGGGCCGCCTGGAAGATGTCATCGACCTTGCCGGTTCCCTTCCCGGCCGCCTCGGCGGCCTGAGTCATGGGGTCCGCCAGGGAGGGCCAGGTCGGCATGAAACCGAACTTGGAGTTCACGGCCGCGTTGGCCTTGGTGAACTCGGCGTAGACGTCCTGTCCCCCGAAGAAGGTGGAGATGGACTGAGGGGTCTTCACCGGTGCCTTCGCGGTGAGGACCAGTCCCTGGGTGGCCAGGTCGTCGACCTGAGTGTTGAACCAGTCGTTGAAGGCCATGGCCCCCTCGGGGTTGGAGCAGCCCTTGAGGACGGCCACACCGGAGCCGCCGTCAGGACCGGACATGGGTGTGTCACCGAAGGCGGGCAGCTGCGCTACCGACCAGGCCCCGGCATTGGGGGAGTCCTTCATCGTGTCGGCCAGAAGTGCACCCTCCCAGGCGGCGCCGATGGTGCCGATGAGCTGCTGGTCGACCAGAGCCTTGCCGAAGGCGTCGTCCCAGCGGTTGGCCACGAGGGCGGCCTTGGAGTCCAGGACACCCTGCCAGAAGGTGGAGACCTTGGTGGTCTCCGGGCTGGACACGTTGACCTTCCACTTGTCATTGTCAGCGGTGAACCACTGGGCGCCTGCGGCGGCCGACTGACCCGCCAGGGTGTTGGGGGCCTCGTCAGGCTCGAAGGCCACGGCGTACTTGCCCTGGGCTGCCGCCTTCTGCGCGACGTCGGTCAGCTCCGCGCTCGTGGTGGGCACCTTCAGCCCGAGCTGATCGAAGGCGGACTTGTTGTAGAAGTAGACCAGCGGGCCGGAGTCCTGCGGCAGGCCGACGGTGGTCTTACCCACGGTCATCAGCGACATCGACCCCTCGGAGAAGTGGTCCTTGTACTTCTCCGCCTGGCTGGACACATCGGCCAGCAGACCGGAGGAGTAGAGCTTGGGGATCTCGGCATAGCCGACCTGCGCCAGGCAGGGACCGGTTCCGGCCTTCACGTCGTTCTCCAGCTTGACATTCATGTCCGGGGCCTTGCCGTCGAACTTGGTGGCCTCGACCTTCATGTCGGGGTGCTCGGTGTTCCACCGGGCCACGATGTCGTTGACCTTCGTCATGCCCTCGCCGTCAGGAAGGCGGTGCAGGTAGCGGATCGCTCCGCCGGATGCGGATGAACCGGATGAGGAGCTGGTGGCCGAGCAGCCTGAGGCGAGCAGCGCCAGGGCGAGCATTGAGGCGGCCAGGGCGTGTTTCTTCATGGGATCTTCCTTCTTCGTCATTGAAAAGAGGCCGGCGGGTGCCGGAGGGAGTGGGTGAGACGGAGCGGCGACATGACACCGTCAGTGCGCGTCCGCCTGCGGGACACATGTGGAAACTCGAACAAGGGTGCTCACTGCGTCGCAGCGGTGAGCCACTGGTGGCCTCCTTCCTCCAGACGCACTGTCCGGGGGCCCTGAGGCGTCGGCACCGTCGTGGTGACGGGCTCGAGCGCATTGTTGATGACGAGGGTGGTGCGTCCATCGGGGTAGGCGGCCACCTCCACCCTGGGGTCGAGGGCGGCCCAGCTGGGGAAGTCCTCCTCCTGGCCCGCGGCCCAGAAGACCGCCCGGTGCAGGAGTCGGGAGTTCTGGGCGCAGTAGGGCAGTCCCGTGGCGTACACCGCTCTGCCCCGGCCCAGCTCGTTGACTGCGAGGCGGACCTGGCCGTTCGTGGCGTCGAGCACCCGGGTGGTGGGGCAGGTGACGACGATGTCGGGGGTACCCTCTCCGTCATTGAGACCCTCGGTCAGGTCCCGGCTGATGAAGTGCTCCTGCACCGTGGGAAGAGGACGACGCGTGCCCAGGCCCCAACCGATCTCGCGGTCGACGCCCAGGACGTCGGCGAGCTGGAAGGTGACTCCGTGGGCGGGGTGAGCGCTGGGAGCACCCACCCCGATGAGGCCGCCTCCGGCGGCGACGAAGGAGCTGACCGCGGCGATCAGGTCCGGATCCGCCCACTGCTCGCCTCCGGAGAAGGCGGTGCCCTCAGCGCCTGCGCAGATGAGGACCGTGACGTCCTGGGGGATACCGGTGCGAACGTCGTCGAAGGACAGGAACTCCACGTCCAGGGGCAGACCCGACAGCGCCTCGAGGACCCCCAGGTAGGTGTAGGTCTGGCGGTACCACAGCGCGTGCGCGACCATGTGCGTCATCCAGGAGCGCAGGCGACCCCACGAGTTGATGACCGCGACCTTGAAACTGGGGGTCAGTGGTCGGCGTCCTCCGGAGCGCTCGTGGATGGAGCGGAACTCCGTGACGATCTGCTCGATGCGGTCGATGAAGTCGGGGTGCTCGACGGCCAGGGACAGGTAGCCGCCGTAGCCGATCCGGTCCAGGGGAGACCGCACGATGGCGCGCCGGGCCTCCAGCCAGCTGCGGTTCGCCTCGGTGACCGGGTCGCCGCCCGGGTGGAAGACGTCGGGGAAGAAGTAGGGCAGGAACCGGCCCTCGGTGTAACGGACGTGGGGGATGTCGGCGATCATCCTGCAGGTCGCCCCTGAGCCGACGGAGCCGACGACGGCGTCGATTCCGGTGGCGGCGAAGTGCTCGCCGTAGGGCTCGGTGCCGATCCAGTTGTCCCCCAGGAACATCATCGCCTCCTTGCCCTGGGCGTGCACGGCGTCGGTCAGCTCGCGCACCCGGGAGGAGACGAAGCGCTGCTGGAAGTCGATCCAGTCGCGGAAGGCCCGGGTGGGAACCCGGAAGGGGGAGTTGTAGTACCCGGCGTCGACGAAGTCCTCGGCGCTGAGGCGATAGCCGTACTCCTCCTCGAAGGCCTCAAGGGCGGGGACGCTCACCGAGGCGGAGTAGCCGAACCAGTCGACGTAGCGCTCAGCGGCGTCGGCACCGTAGACGAGGGTGAAGTGGTAGAAAAAGGTGGTGAAGCGGACCACGTCCACCTCGGGGTGTGTGGAGAGCCAGGCACTCAGGTGGGAGCGCACATGGGCCCACGTGGCCTCATGGCGCACGTCGAAGGGCTTCTCCCTCACGCGCGAGGGGTCGTCGTCCCAGCCGTTGGTGAGGTAGTTGTACATCTGGGTCGGGTCCCAGACCTGGGTCGCCAGGAAGCTGACGGTGTAGACGTGCCCGGCGAGGGCCTCGTGCACGGTGACCGTGCGCCCATCGGCCTCGATGCTCCACGCCGCCCGGGGCAGCTCCTGGCCGGTGGTGCGGTCGTGGACCTGCCACCACCGCGAGACGTCACAGCCGGTGTCCGGTCGGACCTGGTCGGCGAACCAGGGGGCCAGCAGGTCGATGCTCACAGGGCCGTCGGTGGTGACCGTGACTCGGTCGGACATGAGGAAGATCCTGGTGGCCTCCTCGGGGTGGGCGTCCGCCCAGGCGTTGTCACCGCGTCCGACGAAGTAGGTGGAGTAGACCCTGGTGGCCAGCTCCGAGACGATGTCTGGCAGCTCGGTGCCGTCGGAGTTCCTCACGGCGTCGGCGCCCAGACGGGCGACGAGGGAACGGACCTCCTCGTCCATGCCGGTCTGGATCGGCAGGGTGAGGCGTCCCCTGTCCTGGGTGGGGGCCTGTGGCACGGGCTGGGTCTGGGGAGACATCAGCACTCCTTCGGGCTGAATAGTCTGAACTCCGAACAAACTACAGCATGCGCTGGCCGACCGCTACTGGCGCGGCGGTTGATAAATCCGACGGCGGTCAGATGCCTCGTCCGAGATCGACTAGGGAGGGGTTGTCGAGTACGGACTCCAGTGCGACGAGGGCCGCCCCGTGCGACGACGCCCACTGACCCAGGTGGGAGACCTCCACGCTCACTCGGGCGCGCTGGTCCAGGAGGCGAGCCTCCAGGGCTGCGGTGGTGGGGGAGAGGAATACGTCCGCGAAGGTCGCCAGGTAGCCCGACAGCACGATCACTTGGGGGTTGAGGACGTCCGCCAGGATCGCCAGCGCATGTGTGAGCGCCTGCTGAGACAGCCCCAGTCGCTGCGCGAGCTCGGTGTCCCCGGCGTCGAAGCGCCGGCGCAGGATCTCGATGCGCTCCTCCAAGGAGGTGGTCTCGTCTCGCACCGCATCGCCTGATGGGTATGCCGACGTCAGTGCCTGCAGGCCGGAGCGGGTCTCCCAGCAGCCGCGTCGCCCGCATCGGCACGCAAGGCCCTCGGGTTCTACGGGCATGTGCCCGACCTCGCCGGTCAGGCCCAGCCAACCCCGAAGGAGGTGGCCGTCGGCGATGATGCCCGCACCGATACCCTCCCCGCCCGACAGGTAGAGCAGGTTGCGCACCCCGGCGTCCGCATAGCGCTCGTAGGTGGCCAGAGCGGCGAGCTTGGCGTCGTTCTCCAACGTGATGGTAGGGATGTCCCTGCCGGCACCCATGTGGCGGGCGATCGCGTCACGGACCCGTTCCGCCACGGCGACGTCGTGCCATCCCAGGGTGGAGGAGTAGCGCACGGTGTTGCTGGCGTAGTCGATGATCCCGGGCTGGGCCAGGACGATTCCCGGAACGGTCGTGCCCTGCTGCGCCAGTCGGTTCAGGGCGTGAGACAGCATGGTGCCGATGTGCTCGACCATCTTGTCGGGGTGGTGCCCGGTGTCGCCTACGAGCTCGGAGCTGCGCAGGATGACGTTCCCCGTCAGGTCCGCGATGGATAAGAGCAGGGAGGCTCCACCGATCTCCAGGCCGATTCCCGCCGCCGCATGCGGAGCCGTGCGCAGGCCTGTGCTCGGTCTGCCGACGTTGCCGGACAGGTCGGGCTCCTCCTCGATGAGCAGTCCCCGTGAGCACAGCTCGGCCACCAGAGTCGACACCGTCGCTTTCGATAGTCCTGTCTCACGGGCCAGGCGCGTGCGTGACAGCGCGGGGCTCGCTTGGAGATGGCGCAGGATGAGTGACATGTTCGAGATGCGCACATCGGTATGGGCCTTGGGGCCCTGTGTCCCTGGGCCTCTGAAGAATCCCCGAGGGGTCAGTCCGTCCGCCGGGGTCCATCCTGCAGCAGGCACGCCGGCCGCCTCCTCCGCTGGTTCTCCGGGTCGTGATCGTGCCCCTCAGCCTAGTGATGCGGGGATGGTGGCCGACCTCGCTTCGAATGGGCGGTCGGCGGGATCGGCGGAACTTCGGCCTCCTCTCCCCGGTGGTGCGGCCGTGCGGGCAGAGTTAAGACTGAAATGTGATTATTTTCACTTTCGACTCCTTTGGAATCCTCCAGTTGCGGAGCTTCATTTTGTTGGTTATGTGCCACCCCCGTGTTCTCGATGCACGTGGTTGGTGGAGATCCCTGTTATCCAGGAGCGTTTCAATCATTTCCGGCATTGCGGGTCTGTGAATCCTGGTCCCGGTCCCGGGGTGGTCCTCACTCGGTTCTCCGGGTGTCTCCCGGACCACGCTCATAAGCCTGTCAAGGCCTGAAGGCCCGTGAATCTGTAGGTTCTGGACTGTAGTCAAATTGACCGTCGGAGCGCTCCGCAGCACCATGAAACGGGCTTGCCGCCGTCTCGAGCGCCCTGGGAGAGGTTCTCCAACTCGTCTTCCGGATCTCCGTGCGCGCAAGCCCAGGAGCTAGATCACGAGGAGTGCTGTGAAAGTCATCGAGGCCAACCATGTCTACAAGGTGTTCGGTCGACGACCGTCCGACGGCGTCAAGAGACTCAAGGCCGGCAAGACACGTGACGACCTGAGGAAGTCGGGACAGACCGCCGCCGTCATCGACACCTCCTTCGACGTCGACAAGGGTGAGATCTTCGTCGTCATGGGGTTGTCGGGCTCGGGCAAGTCCACGCTCATCCGCATGGTCAACGGCTTGCTGCCCATCACTGCGGGCAGCATGACCCTCTACGGGGAGGATCTGGCCCACATATCCAAGCCGAAGCTGCGAGATCTTCGCCGCAAGCGCGTCTCCATGGTCTTCCAGAACTTCGCTCTCCTGCCGCACCGGACAGTGGGTGAGAACGCCGCCTACGGCCTGGAGGTCCAGGGCGTGAGTCGCTCCGAACGTGAGCGTCGGGCCGAGGAGGCCCTGTCCATGGTCGGCCTTGAGGGGTGGGGTGACTACAAGCCGGGCGAGCTCTCCGGTGGGATGAGGCAGCGCGTGGGCCTGGCCCGCGCCTTAGCGGCAGAGACCGACATCCTGCTCATGGACGAGGCCTTCTCCGCGCTCGACCCGTTGATCCGTCGTGAGATGCAGGACCAGCTCATCGATCTCCAGGGCAAGCTCGGCAAGACGATCCTGTTCATCACCCACGACCTCAACGAGGCCATGCGATTGGGCGACCGGATCGCGATGATGCGTGATGGGCGCGTCGAGCAGGTCGGCACCGCCGAGGAGATCCTGCGCGATCCCGCCTCCGACTACGTCTCGCGGTTCGTGGCCGACGTTGACCGCACCCGGGTACTGACGGCCGGCTCCATCGCAGAGCCGCCCTACGCGATCCTGGGCTCGGACCGCAGCCCCCGCGCGGCCCACAAGCTCCTCCGTGAGAACCAGCCGCCGTGGCTGCTGGTGCAGAACCGCGACCGCACGCCATTCGGCTACGTCTGGGAGGACGATGTCGCCCGGGCGGTCAAGGAGGACTCCAGCATTCTCCCGCTGTCCACGATCCACGAGATGCCGGTGGTGCCGCACTCGACTCCCGTCAACGAGCTGTTCGCCCACGCCGCGCAGCACGCCGCCCCCATCGTCGTCGTCGACGACGACGGCCGGATCTCCGGCGTCATCCCGCGCGTCACCCTGCTGGCGGCCATCAGCGAACAGAACCAGGACGTCAGCGCTTCCAGCGCAGGCAGCCCCGAGCTCGCCGAGGCCAGTGAGACCACCGAGGCCGAAGGAGCCAACGCCTGATGATTCCCACGCAGACCCCTGTCCCCAAGATTCCTCTGGGCAAGCTGGTCGAGACACTCATCGACTGGATCCAGAACCATCTCCACGGACTCCTCACCGTCATCTCCCACGCTGGAACCTCGGTCAACGACACTCTCGTGGACCTGCTTCTGGCCGTACCGCCGCTGCTTATGGTGGTCGTCTTCGTGCTCATCGCCTGGATGGCGAAGTCCTGGAGGCTGGCCGTGGGAACCGGTGTCACCTTCCTGCTCGTCATCTCCCTGGGGCAGTGGCGCAACGCAATGGAGACACTGGTCCTGGTCACTCTGGCAACTCTGACTGCCCTGATCTTTGCGATCCCCTTGGGGATCTGGGCCGCTCGCAACAAATACGTCAGCGCGATCATCCGCCCGGTTCTTGACCTCATGCAGACGATGCCCGCCTTCGTCTATCTCATCCCCTCGGTCCTGTTCTTCTCCATCGGCGTGGTTCCGGGCATGTTCGCAACGCTCATCTTCTCCATGCCCCCCGGGGTGCGGATGACCGAGTTGGGCATCAAGCAGGTGGACCAGGAGACCGTCGAGGCGGGGCGCTCCTTCGGCGCCACAGACTGGCAGATCCTCAAGGGCATTCAGCTGCCCCTGGCCGTCCCCACCATCATGGCCGGCGTCAACCAGGTCATCATGCTGGCCTTGTCGATGGCCGTCATCGCGGGCATGGTCGGTGCCGACGGCTTGGGGAAGGAGGTCGTCAACGCCCTGTCCACCATCAACATCGCCAAGGGGACAGAGGCGGGTCTGTCCATCGTGTTCCTGGCGATCTTCCTGGACCGGGTGACGGCGGCACTCGGAGCGCCGCGGCAGGAGGGCTCGCTGCTCTCGCTCCTCAAGAAGCGGTGACCCCTATGACTCGACGACGCTATTCCGCCCCGGCCGCACCGCTGCCGGGAGCGCTTCGAAGGAAATCCATGCAGACCTCCCGACGTACGTTCACCACCGCTCTCGCCGCCCTTGCGAGCGGGAGCGCGCTGGCCGCCTGCGGGCGAGGGTCGGGTGGAGGCAAGCGGCTTCGCCTCGGTTTCGTTCCGTCGTGGAGCGATGGTCTGTCCATGACCCACCTGCTCAAGACTCAGCTGGAGAAGGCCGGTTACCAGATCAAGCTGATGGATCTGAGCGAGGCCGGTCCCCTCTACGCCGGGCTCAGTCAGGGAGCGGTCGATCTCTACCCCTCGGCGTGGCCGGACATCACCCACAAGGACTACATGGACAAGTACCGCAAGTACATCGAGGACCTGGGGACCTACTACGACTCGGCCAAGTTGTGCTGGTCCGTCCCCGACTACTCCGCGATGACCTCGATCGAGGACATCAAGCCCCATGCCTCGCAGATCGACAACCGTATCGTCGGTATCGAACCGGGGTCCGGTCTGGCCAAGGCCTCCGAGGAGAAGGTGATCCCGGCTTACGGCCTGCAGGACATGAAGTTCCTGACCTCCTCGACGGCGAGCATGCTCACTGAGCTCAAGAAAGCTGTTGGCGCCAAGCAGGAGATCGTGGTCACCCTGTGGCACCCCTTCTGGGCGAATACCACCTTCAACATGCGCGACCTGGAAGACCCCAAGGATGCCTTCGGCAAGGGGGAGGGGCTCCACTTCCTGGGGCGTGAGGGGTTCGCACAGGAGTATCCCGAGGTCGCCGAATGGCTCGCATCCATCACGATGGATGAGGCCACCTACGGCAAGCTCGAGGACCTCGTCGTCAATAGCTACGGTGAGGGCAGGGAGGACGAGGCCGCCATTGCCTGGGCCGAGCGCTACCCGCAGTACGACTTCAAAAGGTCCTGATGCGGTCTGGAACGTCTGGTCCGCCCCGTTGAGGGTGAGGAGTCAATACCCCATGATCCCGTCGTCGGCATGCCCGACGGCGGGATTATTGATGGGGAACCGGGCCCATCGCCGGGTGCCGCGCTGCGTGGATAGCATCTCTGTGCAGTTGAGAAAGGAGTTTCTCCTCATGAGTGCAGGCGCTGTTCCCCATGGTCAGTCGGTACCTGAGCCGTTGGTCCACCCCACCGGTTCGACCCGTCGTCTGACCTTGATATCGCTCGTCCTCAGCGTCGGTTCACTCGTGTTTCTCATCGGGGGCGTCATCGGAATCGAGATTCACGGGGCTCAGAGCGTGCCGGGGCGGGAGCCGTCATCCTCATGGGGGATGCTCGCCGCTGTTCTTCTTTCCCTTGTGCCTCTTGGTCTGTATGGAGCGATCCGGTCCACCTTCGCGCTGCGCAGTGGGCTGGGGATGCGAGTGGACGACGGTGGAATCCACCTGTACTCGGCCCGAGGGAGTCGGACACTGAGCTGGGACAGTGTCCGTGGGCACTTCGACGTCATCGTCACCCGTGTCCGTTCCCTTCCCTTCGTCCACAAGGACGTCTTCATGCGAACCGTTGTCATCGTCAACGGTAATCGGATTGAGCTGCCCTGGCTCGACGCCAGAGGAGAGGGTAAGGATCAGGCGAATGAGCAGGTGCGTCGACACGCGGTCGATCTCTTCGCTCGTGATCCAAGCCCGGAAACGTCGGTGCGGCCTGATCGTCTTTCCCCCCGAAGCCCTGATCCACTGCTGATGGAGCAGCTCAGTCCCAACGGAGACTGGTCGCTGCCCGCCCTGTACGGCTGTTTCGCGGTTCCTGTTCTGGTAGTGGTCGTCCAGCTCCTGTCGTTCCTCCGGGATGGCTTCGGATACGCCTTCTCTTACGTTGTCGTCCCCGGTACTGTCGCGTTTGTCGATGCCTGCGCGCTGGTCTACCTGATGGTGCTGTTCTCGTGGCTGTACACCCCCACCTATGTCGTCGTCGAGCCGTCGGGGGTAACGGTCCGAGGGCGTCAGGGCAGTTGGAAGGGGGAGTACTTCCTGCACTGGGACCAGGTGCGCGGCCGGTTGGAGCCTCGGGTCGTCAGAACCACCTTGGGCTGGGAGGCGCAGGTGGTGTGTCAGACCGGGGACCGCGACGTCGTTCTGACCGGGGCGTCGCTCCTGGCAGCGGACGAGCGATCCGCCAGACGCGTGGCGCGCGAGCGGATCGCGCTCATCTCCTCCTACGACCCTGCTGCCCCGCTGCTCGGCGAGGAGTTCTACTCCTCGATGCGGTTGCCGTCCTCGTCGAGTAAGTAGCCCTCGTCGTCGATCGGCCGGAAGGTCATCCGGCCATCGGCGATCTCCTGTGCTCCCTGGTCATGAGCCGGGTTCGGCGGCCGCGTTCCTTCATCTCCTTGTAGGACATCGAGGTCTTCCATGGAGTGTCCTGTGGGGGCGGTGGACAGGTGCATCGCGTTTCTCCGAGTCCGTGAGTCTTGGGTCTGGGAGACCGTCGTGCGGAGACTGCCGAGTCCTATCGCTGGAGCGTCTCCCGGTTGAGCTCGGGGGCGGGGGCGTGTCGGCGGCCGTCACAGAAATCGGCGGCGACGTACTCCGGCGGGATCGGCTGACTCCGGTGGGTGCGTTCCCGGTGGGTGTCATAGCCGAGTGAGGTGTCCCATGGCCTCTCGATGACGGCGACGAAGGCCATGAACGGCAGCCATGTCAGAACCATCAGCGCCGTCGTCGATGCCGGAGCGAGGAGCCGGGCCGCCAGGAACCCGGCGACCGCTGGACAGAGCACGGCAATGAGGGTCAGTATCAGGCCGTGGGCGTCCCGAGAGCGCCACAGGCGCATGATGATGCGGTGCGCCGAGACGTCGATGATCTCGCGCACCGTCACCGCCACCAGGGAGAACAGGGCTGCCCGGCCGACGCCCAGGCCGGCTCCGGTGATCGCGGACCAGATGACCACGATGATCGCCAGTCCGATCGTCCCGGGCACTCCAAGGATCAGACGACCCACCACCATCGCCGATACCGGGGTGGCGGGCTTCCAGCGCCCGTGTCCTGCGCCGTGCTGTCCCGTGCTGTCCTCGCTCATGTCTCCTCCCCGGCCGGATGGGTGATCAGCCGTTTGAGTCATTCTACAAAAACCTGTGGGAGGTCTCTCGCGCTGGGGCGGTGGCCGGTGCCGCTGCGGCTGTGCGGGCCTGGACGACGACGTTGGAAGACGCTCATCGGGGTGGGGCCTGCCACCCTCATCCCGGTTTCCTCATGACGGTTGAAAATCATGCGTATTCTGTGCCCGTGAGTCCGGACCATCAGCATGCACGCGGCGATATCGACATGGCCTCTCTTCATGCTCAGGACTCCACCGGGTTGCTGGATCGGATCGATCGTGCCGTGGTCTGGGACATCCCCCTGAAGACGCCGTTTCGCGGCATCACCCGCCGTGATGGCGTCCTGCTTCACGGCCCCAGCGGTTGGGGCGAGGTGGCACCGTTCTGGGACTACGGGTCGGAGGCCGGCGCACCCTGGCTGGCTGCCGGACTGTCCCAGGCCCTGGGCGACGTCGTCCTGCCCCGTTACCGCGAGACCGTTCCCGTCAACGTGACGATCCCCGAGGTCGGCGCCCAGGAAGCGGCCCAGATGGTGCGTTCCTCCGGGGCCGGGACGGCCAAGGTCAAGGTCTCCGGCCGGCGTGATCGACGCTCTGACGACCTGGAGCGGCTTGAGGCGGTCCGCTCGGTCCTGGGCCGTTCTGGAAAGGTGCGCATCGACGTCAACGGCGCCTGGGACGTGGACCGTGCTCGTGAGAACCTGCCGCAGATGGATCGGGCCGCTGGGGGATTGGAGTACGTCGAGCAGCCCTGCGCCACCGTTCACGACCTGGCCGACCTACGCCGCGCCGTCGACGTGCCCATTGCCGCGGACGAATCGATCCGGCTGTCGGCCAATCCGCTGGAGGTCGTGCACCGGCACGCGGCCGACGTCGCCATCCTCAAGATCGCCCCGTTGGGAGGCGTGCGTCGGGCCCTGGACATGGCTGATCGTCTCGGTCTGCCCGCGGTCGTCTCCTCTGCGCTGGATACCTCCATCGGCATCATGGCCGGCGCCGCCCTCGCCTTCAGCCTTCCTGCTCTGAGCCACGCTTGCGGTCTGGGGACCGTGCGCCTGTTGACCCGGGACGTCGCCGACCCCAGTGTCGTTCCCCGCGGCGGGATCCTGCGCGTCGACGTCGGTGCCCCGGTCTCCGAGCGCCTCCTGAACGAGGTGAAGGCGGGCCCCGACCTCACCAGGCGCTGGCAGACCCGTCTGCTCCACCTGGCCGCTGCCCTGCACGCCCGCCGTCAGCGCGAGCTCCGTGACCCGAGCCGGGCTGTGGCCGGACTGCCTCTGTGAGGCTCGTGCGAGCCCCACCGAACTGTGACGAATCGCGGCGGAGCGGAGACCAGGTGCTCTCGTATCCTCTTCCCTGTGACCGACTCCCCGGGACGCCCGCAGCCGCCACCGGCCCTGGCCGACGCCCGTAGCCTCGTGGCCGCTCTTGTGGCCGAAGGCGTCAGCGAGGTCGTCCTGTGCCTGGGATCGCGCAGCGCTCCGCTGGCGGACGCCCTGGCCGACGCCGCCGATGCCGGGGTATTGCGACTGCGGGTCGTGCTGGACGAGCGCAGCGCCGGCTTCATCGCGCTGGGGGTCGCTCGCGCCCACGCTTTGGCCGGGGTCGGCCGCTGCGCCGCCGTTGTCACCACCTCGGGGACGGCCGTCTCCAACCTCCATCCCGCTGTGAGCGAGGCCGACGCCGCCGGGATCCCCCTGCTCGTCATCAGCGCCGACCGGCCTCACGAGCTGGTGGGCACCGGCGCCAGCCAGACCACCGAGCAGACCGGGCTCTTCGCCGCTGCCCTGCGTCTGGTTGTGGACCTGCCGGCGGACCTCTCCGCCGACCTCGGGGGTGACGCGGCCGGTTCCGTCGTCGCCGGACAGGTGCGCCGTGTGGTGGCGGCCGCCACCGGGGTCATGAGCCGAGACCCCGGGCCGGCTCAGGTCAATGTCCGTTTCCGTCCGCCCCTGACTGCCCGGGATACGGGCGCGACCCCGCTGGACGACGTGCCGGCGCCGGCTGTGCTCACCCCGCTCGAGGCGAGCGCGGGTCGGCAGTGCCCGCCAGCGCCTGTTCCCAAGGCCGGAAGCGGTGAGCAGGCCGGCAGTGAGCCCTTGAGGGAGAGCGCTCGGGGAATCGTCGTCGCCGGCGATACGGCCCACCCCGCCGCCGGAGCCCTGGCCCGGGCCTTGGCCGAGCACCTCGACTGGCCACTCCTGGCCGAGCCCACCTCCCAGGCCCGCGGCGGTCCTCAGGCCCTGACCCGCTACGCCGAGCTCCTGGAGACCCGGTCGGGACGCGAGCTCGCCGCACGCGCGGACCATCTCATCGTCGTCGGCCACCCCAGCCTCAGTCGATCCGTCAGCGCGCTCCTGGGGCGCGACGACGTGGAGACCACTGTCCTGACCGAGCGCGCCCGATGGACCGACGTGTCCGGGAGGGCCCGCCGTGTCATCCCCATCGACGGCCCGGGTCATTTCCCTGTGGGTGAGGTCGCCTCTCGGGCAGCCCTGCTGGCCGCCTCCCTCGGCTTGGCACGCGTCGGCCCCGGCTGGTCCGAGTCCTGGCGTCAGGCCGTGGCGGAACTATCCGAGCCGGCCCACCCCGGCGGCGCCGACGCCGTCGCGAACGCCGCTGTGAACGCCGTGTGGGAGGCCAGTCTCGTCCCCGATGCCCCCGTTCTGCTGATCGGCTCCTCAATGACGGTACGGCGGTTCGACCGCCTCGCCCGTCCCGCGAGCACCGCCCCGCCGGCCGTCGCCAACCGCGGCCTGGCCGGAATCGATGGCACAATCGCCACCGGCGTCGGGATGTGGCTTGCCTCCGGCCGGCCGGTGCGCGCCGTCATGGGTGATCTCGCCTTCCTTCATGACGCCATGTCGCTGGGCAGAGGACTCCGTGAGAAGGAGGCGGATCTTCAGGTCATCGTCGTCGACGATGACGGGGGTGCGATCTTCTCCCACCTGGAGTACGCCCGCACCACAACGTCTGGTCGGTTCGAGCGGTTCTACACCGCCCCGCAGTGTGCGAGTATTTCTGCGCTGGCCGCTGCCCTGGGGGCCCGTGTCCACGTCCCCGAGGGCGTTGCAGCCTTGCAGGCGCTCCTTGATGAGCCGGTCAGCGGCCTCAGTGTCATCATCTGGGAGGTTGAGAGACGTGCTGGGCCGGAGATGCTGTCACCGGGGCGGTGCCGCACCCATGCCTAACGTCCGGACAACATGAACAGCGATAAAGATGGACAGCACCGTGTGCGGTGCGATCCGGAAGAGGGGATGGTGGCTCCCGCTGGGCCCTCTTCCTCTCGTTGCACTGCGATAGAACGGTTACACAATCCACAGTGGAGTCTCAGGAAATAGTCGGAAACGATCCAGTGCTCCACTGTTGTCTACCTGCAGATCAGGACAGAGCTCAGGGCTCGAGGAGGAATACACATGAGCGGCAACGACGAAACGAACCCGGAGACCTACCGGCCCGCTGATGAGCCCGACCCGGCGGCCGACGGCAACGGCGATGTCTCCCGGTTCGCCGCCGGTCAGGAAACGTCTACCGCGGCCTCCGGAGGAGAGCCGCCGAGCCGGGCTGCTGACGCCGAGCACACCCAGCAGCTGCCCGCCGACCGGCCAACGTCGGTCTATGGGCCGTCCGCGCAGGGCTCCTCCTCGTCCTATGAGGACCGGCAGCCGGGCCCGTACCAGCCTCGGCAGCAGAGCCCCGCCTACTCCCAGGGGCAGCAGGCGCACCTCGGCTCTCCCTATACGAGCGTGCCGGCGACCCCTGCCGGCTACGACTTCACCCGGTCCGAGGACCGCAGTGGCGGTGCGCCCGCCGGTGACCCGTACAGTGGCTCCGGCGCCTACGCGCCCGCCGGGGATGCCGGGGAGTCCTTCTTCCCGACCGCGGATGCCTCCGGCGGCGACACTGGCAGGAGCCGACGTCGAGGGCCGGGGTGGGGTGCGCTGGTGGCCTCCATCGTGGTCGCATCCCTGTTGGGGGCGGGCGGCGCCGTCGGAGCGGTCAGGTACCTGGACGCCCGCGGTGGGGCCGAGGCGTCGCGGTCCTCGGCAGCTCCCACTGCGATCGCCACCGGTGACACGACCAAGACCGTCGACAGCACCGGCCAGGCTCCCGACTGGGAGGCCGTCTCGGCGGCAGTATCCAACGCCGTGGTGTCCATCGCCATCGCCGCGGAGGGTGGGAACTCCCTGGGCTCCGGGGTCATCTATGACGACAAGGGGCACATCATCACCAACAACCACGTGGTGGCGGGTGCCTCGCAGATTCAGGTGACTCTGGCCGACGGTCGCGTCTACGACGCGGACATCACCGGTACCGACCCCGCCACCGATCTGGCGGTCATCCAGCTCAAGAATGCGCCCGCCAACCTCACCGTCGCCCAGCTCGGTGACTCCGACCAGCTGACCACCGGCCAGGACGTCATGGCGATCGGTAACCCTCTGGGCCTGTCATCGACTGTGACGACCGGTATTGTCTCGGCGCTGGACCGCCCCGTCGTCAACTCCCAGGCGCAGGGCGGAGAGGGCGGCCTGGGTGGCGGCTCATCGTCGCCGGTCTTCACCAACGCCATCCAGATCGACGCCGCCATCAACCCAGGCAACTCCGGCGGCCCCCTGTTCGACGAGAAGGGACGGGTCATCGGTATCACCAGCTCGATCGCCACCACCGGGGGTTCCAGTTCCGGAGAGAGCGGCAGCTCGGGCAGTATCGGTATCGGCTTCGCGATCCCCGTCAAACTGGCGGACAAGGTTGCCAAGCAGCTCATCGAGTCCGGGGCGGCCACCCATGCCTATCTGGGTGTCGCTCTGGAGACCGGCTCCGCCGAATCAGACGGTGATAGGCGCGCCGGCGCCAAAGTCACCTCGGTGGAGAGCGGTTCGCCCGCCGATAAGGCCGGTCTGAAGAAGGGCGACGTCATCACCGCCATCGACGGCAGGACCACCGCCCAGGGATCGGCGCTGACCGGCTACGTACGCCAGTCCTCCGCCAACGACAAGGTCAAGCTCACGGTCATCCGCGACTCCAAGAAGCAGGACATCGACGT
>ERZ773075.551-NODE-551-length-27740-cov-52.1888_pt1 | contig 27740 bp, 20 predicted proteins | sample MGYA00580614_ERZ773075 | MGnify/ENA primary metagenome ERZ773075 (study PRJEB29015, sample SAMEA2738021) | human oral metagenome | biome: human oral; feature: human-associated habitat; material: dental | place: China | collected 2043 ...
CCCTACGGGACGTCGGTACCCTGTCGGTTCTCGACGTCAAGCGCGGCGACATCGGTTCCACCATGACCGGCTACGCCCAGGCCTACCTGTCCAATGGTGCACCTTTGTGCGCCGACTCCATCACGGTCTCTCCCTACCTGGGATACGGTTCCTTGGCTCCCGCACTGGAACTGGCGGAGTCCAGTGGGCGAGGCGTGTTCGTCCTGGCCCTGACCTCCAACCCTGAGGGGGCTGCTGTCCAGCACGCCGTCAGTGGTGAGCGGGCCGTGGCGGCAGGTGTTGTGGAGGGCGTCACCGCATCCAACGCCATCGCCAGTGGTGCCGGTGAGCTCGGCAGTATCGGGCTCGTGATCGGCGCAACCGTCGGCGAGGCCGTCTCCCGTCTGGGAATCGATCTGCTGCGTGCCAACGGTCCTTTACTGGCCCCTGGCATCGGTGCACAGGGAGCGGGACCGGGTGAGTTGGAGTCCGTCTTCGGACCGGCCCGACGTCACGTCCTGGCCTCCACCTCACGTGGGGTTCTCAAAGCCGGCCCCTCCATCGAGGCGCTGCGGGCAACCGCGCTGAAGGCGACTCATGAGGCGGCCACGGCTCTACGTTGAGACGGATACGCCATGGTACGAGCATGTGTGCGGTAACACGAAGTCGGTGCTGTGATGCCGGCCCTCTGCGAATGCGAGTGAACCCAACCCGACTTATGCTTGTGGTGCGGGTCACTGGCATTGGAATTACGGGGAGGAGACCGCCATGACGCTTCCTACACTGACACCCGAGCAACGAACCGAGGCGCTGGAGAAGGCTGCTGCTGCGCGCTCGCAGCGCGCTCGCATCAAGGCCGAGCTCAAGAGCGGAGAGCTCAAGCTCTCTGAGTTCTTCGCGGCTTCGGAAACCGACGAGGTCCTGGGCAAGATGAAGGTCCGGGCCCTGCTCGTCTCCCTCCCGCGAGTGGGGACTACGACGGCCGACGCCATCCTCGCAGACGTGCGTATCGCCGAGTCCCGGCGGGTGCGCGGCCTGGGGGCGAATCAACGGGCGGCACTGGTGGAGCGCTTCGGCTGAGACGTCAGATGAGATACCGGGTCGTGCTGACAGCGCCCGGTGGGTCATCATGTGGTCATGACCGACGCCGCCTCCACTGACTCATCCGCCTCTGCTTTCGCTCGCCTCACCGTTCTGGCAGGACCGACGGCGGTGGGCAAGGGCACCGTTGTTGCCGAGCTGCGCAGGCGTTATCCCGATCTCTTCGTCTCGATCTCCGCCACCACCCGCAAGCCCCGTCCCGGCGAGGTTGACGGCGTGCACTACCACTTCGTCAGCGCCGAGGAATTCGATACTCTCGTTGCGAATGACCAGATGCTGGAGTGGGCCCTCGTCCACGGCGTGCACCGTTATGGCACCCCCCGCGGTCCCGTCCAGAAACAGCTCGATGCCGGACGTCCCGCGCTCCTTGAGATCGACCTGGCCGGTGCTCGTCAGGTTCGTCGGGCCATGCCGCTGGCCCGGCTCGTCTTCCTCGCACCGCCGAGTTGGGACGAGCTCGTCAGCAGGCTCGCAGGTCGTGGCACCGAGGACCCCGAGGAGCAGGGAAGGCGCCTGGCCACGGCCCGAACCGAGATGGAGGCGGCAGACGAGTTCGACCACGTCGTCATCAATGACACCGTGGCGAGCGCCACCGCCCAGCTCGAGAGACTTATGGGGCTCGGCGGTTAGAATAACCCGGCGCCGCACTGTCAAGAATGAACCGGAGGCACCCACATGCTCGGAACCTCTCCCCAGCCCGAGGGCATCACCAACCCGCCGATCGACGACCTTCTGGAGAAGGTCGACTCCAAGTACGGGCTTGTGGTGGAGGCCGCTAAGCGCGCCCGCCAGATCAACACCTACACCCAACAGCTCGAGGACAATCAGTTCGAGTTCTTCGGTCCGCTGGTCGACTCCGAGGTCGGTGAGAAGTCGCTCGGTATCGCGTTGCGAGAGATCGCCGAGGACAAGCTCGAGGTCGTTCCCGGGGACGTGGCCCGTGCCCGCCGCGCCGAGGCCGAGGAGGCCCGCCGCGCCGCTGAGGCTGACATGTTCAGCGACATCTCACTGGACACTCCTGTCCACCCTGAAGAGGGCGAGACGCCCACCAGCCTCGACGACATCCAGTTCTGAGCCGCGCTCGCATGGACGAGCAGTGTGCCGTTGCAAGTCGGCGTGCCACGACGGTCTCCTGGAGGTCGCGTCGTGTGGTCGTCGGTGTGGCCGGGTCGATAGCCGCTTACAAGGCGCCCTTCGTCATTCGGCTGCTGCGCCAGGCGGGGCACGAGGTCAAGGTGGTGGCCACCGAGTCGGCGCTGCGGTTCATCGGAGCGCCCACCTTGGCGGCGATCAGCGGCCACAGCGTGTCCACCGGTGTCTTCGACGACCCGGCGGCAGTGGAGCACGTGGCTGTGGCCGAATGGGCTGAGCTCATCCTGGTTGCCCCGGCAACGGCGGATCTGCTGGCACGGGTACGTGTCGGTAGGGCAGACGACCTGTTGACCGCGACCATCCTGGCCAGTCAGGCCCCCGTTGTCCTGGCACCGGCCATGCACACCCAGATGTGGTTCAACCCCGCCACCCAGGACAACGTCGCCGTGCTGCGCAGGCGTGGCCTGACCGTGCTCGAGCCCGACTCCGGCCGCTTGACCGGCAAGGACTCCGGAGTGGGGCGCATGCCTGAGCCCGGGCAAATCGTCTCGCGTGCTCTGACGACCCTGCGACAGAGCGGCAAGGATGAGGGCGTCGGGCGCCTTAAGGGGCGGCATATCGTTATCTCCGCCGGCGGCACGCGTGAGCCCATCGACCCGGTGCGATACCTCGGCAATCGCTCCTCCGGGCGTCAGGGGTGCGCGCTGGCGGCCTCCGCCGCTGAGCAGGGTGCTCGTGTCACCCTGGTGCAGGCGCACGTTGCCTCCGATCTACTCGATGTCCTGCCACCGGGCGTTGCCGTCGTCGCTGCGGGAACCGCGCATGACATGCTCCACGCGGTGCGCGAGGCCGCTCGCGACGCCGACGCCGTCATCATGGCCGCAGCTGTTGCCGACTACCGGCCGCTCACCATGGCGACTACGAAGATCAAGAAGCAGACGCAGACCGCCTCGGATCGCCGGAATGGGCCCGCGATGTCCATCGAGCTCACCACCAACCCGGACATTCTCGCCGGTCTGGTGGCGGATCCGCCTCGATCCGGTCAGATCGTCGTCGGATTCGCCGCCGAGACTGGGGACGACGACGGGGACGTGCTCTTCCACGGTGCGGTCAAGGCCCGCAGGAAGGGGGCGCACCTCCTGGTGGTCAATGCGGTGGGGGAGACCCTCGGTTTCGGAGACGTTCCCAACTCGGTCGTGATCCTGGACGCCCAGGGTTCGGAGGTGGCTCGCGGGCAGGGCAGCAAGACGGAGATCGCCCGTCTTCTCATCGACCTGACTGCAGACCTGATGATTGGCCCCTGAAAGCCCGCGAGGAACTTTCGTGGGTAATGCCACGGTGGATGGATGCTGGTGGTGACTACTATGGACAGGTGAGTTCATCCTTGCGTCTGTTCACTTCTGAGTCGGTCACCGAAGGGCACCCGGACAAGGTTTGCGACCGCGTTTCGGACGCGATCCTCGATGCCATTCTTGACCAGGACCCCTCCGCGCGCGTCGCGGTTGAGACGATGGTGACGACAGGCCTGGTGCACGTGGCCGGAGAGGTGACCACGGAGAGGGCCTACGTCGAGATTCCGGAGATCGTGCGTCAGGAGATCGCCGCCATCGGCTACACCTCCTCGGAGGTCTGCTTTGACGCCCGCTCCTGCGGGGTCTCAGTGTCGATCGGCCAGCAGTCCCCGGACATCGCTGCCGGCGTGGATAAATCCCTTCAGGCACGCCAGGACTCCGGAGATATCGATCCCCTCGATCTGCAGGGTGCCGGTGATCAGGGACTCATGTTCGGCTACGCTTGCGATGACACCACCGCCCTCATGCCGCTGCCCATCCATCTGGCGCACCGCCTGGCGGAGCGGCTGGCAATGGTGCGTAGGCAGGGGATCATCCCGGGGCTGCGGCCCGACGGCAAGACCCAGGTGACGATCGGCTATGACGGCCAGCGGCCTGTGAGTCTGGAGAACCTGGTCATCTCCACCCAGCACGATGAGAACCGCACCCGCGCCTGGCTCACCGACGCCCTCCAGTCGGAGGTCATCGCCCCGGTACTGGCGGCTGAGGCCGAGGCCGGAACCGAGCTCGCCACCGCCGGGGCCGAGGTCCTTGTCAACCCGTCGGGACAGTTCGTCATTGGTGGTCCTGCAGGGGACGCCGGACTGACGGGTCGCAAGATCATTGTGGACACCTACGGCGGTATGGCCCGGCACGGCGGGGGCGCCTTCTCCGGTAAGGACCCCTCGAAGGTGGATCGTTCGGCCAGCTACGCGATGCGCTGGGTCGCCAAGAACGTCGTTGCCGCGGGTCTGGCGAGGCGCTGTGAGATCCAGGTGGCCTACGCCATCGGATCGGCCCACCCGGTGGGCGTCTATGTGGAGACCTTCGGGACGGCTGCCGTTTCCGAGGAAAGCATCATGGCGGCCGTCAACAAAGTCTTTGATCTGCGTCCCGCGGCCATTGTGCGCGACCTCGATCTGCTACGTCCCATCTATCGTGCCACCAGCGCCTACGGGCACTTCGGGCGTCCCGGTTTCACCTGGGAGGTCCCTGACCGCGCTGAGGCGCTGCGCCAGGCCGTCTGAGCCTCGCTATTCGTTCGGGAACGACCATTTTAGAGGCTGTATGGCTACCGGGCATGACGGCGCTCCCACCCTCGGCAAGCCGAATGGATCTGCTGGCCGGTCCGGAGTGGGCCGGCAGGGTGAGTTGCTGAGCCTGCCCGAGCCCGGTGAACGCACGGTGACGGTGGCCGGTGTCACCGATCCTGTCGCCAGGGTCCTCCTGGACTCTCCAGTGCCTCATCTGGACCGCACCTTCGACTACTCGGTCCCTGTGGGGATGGCGCAACAGGCCCTGCCCGGCACCCGCGTGGTGGTCCGTTTCGGTGAGCAGGAGATGCGGGGATGGATCTGGGAACGGGCGGCCACGACGACGCACCTGGGGCGGCTCTCACCCCTGCGCCGCGTGGTCTCCGACCTCCCGGTCCTTCCGGAGAGATCTCGCCGACTCATCGAGGACATCGCCGACCGCAGTGCTGGGACGCGCTCCGACGTCATCCGTCTCGCCCTCCCTGCCAGGCATGCCACAACCGAGGAGAGTGAGCGGGATAAGGCCCCGAGTGATCTCTCCGTCTGGGCCCCTCCTCCCAACGGGTGCGGATGGCAGCACTATGACGGGGGCGAAGAGTTTCTGGCGCGACTGGCTGACGGCGATACTCCGCGGGCGGCCTGGTGCGCCTTGCCGGCTCGGCCACGCCGGGGTGGAGACGGTGACTTAGGTTCCGTGGTCTCGTCGTGGCAGGAATGCCTGGCCCGTGCGGTGCAAGCCTGTCTGGCGGGCTCCCGGGGGGCGGTCATCGTCGTGGCGACCACTGAGCAGGCTGAGGACCTTGCCGCCCGACTCCGGCGGGAGCTGGTGGGTGAGCCGGTCGTGGTCCTCTCGGCCGAGCACGGCCCGGCTCGCCGATACCGTGCCTTTCTGTCTCTGCTGCTTGGCCACGCCCGCGTGGTGGTGGGGACCCGCGCGGCGGCCTTCGCCCCGGTGCGCCGGCTGGGCCTGGCGGCCATCTGGGATGATGGCGACAACCGGCTGGCTGAGCTCCACGCCCCGTACACCCATGCGCGCACGGTGCTTGATCGGCGCTCCAGCCTTGAGGGAGCGGGCTTGCTCATTGGTGGTTTCTCCCGCACTGTGGAGGCCCAGTCACTGGTTGAGCAGGGACGGTGCGGAGACCTGGCAGCACCGCGGCACGTGGTGCGCAGCGTGGTGCCCCGTCCTGAGGTTCCGGGTCCGGCTGAACTGGACCGGGAGGGCGCCTCCGGGGCGGCTCGGATCCCGTCGCTGGCGCACCGAGCGCTGAGGCACGCCCTGCGGGACGGGCCTGTTCTCGTTCAGGTGCCGCGTTCCGGCTACGCGCCGCTGGTGGCCTGTGCCCGTTGCCGTAGCGCCGCACGCTGCCCTTCATGTGGGGGTCCGGTGTCGATGGACCGTCAGGGGCGTACGGCCTGCCGGTGGTGCGCCCGAACAGTGGGGTGGTGGACCTGTCAACAGTGCGATGGACACCTCCTGCGGATGGTGACAGTCGGCTCCACACGTACGGGGGAGGAACTGGGACGGGCCTTCCCCGGTGTTCCAGTGGTGGTCTCAGGTGCGCGTGAGGATCATGGTGTGGTGAGTGAAGTTGACGGTTCACCACGTCTCGTGGTGGCCACTCCGGGGGCCGAGCCCGTGGCAGAAGGCGGGTACCGGGCGCTGCTGCTACTCGACGGAGGTGCCCTGTCCTCGCGCCCGGACCTGGGGGCGACCGGTGAGGCCCTGCGCCAGTGGACGAATGCAGCGGTGCTGGCAGCGCCTTCGGCGCGCGTGATCCTTCTGGGAAGTCCAGATCCGACCACGGCTCAGGCGCTGGTGAGGTGGGACCAGACGGGTTTCGCTCGCAGAGAGCTGGCAGAGCGGTCGGAGCTGCATCTACCGCCGGCTTGGACGGCGGCACGCCTGGATGGCCCGGAAAAAGCGGTAGAAGCCCTGGTGATTCAGGCTGATGCTGATGGTTTCGAAGTCCTGGGACCGGTGGCGCCGCCACCGGTCAAGGGACAGGTGACTCCTGGCGTGGCCAGAGCGCTGGTGCGTGCCCCGCTGTCGCAAGACGAGAAACTGGCCGGCATGCTCGCGTTGAAACTGCGGGACCGTTCGGCAAAGCGCGAGGAGCCTGTACGCATCGTGATGGGTCCCACCCGCCTATGGTGAGGCAGTCCATCAGGCGTGACTAATGCGCACTACTGGTTGCCCGCGCCACTAACGGGGCTTCGGAGCGGGAGGTCGTCGAGGAACTCGGTACTTGGAAAGCCGGCAAGCCATGGGCCAGACTGATGAGGTCGGTCAACAGTCCCGCGGCGGTGGACTTGACGTTCCATCCTTCACTGAGCGCGGTGACGGCGGCTCCGTCGACGACGGCGATCACCATCTCCGGGTCCAACGGACTGTCAAGCTGACGAAGCACTCGGCGCAGAGCGGCGTTGAGCCGTTGACGGCCCTGCCGGTAGGCCTGTTTGACCGGGGCGGCCTGGCTGGCCGAGATGAGCTGGAGGTAGTGACCGAAGTAGCCGCCATGGGCCGGCAGGGTCGCTTGCAGAATGAACCGCACCCGCTGGGACAGGTCTGGAACCCCTCTGAAAGCCTCGACTCGGTCAGCCACACGTTCGGCACGGGAGGCCCACAGTCCGATGTTCACCAGACCTGCCTGATGGAGAAGATCCTCTAGTCCATCGAAGTAATATGTGGTCGCCGACAGAGAGCACCCGGCACGTTTGGCAACGTTGCGGTGACTGACCGTCGACGGACCGGACTCACGGATGATGGCTGCAGCGGCGTCGATGATGGCTTGGCGGCGGTCCTCGCCTCGGGAGGTGACCCGTGATTCTGATCGGGAACGTGCGGGGGTGACAGCGTCATCACTTGCAACGCTTGCGTCTGCGTCGGTATTAGCCATGGTCAACATCCTAGGACTTACTACCGGAATCTGTCCGTAACAAGACGGTGATAATCACCTCGAATGGAGATATGTGATACGCAACTCACCATTCGATCATTGTCGTTTTCATTCCTTCTCTGTCGCCGACGAGCAGGAATTCTGAGCCTCAGTCAGTTCAGATCCGTGAATGATGCGAGATCTGAAAATGGCGAACATGGCGATCAGTGAGATGACGGTCAGGTAGACAGCCGGCGCTAACGGGGAACCAGTGACCTCGATAAGCCAGGTGACAATGAACGGCGTTGTTCCGCCAAGAAGCGCGTTGGCCCCATTGAAGGACAGAGCGAAGCCTGAGTAACGCACGTTGGTCGGGAAGGATTCAGCCAGGAAGGTGGCCAGAGTTCCATCATTAGCCGTCAACGCTATAGCGAAGACGATCTGACACAGGATGACCGCTGCAAGCAAGCCCGTCGCCTTCGTCATCACGACGAACAACGGGATGGTGAGCACAATGAATGCGATGCAGGCGGCAATGAGCATCCGACGACGCCCGAACGAGTCCGACAGATGCCCCATAAGGAAGATCGCGGCGATGTACACGACCAGCATCACAGAGGTCGCGAGAGTAGAGGTGTCCTGGGAGAATCCGAGCTCTTTGTGAACATACGTCGGCATGTAGGTGAGGAGCATGTAGAAGGCAACAGCGTTGAGGCAGGAGACTCCGAAGGTGATGAGTGTCTCGTGCAGGTGGTCTCGCAGCAACAGGCGCAGTGGCTCGGACCAGCTGGCGGTCTTCTGCTCCTGCGGCATCTCCGCACGCATCTCCTGGTATGCGGGCGAATCCTCCAGATGCACCCGGATGTAGCGGCCGATGAGTCCCAACGGACCCGCCAGGAGGAAGGGAACGCGCCACCCCCAGGTGTTCATGGCGTCGTCACTCAGGACCGTGAACATCCCAGTGACCATGAGAGAGCCGGCGAGCAGACCGCAAGCGGTGGAGGCGGGGACCAGTGACGTGTATATTCCGCGTCGAGACGGAGGGGCGTACTCAGCGAGGAAGGTTCCGGCACCTGCGTACTCGCCTGAGGCGGAGAATCCCTGAATCATTCGCAGCACAAGCAGGCCGATAGCGCTTGCCACACCTATAGCCGAGTATGTAGGAAGAAGCCCGATGAAGAACGTCGACCCGGACATGATAAGAATCGACCAGGACAGTGCCCAACGGCGTCCCCAACGGTCTCCCCAGGCCCCCCATACAACAGCTCCGATCGGGCGTAGAATGAAGGACATCGCAAATACTGCGTATGTTGAGAGCAGTTGCACTGATTTGTCCGCCTCTGGGAAAAAAGCGTCACCAATGATGGTAACCAGGTATCCGTACGAGGCGTAGTCGAACCACTCAATGAAGTTTCCGATGAAACTAGCTTTTGCTGCGCGCCTCAGCGCAAGGGATCGCTCGTAATTATTATGAGAAGCGGTATGCTGACTACTATCACTCATGATGCTCCTTCTGGTATGTGATCCGCGGTGTGCTTCAGGTATTCTTGGATACTACCATGGATTTCGTTATACTATCGTAAGTCTCGTTGTACAGTCAATGATCAGCATATCTTCAGGCGTGCTGGGAGCAAAATATGTCGCCAACCGTCCAGTGAGCAGGAGTATGCATGCGGGCGTTGTTTCCGGACTCAGGTCACCCCACTACTGTCCTCAGAACTCCTTCAAGATGGCCTCCGCCATGCTGGAGCCGGCGATGTCCAGCAAAATCTCACCCTTCATCCTTGATGACGTTCCTAATGGACAAGAGGCAGTAGGGAGGCGGAGTGAACTCTCGTCGAATCGGGGGCGCCTGCTTATTCCCCTCGAACAAGAGTTGGTAATTCTTATAGTGTCCGCCGCGGAACACGAGCATTCGATCCAGAATCGATCCGGTATCGGGACATGAAGACGTAAGAGCTGCAGAAGAATCCAGATGTAAGTGGAATGGTATTTCCGGGTATGCGCTTCATTTCAAGGATTCTCGATAATGAGCGGCAAATCCGGATGTCGGCGTCCAAGGGTCGCGATGTCATCGGCTTGACGAACCCCTATATGGTGGCTAAGGCTTCTACGCAGCTGAATGTCGTGTAGATAAAAGGCGATGAATTCGCGAGAGTTGCATTCCGAGTGCCGATGACATAAGGCGTGGGTAGCAAATTAAGAAGTACTCTGACTAAAGAAGTGGAAGGGTGATTTTCCCTAATTCTGAGGTGCTACTTCTTTGTAGCGCCAGAGAGTCTTGGCGATCAGTCGCTATCCGTGACTACTGGTTAGCAGAAGTTTCTTCGAATGCTTGGTCCTACGCACTGGATGGTGGTGCCTGCCCACGACTCACGTTCATGAAATCGTGGGCAGGCAGGAATGATTCGTGTTCATGCTTTGGAAGCGCGGGACTTCCGAGTGACGGCGTCCAGAATAATGGGCGCCAGCCCTCCGCCAACAATGAGCACTCCTCCAACCGCCCCGGTGGGAGTGAGAGGCTCCCCCCAGAAGAAAAGGCTGCACAGAATGGCGACCGGACACTCCCAGTAGGAGATCGTCGAATACTCCACGGCGGGAAGATTACGTCCAGCCACGACCAGGAACCCCAGTGCGAACAAGCCGCACACGACGAAGAGGGCTACTGCCCACATCCAGTTGGCGGAAGTGAAGGAGGAAACACCGTGCCACGGACGCAAGATGATTGACATCGCAAGTGTAGCGGCCGCCGCCCAGAAAAAGTTCCAAACGCCGCGCACAACCGAGTCAACGTCCTTGCGATAACCATAGAAGAACATCGCCAGGCCATAGAAGACTCCCGACAGCAGGCCAAGAAGGTCACCCAGACCCTTGTTCGGGAACTCTGGGGATGATGCTGACAGGTTCAACCCGAATGTTATGCTTCCTTTTTCGAAGCTGACAATACCGATAGTTAACAGCATGCCGACGAACACAAGCGAAAGGAATATTGCAGACAACAGGCCGATCTTTTCCTTGCGGAAGATGCACGCAAGCAGTGTGCAGAACAGGGGACCTGTGTAGATGAGGAAGACGGCGTTGGAAAGAGACGTCATCAGTGTGGAGGAGATGTAGCAGCCCAGGGACAGGCCGATGCTCACCCCTCCCAGGATTACGGTCGTGCTCAGGCGTGTACGCCGGAACAGTCCGATCTTCTTGGTCAGCAATAGGATGAGGATGAAGCCGAGTAGACCCACGGTCATGCGTCCGAAGGCCAGGAATGACCCGATGACGGACTTGTCGGCGTCGGCAAGACCTGCGGTTGTACCACGGCTGAAGGTGCCGACGAGCCCCATCCCAGTGGCGGAAAGAAGCATGGCGATGGCGCCGAGCTTCTTGTTCATCACGTACTCTGTAGAGGGTCCAGTGGACGTAGAGGATTCAGTGGACGAAGTCTGTGACATGGCGGTTGTGTCTCCTGAGTTCTCTCCCGGCGCACGAAATGCGGCACAGCACCATTGCTGGCCTTCGGTGCGGCATGGTCGGCCCTCTCCGCTTCCGGGGGAGTCCGATCACCGCACTGCAAGAGAGCCGGGAACGATGTGGGGCGGCAGCCCGGTCCATGAGCCGCCGCCCCACACACGCATGAGGATCAGACCAGAGTCGGGTCAGCGACCTGGTTGGGGAAGTAGTCTTCGCAGCCGCCCTCGCGGTAGACGTCCGCTGTTGCGCAGTGGAGACCACCGCCGAAGGCGTAGGCGTCACGGAAGGGAACCGGGATGACGTTCATGCCCAGCTTGTCCATCTGCTCCATCTGGTGGACCTCGCTGGCCTCGACACACACGGTCTTGTGGTCGATGACGAGGCAGTTCATGGACAGCCAGACGGAGGAGTAGCACAGCGGCGGCGGAACCTCGTGGGCCGGGGGAGCCGCGTCAACGATCTGCCAGTCATTGGCCTCGAAGATCTTGCGCTGCTCCTCGGGCAGACGGCGGTGCGGGTTGTTGATGATCAGCCCGGGCCGCAGCGGCACGAAGGTGGCGTCGATGTGGATCGGGTAGGGGTCGCCGGGGAAGTTCACCGCGTGCACCCGCAGGTCGGGGTAGTAGCGCTTGAACCACTCCATCGCCTTGCGGTTGGTGGTCAGACCGTGCTGAATGAACAGGTCCTTACCCACGCGCATGACGTCGGCGGCGTCCCACATTGGCTCAACCTCAGTGGTCACGAAGTCCTTAGCGGCGGTGCGCTCGAGGCGCTCCTCCAGGGAGATCCGCTCGTCGTAGTAGTTGTGCTTGTAGGACTTGTCCGTCAGTCGAGGACGAGGCGCCTGGGTCCACTTGAACTCCGGGTCCTCCTCGAAGTACTGGTTCATGAGGGGCCAGTAGGCGAGGTACTCGAAGTACCGGCACCGGAACGAGTTGGCCGACGACATGATCTCGTCACCGATGGTCAGCAGGATGTCGCGCGGCGGCATCTGGGTGAAGCCCGACTCCGTGCGGAAGTCAGGCGTCTGGATGGCCTGGTTCCACTGCAGCGGCGTGGGCCGGTCCACCTTGACGCCTAGTCCCTCGAGGATCTTGACGTAGTTGTCGAGCTGCTCGTTGGCGGCCTCGACGGTGGCGGTGGGGCGGGGGCCCCACATGCCGCGCATCTCGGAGTCGATCGGCACCTTCTCGGAGGTGGCCGGCTCCTCGGGAGGAATAACCGAGAAGTCCGCGCGCCCGACGATGACGTGCTTAAGCGGGTCGAAGTCGTTCCAAGAGTTGACGATCTTCGTCATAAGTGAGTCACTCCCTCGTGCTCGTTGTGTGATGTGTGAATTGAGACAGGTATACGTGTCTGTGGCTCAATACTGTCATTCTACTCTAAAGGAATCTCAAAAGTGACCGTAAGAGTGCCTGTATAAATGAATGATAGCTGAACCGTGGCATGGTCATATGTCGAGGGCTCTCATCACCTCCTTGAAGAACCGATGCCGTGATAACGGTCAGGCCCTGCGAATGCGGGTGTCGAGCTGCTCGGGAATCGGGGGACGGATATCGTCGGGGCCACCGTAGTTGCCTCCGGGAGTCACGATAGTCCCTGCCTGGCCTTCAATGATGGAAACGGCATCCTCAAGGCGACCGATTGCCGCCATATCTCCGGTCAGCTCGACAAATCGGCACACCGCCTCGACCTTTGGTCCCATGGATCCACTGGGAAGACCCATGTCGCGCAACTCTGCCGGCGTGGCCCGTGAAACCTGTTTCTGATTATCGGTGCCGAAGTCCTCATAGACGCCGTCGACGTCGGTGAGGATGAGAAGCGCATCCGCCTCAAGCGCCTCGGCCATGACCGATGCGGTCAGATCCTTGTCGATGACGGCCTCAATGCCCCTGAGCTTTCCCTCCTCGCTGCGGATAACGGGGACTCCGCCTCCACCGGAGCAGACGACGATGGCCCCGGCCTCCAGGAGCGTGCGCACCAGCCGGGTCTCAATCACCCGCTGCGGTTTGGGAGAGCCGACGACGCGACGGTAGTGCTCACCATCAGGCTTGACCACCCAGCCCCGTTCCTCGGCCAGCTTCTCAGCCTCCTCCTTGGTGTAGACCTCACCGACGAACTTGGTGGGGTTGGAGAAGGCCGGGTCGCCGGCCAGAACCAGGGTCTGGTTGACCATCGCGGCCACGTGGCGCCCCGGCAGGGCGTTCTGCATGGCCTGGAGCAGCCAGTAGCCGATCATGCCCTGGGTCTGAGCACCGAGGGTGTCGAAGGGGTAGGGCTCCGAGAGGCGCTCGTCGTTGGCGGACTCCAGGGCCAGAACGCCCACCTGAGGACCGTTGCCGTGGGTGAGGACCAGCTCGTGCTTCTCCGCCAGTTTCGCCAACTCACGCGCAGCCACCTCGACATTGCGGATCTGAGTGCGGGCGTCGGGCTTATCACCCCTGCGTAGTAGGGCGTTTCCACCGAGGGCAACAACGATCCTCATGACTCAGTCCCACTCTCCGAGGGTAGCGACCATGACGGCCTTGATGGTGTGCATGCGGTTCTCGGCCTGGTCGAAGGCGACGTTGCGCTCGGTCTCGAAGACGTCGTCGGTCACCTCCAGACCGTCCATGCCGGTCTTGGCGAAGATGTCCTCACCCACCGTGGTGTTGCGGTCGTGGAAGGCCGGCAGGCAGTGGAGGAACTTGACGTCGGGGTTACCGGTGGCCTCCACCATCTTCGCGTTGACCTGGTAGGGGTGCAGCAGGGCGATGCGCTGGTCCCAGACCTCCTTGGGCTCACCCATGGAGACCCACACGTCGGTGTAGAGGAAGTCGACGCCCTTGACGCCCTCGGCAACGTCGTCGGTGACGAGAATCCGGGCGCCGCTGTCCTTCGCCAGCCTCTCGGCCTGGGCCACCACCTCAGGAGTGGTCTGCAGCTCCTTGGGCCCCACCATCCGCACGTCCATCCCCATGAGGGCCGCCGAGATGAGCAGCGAGTTGGCGACGTTGTTGCGGGCGTCGCCGAGGTAGGCGAAGGAGATCTCCTCGATCGGCTTGCCGGCGTGCTCCAGCATGGTGAGCTGGTCGGCGAGCATCTGGGTGGGGTGCCACTCGTCAGTCAGTCCGTTCCACACCGGCACACCGGAGAGCTCGGCCAGGGCCTCGACGTGCTCCTGCTTCTTGCCGCGGAACTCGATGCCGTCGTAGAAGCGGCCCAGAACCCGGGCTGTGTCCGCAACCGACTCCTTGTGACCCATCTGGGAGCCCGAGGGGTCCAGATAAGTCACCTGGGCGCCCTGGTCGTAGGCGGCCACCTCGAAGGAGCAACGGGTGCGCGTCGAGGTCTTCTCGAAGATGAGCGCGATGTTCTTGCCGGTCAATCGCTTCACTTCGCGACCGGCCTTCTTGGCCTCCTTGAGCTCAGCCGCCAGCTGGAGCAGAGAACCCCATTCCTTGGAGGTGAAATCAAGCTCCTTGAGGAAGTTGCGGTTGTGCAGAGGGTGGGTCATGAGGACTCCTTCTTCGTCCAGGTGTTGAGTGGTTGATGTGTTCTTCGTTGACATCAGTGATTTTTGAGGGGCGGGTTCAGGCAACCGGATCCCTCAGGATGGGGCAGCTCATGCAATGCGGACCACCTCGACCGCGCCCCACCTCCGAGCCCGGGATGGTCAGGACCTCGATGTCGTGGGAGGTGAGGTACTCGTTGGTATTGATGTTTCGCTCGTAGGTGACGATGACACCGGGGGCAATGGCCAAGGTGTTGGAACCGTCGTCCCACTGCTCACGGGCCGCGGCCATCGAGTCCTGGGGTGTGATGAGGACGGTGAGGTCGTCAATGCCCAGGGCCTGCGCGATCGCACGATACATGTCCTGCGGGTCATTGCGGGTGACATCGAGCCCACCATCGTCTCTCGGGCGCAGGGTGAGCGTCGGGAGCATTCCCAGGCCGCCGTAGGTGGTGAAGGTTCCGACGTCGACCATGGTCATCACGGTGTCCAGGTGCATCTGTGCGCGTGTCCGGCTCATCTCGACGACGACCACCTGGTTGACCTTTCCGCCGGCGAAGAGCCTGCTGGAGAGCCGCTCGATGCCCTGGGCGGTGGTGCGCTCGGAGATTCCGACCAAGACGGCGCCATTGCCGATGATCTGGACATCTCCGCCCTCGACGGTGGCGGGACCGGCCTGGGTGCCCTCGGACCAAACGGGGAAGTCAGCGTTCGCGAACCGGGGATGCCAACGATAGATCGCCTCGTAGTTAATGGTTTCACGCTGTCTGGCCGGCATTGTCATCGAGTTGACGGACACGCCGTTGTAGATCCAGCAGGAGGTGTCGCGGGTGAAGAGGTGGTTGGGCAGCGGGGGCAGGAGCAGGTCGTCGTCGTCCATGGAGGCCAGCACGAGCGAGCTCGGACAGGCGGTGCGCTCGAACAGCTCGGCCTTGGTGATGCCGGCGATGAGCATCTCTGCCAGGTCCGTTCCGGACAGCCCCTGTGCCAGTGCCCGCAGGGTCTCGGCGGCGGCGGGGCCATTGGTGTTCTCGTTGATGACGCGATCCAGGACGTAGTCCCTGGCCTCGGCCACCTCAAGGGTGTGGGCCAAGAGGTCGCTGAGGTAGAGCACCTCGATGCCGCGGTCAGTCAGTACGCGTGCGAACTGGTCATGCTCCTCCTGGGCCCGCTCGAGCCACAGAACGTCATCGAACAGGAGGTGGTCCTTGTTCTGCGGGGTGAGCCTGAGCATCTCGTTCCCGGGCCGGTGCAGGATGACCTGCCGAAGTCTCCCGATTTCGGAATCTACGGAAAAATCCATGACTCCCTCTCTGACACAGCGCTGTGCCGTTGGCGTGGATCATGATGCGCATCACGAGCCCTGACGATCTAAGTGGTACGCCCGTACCGGATTGGTACGAGCGTACCAGGGCGTCGGTGGATTGGAAACCCCCTGGTGGGACGAAGTTCCGGGCAAGACGATCGGACAACTGTCGTCAATGCGTGATATTGGCCTCGCGACATGACAGTGCTTTCGGAGGTGTCGTTAGGTGTGTCCCGGGTTACGGTCGGTTCGATCTCGTGTCGACGCTGGCCGTATAAAACCGGTCTGTCATATCCCTGGCGGCTCGTGCCGAGGCACCGGCTCAAGAACCGTGGAAGGATTCCGGGTGTGACCGTGCCGAGCCCCGCAGTCGTAGCCACTCCTGAGCCTGTTGACACCGTCGTCCTCGACTACGGAAACGTCCTGTACGCCTGGGAGCCGATCGCGGCCGTGGCTGGATGCGTATCGATTGACGCCTGGGACGAGTTCGTGGCCGACGGCGAGTTCCTCACCTGGAACGAGCGGCTGGACCTGGGTGAGCCCTTCGGGCGGGTGCTCGCCGACTACGCCCGTGCCCATCCCGACCGCCCCGACTGGGCTGAGATCCTCTCCCTGTACCGCGATCGCTTCCCGGCCTCATTAACCGGCCCCGTGCCCGGTATGGCTGCCGTGCTCGACGACTTACTGGAGGAGGGAGTGACGTTGTACGGCCTGACCAACTTCGACGCCGCCCCCTTCGAGCGGGCCCGGCTCCTGGTGCCCCAGCTCGAGAGGTTCGCCGGTATCGTGGTCTCCGGACGCGAGCGCCTGGCCAAACCTGATGCAGCCGTCTTCGAGCTTCTCCTGGGGCGCTACAGGCTTGAGGCGTCCCATACCCTGTTCGTTGACGACTCGGCTGTCAACATCCGGGCCGCGGACCGATTGGGCCTGCGCACCCACCGCTTCACCGGGGCGGGACGCCTGCGGGCCGAGCTCATCGCTCTCGGTCTGCTTCCCGCGCCGAGCCGTCACTGAACCCCGCACCGGGCGACCCTGCCCCTTAGACTCGGCCGCATGCGTGTCCTTTTCGCCGGAACCCCTGAGGCGGCCCTACCCACCTTGGAGGCCCTCATCGCCAGTGAGCACGACGTCGTCGGGGTCCTTACCCGTGCAGACGCCCGAAAAGGACGCGGCCGGACGCTGCACCCCTCTCCGGTGGCGGCGATGGCTCGCGATGCAGAGCTTGACGTACGCACTCCGGCCACCCTCAAGGGCGAGCAGACCGACGACGTGCGCGACTGGGTGCGCGGACTCAGGGCAGATGTCGCCGTCGTGGTCGCCTACGGACGCCTGGTGCCGGCCGATCTGCTGGACGTGCCCGAGCACGGCTGGTTGAACCTCCACTTCTCGTTGCTCCCCGCGTGGCGCGGAGCCGCGCCGGTCCAGCGGGCGGTCATCGCCGGAGAGGACGTCACCGGGGCCTGCGTGTTCCGGCTCGAGGAGGGGCTCGACACAGGCCCGGTCTATGGCCGACTCACCGAGGCCATCAGTGGTCGGGACACCAGCGGGGACCTTCTGGAGCGGCTGGCACGGGCCGGGGCGCCCCTGGTTCTCGACGTGCTGCGCTCCGTTGAGGACGGGAGCGTGCGTCCCGAGCCGCAGGATGACGCGCAGGCCACTCTGGCACCCATGCTCTCCTCCGCCGACGGGCTGGTCCGCTGGGACGACCCCGCATTGATCGTGGACCGTCGGATCCGGGGCGTCAGTCCGGCGCCGGGCGCCCACACCACCTACCAGGGGGCCCGATTCCGCCTGGGCCCGGTCATCCCGGTCCCGGAGGTCACCGACCTTCTGCCGGGTCAGCTGCGCGCCACCAAGCATGAGGTTCTCGTAGGAACCGGGGGCTGCGCCGTCCGTCTGGGGCGGGTAGCACCCGCCGGGCGCAGCTGGATGCCCGCCGACGCCTGGGCCCGGGGCGCGCGCCCGAAGGTGGGCGCCGTCCTGGGGGCCTCGTCTCCCACGAATGACGATGGTGAGGGAATGAGCTGATGAGGGAACGATCGACACACCGGAGCACGTCAGGCGGCCGCGATGAACACCGGCGAGGCGGAAAAGGCGGCCGCCGTGCGGGTGGACGAGGCCGAGGACGGCGCTCTATCAGACGGGACGGTCCGTCAGCAGGTACGCCATCGCGCTCGGCTCAACGCCGATCAGACCCGGCGCGTCAGGTGGCTCTGGAGGTACTCAGCCGAGTTCGCCGTGACGACGCCTTCGCCAACCTCCTCCTACCCGAGCTGCTGGGCTCCGCCGACATGGACCGGCGTGACGCCGGCTTCGCCACCGCCCTGACCTACGGGACCCTGCGGCTCCAGGGACGCTACGACGCGATGATCGCTGCCTGCACAGACCGCCCCCTGGAGCGCATCGACCCGGCCGTGCTCGACGTCCTGCGACTGGGAGCCCACCAGCTTCTGGGTATGAGGGTGGCCCAGCACGCCGCCGTGAGCACCGCTGTGGACCTGGCCACCGCCTCCTGCGGGCGCGGCGCGGCCACCTTCGTCAATGCGGTCATGCGGCGCCTCAGCGGGCAGGATCTGGACTCCTGGATGGCCGAGCTGCGCCAGAACGCGCCTGATGAGACGGCCGCACTGGCCCGCACCCAGTCACACCCGGAGTGGATCGTCAAGGCGCTGCGCCAGGCCCTGATCACCCACGGCCGCAGCACCGATGAGGTGGAGGCGCTCCTGATCGCGGACAACGCCGACCCCGAAGTGGCACTGTGCGCCAGGCCCGGCCTCATCGCCCCAGAAGCGCTGGCCAAGGTCGCTCGCAAGGCCGACCGGGCCCACGATGTTGAGCCGCGTCCAGGCAGGATCAGCCCCTTCGCCGTCGTCATGGTCGGGGGGGACCCGGGAAGGATCGAGGCGATCCGCGACTCCCGGGCCGGGGTTGAGGACGAGGGCAGCCAGCTGGTGGCGCTCATCGCGGCACAGGCTCCTCTCGAGGGCCGCGACGAGCGCTGGCTCGACCTGTGTGCCGGGCCCGGCGGCAAGGCCGCCCTGCTCGCCGCGAGGGCCGCTCAAAAGGGCGCTCAGGTGCTGGCCAATGAGATCAGCCCCCACCGGGCCGACCTGGTGCGATCCGCCCTGCGCGCCGTTCCGCGGGACGTGGTCCGGATACGATGCGGTGATGGACGCGACCTCGGGCGCGATGAGCCCGGCGCCTACGACCGGGTGCTGGTCGATGCCCCCTGCACAGGACTCGGTTCGCTGCGGCGTCGACCGGAGGCCCGTTGGCGCCGAGAACCGGGGGACGTCACCGTTCTGGCCGAGCTTCAGCGCGAGCTGCTGGCCAGCGCCCTGCGTGCCGTGCGGCGCGGGGGAGTGGTGACCTACGTGACCTGCTCACCGCACGCCCTTGAGACGACCCTCGTGGTACGCGACGTGACGCGACTCCTGGAGCGAGAGGGCCTGCGTACCGAGCCACTGCACGCCGGTGACGTCGCCACCCGTCTGGCCCCTCAGCCGCCGGTCGGATCCGACCGGGAGACGCTTCAACTCTGGCCCCACCTCGACGGTACCGACGCCATGTTCTGCGCACTGCTGCGCCGCACCAGCTGACTGACAACAAACCAGCGCATCATGAGGAGCATCCCGATGACGGCCATCCACCCCTCGATCCTCAACTGCGACATCGCCCACCTGGCCGACGAGCTCGACCGGGTCACGGGAGACGATGGCTCCCGGGGCGCCGACGGGATCCACGTCGACGTCATGGACAACCACTTCGTGCCCAACCTGTCCTGGGGGCTGCCGGTGGTCGAGGCGGTGCTCGCCCATTCCTCGTTGCCCGTGGACGCCCACCTCATGATCCGTGACGCCGACCGCTGGGCACCGGCCTACGCCGAGGCCGGCTGCCAGATCGTCACCTCTCATGCCGAGGCCACGGCAGCACCGGTGCGTCTAGCGCGTGAGCTTCACCGACTCGGCGCCGGGGCGGGCATCGCCCTGCGACCCGCCACCCCCCTGGAGGCCGTTGCTGACGTGCTGGGGGAGTTCGACCTCCTCCTGCTCATGACCGTGGAGCCGGGCTTCGGGGGCCAGTCCTTCATCGAGTCGATGCTGCCCAAGATCCATCGCGCTCGCGAGCTGGTCGGTGCCAGAGGGCTCGATCTGCGAGTACAGGTCGATGGCGGCATCACAGCGCAGACGATCGAGCTCGCGGCCGAGGCCGGTGCTGATCTCTTCGTCGCCGGGTCGGCGGTCTATCGGGCCGACGACGCCTTGGCCGCCATCTCCGAGCTGCGTGAGGCGGCCTCGCACCGACATGACGCTCACAGCGGCCACTGACGGCACCGAGGGCCGCTGACCGCGACCACCAGCGGCGCCCCGTCAGAGGAGATGCTCATGATGCAGGTGTGGCAGTTGATGCGTAGAGCCCTCCACCTCATCGGCCTTGTGGGAAACCTCAAAGGTATTCGAGTGGCGAGAAGCGCCTTTGCGAGGCCCCCGTTATGCCGCTCCATCACTGGGGTCTCGATTGTTACACCAACGCAACTCTCGGTCTTTGTGAGGTTTCCACAAATGGATTGTGGTGCCCTGACCACGTAACGTCGTTGTCCAGCGGATCTGTCCACCTGCACTTGTAGGGAAAGCACGGATCCACCACCCCAAGGCCCGAGGAGGGCCCCGCCGCCGATCCGGCACCGTCCAGGCAAGGAGACTCTTGGTGACCCTCTCCCGCATCCTCATCGCCAACCGCGGTGAGATCGCACTACGTATCGTGCGAACCGCCCGCGATCTCGGGGCGACATCGATCCTCCCGTACACGCCCGAGGACCTCATGAGCCCGGCCGCCGAGCTCGCCGACGAGGCCTACGCACTACCCGAGGGCTCGTCCTACACCGATGCGGCGGCCGTTCTCGAACTGGCCCGCGCCACCGGCGCCGACGCCATCCACCCCGGCTACGGCTTCCTGTCCGAAGACGCCGACTTCGCCCGTTCGATCATCGAGGCCGGCATCACCTGGGTCGGTCCCTCGCCCGAGGCCATGGACGCTCTCGGAGACAAGATGAGTGCTCGCGCCACCGCTGAGCGGGCCAAGGTGGCCCCGGTGCCCGGCATCACCGACTCGGTCACCGATGCTGACACCGTCATCGCCTTCGCCGCCTCCCACGGTTACCCAGTCGCTCTGAAGCGCACTGACGGCGGTGGTGGACGCGGCATCACGGTTCTGCACAACGACGACGAGGTCAGGGCCACCCCCGCCTTCGAGTCCGCGGCGCTTGGAGGTGGAACCCTCATCCTGGAACGCTTCGTCACCGCCGCACGGCACATCGAGACTCAGTGCGCCCGGGACTCCCACGGCGGCTTCACCGTCGTCTCCACCCGTGACTGCTCCCTGCAAAGACGCAACCAGAAGCTCCTCGAGGAGGCCCCGGCCCCCTTCCTGCCCGAGGGCACTCACGACCGTCTCGTCGAGGCCTCCCGCCGCCTCTTGGAGACGGTCGACTACGTCGGGGTGGCCACCTGTGAGTTCCTCCTGACCCCCGAGGACGACCTCTGGTTCCTGGAGGTCAACCCCCGCCTCCAGGTGGAGCACTGCGTCTCTGAGGAGGTCACGGGGACCGACCTGGTCGAGCTCCAGCTGCACATCGCCGAGGGCGGCCACCTCGGTGAGATCAACGAGCCCCGCGGCCACAGCCTCGAGTTGCGTATCACCTGCGAGGACCCCTCCCATGGCCTGGCGCCCTCCACCGGTGCCATCACCCGCCTGCGTTGGCCGGCCGGCCCCGGCATCCGTATCGAGTCCGGGGTCACCGAGGGCGATGTCGTCACCCCCATGTTCGACCCGATGCTCGCCAAGATCGTCGTCACCGGCGCCACCCGTGAGCAGGCCATCGCCCGCGCCCGGCGCGCCCTGCGGGAGACGGTCGTCGAAGGCGTCACCGTGTGCACCGCTCTGCACACCGAGGTCCTGGAACGCCCGGCCTTCACCAACCCCGACGCGTCCGGACGCCTGACGGTGACCACGCGGTGGATCGAGAACGAGGTACTGCCCGAGCTCGCTGACGCCGGCGCTCCGGCAGACGCCGACGGTTCTCAGGCCGCCCCGGAGGCGGTCACCAACCCGCGTACCCGCTCCAGCTACATCATCGAGCTCAATGGCCGCCGGATGCAGCTGACCCTTCCCGACGGGATCCTCGCCCCCTCCAATCCGGCGCGCGGCTTCAGCCCGCGCAGCAACCGGGCCCAACCGTTACGCGGTCGCTCCGGAGGGGCCACGCGCTCGGCCCGCGGTGGCGCCTCCGGCGAGACCGAGTCAACCAGCTCCGAGCCCGGCGTCATCGCCGCCCCCATGCAGGCGATCGTCACCCGTATCTGTGTGGAGCCCGGCCAGCAGGTCTGTCAGGGCGATCTGCTCGTGGTCCTGGAGTCCATGAAGATGGAGAACTACGTCCACGCGCCCAGTGACGGCACCATCTCGGAGATCCCCGTCGGTGCCGGACGCACGGTCTCCGCCGGTGATGTCCTGGTGCGCATGCACACCCCCGAGAACAGCCCCGAGGAGGCCTGAACCGTGAGCACAGACTCCAGCGCCGGCTCCAGCACGCCGACACAGGGAGCCACGATGGCGGACTCGCCCTCCACCACGGCCTTCCGCCAGCGCATCACCCGCGTCGACAGGGAGGCCGAGGAGCGCGCCGCCACTCGGCAGCACGCCAAGGGAAAGCGCACCGCCCGGGAGCGCATCAACGACCTGCTGGACGACTCCACCTTCCTGGAGATCGGCCGCTACACCGGTTCGGGCGCCGGCGACAAGGCCCGACCCTCCGGCGTCGTCACCGGCTTCGGGCAGATCGACGGCCGTCAGGTGGCCGTCTACTCCCAGGACTTCTCCGTCTCCGGCGGAGCCCTGGGCACCATCGAGGGCGACAAGATCGTTCGCCTCCTGGACGACGCCCTGCGCCTGCGCATCCCCGTCATCGGACTCATCGACTCCGGCGGCGCAAAGATCCAGGAGGGCGTGGGCGCCCTGCGCCAGTACGGGCGCATCTTCAACCGCACCTGCGCCGCCTCCGGCCTGGTCCCGCAGATCAGCGTCATCCTCGGCCCCTGCGCTGGCGGCGCCGTCTACAGCCCGGCCCTGACCGACTTCGTCATCGCCACCCGCCAGGCCTCCCACATGTTCGTCACCGGCCCCGACGTCGTACGCGCCACAACCGGTGAGCAGATCAGCGCCGAGGACCTCGGCGGCGCGAGGATCCACGGTTCGGTCTCCGGCGTCGTCCACTACGTGGCCGAGGACGAGGAGGACGCCCTGGGTCAGGTCCGCAGCTTCCTGGCCTACCTGCCCTCCTCATCCGGGGTCAGCGCCCCCCTGTACGCCTACGACGACGCCGACTCCCAGGCCGACGCCGAGGCCGCCCGCAGCGTCGGAGAGATCGTCCCGGCCTCCACCCGCCAGGCCTATGACGTCGTCGAGGTGGTCTCGGCGGTCGTCGACCACGGCGAGCTGGTCCAGGTCCAGGAGGAGTTCGCCGCCAACGTCGTGGTCGGCTTCGCCTGCTTCGAGGGCCACCCGGTGGGGATCGTCGCCAATCAGCCGCTGGTGGACGCCGGCACCCTGGACGTCGACGCCTCCGAGAAGCTCGCCCGCTTCGTGCGCTTCTGCGACGCCTTCGGGCTGCCGGTGGTCACCTTCGTCGACGTGCCCGGCTACCGCCCCGGCGCCGAGCAGGAGCACGCCGGCATCATCCGCCGCGGCGCCAAGGTCATCAACGCCTACGCCACCGCCACCGTGCCCCTGGTGACGATCGTCCTGCGCAAGGCCTACGGCGGCGCCTACATCGTCATGGGCTCCAAGGCCATCGGCGCCGACCTCAACTTCTGCTGGCCGGGGGCCGAGATCGCCGTCCTGGGCGCCGCCGGCGCCGTCAGCATCATCCACCGCCGCGACCTGGCCAAGGTCCGTGACGAGCAGGGGGAGGAGGCCGCCGCCGCCGAGCACGAGCGGCTCGTGGCCGAGTACACCGACGCCGTCATCAACCCCGACAAGGCCGTGGCCATCGGTGAGATCGACGCCGTCATCGCCCCCGAGGACACCCGCAACGTCATCATCGACTCGCTGGCCGCGCTGCGAGCCAAGAACGACGCCCGCCCCGAGTCGCCCAAGAAGCATGACAACATCCCGCTCTGAACCCCACCTCGAGTCCGGTTCCCAGCCTGATACCCCGGCCTCATCCGGCCTCAGTTCTGGTAACCGTTCCAAGACCACCGACCACGCCGTCGCCACACCGAAGGACACCACTACCGTGCACACGACCTCGCAAACCCCCAGCCCCGCGGCCACGATCGCTGAGCGCCTGAGCGGAGGCGAGCCCTACATCATCACCTTCGGAGGCCAGGCCACTCCCTGGCGCCAGACGCTGGCCGACCTGGTCTCCCTGGACCAGGCGTTGGCCGACGACGTCGTGGCGGCCGACCAGGCTGTGGCCGAGCGTCTGGCTCCGGTGGCCACTGACCTGCTCACCGTGACCCCTCGCGGCACGCGGCTCCTGGACGACGAGGCCGCTCCAGTCGCACCCCAGCACCGCACCACCGCCGACGGCGCCGACGTCTCTGTGCCCGGCATCCTCATGGCCCAGCACGCAGCTTTGGCCTCCCTGTCAGGCGCCGGTGTCGACCCGGCCACCCACACCCCGGTGAGCGCCATCGGCCACTCCCAAGGCGTCCTGGGTGTCAGCCTTCTTCAGGCCGTGCAGGCCGGTGACCGCGAGCGTGTCATCGAGGTTCACGCCATCGCCCGCCTCATCGGCGCAGCGGCCACCCGTACCACCCGCCGCCTCGACCTGGGCACGGTGGGGGAGTCCACCCCCATGCTCTCGGTCCGCGGTGTGACCCGCAGCGTGCTCGACTCGGTCCTGGCCCGGGTCCCCGGCTCCGAGCGGATCTCCGTGGGCGTGACCAACGGTCGTCAGGCGCACATCCTCTCCGGGCGCCCAGCCGACCTTAAGAGCGTCGTCACCGCACTGGAAGCCGCCGCCGCCCACAGCGCCAAAGCCCGCAAGGACCGCCGCCGCGGTGGCGCCGTCCTGGCCCCGGTCACCGAGTTCCTCACCACCTCGGTCCCCTTCCACACCCCACTGCTGGCCGGCGCCGTCGATGACGTCGCCGCCTGGGCGGCCGCCTGCGGCCTGAACGAGAAGCTCGCCCGCGACCTGGCCACCGCCGTGCTCATCGACCCGGTGGACTGGCCCGGCCTGGTCACCGGAGCCCTTGGAACCGGATCGGCCGACCCGGTACGCACCGTCCTGGACCTGGGACCGGGCAACGTCCTGGTCCGTCTCACCGAGGGTGTCGTGGCCGGAACCGGCACGACCGTCGTGCCCGCTGGGACTGCCAAGGCCATCGATGACCTCGACCGCGCCGGCGCGGCCCCCCGGCCCAGCGTCGACCGCTCCCGCTTCGCTCCGCGCATCACCCGCCTGCCCGATGGCCGTCTCACCCTCGACACCGCCTTCACCCGCCTGACCGGACGCAGCGCCGTCCTCCTGGCGGGCATGACCCCCACCACCGTGGACCCGGCCATCGTGGCCGCCGCCGCCAACGCCGGGTACTGGGCCGAGCTCGCCGGTGGCGGTCAGACCACCCCCGCCGTGCTGACCGAGAACCTCGAGGGTCTGGAGGAGGCGCTCGAGCCCGGGCGCACCGCGGCCTTCAACGCCATGTTCATGGACCGCTACCTGTGGAACCTGCACCTGGGGACCCAGCGCCTGCTGTCCAAGGCCCGCGCCGGCGGCGCCCCCATCGACGGCATCACCATCTCCGCCGGGATCCCCGAGCTCGAGGAGGCCACCGCCCTGCTTGAGCGCCTCCACGCCGAGGGCTTCCCCTACATCGCCTTCAAGCCCGGTACCGTGGACCAGATCCGTCAGGTCCTGGCCATTGCTCGTGCCGTGCCCGACAGTCCCGTCATCATCCAGATCGAGGACGGGCACGCCGGCGGCCACCACTCGTGGGAGGACCTGGACACCATGCTCCTGGCCACCTACGACGCCATCCGCGCTGTGACCAATGTGGTACTCGTCGTCGGTGGTGGAATCGGTACGCCCACCCGTGCGGCCGACTATCTCACCGGCCGCTGGGCCGAGGCCTACGGAACGGCCGCAGCCCCCGTCGACGGCGTCATGATCGGCACCGCTGCGATGACCTGCCTGGAGGCCAAGACCAACGACGACGTCAAGCGGCTTCTCGTCGACACCCCGGGGATCCCCGAGGACTCCGGGGTCGAGGGCGGCTGGGTTGCCTCCGGGGAGTCCATCGGCGGTATGACCTCGGGACTGTCCCACCTGCGCGCCGACCTCTACGAGATCGACAACTCCTCGGCCCGGGCCTCGCGCCTCATCCAGGAGCTCGCCGGTGACGAGGCCGCCATGGCCGCTCGCCGCCAGGAGATGATCGAGGCCCTGGCCAAGACCGCCAAGCCCTACTTCGGCGACGTCGAGGAGATGACCTACCTTCAGTGGGCCACCCGCTACGCCGAGCTGTGCGTCGCCCCCCACGAGGGTCGCTCCGCCACCCGCGCGGACTGGGCCGACGAGGGCTGGTACGACCGCTTCCTCGACCTGCTGCACCGCATCGAGGCGCGCCTGAGCCAAGCCGACCACGGCGAGATCCCCACGCTCTTCGCCGACTACGACGCCGTCATCGACTCCGACGCCGCCCTGGCCGCCCTGGCTGAGCGCTACCCGTCGGCCGCCTCCACCCTCGTGGAGCCCGTCGACGCCGCCTGGTTCGTCGACCTGTGCCGCAAGCACCCCAAGCCCGTGCCCTTCGTGCCCGTGGTCGACGCCGACATCCTGCGCTGGTGGGGCACCGACTCCCTGTGGCAGTCCCAGGACCCGCGCTACACCGCCGACCAGGTGCGCATCATCCCCGGTCCCGTGGCTGTCGCCGGTATCACTACCATCAACGAGCCGGTCGGTGAGCTGCTGGGCCGCTTCGAGACCGCCGCCGTCGAGGCCCTGCGTGAGGCCGGCACCGGCGAGCAGGAGGCCGCCGGTCGTCTGGGCGCCGCCCCCGCCGTGGCCGACGGGGCTCTAGCCGCCCCTGTGGCCGACGCCAAGGAGCTCGTCCAGGTCACCCCCCACGTCCTGTGGAACGGTCACCTGACGGTCAACCCGGCCACCGTCCTGGATGACGACGCCTACAACGTCGTCGCCCGCCCGGACGTGGCCGAGGACGCCTACGACCTCGACATCCGCCTCGACACCCACTGGGACGGCACTCCCGGTGGAGAAGACATCCACGCGGTGCGCCGCCTCGTGGTGCCGCTGCGACTCGCCCGTGCCTGGGACGGGGCCGCCCCGCTGGTCGACCCCGAGCGCATCAGCGAGACGATGAATGACCTGCTGCGCGCCACTGCCGGTGTGGGCGCCGTGTCCATCACGGGCGACGACGTCGACCACCTGCCCGAGGTCCACCCTGCGCAGGCCAGTGCCACCGACGCCCTGGGACGCCCCGCCACCCAGCCCTTCGGCACCATCCACGGCTCCTTCACGCTGGCCGGAACCCTGGGGCACGACCATGCCTCGGTCACTGCCGACGCGCTGCCGGTGGACCTCTCGGCCGCCCCCTTCGTTCCCGACGCCCTGCTCGGCCCCTGCTGGCCGGTGGTCTACGCGGCTCTGGGCAGCGTGGTCGAGGACGGCATGCCGCTCATCGAGGGGCTCCTCGGTGCGGTTCACCTGGACCACACCATCGACCTGCACCTCACTCTCCACCAGCTCCAGGAGGCCGCGACCACGACCAGCCCCACGATCAACGTCACCGGCTGGGTCGCGGCCCTGGAGGAGTCCAGCGC
>ERZ773075.553-NODE-553-length-27677-cov-112.711_pt1 | contig 27677 bp, 22 predicted proteins | sample MGYA00580614_ERZ773075 | MGnify/ENA primary metagenome ERZ773075 (study PRJEB29015, sample SAMEA2738021) | human oral metagenome | biome: human oral; feature: human-associated habitat; material: dental | place: China | collected 2043 ...
GGAACTCGGCGGCGCTGGAGCAGCCGTAGGTGTAGCGCGCCCCCGCGTCCTCGACTGAGCGCTCCCGGCCGTACTTCTGGAACAGACGGGGCATGACCTCGATGAGGACGGTCGCACCGGGCAGTCGTGCGGCGATGATGTCCATAAGAGAGCGAACCTCGTTCTGCTCGAGGTACATGCTCAGTCCCTCGACGATGACGAGCACATCGCCGCTCGTCTCACCCTCCCCCAGCTGGTCGGGCCAGGCGGGGTCGAGGGCGGAGGCCGCGATCGTGCGGTGACGCTCACCGTCATCGAGCAACCGGTGCCGCAGCTCGATGACGTTGGGGAGGTCGAGGTCGTACCAGGTGACGTGCCCGTCGTCGAGGCGCTGGAAGCGGGTGTCGAGCCCGCAGGCGATGTTGACCACCGTGCAGCCGGGGTGGGTGGCCATGTATCCGGCCACGAGCGGGTCGAGCGTGAGAGTGCGCAGCACGACGCCGTCGGCCATGAGCCGGTCCTGCCTCGCCATGGTGAAGTCGTAGTCGAGCCGGGAGACGAGCTCGACGGCGGCGGGATCCGTGAAGCGTGGGCGGTCGGAGAGTGTGTGCTCCGCCCTGGCGTGGAGGGTCAACAGCATCGTCTTGCTGACGCCGGTCAGGTCCGCAGTCCCGTGTGCGCTCATGCGGTCAATTCTGCGATGCTGGCGATTCGGGCACCAGTGCCGTCAGGAAACCGAACGCGCCGTCCGAGCCCCACGCCCGGCCACGCGGCTCAGTCCTCCTCCAGGACACCGTTCCAGGCCAGGAAGCTGGTGGTGCGGCGCATGGCCTCCTCCCAATTGGCATCGCCGAAACCGTGGGCGGCGCCGGGAATGGTGACGAGCTCGGCGTCGGGCAGGGCGCTCACGGCGGTCCGGGAGACCTCGATGGGCACGGAGCGGTCCTGCTCCCCATGAACGATGAGAACCGGACGGCGATAGGAGGCCAGCTCGGCCCCGACCTCCAGGTTCCAGCCGTCGACGGCGTAGGCGCGCCCCAGGCGGGTGCCCGCCCAGTCGAACTCCTCGGGCACGGCCGCCAGGGTGCGGAAGGCGGCGCGCAGGTTCTCCCCCAGTCTCAGCGCCGGGTACCACAGGGCCAGCGCGGTGATCCGCTGGGGGTGGCGGGCGGCCGCGAGCGCCGCCACCGCTCCCCCCAGGCTCAGCCCGAACAGGGCGACCCGGGAGGCGTCCACCTCCGGCCACGCGCAGGCCGCGGTGAGCACGGCTTCGAGGTCGACCAGCTCGGTGAGGGCCGACATCACGGTGGTCTCGCCCTGGCTGGCGCTACCGCCGCCACCGCGGAAGTCGAAGCAGATGGCCACGGCCCCGGCTGCGGCGAAGCGCCGCGCCATGGGGGCAACACGGGTATGGGAGCCCTCCATGCCGTGACAGCAGATGACCAGGGGTGCGGGGGCCGACGACGCCGTGCGCGGGACGTAGGCCAGTCCCCCGACCCTCTGCCCCTGGACGGTGAGGGTGACCTGCCGTGAGAGGTAGGGCTGCGTCGTCGTCACATGCTCTCCTTGCTGTGCTGGGCCGGCAACGAGAAACCGGCCCGGCGGCCATCGTAGACGGGCCGCCGGGCCGGGTGAGGACGCGAGGACTCAGCGGTAGGCCTCCCAGGAGGCGTTCTCGTCGTATCGGGCCACGAGGACGAGGCCGGACAGGGCGTAGGGGCCGCCGATGTAGGGCATGACCTGGACCAGGGCGGCGGCCACCTTCTGACGTGAGGAGCCGGCCCTGATGGCTCCGGCCAGGTGCGGGCGCAGCTGGGTGGAGGCGCCGATGGCGGCGATGGCCACGAGGCTGACGAGCTCGCGCTGGGCAACGTCGAGCCCGCCGCGGGTGGCGAAATCACCAAAGGCCGAGGAGGTCAGCAGGTGGGGCACGAACTTGTCGAAGGGCTCGGGCAGGGCGGAGAAGACCTCCCTGATCTCATTGCCGTACAGCGGGGTCTGAATGGCGGCGCCGGCCTGTTCGCGGGCGCTGGGGTCGGTGGCGTCGACGGTGCCGGCGTTCTCCAGGGGCAGGGAGATGCCGTGCGCCTCGAAGACCTCGTTGGCGATGCCGATGGCGTTGAGCGTCTTGGGGAAGCCAATGTAGGGGGCGCACTGGTAGATGGTCTCTCGCAGCTGTAGCGGAGTGGCGCCGATGTTGAGGGCGGCACCCGCATGGGCCTTGAGCTGCGGGAGGGTCTGCATTGCGGTCAGGACGGAGACGGTGAGCAGCTCGCGCTCGACGTCGGTGAGGACGCCCGTGGAGAAGGCCTCGTCGAAGATCTCGTTCTGGAGGATGTCGAAGAGCTCGGGGTCGGTGGGGTGGGGCTGCGGCTCCGCCCCGAACAGCCTGGTGAAGGTCTCGCGTGCCTGGGGCGTCAGCGCCATGGAGGGCTCCTTACGATGTGCGGACGGCTCGACCTGAGCATGTCACGTCGGCCGCCCTGGCGATAGGTTCTCTACGCCCCGTCGCCGGATTCGCAACGGGGCGACCTCTCAGACCAGTGCCATACCGCCGTCGACGAGGATGAGTTGTCCCTGAACATAACTGGATGCATCGGAGGAGAGGTAGAGGATCGTTCCGTTGAGCTCGTTCTTGTCTCCGGGGCGGCCGGCGGGGTTCAGCGCGTTGTAGGCCGTCAGGAACTCCTCGCTCTTGAACAGGGTGCTCTCGGTCATTTCGGAGGCGAACAGCCCCGGTCCGATGGCGTTCACGGTAATCCCGTGACGGGCGTAGGAGCAGGCCATTCCCTTGGTGAGCCCCAGGACCGCAGCCTTGGAGGCGTTGTAGGCGTGGCGGATGAACACGTCCTGCTTGTCGGCGATGACGGCGTTGACCGAGGCGATATTGACGATCTTGCCGTATCCACGCTCACGCATGAGGGGCACGACGTACTTGCTGACATGGAACATGCCCTTGACGTTGGTGGCGAAGGAACGGTCCCAGTCGGTCTCCGAGAGGGTATCGACACCACCACGCACGGCAACCCCCGCATTGTTGAGAAGGATGTCGATGTGCCCATAGGCCTCCACCACCTTCTCGACAGCGTCACGGCAGCTCTCCTCGCTGGTGACGTCGCAGCGGACGGCGAGTGCACGGCGCCCGGTCGCCCGGATCTCCTCGCGTAGAGCTTCCAAACGCTCAAGACGCCGGGCGAGCAGGGCAACGTCGGCGCCATGCTCGGCGTAGGCACGGGCGGCGTCTGCACCGAGGCCCGAACTTGCCCCGGCCACGACTGCCACCTTCCCACTGAGGTCGAATAGACTGGTCATAGTGGTTCCTCCTTGTACCCTCCGGCGGGCCTGCGCACGTGGCGCCGTCGGAGCAGACTACGTGGCTGCTATGAACCATGCCGGGGCCGTCGGGGTACCACAAGGGACCAAGAACCTTCCTGGATCTTCTGCTCGACTGGAGCAGCAGCGCCTCACGGGCGTGAACGTCCGTGAGCAGTCACCGCCTGGAACCAGCAAGCCTCCGAGCCATGCGGATGACGCGGGCGGCCTGCTTCTCGAGCTCGGCGCGCGTCAGGTCCGCGCCGCTGGCATCCGGCTCGGTCCGCCCGGCCGATGGCTGAGCGTCGCTCCCCCGCCTGAGTACGGCCAGGAGATCGTCTCGGTCCGGTTCGCCTCCGGGCATGAAGAGTTCGTTACCGGCCTTGACGGTGGCTGCTGCGGTGGCGCGCGGGTGCTTCATGTCGCTGCGGGTCATGCCGTCGACGACCCAGTCGGTCATGACCAGGCCGTCGAAGCCCCACTCCTGGCGCAGAATGACCTCGAGCAGCTCGACCGACTCCGAGGTATGGACGCCGTTGATGAGGTTGTAGGAGGTCATGACGGCGGCGGGCCGGGCTCGGCGCACACAGATCTCGAAGGCGCGCAGGTAGAGGTCGCGCAGGACTCGGGGACTGACCCGGCTGTTGGAGTTGAGGCGGTTGGTCTCCTGGTTGTTGCAGGCCAGGTGCTTGATGGTCACGCCCCGCCCCGGGTGGGCCTGGACGCCGCGGGTGATGGCGGCGGCGATGCGTCCGGCCAGCAGCGGGTCCTCGGAGAGGTACTCGAAGTTGCGTCCGCACAGGACGCAGCGGTGCAGGTTGAAGGCGGGGGCGAGCCAGAGGTGGACGCCAAAGCGCTCCATCTCGGCTCCGACGACGTCTCCGAACCGCTGGGCCAGCGCCGGGTTCCAGGATTGGGCGAGCGCGGTGCCGATGGGGATGGCGGTGGTGTACTGCTCGCGGATCTCGGCGGGTTCGCGGGGCTCGGGGGCGTCTGCGATGCCGAGGGCCTCGCGTCCGGCGTCGTCCATGAGTTCGAGGAAGGTGGCGGGCAGGCTGGAGTCGCCCAGGGAGAAGGGGCCTTCGGCGTCGATACCGTAGGTGGGGGCCAGGCGCAGGCCAGCGGGCCCGTCGGCCATGATGATGCTGGGCAGGCCGGGGATCCGGGTAGTGGTCTGGCCCGCCGCTCCGATGACGGCGGTGGAGGCAGCTCCGATGACGGAGCCGGACTCCTCGCCGCTGCGGTAGTCCCCCAGGACAGTATAGATGAGCTCGTCGTCGGAGAGCCCCCGGGCCAGGGCGAGGGCCTCGCTGAAGCCCTCCGACACGAGCTGCTCAGTGGGCGCGGCGCCGTCCGGTCGGCGCAGGTGGGCCGGGTCGACGACGAGTACCGGCAGGCCTGTTGGAATGTCGAGGGCCGCCGGAGTCTCGGGCTTCCAGTCGGTGAAGCCGGGGTACCCCAGGTCGCCGGCCAGGCGTCGCACGGTTGCGTCCTGGGAGAGGTCGACGACGGCGACGGGGCTCAGGTGCCGGCTGGAGGGTCCCACCCGCAGCAGGTAGCTGCCGGCCTCCAGAACCGTGGCATGGGCCGCCTCGTCGTAGGAGGCCAGGTCGGTCAGGTCGATGTCGATGGTGATATGCGCCGTGGCGCCGGGGGTGATCTCGTCGGTCTTGGTGAAGCCGGCCAGCGCCTGGAGCGGCTGGTCGAGGTGTCCGGCCGGGACACCGGCGTAGACCTGGACGGTCTCCTTGCCCGGGCGCTCACCAGTGTTGGTGACGTCGACGTCGATGCTCACGCGCGCCCCGTCGAGGCTCACCTGGCGGGTTTCGACGTCGAAGGTCGTGTAGCCCAGGCCGAATCCGAAGGGGAAGAGCGGTTCCTTGCCGACCGAGTCGTAGAAGCGGTAGCCGACGTAGATGCCCTCGCGGTAGTGGGTGTCATCCGGGTCGCCGAAGTCGCCGATCTGGTCGGCCTCGTCCCAGGCGGCCCAGGTGGTGGCGAGCTTGCCGGAGGGGTATGCCCGTCCCAGGAGGACGTCGGCGAAGGCGTCGCCGATGGTCGCGCCGAGCTGGGAGAGCAGCAGGATGTTGCCGACGTCGCCCAGCGGGCTGAGGTCGACGACGCCACCCACGTTGAGGACGAGGAGGAAGCTCTCGAAGCGCTCGTTCAGGGAGCGGATGTCGCGAATCTCGGAGGCGGTGAGCCTGAGGTCACCGGCCTCGGGAGTGCGGTCGCTGCCCTCCCCGGAGGTTCGGGCCAGGACGTAGACGGCCGTCTCCGGGGCGGCGTCGGTCTGGACGTCGAGTGGGATCGTGTGCTCGGGCTCGGGCATGACAGAGCCCATGCCGACCATGATGGCGGGGACGCCGCGCTTTGCGGCCTCGGCCCTGATGCCGGCGATGAAGTCCTCGTGGGCCTGGTCGCGGACGCGGTCGTAGGCCTCCAACCAGGGCCTGGTGACGATGGTGAAGCCGGCCGCCTCCAGACCCTCCTCGATACTGGTGACATGGCGGGAGTTGACGTCACCGCTGCCTGTTCCACCCTTGATGGTGCCGCGGGCGCCGGAGCCGAACAGGGCGATCTCGCCCGGTTCCGCCAGGGGGAAGGCGCCGTCGGAGCGCAGCAGAACCATGCATTCGGGGGCCAGGGCGCGGACGGCGTTGAGGTGATCGATCTCGTAGGTTTCCATATCGACTTCTCTCCTTGTCATGCCGACGGTGACGCCGCATGCAGGCCTCCGCATTGAGCGAAAGGGCTCGGTCTGCCCCATCATCACGGGGTTCTAATGCCTACGATAGATGAGGCCGGCACCGGATCCGGAGATGTCTTCGGACAGTGTTCTGTGTCCTGCGGAGCGGAGGAATCATGAGGATGTTCAGGGCGGTCAGCAGGAGCAGGATCGCCGTCGGCATGGCCAGCGTCGGTCTGACGGTGGGCGCCTTTAGCCTCTACTCCCGCAAGCGCTATAGGCGCTCGGCCGCGGCGAGCCTGGCGGAGTACAGCACCCGGCCGGTCAAGATGGTGTACGCCCGCATGTCGATCGCCAACCGGATCACCCGCCTGGCCAGCCGTCCCGAGCCTCGTCGAGCCGTCGCCTTCCCCTCCTGGGGGCGCTTCTTCTACGACCTGGAGCGGCGCGAAGACTCGGGCATGCCCGTCTACTACGTCCGCCCGCATACGCCGTCGAGCACGATCGTCATCTACCTCCACGGCGGCGGATACATCTCGACGGCGGTCTCGGCTCATACCTGGCTGGTCGACCACCTCGCCCGCAGGACGGGGGCCGGTTTCATCATGCCGCTCTATCCGTTGGCACCCCACCACACCTGGCAGGAGGCGCACCGGCTGGTGCTGGACCTCTACCGGCGCGCGGTCGCCGAGAACCCGGGTAAGCGGATCGTCCTCATGGGTGATAGCTCGGGCGGAGGCCTGGCGGCGGTCATCGCCCTGTCCCTGGCCGAGGCCGGCGACGCTCAGCCCGACGAGCTCGTCCTCATCTCGCCCTGGGTCGACATCACCAACACCAACCCGGAGATCGCCGACTACGTCGACGCCGACCCGCTCATGGCTCCCGAGCCCCTCGCCGAGATCGGGCGGTGCTGGGCGGGAGACACGCCGCCGATCGACTGGCGCCTCTCCCCCATCTACGGCGACCTGTCGGGCTTGAAGAAGGTGACGACCTTCGTGGGGACCCGGGAGATCTTCCTGCCGGACAATGCGCTCTTCCACGCCAAGCTCCTGGAGGCCGGGGTCGACTCGACGCTGCACGTCGGCGAGGGGCTCAACCACGTCTACCCGATGTTCCCCACCCCCGAGGGCCACCGGGCGCGCCGCGACCTCGTCCGGCTCGTCACCGGGGAGCTCGCCTAGCCCAACCACGCCCTCTATTACCGCCACTGGCGGTAAAGTATGGCGGTAATCGTCGTCACACTGACAATATTACGGTCTCCCGACAAGCCGAGAGCATCTCAGAGGAGAACAGATGGGCTACGAGCCACCGCTGAATCGCACCGCCGAGATCGGCGAGCTCTGCCTTGTTCGGCTGGATGTCGTCAACCGACCTTCACCCTCTGCTGGTGTCCTGCATCTTCCACTACGAGTTCGAGTTCATCCACCCCTTCGCGGACGGCAACGGCCGCACCAGCTGCCTATGGCACACGCTGCTGCTGTCTCACTGGAGATCCCCATTGGCCTGGCTACCGATTGAAAGTGTGATCCGCGGACGCCAGGCCGACTACTACGCAGCGATCGCGAGCTCCAACACGGCAGGGACGAGCGATTCCTTTGTCACCTTCATGCTCACGATTATCAGAGATGCGCTCATCCCCTACGCATCAGACTCTCCGGCCCAGGATCGTCAGGAACGGACACTCTCGTTCTTCAAAGCTGACCCAAGTGCAACAACCATTGCCGATCTGGCAGGCCATTTAGAGTGCGCGCACAGAACAGGGGAACGTATTGTCTCCGACCTGCGCCGCTCGGGGCGTCTGAGAAGAGAGGGGAGCGCTCGAGCAGGAACATGGTGCGTCATAGAAGAAGGTGGCTCTGCTTAGCTCCCGGTCGACAGGGTCACCTGCAGTGCCGTAGCCTCGTCTGCCTCGTCACTGGGGAGCCCACCGCTTGAGAGTCGGCAGGACGACGGCCAGATAGGAGACGGCCTCGTCCCGAGAAATGCCGACCCCTTCGGCCACATAAGGGGCGTTGCGCTCGATGAAGGCATCAAGCGACTCCTCTCCGATGAAGGACCCGTCCGGATAGCACCAGGTGCAGTACTCCTCCGACTTCGTACCGTCGGACTCGGCACCGTAGTCCGTCTCATTGCTCAAGGGGAGAGCGCAGCTCTGACAGCATGGCTCCGGGGGCATCTCCAGAAGCCGTGTGACCGGAACGTCGAGCGCGCCGGCGAGGAGCTTGCACATATCGACACCCGGAGTCGTCACCCCGGTCTCCCACCTCGAGACAGCTTGGCGGGTGACGAGGACTTTGCCCGCCAGGTCGCTCTGAGTCATCCCCTGAGCCTCCCGGGCTGCGCTAATGACCTCTCCGATACTCATGCTGGTCCCTTTCTCTTCCGCAGCCCTCTGCATGGCCACGCTCATCAGGTAACCACGACCCGACCGCGGCGTCGAGCAACACGTTGTTGCGCCATGAGCACCGGCCTTACTACGCCGTCAGCCCGGCAGTCGGCACCGTTCTGATAGCCCATGTGGCGCCCCGCCAGTCCGGCAATTGGTGCCGTCGATCCGGCATATGGCGTTTATCGACCAGTCGATCACATGCTCGCACACTCCATGGACCGCACATTGCCGACGGTGCACCATCGGTCCTGGCGGTGTGATGCCTCAGGACATCGAGGGAATCGGCCTGTTGGTGTCCAGATCTGTGACAAAGGACCTCCAGCTCCCAGAGCGCATCATGGAAAACCTTGGAATCATACGGTTGCGCTCCGTCTGGATGACAACGATCTGACCCTTTGTCACAGATCTGGACACCCCAGCCCCTCTTCTGGCCCTTGTAGTGCTCGATCAGCGGGTCGCTTCCGGTCGGGGCCTGTTCAGGTCGGCTACTGCACGAGAGTGGGGAGGTACTGACCAAGGGTTATCCGTACTGCACGCGACCTGGACCCTTGTGGAGTACACCCACCTGTCGGCCAGTAGCACCCCACCCTCGTGCAGTACGGCCGGCCCCTGGCCAATGGCACCCGAACCTCTTGGAGTAAAGACCCGGACGGGGTCAGAGACGCCCCACGAAGTCTCTCCACTGCCAACGGGCATGCAACGTCGTCGGCCACCGCCTCCGAGAGCCGATAAGCACCGTGCCGACCCGGGCTTGCCTCTGGGCCAGCGCAGGGTGGCCAGGTGTGAGCATCGAGAACTTCGCTTTCCACCCAGAACGTACTTCTCCCACAAACAACTGGGACCCGCCCGCAGCCGTTTGCAGGAGAACGCAGTTCCCGATCAACAAGTACGTTCCCGATCATGGTTCGCGCAGTGCGACGGATTCGGACACACGCCCTACCACCACGCTCCGTCCGACCACTTACTGACACAGCCTCAAAGTGAAGTAGTGGACGCCTGCACGGTGATGTGGCGCATTATCGCCGGCAGTGGAATAGGCGCTCTGACGAGCGCGGCGTGCGCCAACTCCAGCCCGCCTAACATCGTCCCATGGCACCGCACACGCGATTGCGTTTGATGTTCCAGATGCCACCGCAAGGCCTGCACCGTCCCGAGGTCATGAGCCTTCTCGCGGAGGTCTACAGGGCCTGCCCCGACTCCTATGAGCAAGGTGGTTTCCCCGATGTTGACTCCTTCGTCCGGGCCGTGGATTCCAGTCCAATCCTCGACCTGTGGTGGGACTGAGGCAGACCCGCAGGCCGGTGAGTCATCCCCATTCCAGCAGTTCACGTGGTGTCCGGCTGCCTGCTGCCTCTAGCCGGCCTGGGCGGAGCGGTAGTACATGACCGCGACCTGGGTGCGGTTGCGCAGGCCGAGCTTGGCCAGGATCGCGCTGATGTGGTTGCGCACCGTGCCCTCGCTCATGAACAGCCGCGCCGCGGCCTCGGCGTTGTCCAGGCCCTCGGCCACGGCCTCGACCACTTCGTACTCGCGGTCGGTCAGGGCCGCGAAAGCCGTGCTCCGCAGGTCCTTGGCGGCCGGCCCCCGGCTTCCCTCGGTCTGCTCCCGTCCTCCGGTGCGTCCGCTCAGTCCCATGGTGGTGCTGCGCTCGAGCACCTCCCCCTCCAGGACGCACACCCCGGCCATGACGGACCGCAGCGCCGGGGCGACCTGGGCGACGTCCTGCTTGATGAGGTAGCCGCGCGAGCCCATCTTGAGGGCCCGCACGATGTACTCGTCGTCGGAGAAGGTGGTCAGGAAGACGATGCGCGCTCCTGCGTCCTCAGCCAGGATGCGCTCGGCCGCGCTGAGCCCGTCCCCGCCGGGCATCTGGATGTCCATGAGGAGGATGTCGGGGGTCAGCTCCCGGTAGCGCTCAACGGCCTCGGGGCCCGAGCAGCCCAGGCCGACGACCTCGACGTCGTCCTCGACCGACAGGATCGTGGACAGGGACTGGGCGACGAGCGCGTCGTCGTCGACGATGAGGACTCTCATAATGCTCCTTCTCTCCCCTGTCCGTTCTTGGGAATCGTGGCGAAGACCGTGAACCGGGGTCGCGGGGTGATCCGCACCCGGCCGCCCAGGGCCTCGACCCGTTCAGTCATGGAGCGCAGCCCCAGACCCGCGCTCCCATGGCCGTCCACGACCGGCTCGTCCTTGACAGGCAAGACGCCGTCATTGTCGACCGTGACCTGCCAGAACGCAGGGTAGTCGGTGACAGCCACGCGGGCCGAGTGGGCCCTACCGTGGCGGGCGGCGTTGGTCAGGGCCTCGCGCACAACGGCGACGATGCAGCGCGCCACCGCTGCCGGCGGCTCGACGTCGGTGGAGCAGTCGACGCTCACGGAGTCGATGCCGCAGCGCGAACCCAGGAGGTTGAGGGAGGTGGCCAGTTCCTCGCCCTCATCGGACAGGGCGTGGACGGAGCGGCGCATGGAGTCCAGAGCCTCGTCGAGGCCCGTATCCAGGGTGGCGAGGTCGGAGACGACGCCCGGCTCGTCCCGGTGGACGACCTGGAGGGCCTTGACCTGCAGCAGGAGGCGGGTGAGAAGGTGGCCGACGCCGTCGTGGATCTCGCGGGCGATCCTGGTGCGCTCGGCCAGGGCGGCGGCGCGCAGCTCGTAGTCCTGGGCCCGGAGCAGCCGGGCGTTGGTGTCCTGCAGGGTGAGGACCTTCTCGCGCAGGTCGTCTCGCACCGCGTGCAGGCTCATCCGCACCGCCTCCTCCTGGGTGGTGCGCAGCGCAAGGAGGGCCGCGAGCGCGCAGATCGTCAGTGCGAGAGCCAGTACCGGTGTCCTCGGCACTTGTCTGGCCACGACGAGCGCGAACGGAAGGCCACTGATCGCAGTCGCCACCCGCTCCTGACGATTCCCGGACGCGGCGAAGCGGCCCAGATCGTAGGCGGCCAGCGGAGCCCCGACCACGGATGCCGTCGCGAGGGTTCCGAGCAGGAGGTAGGCGACGGGCATCACGATCGCCCAGCGGCTCCGGTCGGCAAACGTGCCCATCCCGCTGACAGCAACGGCGCCGAGCAGCCAGACCATGACGACCGCGTCCGTCTCCATGGTGAGCAGGGCCAGCAGGACACAGCCGCACAGCAGCACGCCCTTGTCGACCAGTACCTTCACGCCTCGATTATCGACGATCGCCGGCGCTTTCAAGCCCGTCAGACCGATCTGGCGACCCTGTTGGCGAATCTCATGACAGAAGTCATGGCTGCACGCCCAGGTCATGACGGCAGGCACTTCTGACCGCCACCGCCCCCGCAGGAACATGGGAGTCATGAGCCGGGGGACACCGGCGGGAAGAAAGGAACCGAGATGGAAGTCAAAGACGGGGCCAGGGATGCCGGCCCGGCTGTGGAGGTCGGCTCCCTGATCAAGCGCTACGGGGAGCTGGTCGCGGTCGACGGCCTGTCCTTGAAGATCCCGCGCGGTCAGGTGCTGGGCCTGCTGGGCCCCAACGGCTCGGGCAAGACGACGACGATCAGCTGCATCCTTCAGCTACTCACCTATGACAAGGGATCTATCCGCGTGTTCGGCGAGCCGATGACGCCCACTGCCTACGGGCTCAAGCGCCGTATCGGCGTGGTGCCTCAGGAAGTGGCCGTCTTCGACGAGCTCACGGTGGCGGAGAACGTCGACGCCTTCTGCGCCCTCTATGTGCGCGACCGTGCCGAACGGCGGCGCCTGGTGGCCGAGGCGATCGCCTTCGTTGGCCTGGAGAAGTTCGTGAAGTTCAAGCCCAAGAAACTCTCGGGCGGCCTGCTGCGCCGTCTCAACATCGCCTGCGGCATCGCCCACGGCCCCGACCTCATCATCCTGGATGAGCCCACGGTTGCCGTCGACCCGCAGAGCCGCAACGCGATCCTGGACGGCATCAAGCGTCTCAACGAGCGCGGCGCCACCATCCTCTACACGAGCCACTACATGGAGGAGGTGGAGCAGCTGTGCGACCGGATCGTCATCATGGACCGCGGCCAGCAGGTGGCTTCCGGAACCTCCGACGAGCTCAAGGCTATGATCGGCACCGGTGAGCGCATCCGGGTGGAGATCGTCGACCCCGCTCCCCTGGGCGAGGAGACTCTGGAGGGTCTGCGCCGCCTGGAGCACGTGCGCACGGCGACCTGCGAGAACGGCGAGGTGTTCATCGAGTGCTCCCCCGGGGCGCACAACCTCTCCGACATCATGAGGGCGCTGAATGCGGCGGGAGCGACCTGCGGCCGAGTGACCTCCGAGCCCCCGACCCTCAACGACGTCTTCCTGGAGATCACCGGGCGGGCCCTGCGCGACGAGGCGGCCTGACATGCTGACCGTCTTCTCCTACCAGGTGCTCAGGCTCCTGCGCGATCGTGTCCTGCTCGTGTGGACGCTCGGCTTCCCGATCGTCATGTCCCTCATGTTCATGGCGATGTTCGCCAACCTGGACAAGGACTTCCAGGCCACCCCCATCAGCTTCGGCGTCGTCCAGGACGAGGCCTACCGGGCGGCTCCCGGCCTGGACGCCGTCGTGGAACGGATCTCCGCCGACGACGCCGATCCCCGCCTCATCACCAAGGTCACCCACTCCACCGCTTCCGAGGCCCAGGCCGCCGCAAAACGCGGGGACACGAACGGCTACCTCGCCGTCGAGGACGGCGATCCCGTGCTGCACGTGAACCAGAAGGGCAATGAGGCAGAGACGACTCAGGTACTCCGGGTGGTCATGGACTCCTACACCCAAAAGCGGGCCGAGCTCGAAGCCGTCATCGAAGCCGGGGTTCCGCCGGAGCAGACGGCCTCCCTTCAGGTCGACCACTCCTTCACCCACTCGATCTCGGTGACGCCATCTCCCGTCAAGCCCGAGACCCACTACTACTTCGCGCTGCTGGCCTTCGCCAGCGGCATGGGCATGACCGTCACCATGACCGCGGTGCAGAGCATCATGGCCACCTCTCCTCTGGGAGCCCGCCGAACCCTGGCGGGCCTGCCGCGGTGGAAGGTCCTCACCTCCACGCTCGCGGCCTCCTGGGTGTGCGTCCTGGCCTGTCTGCTCATCGCCTTCGCCTTCATCGCCACGGTGGTGGGTGTGGACTTCGGGCCTCATGTGCTCCTGTGCCTGGCAGCGATCGGGATGGCCAGCCTCGTGTCGAGCGCTGCGGGCGCCGCACTGGGCACCTTCAGCAAGATGGGGATCGGGATGGTCGCCGCGATCAGCTGCCTCCTGTCGCTGTTCACCGGCTTCTACGGACCCTCAACCCAGTCCCTGGCTAACGCCGTCGAACTCCATGCCCCACTGTTGCTGCAGACCAATCCCCTGTGGCAAGCCGCCCGCTGCCTCTACGGGTTGCTCTACTACGACTCCCTGGCCCCCTTCGCCCGCAGCTGCGCGGCCCTGCTGGCCATGACCTGCCTGTTCCTCACCATTTCCCTGATCCGTGCCAGGAGGATGAACCATGAGCACCTTTAAGACATCGTTGAAGATCATGGCGGCCCATCGGAGCTACGTCCTGGTCTACCTGGTGGCACTGTCCCTGCTCGGCCTGAATGTGGGAGCCGCTCGAACCGAGGACGCGTCCAGCCAGGTCAAGGAAGCCACGGCAAGTGTGGCCGTCATCGACCGCGACGGCTCCACGATCTCCCGGGGGGTCAAGGACTACGTCGAGTCCGTCGGCAAGGTCCAGCCGCTGGAGGACTCCAGGCAGGCCATCCAGGACGCCACCGCGCAGAACCGCATCAGCTACATCCTCATCATCCCCGCCGGATACGGCAAACAGCTCCAGCAGACGGCTCATGAGGGTGCTGAGCCACCTCGAATGGACACGGTCATCGGATACGAATCGGCCGCGGGATCGCTGATGAACGCGCGCACCGACTCCTACCTGGGGCAGGTCGCAGGCTATCTTTCAACGCTCACCGATGACCCGGCCCGTGCCGTCGCCCTGGCCAAGGAAACGATGAACCACTCCGCCCCTGCCGAGCGGATCGTCCAGGACGCGACGCCCCTGCCGCATGGCTTCGTCGTCTACGCCATGTTCTCCATCTACCCGATCATGGCCTTCGCGATCGTGACGATCTCAACGCTCATGACGGCACTGGGACGCCGGTCAGTTCGTTCCCGCCTCACCGCGGCACCGGTGAGCGGCAGATCCCGCAGCCTCGGGGCCGTAGGGGCCTGCCTCGTCATCGGTCTGGTCGGGTGGCTGTGGATCTTCGGGCTGGGGGTCACGGCCCTCGGGGCCAGTGCCGTGACGACGTCGGCCCCGCTGCTGGCGATCGTCGGTGCGGCCCTGGGCGCCTTCATGCTCTTTGCAGTCTCGCTCGGCTTCCTACTGGGTCAGATCAGCCCGGGTCAGAACGTAGCCAGCGCGGTCGCCAACATCGGTGGCTTGGCCATGTCCTTCCTGTCGGGGGCGTGGGTGCCCACCGAGTGGCTGCCCGACGCCGTCGTCCAAGCCTCCAAGTTCACCCCCGGCTACTGGGCGGCCCAGGCGATCTCAGGGGCGTACACTGCCACCTCGATGTCCGCCGACGTCATCCGCCCTCTGCTCGTCGACTGCGGGATCTGCGCCCTGTTCGCCGTCGCGATCCTCTCGGTGGCCATGGCCGTGGGTCGCGCCCGGGCGCGATCGTCACTGTAGGACGCGGGTGACGTCGCTGTGGGCCAGCTGGTCTTCCAGCTGGCCCACAGCGATGTTCAGCCCAGCTCGCGGGTCAGGAGGTCCAGGCCCACGCTCCCCAGAGCGATGCCGCGGTTGTGGAAGGCCCGCAGGTCGAGCTCCTCCCCCGCCGCCCGAGCACTGCGCTGGGCGCGCTCGCGACCCTCCAGCCAGACCCGCTCGCCGAGCACGTATGCCAGCCCCTGGGCGGGCCAGCCCAGCTGCTTGTCCACCTCGAACTGGAGAAACCCCTCGCCCAGGACCGTGTGGGCGCGCAGCGCCGCCTCCACCGTGGGACGGTCCCACTGCGTACCGCCGCCGGCACCGGGCAGGGCGGCGATCTCGGCGGGCACCGGCAACCAGGAGTGCACACCGAGGTCCACCAGGACCCTCACGATCCGCCAGCGCCGCGCCGCCAGCCACCCGAAGCGGTCGGCGGGTTTACTCAGCAACCCGGTCTCGATCGCGAGCCTCTCGGCGTACAGGGCCCAGCCCTCGTTACAGCCAGGGACCTTCCCCAGGTACCGCTGCCAGAGAGTCAGTGAGGGATCAAGGCTCTGCGCGCCGGAGTGAGTGTGGTGGCCGGGGACGGACTCGTGCAGCACCGTGGTGCGCTCCGCCCAGGGCCAGACCGTCTCATCGCCGACGGCGAAGGAGCGCAATACCCTCCCGGACAGACTCCGGCCGGGCTCGGGCTCCTCATAGTGGACGCCGCCGCCCGGGGTGTCGAGCAGCACCGTTGGTCGGCCCAGGCCGTCAGGAACGTCGAGCAGGCGGCCGACGACGGCGTCCCAGGCCTCATCGGCCACGCCCTGCGCCCAGCGGGGGAAGTCCTCGGGGCTCATTCCGGTGGAGGGGTCGGCGCGCAGGTGCGCATCAAGGTCGCCGGCCCGCGATCCCGTCCCGAGGACCTCGGCGGCCAAAGCGTCCTGGGCGGCGACGACGTCGACCAGCTCCTGGCGCGCCCACTGGTAGACCTCGGCGGTATCGATGGAGGTCCCGAGCATACGGCGCACCCAGCGGGCGTGGCGGCTCGGCCCTACGCCCTCGCGGACCGGGGTCAGCGGGGCCAGCTCGCCGCGCAAGTAGCGACCGAGGTCGGATACCGCCTGGGCGGCGTCGTTCGCGGCGACCTGGAGGTCCCGACCGAGGGCGCCGCCCGGCGCAGCATGGCCGCCGCCGCTCAGGTCGCCGCGGGCTTGGGAGGCCAGGATGCGCGCCAGGTCGTCGGTCTGCCGGGCGACGGCCTCGACCTGTCCGCGAGGAGGCAGAACGCCTTGGGCCGCACTGACCGCCAGGGAGTCGCGGATTCCCGTCAGGGCCCGGGGTGCGGCACGGTACCGGTCGACCAGGTCCGCCCAGTCCTGTACGGAGGAGGTGGAACCAGGCAGGTCAGTGGGCAGGGTGATGAGGCGTCGGCGCACGCCCTGGAAGGGTGAGGTGAGGATGTTGAGCTCAGCGCCTTGGTCCGCCGATTCGATGAGGTCGATGGAGGTCCCCAGACGCTCGAGCAGATGGGCGCGCAGGACGCGTACTGCCAAGGGTGCCCTACCCCAAGGATCGCCGTCGCCGGGCGTACTGTCTCGAGCGTCGTCGTCCTTCGCCCCGTGGTTACCGGTCAGGGGCCGGGGCGTTTCGACGGCGCGGACGAGCTGATGCAGCCTGCGCTCGACTCTGTTTCTCTCCGCCAGGGCCTCAGGGCCGACGTCGGGCAGGAGCGTTCGGCTCGGCAGACCGGTGGCCTCGGCCGCCGCCGGGTCCTGTGAGGCCAGGAGTCGGGCGTAGTCCTCGGCCAGGTCGGTCAGCCGGGCGCGAGCCGGTCCCCAGGAGTCTTTCCAACCGTCTCCCCGACTGCCTCTCCCCCTGCCTGGTGCCTGATCCTGCACGCTCAGACCTCCGGGTGGCGGGCTGCTCGGGCGCTGCGCTCTCGCCACTCGGCCAGGGTCGCCGACGGACCGACTGCCTCGGTGGGAGTCTGGGAGGCGGCCAGGCCCTCGACCCGATCGGGGCGGAACTCGCGGCCGCGAGCCACCACGAGGCGCAGGTCGTGCAGGGCGGCCAGGTCCTGGCTCGGGTCCCCGGCGACCGCGATGAGGTCCGCCTCGAAGCCGGGGGCTAGCACCCCGGTGACGCCGGCGCGTCCGATCGCTGCGGCGGCCCTGGAGGTGGCGGCCAGCAGGACCTCGGTACGGGGCAGGCCCACGGACTCCAGGGCCTGGAGGCCACCGACGTAGGCGCGCTGCGGGGAGGCGGGGATGCCGGCGTCGTGGCCGGCGACGATTCTCACCCCGTGCTCCCACAGCTGGCGGGCGGGTGGGGCGAAGGTCGGATCGGCCGCGATGATGCCGGGCAGGTCGGCCACGATCGTGCAGTCGACGTATACGCCGGCGCGCGCCATCTCGTCGGCCAGGTGGGGGTCAAACTCGCTGCGCCCGGCCGCCGAGACGAAGGAGGCGTGGGCGATGTAGTCGACCCCGGCGCGCACGGCCCGCTCGATGCCCTGGGTGCCGTGGGCATGGGCGGCCGTCCACCTCCCCAGGCGGTGGGCCTCGTCGAAGAGGACCCGCAGCTCCTCAGAGGTGAACTGGGCGAACCAGGGAGCAGAACCATCGGTCATGAAGCCACCGGTGGCCATCGCCTTGATCGTGTCAGCACCCATGAGGTGGTGGTGGCGGACCTGGTGGCGGATCTCGTCCAGGGAGTCCGCGGCGCCTCCGGCGTGGTGGGCGTGCCCGCCGGTCGTGGTGATCTGCGGCCCGGAGGCGATGATCCGGGGCCCGCGCAAGTCTCCGGCGTCGACGGCGTCGCGCAGGGCGACGTCAACGTAGTGGCGCGCCCCGAGGGACTGGACGCTGGTGACGCCCTCGCTGAGCAGCTCGCGGGCGGCGCGAGCGGCGTTGAGGGTGAGGCGGGCAACCTCATGGGGCCCGTAGTCGGGGTACTCGACGTCGGTGCCGGAGGTGGGCAGGTGGTCGTGGGTCTCGATGAGCCCAGGCATGAGGGTAGTGCCGGGCAGGTCCACGCGTACGACGTCGTTGGGGTCGACGTCGGGAAGAAGCTCGGTCAGGCGTCCCTCGAGCTCGGCGGTCGTTCCGACGGCCAAGATGTCCCGTCCCCGCAGGAGGACGGCACCGCCCTGGCCGGCCGTACGCGCCTGAACAACCTCGGCCTCACCCGGACCACCGGCTTGGATTCCGATCGTCTCAAGGCTGCCCTCCACCTGGCCGCGCCGACCGGTGAGGAGGCGGTCGGCACTCACCAGTGCGGCCGAGCGTCCGTCGAGACGCTCACCGCCGTCGGTAGGCGGAGTGGTCCAGTGGACGGCCTCCGCCTCGGAGTCGGTGGTGGTGGGCTCAGTGGGGTGATCGGTCATGGTTGATCCTCGGTCTGCAGTCGGCGTCAGGCTGGAGAGCGCAGTCGGGCCGGTCGCTCCGGCGGTTCCGGCAGGGGCTGGTCCAGCGTCTATCTGCAGATACTGTCGCAGATCCTTCCCCACCTTCTTCCGGGACGACCGGCCCCGATATCCTCACAGCACGGTCAGGTTGCCGGCGCGGCGGGCCTCGGTCCAGCCGCGCAACTGCTCCCAACTGCCGGCGCCGCCGGGACATGAGAAGAAGGGGCGATCCTCCCAGGTGCTCACGATTGGTTGGGGCGTTCCAGCGCTCGGTGGGGTTGCCGTCGACCGGTTTGCCATCACCGGGCTCGCCGAAGGCGCTGCGCCAGGTGCAGGCCGATGAAGGTGATGGTGACGGCGACCCAGACGACGAAGATGCCCTGGATGAGGCGGGTGAGGGCGAATCGTGCGGTGGCGCGGTGCCTGGCGGCGCGCCACCGCACGGGCCTCGTCGGAGTCGCGGGTGGTGGTGGGCGCGGTGGGTGACGCGCTGGTGGAGACGGTGGAGGAGGCGGCAGACACAGGGGTTCCTTCGGTCCCGGTTCGGCGGCCGCGCGCTATGACGTCGCTGCGCTCACGGCCCTGGGAAGGGGTGAGGACATCCGCACAGGTGGACTGCTAGCCAGTCCGGAGCGCGTCCGACGTGCAAGCGTCGGGCCGCGTTCATTGCGGGGGCTGCCAGGAGTACGAACGCCTACGGCATACAGCGACAACAACACGCCATGACCTGCCGGTTCATGGCGTGTGAGAGAGCGAAGGACGGGGAGGGCGCAGCAACGCGCTCGCTTCGCGCGGTGCGGACGACGAGCGGCAGCACGGTGGCGCTTCGACCGGTACTCGTCATGGGACGTCCTTCGGGGGATGCGGCCGAGGCCCAGTGCCAGCGGCGCGTTCGCCGAAATCATATGCGGACCATCACCGGAGCCTATCAATGGCGGCGCCGTCGCAGTCCATTTCTTGGACAGGGACAAGACCCGTCGCGCACGAGGACGGGGTCGGCCGCCACCCCGGCGACCGACCCCGGTATCGAGGGCTGAGGCGCAAACGCTACTTCACGGCGACGAAGACCTTGTCAGCGAGCAGTCCGGGGCGAACCGCCAGAACTCCGTCCTGCGCACTGTCAACGGGAACAGCCCGGACAACGTTCCCGGTGACACTCGCACCGTTGTACAGAGTCGTCAGAGAGTCGATGGCGTCCGGGGCGACGGCCATCGAATCGGTTCCATCGACGGTGACTCCGTCGGCCGTGACGTAGTCAACCGAGACGAAGGCCGCAGATTCTCCACTCGAGTCATCACCGATGTAGGTGGCCGTGTAGTTGATGAGGACATACTGTTTTCCATCAGCAGGCGGATCGTTGAACTCGTTAGCCGCGGCAACCGCGTCATTGGCGTTGAACGTGACCGAGTTGATGACGACCTTCCAGTCCTTGCTGGAGATCTCGGTACCAAGCGGGTAGGGGTTCTCACGGGTCTTTCCCTGCCCAGAGGATCCTGCACCGCCAGGAGCTACCGACGCAGAGACCGCACCGGAGGATGAGACGGCCTCACCAACAGCATTCGACAGGACCGTCAGGAACACCATGACTCCGACGATCGTGCCGACCACCGAGATGACTACGGCGGTAACCGCGGGCCACAATACTTCTCCCTTTCGGAAGAGTCCCACCAGGCCGACTATGAAGGAGATCGGCAGCAGGATCCAGCCGATGATGAGCGCGCCGGGAACACAGGCAAAAATGAACCCGATGACCGCCATCACCAGGGCGACGATACCCACGGTGTTGCGCCCCTTCTTCAACGGCGCTGGCACTTGCTGCATTGGCGCGGGCACCTGATTTTGCGGCGGATACTGCTGAGGCGGGTTGGACTGGGCAGGATACGACATTGTGGCTCCTGATATTCGACGGGACGTCGATCTGAGATAGAACTGAGACAAATGAATTGCAGTGACATTCGCTGCGTGATTCATCGTAGTCAGCGTCTCGTCTGCACTGAATGCCCGGAAGTAGAAAACACAGAATTCTAACGTTCCAAAATAGTCACATACCTACCGTACAAAAATCAATCTCATCGTAGCCAACACCAATATGACGGCGAATCGATCCTAGAGCTTCCCCAGCAGCTGACGCTTGGCGATAAGGAAGTCGGCGTCGTCCAGGATGCCTTCCTTGCGCAGTTCATCCAGATCACGTAGACGTTTCGCGACGTCTTCAGAAGATACGCCAGGAGAACTCAGCTCTTGAGGCACCTCGACCTGACCGGACAGCAGAGCGGGAACGCTTGGTGACACAGGCCCACGCCCAAGGGCACTCAGAACCGAGTTGCCCGTTTGCTCCAGAACCTCACCAACACTTTCATGATCCTTCCTGGGCATTATAATCCCCGTCGTTGGGTGCTTCACCTGGTTGGTCAGTGCATGAATCTTCTGATCAGTGGTAATAGTCAAAACAGCCTTCGCCGACACGATCTTAGCGACCGCGCCAGCACCGGCAGCCGCGATACCAGCACCGGCAGATATCGCCATGACCGCAGGATTACGTTTGGTGATCATTGAGACCACCTTCACCGCAGCACCGGCCGTCGCAACCGACGGCGTCGCTACCGGTCCAATCGAGCCAGCATCGCCATTATCGGGACGCTCGAAAGAGATGGAAATAAGACTTTCGTAAGGAGTCGAGTCGCTTATCTGACAAGAGCGCCCCACAGCGTCTGGACCAGCCACACGAACATACCCGTTTTCATAGATTTCGATCGTCGAGGTCCCGAATATCCCGCTCGTGACTCTCCTTCCTGCCATCCGAGCATGCTCGGCCTGTAGAAGTCGCTCCTCCCGTTCATGCTCCTCACGCTGCCTGCGTGCTCTCGCCCCAGCAGTCAGTGCCCCAATCGCCACATCCTTCCGTTCGGCCGCCGCATTCTTGACGGCTTGACCCAACGCATTGAACAATCCGGGCGCCTTAGAGGGCTGCGCAACCGGAGCGGACACCTGACCATAGCCCATTGGACGAGCCTCCACCTGAACAGAGGAGACATCCTGCGCGTATACACCCCATGCATTGCCATCCCACCATCTCTGACGGCCCGTTCCATCGTCATACCAACCCGCAGGAACAGACATCCCGACACCTCCATTGAATGCACTCGATCAGCGCGATCGTAGCACCACCAGAACTCTTCGGAAACACAGACCTTTAACAATCATTCACCCCGTCAAATACCCCACACTTTTGTTTTATTCGAGACACAAAAGTCGCAAAGCAATATCGACCTATCAGTGATTTCTCAAAGTCCTCGTTGAGTTCGGAGACAAACACCCCATCACTCTCGTAGTTCACGCGACCACTGCTCCTGAATCCAGGTCCAACCCGATCGGGAACGTACTTTCTCGACGAGGACTGATCCCTCCCGCAGACCACTGGTGGCGGGTCTCAGTCAACTGCAGGAAAAGTACGTTCCCGGCGAGAATCGCAGTCCTCGATACGCAGGTCCAGCCGCATCGGCCGGACCGCCGGCCACGCCGCCCTGCCGAACCGCCAGTCGCCTCCCCGACCAGGACCGATAGACGCTCCAGACCGCTCAGCGACGGACAAAACAAGGCCCCGCCAGCGCTTCAGCGCCAGCAGGGCCCAGTAACGGCAGGCAGTCGCTCCAACTTGCCCGTTACTCCCACTCGATGGTGCCCGGGGGCTTGCTCGTGCAGTCGAGCACCACTCGGTTGACCTCCGGCACGGAGTTGGTGATCCGGTTGGAGATGCGCGCCAGGACGTCGTAGGGCAGGCGGGTCCAGTCGGCCGTCATGGCGTCCTCACTGCTGACCGGCCGCAGAACAATGGGGTGACCGTAGGTGCGCCCGTCGCCCTGAACCCCCACGGAACGCACGTCTGCCAGCAGCACTACCGGGCACTGCCAGATCTCGCCGTCGAGCCCGGCGGCGGAGAGCTCCTCGCGGGCGATGGCGTCGGCGGCCCGTAGAACACGCAGATTCTCGGCCGTCACCTCACCGATGACGCGGATGCCCAGCCCCGGCCCAGGGAAGGGCTGGCGGGCGACGATCTTCTCCGGCACTCCCAGCTCGCGGCCGATGGCGCGCACCTCGTCCTTGAACAGCTCGCGCAGCGGCTCGATGAGCTCGAAGTCGAGGTCCTCGGGCAGGCCACCCACGTTGTGATGGCTCTTGATGTTGGCGGCGCCCTCTCCCCCACCGGACTCGACGACGTCGGGATACAGAGTCCCCTGGACCAGGAAGCGGATCTCGCCGCCCTCGGCCCCGACGGCCTCGACGACGCGCCGCTGGGCGGCCTCGAAGGAGCGGATGAACTCCCGGCCGATGATCTTGCGCTTGGCCTCCGGCTCGGTGACGCCGGCCAGGGCGCTCAGGAAGCGCTCGGTCTCATCGACCGTGATGACGCGGATGCCCATGCCCTCGGCGTAGTCGTGCTCGACCTGCTCGCGCTCACCGGCGCGCAGTAGGCCGTGGTCGACGAAGATGCAGGTGAGCTGGTCGCCGATGGCGCGGTGGACGAGGGCTGCGGCCACGGATGAGTCCACTCCCCCGCTCAGTCCGCAGATGACGTGGGCGTCGCCCACCTGCTCGCGGATACGGGCGACCTGATCGTCGATGATGCTGTCCGGCGTCCAGGTGGCCGGCAGCCCCGCCTCCTTGTGCAGGAAGTTGACCAAGGCGGCCTGCCCGTGCTCGGAGTGGAGCACCTCGGGGTGCCACTGCAGCCCGTAGAGGCGCCGCTTCGGGTTCTCGAAGGCGGCCACCGGCGTCTGAGAGGTGGAGGCGATGACGGTGAAGCCCTCGGGGGCGGCCTGGACCGCGTCGCCGTGGCTCATCCACACCACCTGGTCGTCCGGGGTGCCGGCGAACAGGCACGATCCCTCCTCCACTCGGGCGGGGGTGTGCCCGTACTCGCGAGTGCCGGTGCGCCCGACCGTTCCGCCCAGCGCCTGGGCCATGGCCTGGAAGCCGTAGCAGATACCCAGGACCGGGATCCCGGCGTCGAAGACGGCCGGGTCGACGGAGGGGGCGCCGTCGGCATAGACCGACGAGGGCCCGCCGGAGAGGATGATGGCCGAGGGCTGTTTGTCCAGCATGGCGGCAGCGTCCATGGAATGAGGCACGATCTCGGAGTAGACGCCGGCCTCGCGCACACGGCGGGCGATGAGCTGGGCGTACTGCGCCCCGAAGTCCACCACGAGGACGGGGCCGACGGCACTGGGGGAAGTCTGGCTGGTCGTCACCCGATCAGGATAGCCGGGGCGGCAACCGGCCGCCTTCCGCCCTGCCGGCCGCTGGCGCCCCGGCTCCGACGTTGACACAAGAGGACTAGACCAGTGGTTCACATCGCATGCCCGCCTCACAGGTCACGTTTCCAGATCAAAACTACCCATGACACAAACCTTCCCGACCCCCACCAGGACCAGTAACACCCTCCACGACGCCACATCCGCCCATATGCCTGCAACCGAACCACAGCCCTCCCAGCGATCCTCTGTGATCCACAAGTCGCCAACGCAACACACGTCACGATCCTTTGTCTAGACAATCAGATGGAGCGTTCCTAGAGTTCTGATCGACGGAGAAACCTCCGTCCGGCCTACGGGCTGCACACCGTCGTGCAGGGACGCACGACTGGTAGTCAGGCGGACCTGCTCGACACACATCGAGAGGAACACTCACATGACCGCCACCATCACCGAACACTCCACCCAGACCGTCGAGACCACCGCCGCCAACACCGCTCAGGCGACCGCCGCCAACACCCAGGCCGAGGCCAACCGCCTCACCTTCGCCGTCGCCATGATCGCCATCATGGTCGCGGTCATGGTCATGGCCGTGGTCGGCGCCGTCACCGGTATCCCGACCATCATGTTCGCCGCCTCCGTCCTGGCTGCGATCACCATGGGCGTGGGCATCTACACCGGCGTCAACCTTCTCGAGGCCCGCTGAGCGTCGAGGACTCCAACGAGCTCACCCGAGCCCGCCACCAGGTCCGGACCACGCATCACAAGCAACGCAGGACCCGGACCCAGCCCAGCAAGGGCATAGAACAACGAGGCTGCGCGGCCAAGGAAGCCCGCGCAGCCATGGCAACCCGAGGGGCACCGCACAAAGCGGCGCCCCTTTTCTCATGCCCAGAAACCCCCGGCCACGCACAACACATCACCACCTGCTGGTGCGACGACGATCAAGCACCCCACGACAGACGCCACAGAGCCCGCCCTGGCCTCATTACTCTCTACTTGATGCTTAGTGTATAAAAGTAACTATTCGTCTCTTCCGCACCAGCTGAGAGGACCGGGCATGACATCGACGCCACTGACTCAGTCGCAACGCGGCGCCCTCGTTGATACGTCATTGGCGCTTCTCGTTCAGGAACAGCCCAAAGCGCAGCAGCTCGTAGACGCCGTTTCGGCCAGCGATCCTGGTCGGCGCCGGCTGGCACTGCGGGCCCTGCTCGCCCTGCGACCCGCGATCCCGCTGCCCGCGGAGCTAAACGTCTCACTGGAGCGGCTCCTGGCCGCCGAGGCAGCCGAGCGAGAAACCGTCGACGCCCTCAGCCTGCCGAGAACGGAGGTGGACCCGCGCCTGTCTCTGTGGCGCGGCGACATCACGACGGTCCGGGCAGACGCGATCGTCAACGCGGCGAACTCCACTCTCCTCGGATGTTTCCAGCCGCTGCACGCCTGCATCGACAATGCCATCCACTCGGCCGCAGGCCCCTGGCTGCGCCAGGAGTGCGCGGACATCATGGCCGCTCGGGACCGCCCCGAATCTACCGGCACAGCAACGGTGACCAGTGGCTACCACCTGCCGCCCACTCACGTCATCCACACCGTCGGGCCGATCGTGCAAGGCAAGCCAACCGCCGAGCACGAGGCGCTCCTAGCCTCCTCCTACCAATCCTGCCTGCTCGCTGCCGAGGATCTGCGGGCCACCAGCATCGCGCTGTGCTGCATCTCCACCGGCGTCTTCGGCTACCCCAAGGCCGAGGCTGCCACCGTCGCGGTCCGCACCGTCCGCGAAGTCCTTCCCCACTGCCAGTCACTCACAAAGGTGGTCTTCAATGTCTTCGACCCAATCGACGAATCGATCTATCGCGGTCTCCTCGGCCCTGACCGCTGAGGAGCTGGCGGCGATCCGACGCCTAGCCGACGCAGCTTCCCAGGCTGACGCCGTCGTTCTCGGTGCCGGATCGGGTCTGTCGGCCGCAGCGGGCCTGTCCTACTCGGGCCCCCGATTCACACGCCTCTTCCCTGACTTCATCGAGGAGTTCGGCCTGACCGACATGTACTCCTCCGGGTTCTACCCCTTCCCGACACCGGAGCACCGGTGGGCCTACTGGTCCCGGCACATCATGGCCAACCGCTATAACGAGCCCATCCTCCCCCTCTATCAGGATCTGAGGACCATTCTGGACAGCCTGGGGGACACGGGCTACTTCGTCATCACCACGAACGTCGACCATGCCTTCGTCCGCAACGGCTTCGACGAGTCACGTCTGTTCGCCACGCAGGGCGACTATGGACTGTGGCAGTGTTCCGTCCCCTGCCACGCCGGGACGTGGTCCAACGAGTCAGCTGTGCGAGAGATGGTGGAGCGGCAGCGGGACCTGCGCATTCCGTCATCGTTGTTGCCCGTATGCCCCAGGTGCGGGGAACCTGCGGCGATGAATCTGCGGGTGGACGGCACCTTCGTGGAGGATGGGCACTGGCACGACGTTGCTGAGCGATACCGCCGGTTCCTGTCCGAGCACGAGTCGAATCGGGTCCTCTACCTGGAAATCGGGGTGGGATGGAACACGCCCTCGCTCATCAAGTTCCCATTCTGGCAGCGGACCTATGCCAATACCTCGGCCGTCTTCGCCACCCTCAACCAGGAACCGGAGGTTCCTCGGCAGATCACGCAGCGCTCTATCGCTGTCCCCGGGGACATCGCCGCCAGCATCGAGGCCTGGAAGGCTCTGGTGCAGAGCTGACACGCGGCGCCGGCGCAGGAGTCAGAACATGCCGTTGTCGTTGGCGGAGGTCTCCGGGATCACCTGAAGCACATCCCAGTGCTCCACGATCCGGCCGTGCTCGTCGAGACGGAAGATGTCGATACCCGCGTAGTCATCCGACCCCGGCCACCGCTGGTGGCAGTGCAGGATGACGTAGTCCCCCTCGGCGAAGGCACGCACGAACTCCACGCTCTTACCGGGGTAGTCGCGGGCCATCCGCTCGAAGTACTCGACGAAGGCCTCCTTGCCGTCGGCCACGTGGGTGTTGTGCTGCCGGTACTCGTCGCCGGCGTATCGCTCCAGCGCCTGGCGCGGCCGGCACTGGTTGAACATGAGGTCGTAGAAGGCCTTGACGTTCTCCTTGTTGCGCTCCAGATCAGTGGACATACGGGACTCCTCCTCTTAGCAATGGTCACGATAGTCAGTCAGAGGCCCTCCGCGGCCAACGGCACACCGCCGCGACACCCGAGATGTCCAAATCGGATACAAAGGCGGAATCCAGGCTCACACCGCCGATAAGAAACCGCGTGATTCCGCGGTTCCATCAGCAGCCTGATCGAGCCACAGGTTCCTTTGTCACCGATTTGGACACGACGCGTCCTCCGCCTCGATTTCGGATCACGCATCGCGCCTCCCACTCAGAGCAGCAGGGCCCGAGCAGGAGGCGCGAGGACGGGAGGTCACGGTGAAGCCCCGGCGACCGGGAATTCACCGCCTGGGCTCACAGCGACATGTCGACGACGGCACGCCCCTGGATCTCGCGGTTGCGCAGCGCGGTGTAGCCGGCACTGGCCTCTTCAAGCGGCAGGCGGCGCGAGACGACGTCGCGGTAGTTGATGACGCCCTTGTCGGCCAGGTCGACAACGGCCGGCAGGTCCTGACGGGTACGCGCACCGTAGGAGCCGAGGATCGACTGCGAGCGGCGCACGGTGCGGTTGATCTCCACTCCGGCGGTCTGCACACCGGCCCCCAGGCCGATCGGAACCATGCGGCCGCCGTCGGCCAGGACGTCCAGGGCAGTGGTCCAGGTGGCCGGGATGCCCAGCGCCTCGAAGGAGACGTCCACGCCCTTGCCGTCGGTGAGACGGAAGACCTCCTCGCGGGCGTTCTGGGTGACGGAGTTGACCACGGCAGTCGCCCCGTAGTCGAGCATGGGGGCGAGCTTGTCATCGTCTACGTCGATGGCGATGACCTGGCTGGCGCCGAAGGCCCGGGCGATCTGGACGATGT
>ERZ773075.554-NODE-554-length-27662-cov-90.2573_pt1 | contig 27662 bp, 31 predicted proteins | sample MGYA00580614_ERZ773075 | MGnify/ENA primary metagenome ERZ773075 (study PRJEB29015, sample SAMEA2738021) | human oral metagenome | biome: human oral; feature: human-associated habitat; material: dental | place: China | collected 2043 ...
CACTGCTGCGGACCTGCCTGGGGTTTCGGTGATCATTGACGGACGCGGCGTCCTGGACCCGGCCCGCTGGGAAGGCGTCACCTATCGCTCGATCGGTGACGGCACCGCCCAATGAGCAGAGTCCGACACCTCTCCTCCGTCCACGACGTCCACGACACCCGCGTCACCTACAAGGAATGCGCCTCGCTGGCAGCTGCGGGTCACGACGTCGCCCTCATCAACTGCCACGACGGCGACATCGAAGTGGCGGGGGTGCGGGTGATCGGGCTGGGCGCGCCACGTGGTCGCATCGACCGGATCCTCCGCAAGACGTGGGCCATCTTCTTCCGGGCGCTGCGGGAACGAGCCGACATCTACCACTTCCACGACCCCGAACTGATGGGGGTCGGACTGGCGCTGCGGCTGTGCGGGAAGAAAGTCATCTATGACGTCCACGAGGACGTTCCCCTGCAGATCATGAACAAAACCTGGATCCCGGGTTGGTTGAAGAAACCGCTCTCAGCGATCACCCGGGTGCTGGAGGGCATCTCGGGCAGGGCGCTGAGCGCGATCGTCGCCGCCACCCCGTCGATAGCCGAGAAATTCCCCGCCCACACAACGATCGTGGTGCAGAACTTTCCCGAAAAAGGCCTGGCGAACCAACGCAACGACAAACCCTTCCAGGACCGCACCAATGCCTTCATCTACGTCGGTGGGCTGTCCGAGCAGCAGGGCCTGTTCGAAATGCTCGCCGCCTTCGAGCACCTCCCCGACGACGTCACCGGCCTGCTGGCGGGCAAGTTCAAACAGCTCCAGGAACAAGCCGAGGCGCACCCCGGCTGGCAGCACGTCCACCACCCCGGTCCCCTGCCCCGCGACGAGGTCGTCGCCGGGTTGCGTGACGCACAGGTCGGGCTCGTGCTGGATCACCCGATCAGCAACTACGTGGAAGGGTATTCGACGAAGATGTTCGAGTACATGGCCTGCGGCCTGCCCTTCATCGCCTCCGATTTCCCCCTGTGGCAACGAATCGTCGCCGAACACGACTGCGGCATCACCGTCGACCCGTTCGACACCGACGCCGTTGCCAAAGCCCTGAACCGCCTGCTGGAAAACCCGGAGGAGGCGGCCCGGATCGGCGAGAACGGACGGCAGGCGATCCTCCGCACGTACAACTGGGATGTGGAGTTGGGAAAACTCCTGTCCTGCTATGAAAGGCTGTGAGCATGCTCATCCCCGAACGGATCCTCGTACTCGCCCCGCACACCGATGACGCCGAGCTCGGCGCCGGTGGATCCATGGCCAAGTGGCTGGAAGCGGGAGTCGACCTGCACGTCGCAGTGTTTTCGACGGCGGAAGAATCACTGCCAGCCGGTTCCGCTCCGACACGCCTGGCAGACGAATGCCACGCCTCCCTCGACGCGCTCGGGGTGAAACCGGAAAACCGGCAGATCATGCACTACCCGGTGCGCAAGCTCGGCTACCACCGCCAAGAGGTGCTGGAAAACATGGTGGCGATGGAACGCCAGCTGAACCCCCAGTGGATCCTGTTCCCCTCCGGCGCCGACCTGCACCAGGACCACGCCACCATCCACGACGAGGCGATGCGCGCCTTCAAACACAAGACCCTGCTGGGCTACGAACTGCCGTGGAACCACATCACGTTCTCCGCGTCGGCTTTCGTGACCCTCGACAAGCGCCACCTCGACAAGAAATGGGACGCCCTGACGAAGTACACCTCACAGCTCGAAATGGGCAGGTCGTATTTCACCAAGGAATTCCACGAATCCCTGGCCAAGGTCCGCGGTCTCCAGGTGAAACACGAATGGGCCGAGGCGTTCGAACTGATCCGCGTCGTTTTGTGAGGCGAACATGATCGTCACCATTCACCAACCGAACTTCGCCCCCTGGACGGGCTTCTTCGACAAAATGACGAAGGCGGATGTCTTCGTCCTGCTGGACACGGTGCCCTTCACCAAGGGCGGATTCCAGAATCGCGTGAAAATCAAGGGACCAGGCGGGCCGCAGTGGCTGACCGTTCCCGTGCACACCAAAGGCAAGCTGGGACAGCTCACACGCGACGTAGAAACCAACGAGCTGAAACCGTGGCGCAGCGACCACGTCAAGACCCTCCAGACCCTGTACGGGCGCTGCCCAGGCTTCGAGACGGCCACAACAATGCTGGAGACCGTCTACGCCCACGAGACGACGAACCTGGCCGACCTGTGCACCGACCTCATCACCCGGTTGCGCGACCACTACGCGATCCCGACGACACTGGTGCGCGCCTCAGAGCTGAAAGCAACCGGCTCGGCGTCGGAACTACTGGCCGCCATCACCGCGGAACTCGGCGGTGACGTCTACCTGTCGGGTCCCTCGGGCCGCAACTACCTGGACGAATCGGTGTTCGCGGAACGCGGCATCGGGCTGGACTACCACTCGTTCACCCCCACCCCCTACCCCCAGCCGCACGGCGACTTCGCGGGAGGCCTGAGCATGCTCGACCACGTGGCATCGGGCGCTGATCCCTGGTGGTGACGGCAGTCGTGAACCGGCTGAGTGCAAGAATGCGGTGACCCCAGCCGGTCCGCCCCCAGGGCAGGACGCCTTCCGGCGCCGGAACACAGCCCGGTCGGACTCATCGCGCCCCCAGAGGAGACGCAGAGATGACCACGAACCCATCCCTCCGGAATGCGACCTTCCTCGACGCACGGCACGGTCTGGACGTCACGGCGGTCCTGTTCGGGATCGTGATCGTGTTCCTGGCTCAGGGCATCCTCGGACGGGTGGTGCAGCGGGCCCAGCAGAGCCTCCTCCCGCCCGACTCAGGCACCCATACCCTGATCGGATCCACCCTGACGCTCCCTGCGCTACAAGTGGCGGTCTGCACCCTCTTCCTGTTCCCGTGGACCCTGCTCTGCGACCGCTGCGGGCCGCGGCTGCCCTACACCGGCGGCCTGCTCGTGTGGGCACTGGGGGTGTTCACGGGAAGCTGGTCGGGATCAGCGGAGTTCCTGCTCGGCAGCTACGCGCTCCAGGCAGCCGGGGTGGCGGCGATGATCCCCGCCACACTGACCGTCATCACCTCCACCCAACCGCGCCCCGGCGGGTTCCTCACAGGAACGGTCCTCGCCTTCCCAGTGCTCCTCCAGCTACCCGGCTCACTGATCGCCGACCTGCTGACCCGATCGATGGACTGGAGAACAACACTGATCGCGATCTCCGGAGCCGCGATCCCACCGCTGCTCCTCGGGTGGTTCGCGATCCCCTCCGGCCCCGCGACAACCGGCCCCACCCTCGATCCCCCACCGGATTCCCCGGCGGGGAAAGGCCAGGCGGTGGTACAGACCCTGCTGCTCGGCGCCGCGCTGGCAGGGGTCCGGATTCACCTGGAGCTGTCCTTCGCGGCCCATCACGGTTCGCTCCTCCTAGGCGACTCCGCCGGGTACGCAAGGGCCCACAGCGGCCTGGTCGACTTCCCCTTCGCCGCGGGACTGGCCGTCGGGTTCATCACAGGCGCCGTGCTCCCCGGGGGTCACCGGAAAGCCGTACTGGCGTGGGTGATCGCCGCGACGGGTCCGGTGATGGCCGCGATTCCGCTGCTTCCCTCCGACATCTCCTTCCTGGCCGGAGCCGTCCTGGGCACAGTCGGGCTCGGCCTCGGACTGTCCACGCAGCTGGTCTCGCTGCTGCGCCTCGCGACCACGAACCGGACCTTCCGGGCCTCTGCCCTGTTCCAAGGCGTCCAGAACCTCGGCTACGGGGTGGGCATCGCAGTGCCCCTGGTGGTAGTCCTTGTGCTGGGCGACACCGTCGCACCGGACACGAGGGCCCACCTGCTCCTGGGCTGCTCCCTGATTCTGCTGGCCGCGGGGTTCTTCCTCGCATTGAGGAAACTAAAACAACGAGTGGCGCCTCAACGAGGCAGGCACAGCTGAACGAGTCACTCGGGTCGAAGGAAACACCGATGAATCGACAAAACCGGGCGCCGAAGGCCCTGATCGTCGTGTCCACCGCGTCGTCACCACCGGTTTTCCACCTGATATTTCCACCCGGACAACGGACACCGAAAAAACGATTGACTACGTCATCCGGTCGACCGACAAATGAAATTGAACATTGTTGAAGAAAAAATTGTCACGGCGCACCCGGTTCAGCTCGCAAGGCGGGCGAAGCAGCGGTAAGGTCCTATTCTGCGGAATCTCAGTTAACCAAGGACAGGTTCATCGTCACGGGGACCCGGCCATCGCCTAGAGTCGGATCACCAAGGCATCCTCACGAGGACAGGAAATCACCTGGAACCTGCACTTGGCGGCAGGGAGGAAGCTTCGCGTTGCGAACAAATGACAACTACGAGGTATTCATGTGGGATAGTGAGCCGCTACTGGCGGTCCGGGGGATGCGCAAGTCCTTCGGTCGACTCGAGGTGCTGACCGGCGTCGACATCGACCTCCGACACGGGGAGGTACTCGGCATGGTCGGCCCCAACGGCGTGGGGAAATCCACCATGGCCTCGATCATCGCCGGCTACACGTCGGCTGATGAAGGGGTGGCCAGCCTGTCGGGTGGACCGTGGGATCCGCGACGAATCATGCTCATCGACCCCCAAAACGAGCTGGACCCGAAACTGACCGTCGTCGAGGCCATGTTCCGGCACATCGAGGGACATCACAGCCTCGCAGAACTGATGACCCGGGCCAAACGCATTCTCTCCGAAACCGGCATCCCCCTGTCCCCCACCCACCGACTCGGCGGCCTCAGCCACACGGAACGCCGCATGGCCGAGGTGGTCCGGATGCTCGCCGATCCGCGTGAAGTCATCGTCATCGACGAACTCAGCAACGCCCTCAACGCCGAGGAGCTCGAGGACCTGCGCTACGCCCTCAACCGGACGGTCGAGGAGGGCCGGGGTGTCCTCTACATCACCCATCAGCTGGAGGAGGCCCTGCGGCTGTGCCACCGGGTCGCGGTGCTGCGCGACGGTCAGGTCGAGGAGATCTTCGACTCCGCCACCACCACCGTCGACCAACTCACCGAAGCGATGTTCGGATCCGTCATCGAGATCACACCGCGACGCGCCAACGCCACCGCCGACATCGTGATGGACGTCGTCAACCTGGAATGCACCAGCGAACCGATTTCCTTCCAGCTGAACCGCGGCGAGGTCCTCGGTTTCACCGGTTCCCGCAACTCGGGCGTGGAAGAGGTACGCGACGCGCTGACCGGGAAACGCCCCGCCCCCATCGCATCGTTGACCGTCGACGGCCGCCCCGCCAGCATCACCGCCCCCCGCGACCTGCCGTCGCTGGGCATCGCGGTGCTGACGAACATGCTCGACCCGGAAAGCGAAGCCCACGCGGCACGCAACATCGTCATGCTCGACGGCGAGGACCAGGTCGACGACGAGGCCATCGAGGACACCACCCGGATCCTGCTCCTGCTGAAAGAGTCGGAGGACCGGATGAGCGAGATCCTGCACCGCCCCGTGCAGTCCACCGGTCAGCGGCGCTGGCAGCAGATGCAGGAGATCGCCAGCCAGAACGCCCGCATCATGATCCTCATCCAGCCCACCGACGGCCTCGACATCGCCACCCGGGAACGTTTCGTGCGTCTCCTGGAGGAGATCACGGGCCGCGGCGTCGGGGTGCTGCTGTTTACCAGCAACGAACGGGAGCTGCACCAGTTCAGCGACCGAGTGCTCGTGATGGCTGACGGCAGGATCCAGGAGGAGTGGGACACCAAGGACGTCGCCACCGAAGCCACCCGGGGGGCGTGACCGGACGCAGGACGTACGCTGTCACGCCCCAACCCAACAAGCCAGCCTAGCCGTCAAACGCCAGCCCTGTAGGGCTGGCGCTTGACCTATGGATCGGCATGGCACCCCGGTTGGGATGCGACGGATCACTCGCGGCTGCTGGAGATCCACTGCGGCGGGGTGAACGACAGGTTCCGGGATCCCTGCACCAGATCGGCAACGGCATCGAGTCGCGCCACCTGGTCGTCGTTCAGCCGCAGCTGCACCGCCGCCGCATTCTGCCGGACCCGCTCCGCGGACCGGGTGCCGGGGATGGGAACCACCGGCAGGCCGAGCCGCCCGGTCCGGTCCAGCAGCCAGGCCAGCGCGACCTGCGCCAGGGTCGCGTCCAGCTCATCGGCGACCCCACGGATCACCTGGAGCAGTTGCTGGTTGGCGTCGTAATTCCTGACGAACCGGTCCTCCGATTTGAGCATCGATCCCGCGATCCGTTCCGGTGTCAACGCACCGGTGAGGAACCCACGTCCCAGCGGGCTGTAGGGCACGAACCCAGCCCCCACCTCACGGGCAGCGGGCACCACCTGAGCCTCGACGTCACGCGACCACAGGCTCCATTCGCTCTGGACCGCGGTGATCGGGTGGACGATGGCGGCGGCCCGCAGCTCGGCAGCGGTCACCTCGGACAACCCCAGGTGACGGACCTTGCCCTCCGCCACGAGGTCGGCCATGGCCCCCACCGTCTCCTCGATCGGCAGGTCGAGCTGGCGGCGGTGCATGTAGTACAGGTCGATGGTCTCGACGCCCAATCTCCGCAGCGATGCCTCACAGGCCGACCGGACGTAGGCGCGGTCACCGCGCGTCGCCGGAGCGTCGGGGACTCCGATGAGCCCGGTGATGCCGAACTTGGTGGCGATCTGCACCTCCCCCCGACGCTCCCGCAGCAGCTGCGCGAACAACTCCTCGTTCGTACCTGCCGGCCCCTGGGCGCCGGGCCGGGGCTCACCGTAGACGTCCGCGGTGTCGAGGAACGTGACCCCCGCGTCGACGGCGGCGTGCAGGGTCGCGAGGGCATCGGCGGGATCGGTCTGCCCGTAGACGTGACTCAACGCCATCCCGCCGAAACCAATCCGGCTGACGTTCAGGCCGTGGCCCAGATCAATGATGGGTACCTGGTGCATGTCATTCTCCCAGTGCTCGTTCATAGTTGGTGATCTTGTGGTCGAGGGCGCCGAGGTCGTCGGCAAGCTGGTTCAGCTGCTGCTGGACGGCATCGCGATGCCGTCTGAGCAGAGCCAGGCGACGCCGGTGCGACGACTCCCCCTCGGCGACCAGCGTGATGTACTCGCGCATCTGCTCCACCGGCATCCCGGTGCGTCGCAGCCTCACCAGCATCTGAATCATCCGGATCGCCCGCCCGTCGTAGCGGCGGTAGCCGTTGGAGGTCCGGTCGATCACCGGGATCAGTCCCTCGCGTTCATACCAGCGAAGGGTGTCGCGGCTGAGGCCGGTGATGTCGGCCACCTCGGCTATCCCGACGGCAATGCTCCCGGCCTGCCGCCATGCCGAAGCGGCCAGGTCATCCGCGGACCGGACGACGACCCCCGCGGCGCGGAGTTCGTCGAGGGCCGCGAGGTGCGCCTCGGCTGTGGTGTCGGCGCAGGCGTTGGACACCACGGTCACTGCATATCCGCGCTCCAGGGCCGACAGGGCGGCGAGCCGGATGCCGTGGCCGGTCACTAAACCGGTCAACACGACGTGCTCGACCCCGAGGCCCCGCAGGGTCTCGTCGGTTTGTGCGACGTCGAAGATGTCGCGGTCGTGTTTGGTGATGACGGGCTGCCCGCGCGGTTCGAAACCGTCCACGAAAGCGGCGTCCGGATGATCGGGATCGGCCCGGTCGTCCCCCGGTTCCGGGGACAGGTACCGGGTGCTGATCACCGGCCAACCGAGGTTAGCCAGCAAACGCCGGACCTCCCGTCCCAGATGCGCCGACCACGGGTCGTGGGCAAGGGCGAGAACCCAGTTCTGCCAGTCGATTTCGAGCAGTGCACTTCGCATGACCCCACACGCTAAACACTGGAGCCCACTCCAGGGCAAATACGACCCGACCCGCTGCCGGATTGGTTTCAGCCCGGACGTCCTCCGGTTCTCACGTCTCCTTCGGGCGGTGTGGCACATGCCGAGCCCAGGGCTCGGGTGGCCGCACACGATCCAGTACTGCGTACCGCATGGAGGCGATCGGACGCACGTGGCCACCGGAACCAGGAACCGACGCACCATTACCAAACAGGCAGTGGAGTCGACCCCGACGAGAAACGAAAGTTATGGTACACCCCCAGCCGATCCTTGACTTTGAGCCAATCTTGTTTGATGGCATGGCCACGTTCTTGACACGGACATGCGAGGCGACTTATCCTTTGCCGAAAGTGGAGCGACGTGGCCCTCCTAACTGCATCGTCGCACTCCGGATCCGCAAGGAAGGGGAAGAAGCCATGAAGATCCGGAAACTGGTAGCTACATTTTTTATCATTCTCACGACAGCTGCTCTCACCGTGCCAAGCGCTTCGGCTGAAACCACTTCGCCAGGCCAACCACCATCCACCAGTCTTCCTGCCACATCTCCCGACGTGGACGGGATCATCGCAAAGGCCAAGTCCAGTGATGTCGGTTTCTCGGCACGTCGCAATCTCATCGCATCCAGCGCCGCTTTCATGCAGGTACTCAGGAAAACGACTCCTGATCACCAGAGAAGCCTGGATTACTTCACAGCCATCTCCAGCGATCAGCAGGCTACCGATCTCGTGGCGAACACCGCCGGTAAACACTATGTGGTCTCGGGCACCATGCAGAACCCCGACGTCAAACTGGTCGACGGGAAAGCCACCGATGACTCCACCAACCCGCCCGGGGCTAAGAACCTCCCTCAGGATATGCCGCGATGCGGCAAGGCGTGGGCCGCTTTTTCTGCTTGGCTGACCGGAACAACGATGCTGTGCGCACCATTCTCCGGTCCAGCCGCGTGGGGATGCGCAGCAGCGATGGGAATCCTTGGCCTGATGCCAGATTTCAACAGTGCCTGCGACTAGGAGGAAGAAATGACCGGTTTCAGAAAATTCAGGAATCCTGACACCTTTTTCGGACGTTTCGTGTGCCACTTCGCACTGGGCTTCTCCGCATGCCTTGTGGCACAGGCGATCCTGCTGATGCTGGGACGACTTGACGTCTACCTGGGAGCAATCTGGTCGTTCGGCTTCAGTCTTCTTTTCGGCCTCATCCGCGCCGTGTTGGCCAAACCAGGAACCCCTTTCTGGAGTTCACCCCTCACACAACCAGAGAAATCACAAACACGCTGAACCCCATTCCGAGAGGCTTATTCACAAGCGACGTGTCAACCAGCGAAACCTCCACTTGGGAGCGGCTGTGCATAAGCCTGCAAGAGCGGCCCGTAGCGTTCGGCAACACGAACGCTACGGGCGCGCTGACCTCGATACGTGCAACAGCAGCGCGTTCACCCGTCCGTGCGCGACCGGGTAACGACCACCCAGCGCATGCGCCAGCGAAACGACGACACCCAGACCGATGTTGCCAAAGCCACCGCCGCCGTGCAGGAGGCATTGCGCATGTGCACACGGGCCTCCAGGCCATCGATCCCACGCAACAACACCACGTCCCGGTGCGCATCGCTCCGAGACTCACACGACCACATGGCGCAACTCAGGGAAGCGTTCCTCCCACAGCTCCCGAAAACAGTCGCAGGCGCGAACCGCCGGTTTCCGTGGCCGACCCCTCACGCGATCCTGCGCAGGATGCCCTTCAGGTCGTCGGGCGAAGGCGCCACCGGGGTGGTCGTGGTGCAGCCATCGGCGAGGGCCGCGGCCACCAGGCCGTCCTCGTCGCGACGCAACACATCGGATGCGACCTTCAGGTCGCTCAACCGCGACGGGATGCCCAGCCTCGACCGCAACCGTTCGACCGCACCGACCAGCGACGTCACCGCCGCCCGCCCCCTCGCCGAGGGGTACAGCAGCCTGCCCAGGCGGGCGTAGCGTTCGGCGGCACGGTCGCTGCGGGAGGCATTGAATTCGATGACGTGCGGCAGCAGCAGCGCGTTCAACCGTCCGTGCGCGATCGGATAGCGGCCGCCCAGCGCGTGCGCCAGCGAGTGAACGATACCCAGGCCAACGTTGTCGAAAGCCATCGCCGCCATGCAGGACGCGTTGTGCATGTGGGAACGCGCCTCCAGGTCGTCGCCGTGGGTGTAGCAGCGCTCCAGGTTCCCGAACACCAGCTCGACGGCCTTCTCCGCCAGCGCGTCGGAGAAGTCGCAGGCCTCCAACGCCACGTACGCCTCCGTGGCGTGGGTGAGCACGTCCATGCCGGAGTCGGCGGTGATGTGCGCGGGCACCCCGACCACAGCCTCCGGATCCAGGATGGCCAACCCCGCCACCAGCTCGCTGGAGGCGATCGGGACCTTCGTGTGCGTCTGCTCGTCGGTGACCACGGCGAACGACGTCACCTCCGAACCCGACCCGCTGGTGGTGGGGATCGCGACGATCCCCTCCGGCGCCCCGAAACCGGCGTCGAGCGCGGCCTTGTGCATCACCTTCGTGGCATCCATCACCGACCCGCCGCCGTAGGCGACGACCACATCGGGCCTGGACTGCAGATACACCGACACCCCGGCGCCGATCTCGGATGTGGTGGGGTTCGGTTTCACACCCGTGAAGGTCGTCACCTGCTCACCGAGCCTGTCGACCACCTTCCGGTACACGTCGGTGGTTGCCAGGAAGTCGTCGGTCACGAGGAACACGGGCCTGCCACGAAACTCGTCGAGCGCCTCCAACGCCGCCGCACCCAGCCGCACCCTGGTGGCCAGCCGGAACTCTCTCATCTCCTGCTCCTGTTCTTCTGCATACCCGAGGGTCCTCCCTGACCGGCGGGACAGGTTGCCCGCGGGGACATCGTCGTCACGAGTGGCGCATCCGAGGTCGCCGGGCCGGCCTCACGGGCGGCGCGGATCATCCAGCGTAGAAGGTGCGCCGAGGGGCGGGACGTGGTCATGCCGCCCTCCCGGAATGTTCCCTGCGGTACTCGGACGGGGTCATCCCGATGTGTTTCTTGAACTGCCGCGAGAAGTAGTTCAGCGGCGTGAAATCCAGCTCCGCGGCGATCCTGAGCACCGGTTTGTCGGTGTGGATGAGCACGAACTTCGCGCGCTCCAGGCGTTTGGCGGTCACGTAGTGGATGAAGCTGGAGCCGGTACGTTCCTTGAATTTCCTCGCGAAATGCGACTCCGACCACATCAGGTAGGAGGCCGCCTTGTGCAGCGTCAGGAACGACGAAGGATTCTTCTCGATCTCGTTCAGCAGCGTCGTGATGCTGCGTTCCCCACCCCGGGCTGCGGGCTCGAGGAGGTCGTGGACGCGGATCAGCAGTTTCTCGCAGTACACCTGGCATTCGTATCGGTTCATCGGGCCGCGTCGGCGTCCCCGGTGGCGGGTGACGATCTGGGAGATGTCGCGCCCGAACTGCACGGCCTCGCTCGTGGCGATGCCGATCATCATGTCCTCGTATTCGGACAGCTCTCTCGGATCCACCTTCTGGCTCCAGCGCGGCAGCAGATGGTCCAGGTAGTCACCGAGCAGCTCCAGGTTCGCGGCTGCGTTGCCCTGCGCGACGTTGCGGGCCATCACCGGGGCCTCCAGCGAGATCCGTCGCTTCACCGACTCGACGGGGATCAGCGGCAGGGGTTTCCGGATGCCCGCCAGCAGCGGGGCGAGTGCCGCGTCGTCGCTGGGACCCGGAATCCGCCGGAGCCTGCCCAGCACCGTCCCCGCGACCGCGAAATCCGCCTCGCCGAGAGTGGAACCGAGTCTCGCGTTCGCCAGGCCGACGACCTCGTTGGCCGCAGCCTGCAGCTTGCCGAGGTCGACCACGGCCACCTGATCCAGCAGCTTCGCGGTCTCCGAGTGTTCCAGCACCTCCGAGGCGCCCACGATCTGCTGGAGCTGCTGCTGCCCCTCGGTGAGCAGCACCTGCCCGGCCATCACCGCGCCCAGATACTGCGCACCCCACATGATCGAGACGGAGAAATCCACCAGGCCCGCATGGCACCGGTACACGACAGGACGTCCCTCGATGGCGCTCTGCAGCCCGCCGTGGGCGTCGCAGCTGTAACACTTGGCACGGATCGCGGGATCGCGACGCAGGTACTGGCACAAGGTGCTGAACCGCGACGCCTCCGTGACGGGGCGACCCATGGAATCGACGGTGATCATCGCCAACCCGGTGGAGGTGGCGAAATCGTCCTGGATGCGCTGCAACTCCTCGACGTCAATGAGATTGCGCAGATCGAGGGCGGCAGCCGCGTTGCCCGCGACCGGGTTCACGATGAAGTCCGGCACAGCACCTCCTGCACGCGTTTGAATCCCTTGCCCGTGATCGAGTCGACCGCCACGATCTGGTGGGCACCGGCCCGTGTGAGATGGTCGACGGCGTTGTGAACCTGGGTCTCGGTGGCCACCCCGGCGTGGGTGACGACCCCCAGCACCTCGCGGTTGAAGGTGGTGGCGAACCCCGGCGGGAAACGGGTTTCGTCGCTGGTGGCGGACTGCACCAACACCACCACGTCCACGTCGTAGGAGGCCAGCATCAGGGCGTGTTTGTAGCGCCCCACCTCCAGGTACTCGCCCGGGGTGTCGATGGCGGAGGCGAAGGTCTCGATGGCCTGGGTCTTGGCGTACTCGATGGGCAGCCCTTGGAGACGCTGCCGGAATGTCGTCTTGCCGGCTCCAATGCTGCCGACAAGCAGGATCGACCTCATGCCCTACGTCACGTCCTCGTCAACGGCGCCGGGGTGAAGCCGAGAATGGACTGGAGGGTGGTGACGATCCCCGTGACGGCGGACTCGACGTCGGCGAGCTGGCCGGTGATGAGCAGCGACCCGGAGAAGCGGTCGACGAAGGCCAACTCGACTCCCGCCGACTTGGTGGCGATGTCGGCGGCGATCACGGCGGCCTCACCCGGTGTGATGGTCAGCACCCCGATGGCCCCGCTGCTTCCCGCGGGAAGACCGATCTTCGGGTACAGGTGCGGATCGGGATTGGCTATCACGTGGGCGAGCGTGACCTGCTTGCCAGGCACGAACTCCTGGATGATGCGCGTTTTGTCGGTCAACTCGGTCATCAATCGCTCCTCTGGGTTGCCCTCACGATAGGGGCACTTCCGGTCGGGTTCAACGTCGCACGCATTCTCGAAGCAAGAATGTGTAACAACCGGAAGAAACTGTGTATCGGAACCTGCTCTATGGTGTCTAGACAGGCCCAATTGGCCTGCCGCTAGGACTAACGACGAAGGAGTCAGCATGCAGGAAGCGCTCGGAATGGTCGAGACGAAAGGCTATGTCGGAGCGGTTGAGGCCGCCGACGCCATGGTCAAGTCCGCGAATGTGTCCCTCGTGGGCAGCGAAAAGATCGGTGCCGGCCTCGTGACCGTGCTGGTGCGCGGCGACGTCGGCGCGGTCAAGGCCGCCACCGACGCGGGCGCCTCGGCGGCGGAACGGGTGGGTGAACTCATCAGCGTGCACGTGATCCCGCGTCCCCACAACGACGTCGAGAAGATCCTCCCCACCCAGGCCAAGTAGGAGAATGAGCAATGTCTGAGGAACTGATCAACAAGGTCTTGGCCGAAGTGGTCAAGAAGATGGGCGGCGACGACCCCGCGCCCTCCGCCGCACCTGCCCCCGCTCCCACGCCCGCTGCCGGGACCCTGCCCGCCGTGACCGAATTCGTCGGCACCAACGTCCTGGGTGACACCATCGGCATGGTCATCGCCAACGTCGACCCGAAGCTGCGCGCGATGATGAAACTGGAAAAGGACTTCCGCTCCATCGGGATCCTCGGTGCCCGCACCGGCGCCGGCCCGCACATCTTCGCCGCCGACGAGGCCGTCAAGGCCACCAACTCCGAGATCCTGACCATCGAGCTGCCCCGCGACACCAAGGGCGGCGCCGGTCACGGCTCGTTGATCATCTTCGGCGCCGAGGACGTCTCCGACGCCCGCCGCGCCGTCGAGGTGTCCCTCGGGGAGCTGGACCGCACCTTCGGTGACGTCTACGGCAACGACGCAGGCCATCTGGAGTTCCAGTACACCGCCCGCGCCTCCTACGCCCTCAACAAGGCGTTCGGAGCCCCGATCGGCAAGGCCTTCGGCATCACCGTCGGCGCCCCCGCCGGCATCGGTGTCGTCCTGGCCGACACCGCCGTCAAGGCAGCCACCGTCGACGTCATCGGCTACGCCAGCCCCGCCGGCGGAACCAGCTTCTCCAACGAGGTCATCTCGTTCCTGAGCGGCGATTCGGGTGCCGTCCGGCAGGCCATCATCGCCGCCCGCGAGGTGGGCATCCCCCTCCTCGGTGCGCTCGGCGCCACGCCCGAATCCACCACGACCCCCTACATCTGAGGACCGATCTGATGCGTTCCAAGAGGTTTGAGGCGCTCGACGCGCGCCCCGTGAACCAGGACGGGTTCGTCAGCGAATGGCCCGAGGTGGGCCTCATCGCCATGGACTCCCCCAACGATCCGAAACCGTCGATCACACTGACCAACGGGCTCGTGACCGAGCTCGACGGCAAGACCCGCGACCAGTTCGACATGATCGACACCTTCGTCGCCGATTACGGCATCAACCTGGAGCTGGCGGAGAAGGCCATGGCCATCGACTCCCTCCAGGTGGCCCGCATGCTGTGCGACATCAACGTGCCCCGCACCGAGATCATCCCGCTGACCACCGCCATGACCCCGGCGAAACTCACCGAGGTCGTCGGCAACATGAGCGTGCTGGAGATGATGATGGCGGTCACGAAACTGCGTGCCCGCAAGCAGCCCGCCAACCAGTGCCACGTCACCAACGTCGCCGACAACCCCGTGCAGATCACCGCCGACTCCGCCGAGGCCGCGCTGCGCGGTTTCGCCGAGCAGGAAACCACCGTCGGTGTGGTCCGCTACGCCCCGTTCAACGCGCTGGCGCTGCTGGTCGGCGCCCAGACGGGCCGTCCCGGCATCCTCACCCAGTGCGCGGTCGAGGAGGCCACGGAGCTGCAGCTTGGCATGCGCGGACTGACCGCCTACGCCGAAACCGTGTCCGTCTACGGCACCGAGGCGGTGTTCATGGACGGTGACGACACCCCCTGGTCGAAGGCCTTCCTGGCCTCCAGCTACGCCTCCCGCGGCCTGAAGATGCGCTTCACCTCCGGCACCGGCTCCGAGGTGCAAATGGGCTACGCCGAAGGCAAGTCCATGCTGTACCTGGAGGCCCGCTGCCTGTTCGTGACGAAGGCCGCCGGGTCGCAGGGCACCCAGAACGGTTCCGTCAGCTGCATCGGCGTGCCCGCGGGCGTGCCCGGCGGCATCCGCGCCGTGCTGGCCGAGAACCTGATCGCCACCATGCTGGACCTCGAGTGTGCCTCCAGCAACGACCAGACCTTCACCCACTCCGATCTGCGCCGGGTGTCGCGGTCGCTGATGCAGTTCGTGCCCGGCACCGACTTCATCTGCTCCGGCTACTCCTCCACCCCGAACAAGGACAACATGTTCGCGGGCTCCAACTGGGATGCCGAGGACTTCGACGACTGGAACATCATCCAGCGCGACCTGCGCGTCGACGGCGGCCTCACCCCCGTCCTGGAGGAGGACGTCATCGCGGTGCGCCGCAAGGCCGCCCGCGCCCTGCAGGCCGTCTTCGACGAGCTGGGATTGCCGGCCATCACCGACGCCGAGGTGGAGGCCGCCACCTACGCCCACAGCTCCGATGACATGCCCAAACGCAACGTCGTCGAGGACCTGAAGGCCGCCGAGGACATGATGAACCGCGAGGTCACCGGCGTGGACGTGGCCAAGGCGCTGTCGCGAGGCGGTTTCGAGGACGTCGCCGAGGCGGTGTTCAACCTGCTGAAGCGCCGCGTCGCGGGCGACTACCTGCACACCTCCGCGATCTTCGACGCCGACTTCAACGTGATCTCGGCCGTGAACTCGCCCAACGACTACCACGGCCCGCAGACCGGCTACCAGATCGACGACGAGCGGTGGAACCAGATCAAGACCATCCGTCAGGCCATCAGCCCCGAGAGCATCTGAGGTGAGCCATGAGCATTGATGTGAACACCCTCAAACAGATCATCGCGCAGGTGGTCCAGGAAATGGCCACCGAGGACCAGGCCGCCACGGCCCCGACGCCGAGCACCCCGTCCCCCACCTCGGGGGGCACCGCGACGATGACCGCCACGGCTGCGGGGAAACTCACCCTGGCCGAGACCGGTCCTGCGGAGCGCGGCGCCGACCCGAAGGAGGTCGTGGTCGCAGTCTCCCCGGCGTTCAGCACCCTGATCCACGAGACCATCATCGGCCTGCCCCACGCCGACGTCCTCAAGGAGATCGCCGCGGGCATCGAGGAGGAGGGGCTCAAGCACCGGTTCGTGAAGATCTACAAGAGCGCCGACGTCGGTTTCATCGCCCACCAGGCGGCGAAGCTGTCGGGCTCCGGCATCGGGATCGGCATCCAGTCGCGCGGCACCACGGTCATCCACCAGAAGGACCTGCCGCCGCTCAGCAACGTGGAGCTGTTCAGCCAGTCCCCGCTGATCGACCTGGAAACCTTCCGCGCCATCGGCAAGAACGCGGCCAAGTACGCCAAGGGCGAGTCGCCACAGCCCGTGCCGATCCGCAACGACCAGATGGCCCGTCCCAAGTACCAGGCCATCGCGGCCCTGCTGCACAACAAGGAAACCGCCCAGTGCGACCTGGCCAAGAAGCCCCAGGCGCTGCGGGTCAGCACCGCCTAGGAGAGTCACCATGGATCAGGAACAACTCATCCGCCAGATCATGTCGGAGGTCATGAAGTCCCTCGGGAACGACTCCGTGTCCTTCGCCAAGAACGCCCCGGCGCCCGCCGCCCCGGCCCAGGCCCCCGCTGCGGGGACCCGACGGATCGGTCGCGACGAATACCCGCTGGCCGAGAAACACCCGGAGCTGGTGAAAACCAACACCGGCAAGGCCCTCGACGACCTCACCTTCGAGGACGTCAAGTCGGGGAAGCTGAGCCCCCTCGACTTCCGCATCTCCTCGGAGACCCTGGAGCTCCAGGCCCAGGTGGCCGACGCCGACGGACGCCAGACCCTGGCCCGCAACCTGCGTCGCGCCGCCGAACTGGTGGCGGTGCCCGACGCCCGGCTGCTGGAGATCTACAACGCGCTGCGCCCGTACCGCTCCACCAAAGCGGAGCTGTACGAGATCGCCGACGAGCTGGAGGGTCAGTACGGCGCGAAGGTGAGCGCGGGATTCGTCCGTGAAGCCGCCGACGTCTACGAGGCCCGCGGACGTCTGCGCGAAGACTGAGAAACACGAGACAAGGAGGCGAGGACGATGGCGAAACTGGTCGCTGGCATCGACATCGGCAACGCGACCACCGAGGTGGCGCTCGCTGAGACTGGTGCCGACGGACAGGTGAGATTCCTGTCCAGCGCCATCGTCCCCACCACCGGCATCAAGGGAACCAGCACCAACATCCGTGGGCTGTTCCGCTCCCTCACCGACGCCCTGAACAAGGCGGGACGCCGCATCGAGGACCTCGACTCCATCCGCATCAACGAGGCCGCCCCCGTGATCGGCGACGTCGCGATGGAGACCATCACCGAGACGATCATCACCGAATCCACGATGATCGGACACAACCCCTCCACCCCGGGCGGCCTCGGCATCGGGGTGGGGACCACCATCGCCCTCGACGAGCTGCCCGACGCCCCCGCCGGGCAGCCCTACATCGTCGTGGCACCCCGCACGATCCCCTACGACCAGGTCGCGGCCCGGCTGAACTCCGTCGCCGAGCGCCTGGAGGTCACCGGCGCGATCCTGCAGGCCGACGACGGCGTGCTGGTCCACAACCGCCTGACCCGCAAGATTCCCATCGTCGACGAAGTGCGCCTGATCGAGAAGGTGCCGCTCGGGATGCTGGCCGCCATCGAGGTGGCCGACGTCGGGCGCATCGTCGAGACCCTGTCCAACCCGTTCGGCATCGCGACCCTCTTCGGTCTGGAGGCCGAGGCCACCCGCTCCGTGGTGCCGCTGGCCCGGTCCCTGGTGGGCAACCGTTCCGCCGTGGTCATCAAAACCCCGGAAGGCGATGTGCAGGAACGCCGCATCCCCGCGGGCCGCCTCACCTTCCACGGCGCCAACACCCTCGACGTCGACGTCGACCTGGGTGCGGCCGACATCATGGACGTCGCCTCCCGGATCCGCGACCTCTCCGACATCACAGGCGAGCCCGGCACCAATGTCGGCGGCATGATGGAGAAGGTGCGCGTGACCATGGCGCAGCTGACCAACCAACACACCCGCGACATCCGCATCACCGATCTGCTCGCCGTCGACACCCGGGTGCCGCAGCAGGTGGCGGGCGGCATCGCCAACGAATTCTCCATGGAGGCCGCCGTCGGCATCGCCGTGATGGTCAGGACCGACCGCCTCCAGATGGAACGGATCGCCTCCGAACTGGCCGCCGAAATCGGTGTGCCCGTCGAGGTCGGCGGCGTGGAGGCCGACATGGCCATCCGTGGCGCGCTCACCACCCCCGGCACAGCCGCCCCCATCGCGATCCTCGACATGGGCGCTGGTTCCACCGACGCCTCCGTCATGCGCCCGGACGGCACCGGCACCTCCATTCACCTGGCAGGCGCCGGGAACATGGTGACCCTAATGATCCAGTCCGAACTCGGCCTCGACTCCTTCGACCTGGCCGAGGACATCAAACGCCACCCACTGGCGAAGGTGGAGTCGGTGTTCAACATCCGTCACGAGGACGGCACCGTGCAGTTCTTCGAGGACCCGCTGCCCGGGAACGTCTACGCCCGCACCGTGGTGCTCAAACCCGACGGCATGGTGCCCCTCGACGTGGACCTTCCCGTCGAAACCATCCGCCAGGTCCGCATTCGCGCCAAGGAGCAGGTCTTCGTCACCAACGCGATCCGCGCCCTGCAGCGCGTCTCCCCCACCTCGGAGGTGCGCGGCATCGACTTCGTGGTGCTCGTCGGCGGCTCCGCCCTGGACTTCGAGATCCCGCAGCTGGTCACCCGGGCCCTGGCCGACTACCGGGTGGTGGCCGGGCGCGCGAACATCCGCGGCGTCGAGGGACCCCGCAACGCCGTCGCCACCGGCCTGGTGCTGGGGGGTGAGTCGTGACCGACGAACGTCCCACCATCAACCTCGCCGTCCATGAGGGCGTCGGCGACGAGCAGCTCACCCAGGTGCTCCTCGGCATCGAGGAGGAGGGGGTGCCGAGTCGCGTGGATCGCCTCTCGGAGCTCAACCCCCTGGTCCTGGCGCACCGCGCCGCCACCTCGTCGCGGCTGGGCATCGGCTTGGGAATCGCCCTCGACTACGTGGTCATCACCACCGAGAAACTCCCCGAGCAGCGCCCCTACCTGGCGCACTTCCTGGGGCGCAGCGAGCAGGCGGACCGGATCATCGGATCGAACGCCGCCCGCCTGGTGAAAAGACTTCCCCTCCGTGAACCCGAAAGGAGCCAGTGATGCAAGCACTGGGGAGCATTGAAGTGGTGGGCCTCGTCGCTGGCGTTGAAGCCGCCGACGTCGCCTGCAAAACCGCCGACGTCACCCTGATCGGCTACGAACTGGCCAAGGGTGGCGGCTACGTCTCCATCAAGGTCGAGGGTCAGGTGGCAGCTGTCCAGGCGGCCATGGACGCCGCCGAGGTGGCGGCATCGAAACTGACCCGCGTGGTCAGCAAGATCGTCATTCCCCGGCCCCACCCGGAGCTGGAACCCCTCGTCTTCTCAGCCGCGACCGTGGGGCTGGCCACGCCCACCCCCCAGGCGAAGGCGACGACGAAACCCGCCGCCACGACCAAGGTCAAGGCCAAGGCGCCCGGGGCAACCACGCCCGCACCGAAGGCCGGGGCGGCGGAGAAATCCGGCCCCGCCCCCGACCCGAAAGCCACCGCGAAATCCGAGCCGACAGCGCAGCCCGAACAGGCGCGGCCCGCATCCGGCTCGGCTCAGAAGTCCGCACCCGCACCGGATCCGAAACCGGGTGCGACACCCAAGAACCCCGCGGAGACCACCAAGGCTCCCCGGACATCCACCACCAGGAGGAAGCAGTCATGAGCAATGCTCTCGGAATGATCGAGACCAAGGGCTACGTGGGGGCCGTCGAGGCCGCCGACGCCATGGTCAAGTCCGCGAACGTGACCCTGATCGGCAGCGAGAAGATCGGCGCCGGCCTGGTCACCGTGATGGTGCGCGGCGACGTCGGTGCCGTGAAGGCCGCCGTCGACGCCGGATCGTCGGCAGCCGCTCGGGTCGGCGAGCTGATCTCCCAGCACGTCATCCCGCGTCCCCACGGTGACGTCGAGAAGATCTTGCCGCAGTCATGACCGACCTCCTCGTTGCCGAGATCACCAGCCGGGTCCTGGAGCGGATCGCCGCCCTGGACCCGCGCAAGGTGGTCGTCGGCATTTCCAACCGGCACGTTCACCTGTGCGACGCCGATTTCAAAACCCTGTTCGGCTACGACGCGCCGAAGGTGAAGAAGATGGTGCGCCAGCGCGGCGAGTTCGCGGCCGAGGAGACCGTGACCCTGCACGGCCCCCGCGGCACCATGACCCGGGTGCGCGTGATGGGTCCCAACCGTTCCGCCACCCAGGTGGAGTTGAGCCGCACCGACTGTTTCGCCCTCGGCATCAAGGCGCCGATGGCCCAGTCGGGGCATCTCGAGACCGCCGCTCCCGTGCGCATCGAAGGCCCCCTCGGCAGCATCGAATGCGACCACGCGGTGATCGTCGCGGGCCGTCACATCCACATGGGCCCCCACGACGCAGCCGCCCTCAACCTGAAGGACCAGGACCGCGTGAGCGTCCAGTTCGGGGGAGAGCGTGGGGCGCGTCTGGACAATTTCCTGATCCGCGTCAAGGACTCCTACCTGGCGGAGCTGCACCTCGACACCGATGAGGGCAACGCCGTCGGAGCCAAGACCGGCGACTACGTAACAATCTGTCTGGACCGATAACGATGACGACGAACCCCCAGACCAGAATCAACCGATTCGCGGAGCTCGTGCGGACCGGGAAGGTCGCACACAAGAACGCCAAGCGCAGCGGGCTGCGGCTCGCCGTCGACCTGGGAACGGCCAACATCGTGTTGGCCGTGGTCGACAGCGGGGATCGTCCCGTCACGGGAGGTTGGCGACACGCGAACGTGGTGCGCGACGGCATCGTCGTCGACTGGCTGGGGGCCGTCACCAACGTCCGGGAGATCCTCACGGAAATCCAGGACAGGCTGGGCCACACCTTCACCGAGGCCGCCGTCACCATCCCGCCCGGGATCAGCGAGGGCACCGTGAAGGTGTTCACCAACGTGCTCGACGCCTGCGAACTCACCCCGTGCGAGGTGGTCGACGAGCCCGTGGCCGCGGCCCGGGCCCTCGGCGTGACCGACGGCACCATCATCGACATCGGCCACGGCACCACCGGGGTGTCGCGGCTGCGTGACGGGGTGGTCGACTTCTCCACCGACGAAGCCACCGGCGGCCACCACATGACGCTGGTGCTGTCGGGGGCGCTGGGAATGGGCTACGACGAGGCCGAGGCGTTCAAGTGCGACCCCGCCAACGTCGAGACCGTCTTCCCGGTGGTGCGCCCCACCCTGGAGAAGATGGCCACCATCGCCGAGCGGGCGCTCGGCGGCACCGACCCGGGCACGGTGTATCTGGTGGGTGGTTCCGCTTCCTTGCCCGAGGCTCCTACAGTGTTCGAGAAGATCCTCGGAGTCACGGTCGACCGGCCCGAGGAACCCCTTTTCCCCACCCCGCTGGGAGCGGCCATGAGGAGTGCCAGATGAACGAGGAACAGCTGCGCGAGCTGATCACCAGGATCGTGCGCGACGTGCTCGCTGAACAACCCCGGCAGGAAACCCCGGCCACGGGCAAACCCAACGCACTGGTGCTGTTCTCCGGTGCCCTGCTCGGTTTCGATGCGGCCCTGGAGTCGCTGAAACGAGCCTCGGCACACGTCAACCTCGACTGGCGACAGACCGAGTCGGCCTCCCGCATCCTGGACCAGGAACGCATCGCGGCCCTGGGCATGACCCCGGTCGAGACGTCGCTGGTGCAGGCCCACGACCTGCTCATCGTCCCCACCCTCACCGCGAACCTGGCCGCGAAGGTCGCCCACGGCATCGGCGACTGCCTGGCCAGCAACGTGGTGGCCGAGTTCATCATGACCAACAAACCGGTGGTTGTGGCCACCAACGCCGCTTGTCCCGACTCGGCGGACAAACGCGGCTGGTTCCCGCAGATGCCGTCGGGCTACGCGGCGATGCTGCGTGAGAACCTCGCCGCCCTGACATCCTTCGGGGTGCACCTGGCGACCGCGGAAACCCTCGACCGGGTCGTCGGGGAGGTCGCGGGCGCGGGCGACGCGGTGCACTGCACCGCGCGCGTGGTCACCGAATCCGCGATCCGTTCCCTGGCTCCGGGGTCGCGGCTGAGCGTGCACCGCAAGGCGATCATCACCGACCTGGCCCGCGAGGCAGCGGCGTCGGCGGACATCACGATCACGAGGAGGAGTTGAGATGTACCTGGCCAAGGTGGTCGGCACGGTGGTCTCCACCAGCAAGGACGAACGCCTCGTCGGTTTCAAACTGCTGCTGATTCAGCGCGTCCACTCCGACGGCACCGCCGTCGGTAACCAGGAGGTCGCGGTGGACACCGTCGGCGCCGGAACCGGTGAGACGGTCATCATCACGAAGGGCAGCTCTGCCCGGTTCGCTGCGAGCCGGCAACAAGCCCCCCTGGACGCGACCATCGTCGGCATCGTCGACGTGGTCGAGGTGGAGGACTGACCGTCATGCCACACGTGTACACGCGCACCGGCGACAAAGGTGACACTGGGCTGTTCGGGGGCTCCCGGGTGCCCAAACAAAGCCTGCGCGTGGAGGCCTACGGCACCGTCGACGAGGCCAACGCAGCGCTCGGAGCAGCGAAGGCGATGCTGCCCGCCGGCCAGTGGCGACGTCGCGTCCACGACGTGCAGCAGCGGCTGTTCGTGCTGGCCGCCGAACTGGCCAGCGACCCCGAGGGTGCGACAATTCTGGCGAACAAAATCAACGCCGACGACATCACCGACCTGGAGCATCTCATCGACGACTGCCTGGCCGTCACGGGGCCGCAGCGGGAGTTCGTGGTGCCGGGCCGCGACGACCGGTCGGGGGCGTTCCACCAGGCCCGCACCGTGGTGCGTCGCGCGGAACGGCGGGTACTGACCCTGGCCGAGACCGAACCGGTGCGCCCCGAGCTGATCACATACCTCAACCGTCTCTCCGACGCCGTCTACTCCCTGGCCAGGCTGGCCGAGACCTGGCGCGACGAGGAGATCGAACGCATCGTCCGAGACGCCGTCGCCAAGGTCCTCGGATCCCCCTCATCACCGGACGGCGAGCCCAAGGGCGAGCAGTCCGCCTCGACCCCCTCCCCCAGTCGCATGCTGGCCCGTCGATTCGATCTCGCCGCGGCCAAACGGATCGCCGAACGGGCGGAGGCACGCAGCGCCGAACTGGGTGTGCCCGTCGTGATCGCAGCCGCGGACGCGGGCGGGAACCTGATGCTGCTGCACCGCGTCGAGGGTGCGCTGCTCGCGGCCACAGAGGTCGCGATCAACAAGGCGTGGAGCGCCGTGGCCTTCCAGGCACCGACAGCGACACTCGGCCCCCTGGCCACCGAGGACGGTCCCTTCCCCGGTCTGGCCGACACCAACTCCGGCCGCGTGGTCCTGTTCGGCGGAGGGGTGCCCGTCTATGTCGACGGGGAACTGGCAGGAGCCATCGGAATTTCGGGTGGAACCGCTGAACAGGACGTGGACATCGCGACCTGCGCGCTGCAGGACTGGAACACGATAGGAGAGCAGTAATGAAGATAGATCCGGCACAGCTGGAGGCGACCATCCGCGAGGTCCTCGCGGCCATGCTCCCCGGCAACGGCAACCAGGCCAAGGCGCCCGCGACGCAGCAGGAAGCCCCGGGTGATGGGGTGTTCGCCGACATGGATTCCGCGGTGGAGGCCGCCCACGTGGCGCAGCGCGAATACCTGACCCATTCGATGGCCGACCGGCGCCGCTACGTCGCGGCCATCCGTGAAGCGATGCTGGCCCCCGAGGCTCTCGACTACATGTCGGAGCAGGCCGTGGCGCAGTCCGGGATGGGTGATGTCGGCCACAAGTACCTGAAGAACAAGGTGGCGGCTGCCGAGACCCCCGGGGTGGAGGATCTCGTCACGGAGGCGTGGTCCGGCGACGACGGCCTGACCACCATCGAGTACTCGCCTTACGGCGTGATCGGGGCTATCACCCCCACCACCAACCCCACCGAAACCATCACCTGCAACTCCATCGGGATGCTGGCCGCCGGCAACGCCGTCGTGTTCAGCCCGCATCCGCGGGTCGCCAAGCTGTCGTGCTGGCAGGTGCGTCGCATCAACCGGGCGCTGCGCGCCGCCGGCGCCCCCGACAATCTCGTGGTGACGGTCACCGCGCCGTCGTTGGAGAACACCAACGCGATGATGGCCCATCCGAAGGTCCGGATGCTGGTGGCTACCGGGGGTCCGGGCATCGTCAAGGCGGTGCTGAGCTCCGGCAAGAAGGCGATCGGCGCGGGCGCGGGCAACCCGCCTGCCGTCGTCGACGAGACCGCCGACATTGAGCACGCCGCGAAGTGCATCGTCGACGGCGCCAGCTTCGACAACAACCTGCCCTGCACCGCGGAGAAGGAGATCATCGCGGTCGATTCGATCGCCGACATGCTGAAGTTCTGCATGATCAAGCACGGCGCCTACGAGGTGACGGCCTCCGAGGTCGCGGAGCTGGAGAAGCTGCTGGTCAATGGCGACAAGCCGCGCACCGAGTGGGTGGGCAAACCGGCAGCGAAGATCCTGGAGGCCATCGGCGTCACCCCGCCGCCCGGGGTGCGGCTGATCGTGTGCGAGGCCAGCGCCACCCATCCGTTCGTGGTGCACGAGCTGATGATGCCGGTGCTCGGGCTGGTGCGGGTGCCGGACGTGGACGCCGCCATCGACCTGGCCGTCGAGCTGGAGCACGGCAACCGCCACACCGCGGTGATGCACAGCCTCAACGTCAGCAAGCTGACGAAGATGGGCAAGCTGATCCAGACCACGATCTTCGTGAAGAACGGCCCGTCGTACAACGGCATCGGGATCGGCGGCGAGGGCTACCCGACGTTCACCATCGCCGGACCCACCGGCGAGGGCCTCACGTCGGCTCGCAGCTTCACCCGGAAACGTCGCTGCGTGCTCGTCGGCGACCTGAACGTCCGCTGAGCCGCCATGACCAGACGAATCGCGATAACGGGAGCAGCCGGGCAGATCGGCTACGCGCTGGTCTACCGGCTGGCCTCGGGCGATCTGCTGGGCGACGAGCCCGTCGAGTTGCGACTGCTGGAGGTGCCGGCAGCCGTGAAGGCCCTCGACGGGGTGGCGATGGAACTGCTCGACTGCGCCTTCCCGCAGCTGAAGGACATCGAGGTCACCGACGATCCCGCGGTGGCCTTCGATGGGGCGAACGTCGCGATGCTGGTGGGGGCATCGCCGCGCAGCGCGGGCATGGAACGCGCCGACCTGCTGGAAGCCAACGCCGCCATCTTCGCCGCGCAGGGCCGGGCCCTGGCGGCCTCGGCGGCCTCGGATGTGCGGGTGGTGGTCACGGGAAATCCGGCAAACACGAACGCGCTGATCGCATCCCGGCACGCCGACGGGATTCCCGCGTCGAGGTTCACCGCCCTGACGCGGCTCGACCACAATCGGGCCCGCGCGCAGCTGGCGGCGAAGGCCCGCAGGCCGGTGGCTGACGTGACGAACGTGACGATCTGGGGCAATCACTCGGCCACGCAGTACGCGGACGCCTTCAACGCCCGCATCTGCGGGAAACCGGCGGACCAGTGGATCGCCGACGACGCCTGGATCGCCTTCGACTTCCTCCCCACCGTCGCCAAGCGAGGGGCGGCGGTGATCGCGGCCCGGGGACGTTCGAGCGCGGCATCGGCGGCCAACGCCACCCTCGATCACGTCCGCGACTGGCTACTCGGCACCCCGGGGGGCGAATGGACGTCGATGGCGGTGGTCAGCGACGGTTCTTACGGGGTCCCGGCGGGCCTGGTCTCGTCGTTCCCGGTACGCTGTCACAGTGGAGAGTGGGAGATCGTCCAGGGTCTGCCGCTCAACGCTTTCGCGAGAAGTCGCGTCAATGTCTCTGTCGACGAACTGAAAGCTGAGGCGGAGGAGGTCAGATCGATGGGCCTCCTGCCCGTGTGAGACCGAACCCGGCAGGGCCGCTCCTGCGCAGCCCACCCACCTCTTCTCAACCACCGAAGAGCCGCAGGGGCCCTGCCGGGTTCTTTATTTTTTTCCGAAACCGGAAGGATGCCCAGGAACCGGTCGCGAAGGAGGTCGCCGTGCCAGTTCCTCGTGCCGTAGCAGCCGGGCAACGACACACGGTGGGCTGTCTGCCCGACGGCACCGTGGTCGCGACCGGAGCAGATTCCGGCGGGGAGTGCCGAACATCGCGGTGGCGAGACGTTGTTGCGGTCGCGGCGGGCAGCGTCCATGTGGCCGTCAACACCGGTAGGTCCCACACGCTGGGACTTCGCGTTGACGGCACGGTTTTGTCGTGCGGTTGGAACGCCCAGGGGCAGTGCGATGTCCAGGACTGGCAGAACATCATCACGGTGGCCGCAGGGTGGAGATTCAGCGTGGGTCTGCGTAGCGACGGCTCCTTGGTGGCGTCGGGCCGCGCCGTGGAGGGGCAGCTGCGGGTCGAGGACTGGCGCGAGGTGACGGATGTCAGCTGCGGTGATTGGCACACGGTTGCGGTTCACGCTGACGGCACCGTCCGCGCCACCGGCAACAACACCGCCGGCCAGTGCGACGTACGCCACTGGACCCGGATTCGCGCAGTTTCCGCGGGGTATCTCCACACCCTGGGGTTGACGAGAGATGGTGCTGTTCGTGCGACTGGACGCCCGGAGTTCTGGGCCGGCTGCGAACAGTGGACGGGGATCGCCGCGGTCGCGGCGGGCAGCTACCACAGCGTTGGCGTGAAAACCGACGGCACCGTGGTCGCAGCCGGCAGATCGGATTCCGGCCAGTGCGACGTGCACGGCTGGCGCGACATCGTGGCCGTCGCAGCCGGCGCGACCCACACCGTGGGGCTGCGCATCGACGGCACCGTGGTGGCGACCGGCAGCAACAGCCACGGCCAACTCGAGGTCGACTCCTGGCGTCTCGGTTGACGTCCGGCTCCGCCAACGTCTCGGAACCGAACCGGCTCGCGTCCAGGATCTCCGGTGCACATCTCGCCCACCGTGGAGGAGAACACCGATGACATCGAATTGATCATGGTTATCGCAGGATGTCGTCCTTTTGGATGACTTGACGTGGTGCGAGGACATGGAGCAGCGGGGCGTTGTCGCTTGTCGGGGACGTTTGGACTGAATCGGCGAGACGCAGCTTGTATTTGATGCTTCAAAGGTGGTTGTGGGGTGGCGGGGCAGTGGGCAAGGGTATGGGGACCTCAATTTTTCGTGCGTGAGGAATTGTTCTTCCGGAGGGGGTGCTTCGCGGTGAAGTTCACAACGCGGGGCGACGCCCCGGCGGCACTGGAACTGTCCTCATCCGCGGAGTCAGAGGATGTGGAGTGTTGGCGAGGTGGGTACGCGAGGCTGCTGAGCCATTACATGAATTCCATGAAACCGGTCGACGGGCTCGAAAGGATCGAACAGTGGATCATTTCCGGCTAAACAAGAGGATGGTGTGTGATGGGTGAGCAGCCGCAGTCGGGTGATGGGTTGGTGATGCCGGAGG
>ERZ773075.555-NODE-555-length-27630-cov-4.72526_pt1 | contig 27630 bp, 19 predicted proteins | sample MGYA00580614_ERZ773075 | MGnify/ENA primary metagenome ERZ773075 (study PRJEB29015, sample SAMEA2738021) | human oral metagenome | biome: human oral; feature: human-associated habitat; material: dental | place: China | collected 2043 ...
CGTGACAGGCGTGGGCGTACCGTCTCCCCGAAGTTGCAGGGACGGGCTTGCGCCGTCATGGCTGCTTGGCTCAATGGCCTCGATGCGGACGGCAGCCGGCTTGTGGTCCTGGTTCGTGCCGGCAAAGGTGCTTTCCGGGAAGGTGGCCGTCTGCTCGTGGGCCACGGCGCGAATGACCGGATCAGCCGGGTAGACCGGCGCGGTAGGAGATTCGTGCACCGTGATGGTCTGTTCCGGTGCCCCCAGAATGGGTTTCTGGTTGGCATCCAGCGGCACGAAGCGGAAGCTGCCGCCGTTGTTGTGGGCGGTGTTCCAGCTGAGCTTGCCAAAGTCTGCGGCGCTGATGGCCATCGCCATCATCATCCCGTTGCAGGGCGGTGCCGGTGCCGTCGCCATCCTTGGGCGTGATGCTCTCGATGCGGATGAAGGCCGAGGCCTTGTTGGCGGTGTTGCCGGCAAACAGGTCCTGACCCAAGGTCAGCGTCTGGTCATGTGCAACCGACAGCGGGTCGCGCGTGCTGGGGTAGTCTGGCACCGCGGGAGATTCGCTCACCGTGATGGTCTGCGCGGAGGCGCCCAGAATGGGCTTCCGGTTGGCGTCCAGGGGAACAAAGCGGAAGCTGCCGCCGTCGTTGTGGGCGGTGTTCCAGCTGAGCTTGCCAAAGTCGGCGGCGCTGATGACATCGCCTTCCGACACGGCGGTGGGCGCGCCGGGGCCATCGCCGTCTGCATCCCGCTGCAGGGATGGGCCTGTGCCGTCGCCATCCTTGGCGGTGATCTTTTCGATGCGGATGAAGGCTGGAGCCTTGTTAGCCGTGTTGCCGGCAAACAGTTCCTGACCCAGCGCCAGCGTCTGGTCGTGTGCAACCGCCAGCGGTTCACGGGCGCTGGCGTAGTCCGGCACGGCGGGGGATTCGTAGACGCTGACGGTCTGCGGCTGGATGCCGTCATAAGGCTGACGCTCGCTGTCCAGGGGAACAAATCGGAAGCTGCCGCCGTCGTTGTCGGCGCTGTTCCAGACCAGGCGGCCGAAATCTGCGGCGGCAATCTCCTGGTTCTCGGCAACAGGGGTCAGCGATCCATCGTCGGCACGCAGCTGCAGCGCGGCCGATCCGGCGCGGGCGCCCTTGGCCTCAATGCCTTCAATACGTACGTAGGAAGGGGCATGTTCGGCATCCTTGCCGGTGAAGGTGCTGGCGCGCAGCTCCACCGTCTCGTTGTGACGGGCCGCACGGGTCACGGGAGCGTCGTCATAGCTGGGCGCAACGGGACGCGGTGAGGGTGCAGGAGCCGGTTCGGGAGCAGGCTGTGGGGCAGGCGCAGGCGAGGGTTCCGGCACCGGAGCAGGCTGTGGGGCCGGTTGCGGAGCGGGTTCAGGTGCGGGCTGAGGGGCAGGCGCAGGTGATGGCTCCGGCGCAGGAGCAGGCTGTGGCGCTGGTTGCGGAGCAGGTTCCGGCGCGGGCTCAGGAGCCGGGGCCGGTTCGGGTGTCGGGACAGGCGAAGGAACGGGCGCAGGCTGCGGTGCGGGTTCAGGCGACGGTTCCGGCGCAGGAGCAGGCTGTGGCGCTGGTTGCGGAGCAGGTTCCGGCGCGGGCTCAGGAGCCGGGGCCGGTTCGGGTGTCGGGACAGGCGAAGGAACGGGCGCAGGCTGCGGTGCGGGTTCAGGCGACGGTTCCGGCGCAGGAGCAGGTTGTGGCGCCGGTTGTGGAGCAGGTTCAGGCGCAGGTTCAGGGGTTGGTGCAGGTTCGGGTGCCGGTGCAGGCGTGGGCACGGGGGCCGGCTGCGGGGCAGGGGAGGGCCGAAGGTTCTGGGACAGCTCGTTGGCGTGCCGGCTGGCATGGCTGATGGGGCCTTCGCCCCGGGATGCGGTGGCCGTCAGCACGCCCAGTGCGGCGGCACCGCCCGCCAGCGCCATCGGGCTGAAGGCGAACGCGCCGGGCGTGGCGGCCAGACCGGAGGCAGCTGGTGCGGTTGCCTGAACGCCTGCCACCTGGGACGCCTGTGCTGCACCGTTGACGCTGGCGGCACCGGCAGCCTCACCCGTGGCTTCGACCGCGCCCAGTGTGGTGGCGGCATCGCCTGCTGCCGCGCCGGCAGTGCGGTCCGTGGGCAGCCAGGCAGCACGGCGTGCGCTTTCCTGTTGCACCACGGCTTCCTGGTAGTCGCCCAGAGGGCCGTACTCGCGCTCCAGGGTCTGCATCATGCTGTCATCGGCTGCCTGCATGTTCCGGCTGGCGGGTGATGTGACCTGTGTCTTCGCACCGGCTGCAGATGCAGGAGTCGGTTGCGCCCGCAGCGGGGCCGACGTGTTTGCAGAGGTGGAGGAGGGTTGCAGCGTGTTCATGGGCCAACCAGAGAACGAGACATGAGATGCTCAGGCCTGAATCTTGGTACGCACTGCGAGGCAGCAGCACTGGCAGCGCATGGACGGCTTCCGGGGGCCGCCGGGTGTGCGGCGAATGTGGGTTTTTCGGGAGGCGGATACCGTTTCTGACAGACAGTCGACGCCCGCAGAAGAGCGGCGTGCCGATGTCGGCGCATGAAAAGCGAAGGGGCCGCTTCCCTTGCGGAAAGCGGCCCCTGGAGGTTGGTGCAACCCAGTGTTGCAGCTGCACGAGAAGGTCCCGTCGTGCCGGCAGGCCGGCGGGGCCGTCACCCGATGCTGCCGGGTGACGGTGACGGGCCTTCAGACTGCCATCAGATCAGCGGGCTGATCTGGTTGTGCAGGTCGTCCAGCAGGTTGCTGCTGGGCTCGGCCGGGGTGTAGGCGGCCAGCGACTTCAGTTGGGCACCAGCACCTTGCGGGTTGAGGACGTGGTCGGGGGACAGAGACTGTTCTTCGCCGCTTGCCTGGAGGTTAGCTGGCGACTCGGTCACCCTGATAGTCTGCCATTCACCGATTTCCTGCTTGTCACCGTCCAGCGGCCGGAATTTAATGGTGCCGCCGTTGTTGTGAGCAGCGTCCCACTGCACCTTGCTCAGATCGCCAATGGAGATCACCGCATTCTGGCTCAAGTCCTTGCCGGGTTCGGAGGAACCTTCTGCAAGTTTCAGGAAGGTGCGATCAGAGCCGGTCGGATCGGTTTCCGTAGACTCCTTGAACCAGACGTACAGCGGGGTGGCACCGGTTCCTTTGAAAACAGCCTCAGGAATCATCTGCGTGCCATCATGAGTCTCGACGTTTACCGTCTTGGGCGACGTGCTGTAGTCCAGATCACCGGTAGCCTCATGCACCTTGATTTCCTTGGGCTCTGCACCAGGGATCTCTTCATGGCCAGTGGTCACCGGCTTGAACAGGACACGGTACGTGCCGGCGTTGTTCGCATCGGCCTGGGCATCCCACTGCACTTTCTCGAAGTTCGCCTTGTCCAGGTACGCTCCGTCCGTAAGTACCGTTTTCTGGCCACCTTCCGGAGTGTAGGTCAGCACATTGGCGTTCGTCCGGTCTTCGTCGACGGGGCCGCGTACCGTCAGGATCTGAACGGCATCAGCGTCACCAAAGATGGACTTGTTCAATGTCAGCGGAGCAGCGTCACGACCAACCTCGACAGCCGTGGAATCAGCCGCTTCCTTGATGTCAACCGTCTTCTCGGTTGCACCTTCGATGGCATCACCATTGGCCTTGACAGGCGTGAACTTGAAGGAACCGCCATCGCCTTTGGTTGAGTCCCAAGTCAACTTGTCGAAGTCTTCGGCCTTGATGAGCTGACCCTCAGTGACCGACGCGCCACCTTTCTTGAGGGTGTCAGCGGTCACACCACTGATCTTGACTGCTTCGGGTTTCTGACCATCCGAACCTTCGAAGACCTTCGAACCGATCTCGGCCTTCTTCACATCGTGGCCAGCATAGGCCACTTTGTTGGGGGCCGGGGCGGCAGAGGCTTCGTTGATGGTGATGCTCTGTTCTTTAGCTTCAGCGATTTCATTACCGTCAGCGCTGACAGGCTTGAACTTGAAGGAACCACCTTCGCCCTTGGAGGCGTCCCAGGTCACCTTGTCGAAGTTCTCGGCAGCGATCTTGTCGCCATCGTTGATGGCAACACCATTGACCTTGAGCGTGCCTGCGGCAAAGCCAGTGGCCTTGACAGCCTCGGGCTTGTTGGCCGGGTTCGTCCCTTCGAAAACTTCCTTGCCAATCTTGGCATTGGTGTCGTCGTGAGCGACGTTGACGGACTTGTTGGGCTCGTAGGAGGGCTCAGCCTTGACCGGAGCCGGGGCAGGGGGCTCGTTGACGGTGATGGTCTCTACCTTGGCGTCAGCGATTTCATTACCGTCAGCGGTGACAGGCTTGAACTTGATCGCACCGCCTTCGGCCTTGGTGGCATCCCAGGTCAGCTTGCCGAAGTCGGCAGCCTGGATGACGGCATCCTTATTGACGGCTTCTGCACCTTTCCTCAGCGCACCTTCCGGCACTTCCGTGATCTTCACGGCAGCGGCCTTGGTTTCACCGGTGCCCAGGAAGAGGTCGGCCTTGATGGCGGTGGACGGTGCGTCGTGCGTGGCGACGTCCAGCTTCTGGCTGTCCGGATACGTGGGCAGCTTCGGCTGAGCAGGCTGCTGCTCACCATTCTGGGTAGAACCCTCGCTGGGATTCACAGCCTGGCCACCGCTCTGGGCGGGGGTGCCGGCCGGCTGACCCACGGGAGTACCGGCAGGCTTGCTGGGAGCGTCACTGGACTGGCCGCCGGGGGCAACAGGCTGACCGCTCGCCCCACCCGGCTGGGTGTCGGAGCCGGCAGTTTTGCTGGGGGGGGGAGTCTGACCCTGGGACTGGGAACCTGCATCCTGGGTGGTGCCACCGGCCTTGGAGTCGGAGCCACCTTCCTGGGACTTGGAGCCGCCTTGAGCATCGGCGCCACCCGTCGAGCCACTGGCTGCAGTGCCCTGGCCGCTGGGGTTGGTGTTGCCCTTGTTGGCGTCGCCACCAGTCGTGCTGTTTTGCGGGATGTCGGCTTTGTGCTCGCCGCCATTGGCGCTGTGCTCTTCACCTTTCGGCGGATTGCCAGTCTTGTTACCGCCTTCGGGAGCTTTCTGATCTTCGCCGCCGGCCTGGCCTTTGTTGTCCTGAGCCTCGTGCGTGCCGGCACCACCCTGCTGCTGGTTCTGAGCCGGGTTGGTGGCCGGAACCGTCGGGTGCGTGATGGTGGCCGATTCGGACACGGTCAGGGTCTTCGCTGCGGCACCTTCCACGTTGGGGGCGTCGGGTTTGTTGCTCTGCACGGCCACGTAGGTGATCTTGCCACCCATGTTGTGGTCGCCGTTCCATACCAGCTTGTCGAAGTCGGCCTTGTTGATGATCTGACCGTCCACGACCGGCTCGCCGTTCAGCGTCAGCGGGGCCTTGTAGTTCTCGATCTCGATGACGAAGCGGCTGAGCTTGTCGCCGGTGAAGTCGTAGGCCTTGTAGCCCTTGGGCAGGTCGGTGCCATTGCCGTTGCGGATGATGGCGTCGGCGTTGGCGACGGCACCTGCGGTGCTGTCCTTGCCCAGCCAGGCGCCGTTGTTTTTCAGCTGGCCGTTGAGGACTTCCTGTTGTGCAGCCTTGGCACTGTCACCCCCCTGGACTTCAGCAACGCTTGCATCGCTGTCATACGCGCCCAGCGAGCCGAACAGCTTCTGGCCAATGAACTGGGCTTCTTCGGCGCTGTCGATGGTCAGCAGCTTGCCGCCGCGTGCCTTGGCCATTTCTTCGGCCTGAGTGCGGGTGACGGGCTCTTTGGTGCTGATGACTTCGTAGGCGGTGGTGGACACGGTCTTGACCGGAGCAGGGGCATCCGGAGCCTTGCCGGTGACCTTGCTGGTGGTCTCGACCTCGCGGAAGATGCGCGCACCAGCCGCGCCCTCAGACGTGTCGACGCTGACGATCTTGATGAACTCGACGTTCTTGCCTTCGCCGGCGGCCTTCTCGAATGCGGAGGCGACGTTGGCCAGCTTGGTCTCGCCGTTGGCGGCAACCTGCGGTGCCTCAGCCGTACCTTGAGCCGTGGCCGGCAGTTCCTGCTTGGTAGGCTGATGGTCGCTGTTATGGTTGTCCTGGCCGGTCTTGTCAGCTTGCGGGACGTCGTTGCCGGGTTTGACCTCCGTGCCGCCCTGCGCCGGCTTGTCCTGGGCGCTCGGGTTGGCCGGCGTGGTCATCGGGTGCTTGACGTCGGCCGATTCGGACAGCGTCATCTTGCCTTCTTTGGCGTTGGCGACGGGCTGGGCATTGGCGTCATTGCTGTCGACAGCCTGATAGGTGATCTGACCGCCCTTGTTCAGGTCAGCGTTCCAGGCCAGCTTGGCGGCGTCGGCCTTGTTGATGATCTGGCCTTCGACCACGGGCTTGCCGTCCAGCAGCAGCGGCGACTTGTAGCCTTCGTATTCGATGACGAACTTGCTGAGCGTGGTGCCTGCAGCTTCATAGAGCTTCATGGCGCCATCACCTTCCGCATTGTTGCCGTTGCGGATGACGGCGTTGGCCTTGGCATCAGCGCCCTCAGTGGCGTTCTTGCCCAGCCAGGCACCGTTGGAAGCCAGCTGGCCATCCAGGACTTTCTGTTGAGCAGCCTTGTCGCTGTCACCTTTTGCCGCTGCTTCGGCAAGGGACTTGTCGCCGTCATACTCACCCAGGGCACCGAACAGATTCTTGTCCAGCCAGGCCTTTTCTGCGGCACTGTCGATGGACATCAGCTTGCCGCCCAGCTTCGCGGCCATCTCCTGGGCTTCTGCCAGAGTGATGGGCTTGCCGGCGTCGATGACTTCATAGGCGCGGCTGTTGTCGCTGTCGACGGCACGAGCTTCAGCGTCCTTGGCGTTTTCGGCGCTGAGGATGCGGCTGATCTTGATGTACTCGGCTTTGCCACCATTGGCACCAGCGGTCTCGAAGAGGTCAGCAAACTTGGTCAGGTTGGTGACGCCATCCGCGGCAACTTTCGGTTCTGCCGCAGTGCCTGCAGCCGTGGCGGGTTTGGAGAGGTCTTCGACCGGGGTGGGATCAACCTTGGGCTGCTCGGCCGGTTTCGAATCGGCCTGCTTGGCAGGCTCTTCTTCCTTGGCCGGTTCGGTAGGCTTGGCACCTTCGGCAGGCTTGTTGGTGCCTTCAGCCGGCTTGGCGTCCTGAGCCGGTTGCTCGGCGGCCGGGGTAGCAGGCTTCTGGCTGCCCTGGTTCTGAGCGGCTTGCTGGGTGTTGTTCTGGGCGATCGGCTGGCTGCTGGAGCCACCGCTGCTGCCACCGCCGGCGGCGGCGGCCACGGCAACAACGCCCACCACGCCGGCACCAATGGCCAGCGGGCTGATGGCGGCGGCGGTACCGGCGGCGCCTGCGGCACCGGCTTCGGCAACCGCAGCTTCACCGCTCACGGCGCCCAGCGAGCCTTCGGCAGCAGCGGCTGCGTCGGCGGTGGCCACGCTCCCTTCAGCGGCGGTCTCTGCCACCACTTCCTTCACGGCTTCGGCCTGTTTGGCCTGGGCCATCTTGTCCAGCTCGGCCTTGTCGGCTGCCTGCTTGGCCATCTTGGCGGCGTCAGCGGCGGGTGCCTGAGCGGCCTGACGTGCAGCGGCGCTGCCTTGGGTGGGCTGGGGTTTTGTCGTGCGGTTCTGAGTTGCCATATCGATCTACGAACGTTGAAAGTCTCACGATGAACGTCGGCCGCGGCTGTTGCCTGGAAGGTCATGCGACCCGGCCTGGGACAAGCGCGCGAAGGCGGTGGGACAACCGTGGGCCCGTTCAGTTCTGGAAAGGGGTGGGTTGCCAGATGTCACAAGGTGCGCTTTGTCTCATCTTGGCAAGGTCTTGAGGGCGCCGCTTGGCTTTGGGTTCGAGCGGTCGATTGGGGCTGCCCGGCGTGAAATGGGGATGTCGGACAAAGTGCACGAAAGCCATTCGTGTCCTGATTTCATCCGTTCGTCTGCAGGCTTTCTGGCGGCGCCTGTGGTCCGGACGAAAGGCCGTGTCCGTTCTGGGAGTGGGGGCCTGATGCGGCTGCTGCCTGGATAACGGTAGCGGGCGCACAAATAAAAAAAGGAATGGCCGAGCGCACAATGAGGGCCATTCCTTTGAAAACCGACCTTCTTTTTCCCTGGTATGAGCAGGTCTCTTTGACGGAAGGTCGGTGACGGGTGCTGACGCACCCGGCGACATAACGTACTCAGTCGCGCGACCTGCGCGCTTGCATCAAGCCATCGGCACCTCCTGCAGCTGATCGAGCAGGCTCGACACCAGACTGCTGTTGCTGTGGACGTAGTCGGTGTGACCGTTGTCTGCAGCCAACGGGGCTTCACCAAAGAGTTCTTCGTGGCTCAGCAGGTCCTTGACCTGCAGGGGCAGGGCTTTCGGACCGGCTTCGGAAAGCTGGGCAGCGTTGTCGTCATGCGACTCGTTTTGCTGATGCGACTCCGTGCTTTCCGGAGCGGAAGGCTGAGACACCTTGCCTTCTTGCTGCTGCGGGGCAGGGGTTTGCGGCTTCTGCTCACCGTTTGCCGGCGGGGTCGGAGCATGCTCACCCGACGGCGACTGGCCCTGAGCCGTGTTTTCGGTGCCAGAGGTTTGCTCGTGGCCAGAGGGCTGATTCTGGCCCGAGGTCGAACCACCCTGTTGAGGCGCGTCGCCGTGCTCGCCTTCCGTGTGGCTGACTTCGCCCGTGCCTGCGCTCGGGCCGGAGGGTTGCGAGGTGTTCCCAGCCTCCGGAGCAGGGGTTTGTGGCGGCTGGCTGCTGTTCTCCTGCGGGGCCGCCGCTTCGGTGATCTTCACCTCGCGCGACACGGGGTTTGCCGCATCGGCGCCCTGCACGTTGTTGCCCTGTTCATCCACCGGCACGAACTTGAAGGAGGCCTTGCCCTCGAACTGGCTGGCGTCCAGGTAGACGCGGTCGAAATCTTCCATGCGAATGACATCGTCCTTGGATACGTTTCGTGCCGCACCGTCGTTGCCGACTTTCAGTACCGGGCCTTCATAGCCGTTTTCGCCACGGATGTAGAGGATGCGCACGCCGGCAGGCGTGACACCGTCGACACCCTTGAAGAGAGCCGCATCCAGGTGATGGTTGGCGTCATGGGCGACGCTCACTTCCTTGGCATCGCTGCCGTAGTTGGGCAGGTTGGGCGTCTCATGGACGGTGACGGTCTGCAGGGGCGAGCCGGCGATGGGCTGCTTGTGATGATCCAGCGCCTGGAAGGTGAAGGACCCCCCGTTGTTCTGGGCGGAATCCCAGGCGATGTGCTTGAAGTCCTCGAAGCTGACTTCACTGCCTTCTTTCAGCGGGGTGTAGGCGTCACGGCCCTTGTTGACGAACAGGGCGGATTCTGCCGAGTTGGAGTCAGCCGTTTCATTGACTTTCCCGATGCGGATGAAGGCCGGTGCGTCGTCGGCAACCGTGCCCTTGAAGAGGGCTTCACCCAGGGTCTGCTTGATGTCCTGGCGAACATCGACGGTCTGGGCGTTGCCGTCATACTTGGGCGCTGCGGCAGCTTCGTCGATGCTGATGGTCTGGGCCTGCACCTTGGCGGCGTCGTAGTGAGCGTGGCCTGCTTCAGGGCGCACCGCGATGAAGCGGAACTCACCGCCCTTGGAGGCGCTGGCGTCCCAGCTCAGCTTCTCGAACTGGTCGGCGGTGATGACCTGATTGGCCTCCACGTTCTGCCCATCCAGTTTCAGCGTGCCCGGCTTGACCTCAAGGATCTTCACGGCACCGGCCGGGTGGTCGGCATCGCTGCCTTTGAAGAGGGCAGCATCAAGCTTGGCGGTGGCGTCGTGGGCCACCTTGACGGGGGCCTGGGCCTGGTACTGGGGCAGGTGTTCGGCCGGTTGCGGATCGACCTTGTGCTCGGTGTCACCCTCATGGGCGTCCTTGACCGGCTTGTCATGCTCGCCTTCTGCCGGCTGCTGGGCCTTGCCGCTGTCGCCGGCGGCCGGCTGCTTGTTGCCGCCCTGGGTGGGCTGGCCGCCTTGCTGCGCGTTTGCATCGGCCTCGGTCGGGGCAGGCTGCGCCGGCACCGTGGGTTGTTTCACCTCGGGCGATTCGGTGATGGAGATGTTTTGCGGCTGGGTGTCGGGCAGCGGCTTGGCCGCTTTGGGGTCATCGCTGTCCACGGGCTGGAAGCGGATGGCGCCGGACTGGCTGTAGGTGGAGTTCCAGACCAGCTTGTCGAAGTCTTCAGCTTTGATGATCTGGCCTTCCTGCACGGGTTTGCCGTCCAGGGTCAGCGGGGCCTGGTAGTTGTCGTATTCGATGATGAAGCGGGACAGTTTGGCTTCGGCGCCCTGGGCGATGGTCTCGGGCTTGTGACCGGTGTCATCGGTGCCGACGGTGATCATGGCGTTGCCCTGGTGCAGCTTGTTGCTGCCGATCCAGGCGGCCTTGCTGTTGTCGTTGTTCTCGCCCTGATGGCCCAGACCCTGGAGGTTCGCGTTCAGCCAATCCAGTTCCTTCTGGTCATCGATGGTCAGCAGCTTGCCGCCCAGCTTCTCGGCATGGGCCTTGGCTTCGGCCAGGCTCATCGGGGTCTTGCTCTCAATGACTTCGTAGGCCGTCAGCACGGTCTTGCCGCCTTTGGCAGCATCACCCTGGGCCTGCTGGCCTTCGGCCGGCAGGGCACGGACAGCGAAGGGGCGAACGGCATGGATGCCCTGGACATCGGCGTCATGATCGGCGCTGGGCGTCTGTTTGGGGCCTTCGTCGCCGTAGCGGACGGAGCGTGCGTTGGGGTGTTCGCTTTCGGATGCCTGGATGTGGGTGATCTGGACGAACTTGACCGGGGTGTTTGCGCCGGCGGAGTTCTCGAACACCGTCTTCAGGTTGGAGAGTTTCGTCTCACCGGTTTCGGCCACCTTGGGTGCGCCAGGCTCACCCTGGGCAACGGCAGGGCCGGTCACGACGGTCTGGACCGGCTTCTGGGGCGCCGGCTGGACTGCGGGCGGGTTGGCCGGGGTTTCAGCGGCCGGGGCCTGGGCAGCCGGGGTGTCGGCGGCAGGGGACGTGGCGGGTGCTTCCGCGACAGGCGGCTTCTCGGCGGACGGTGCAGCAGGCTGCTGCGTGTCGGCAGGAACGTTGCTGACGGGTGGTTTCACGGCCAGGGGGGCGCTGGCGGGGCCGTTGCTGCCACCGCTGCTGCCACCACCGGCTGCGGCGGCCACGACGGCCAGGCCCAGCACGCCGCCGCCAATGGCCAGCGGGCTGAGTCCGGCAGCGGCCGTGCCGGCGCCGGCTTCGGCAGCCACGCCGCCGGCTGCGGCAGCGTCGGCGGTCACGGCGCCTTCGGCGCTGGCCATCTGGGCGGGCGCAGCGTTTTCGGCAACGGCCTGGGCGTCGGCGTTGGCCACTTCAGCGGGCTTGTCGGCCTGGGGCTGGGCCGCCTTGCGGGCGGCCAGCTTGTCCAGCGCATCCATGTCATGCGGCTGGGCGCTGGCGGCGCGGGCTGCCACAGCCTGGGGCTGCGACGCTTGTTTGGTCATGTTGTTCTGGGTTGCCATGTAAGTCTGTCTCACGAAAGGGATGATGGCGTCGTGTCCATGTCGTGGCGTTCTGTCTCTGGCATGGTCGTCTGCCGGTGTTGGCGATCGGTCCGGTGCCTGTCATGGCTTTCGGCTCTGGGTTCCGGTATGCCGGAAGGCCGTGTCAGGCGTCCGGGTGTCATCGTGGCAGTTTCTGCAACACGTTGTAGAGGGCAGGCGTCGGGCGGTCGCTGGGGGGCGCCGAGTGAGGGAAGGGCAGGAATGCGCACCTGGGCGTGTCGTGCGGTTCTGGTCGCCAGGATGGAAATTCGATATAGTGTGCATATGCGTATACGTATAGAGGTGATCCATGCATAAGCGAATGACGATCACGCTGGATGAGGCGGTGTACGAGGGGCTGTACCGGACGGTGGGTAAACGCCGGATGAGCCAATTCATCGAGGATCTGCTGCGCCCTCACGTACTGGGGGGCGCGTCGCTGGACGAAGGCTACAAGGCCATGGCGGCCGACCGGGAGCGGGAGGCAGAAGCGCTTGAATGGTGCAACGCGCTGGCTGGAGATGTGGCAGATGCTGCGCGGTGAGGTCTGGTGGGTGGAGTTCGACCCTTCGGTGGGCAGCGAGATACGCAGGACGCGGCCAGCGGTCATCGTCAGCAATGACACGGCCAATCGTTATACCGAGCGCGTGGTCGTGGTGCCCATGACGAGCAATACGGGCAGGGTGTACCCCTGCGAGGCGGTCGTGTCCGCAGGCGGCCAGAGCAGCAAGGTCATGGCCGACCAGATCATGACGGCTGACAAGCGCCGGCTGAAAAGCATGCTGTGCCGTCTGTCGAACGAGGACATGAGAGCGGTGGAAGATGTGATCAAGGTGCATCTGGGGCTGCCGCTTTAGTGCGCTTGCGTTAGGATGCAGGCCGACCCAACGAGGAATGGTTATGAAGATCAAGGTGGCGGCGGTGCAGATGGTGTCCGGGCCGGAGGTGGACCGGAACCTGGAGGTGGCCGATGGCCTGCTGGCGCAGGCGGCGAAGCAGGGCGCGAAGCTGGCGCTGCTGCCGGAGTATTTCTGCCTGATGAGCGGCAATGACCGCGACAAGCTGGGCATCATGGAGCCGGATGCGGGCGAGTGGCCGATGCAGGCCGAGGCGGAGGTGCCCCTGCAGTGCTTCCTGTCGGATGCAGCCCACCGGTACGGGATGACGGTGCTGGGCGGGACGGTGCCCATGCGTTCGCCGAAGATCAACAAGGTGTGCAACAGCCTGCTGGTGTACGGCCCGGACGGGCGACGGCTGGCGCGCTATGACAAGATCCACCTGTTCGGTTTTCAGCGCGGCAACGAGTCGTATGACGAGTCCGTGGCCATTCATCCGGGGCGCACGCCGGTGGTGGCAGACGTGCCGGTGGACGGGGCGGCGCTGCGGGTCGGGCTGTCGGTCTGCTATGACCTGCGCTTTCCGGAGCTGTACCGGCAGATGGCGCCGCTGGACCTGATGGTGATGCCGGCGGCCTTCACCTATACGACGGGTCAGGCGCATTGGGAACTGCTGCTGCGCGCCCGCGCGGTGGAGGGGCAGTGCTATGTGCTGGCTTCGGGCCAGGGTGGCACGCATCCGTCGGGCCGGCGCACGTGGGGGCATTCCATGCTGGTGGACCCGTGGGGTGAGGTGTGTGCGGTGCTGCCCGAAGGGGAAGGCGTGGTGATGGCGGAGATGGATACGGAGCGACTGGCCTCGGTGCGCGAGAGCCTGCCGGCGCTGCGGCATCGGGTGCTTTGAGAGGGCGGAATCATGAACACGACACCTGATCTACACTACCAGAATGCCAATTTTCTTAGGGAGCTGGCCGAAAAGCTTCCCCGGATCAGCCCGGAGGATGACTGCCCAGAGCATATGCGGCTTCTGCAGAAATTGGCTGATGAGCAGTTGGCAGAGGCACAGCACATCGACTGGGTACGTGCGAAGGTTGCTGCGGCACGGGACGATACTCGTCCGGATGTTCCGGTTGAGGAGGCAATGTTGGAATTCAGGCTCCGCATGGAACGGCTGCACAATGGCAACCTATGAGGTCAAGTGGAGCAGGGCAGCTCTTGATGATCTGGAGCGTTTTCTTGTTTACCTGCTTGATGAGGTTTCCTTGCAGGAGGCTCAGGGCATATGCGACAGGATATTTCAATCAACGCTCCTTCTGGAAAAATATCCTCGCCTGTATCAAGAGGTCCCTGAGTACGGGCATGGAGTTCGCCGGATCATCAAGCTGGGGCGATATGTGCTTTACGAAGTCAATGATGATGATCGGACCTGCAGGGTCCTGGCCGTGGTTGGCCAGGGGCAGAAGCCGAGAGACATGTTTGAATGACCTTGATGGAAACGAATACGGCAATGAATCGGAATGACGCGGCGGGTGATCCGCTGGCGGTGGCGCGGGGTGTCCTGCTGGAGCCGCATGGTCTGGATGTGAAGGACCTGAACGGGGCCATCGGGCGGATCTTCGAGCACAAGGTGGATTACGCGGACCTGTATTTCCAGTACACCCGCAGCGAGGGCTGGAGCCTGGACGAGGGTATCGTCAAGTCGGGCAGCTTTGCGATCGAGCAGGGGGTGGGGGTTCGTGCGGTCTCGGGGGATCGTTCGGCCTTTGCGTATTCGGACGAGATCAATGCGCAGGCGCTGATGTCGGCGGCGGATGCAACGCGCACGATTGCACGCAGTGGCCGTTCGGGCCGCACGCGGGTGGGTGATGCGCAGGCTGCACCGGCGCGGCGGCGTGGGCGCAGGAAGGCACTGCGCTTGCTGTACGGGATGGATGATCCGATTGCTTCGATGGAGGCGGCCGGCAAGGTGGGGCTGCTGCAGCGGATCGAGGCCTATGCGCGCCGCAAGGATCCGCGGGTGACGCAGGTGATGGCAGGTCTTGCAGCCGAGCACGACGTGGTGATGGTGATGCGTTCGGACGGGGTGCTGGCGGCGGATGTGCGGCCGCTGGTGCGGGTGTCGGTGCAGGTGATCGTCGAGCAGAACGGCCGGCGCGAGCAGGGCCATGCGGGCGGTGGTGGCCGTTTCGATCTGGATTATTTCTCGGACGAACGGGTGTTCGCCTATGTGGACGAGGCGGTGCGGCAGGCACTGGTGAATCTGGAAGCACGGCCGGCGCCGGGTGGCGTGCTGAGCGTGGTGCTGGGGCCGGGCTGGCCCGGGGTGCTGCTGCACGAGGCAGTGGGCCACGGGCTGGAGGGCGATTTCAACCGCAAGAAGTCGTCGGTGTTTTCCGGGCGCATTGGTGAGCGGGTGGCGGCCAAGGGAGTGACGGTGCTGGATGACGGCACGCTGCCCGACCGGCGCGGTTCGCTCAACATCGATGACGAGGGCAACCCCACGCAGCGCAACGTGCTGATCGAGGACGGGGTGCTGAAGGGCTATCTGCAGGATTCGCTGAATGCACGGCTGATGAAGGTGCCGGTGACGGGTAACGGCCGGCGTGAGTCCTTTGCGCATCTGCCCATGCCGCGCATGACCAATACGTTCATGCTGGGCGGCAAGCACGAGCCGGACGAGATTCTGGCGTCGCTGGAGCGCGGGCTGTATGCCGTGAACTTCGGGGGCGGTCAGGTGGACATCACCAATGGCAAGTTCGTGTTCTCGGCGTCGGAAGCCTACTGGGTGGAGAACGGCAAGATCCAGTATCCGGTGAAGGGGGCCACCATCATCGGCAACGGGCCGGATGCGCTGACACGGGTGACGATGATCGGCAACGACATGAGTCTGGATCCGGGCATCGGTGTCTGCGGCAAGGACGGCCAGAGCGTGCCGGTGGGGGTGGGGCAGCCCACGCTGCGCATCGAGGGGCTGACCGTGGGAGGAACGGCCTGATGGGTGCCAGGCCGGTGCCCTGACGGGTGAGGGTTGACCCGTGTTTGACGCCGGCCGGGGTTTTGTCCTACATTAGGCCACACTGTGAACGGGGTTCCGTGCCTGTCGGCAGCGTGTCTGCACCGTGTGGCCGTTACTTCCCTTCCTGAAGCTTTCTTCGCGTTCTGCTTTCGAGATCCGTTTTCGTGTTCCACGCCGCCCGATTTTATTTTGGCTTTTTCTGGTGCAATTCCGCAGGCGGAATGGCAGGTCAGGCCATGTTCGGGTAACACGAAGAGGGCTTCAACCCAAGAAACCGCCAGCGTTCTGCGACTGGCGGTTTTTTTTCGTCGGTTGCGGAGGGCGGCGGGTTCGGGACGATCCGAAACCAATCTGTACCGGCCCTTCATGGTCTGCTTCCGTTTCAGGCTTTCCGGATGAAGACGATCATGGGCCACCCATTCGAAGGAGTTGATGCTGATGAGTACCGCCACGACAACTGACGATCTGCGCATTCTGGCCCTGGACGAGCTGGTCACGCCGGCGCATCTGATCAAGGAGTTTCCGGTGAGTCCGGCGGTGGCCGGCACGGTGTCGAAGGCACGCCAGACGATCCACCGCATCCTGCACGGCATCGACGACCGGCTGCTGGTGGTGATCGGGCCCTGCTCGATCCACGATCCGGCGGCGGCGCGTGACTATGCAACGCGGCTGATGGAGCAGCGCAAGCGCTTCAGTGACCGGCTGGAGATCGTGATGCGGGTGTATTTCGAGAAGCCGCGCACGACGGTGGGCTGGAAGGGGCTGATCAACGATCCGCGGCTGGATGGCAGCTTCGACATCAACGAGGGGCTGCGGCTGGCAAGGGGGCTGCTGCTGGACATCAATGCGATGGGCATGCCGGCGGGGACCGAGTTCCTGGACATGATCACGCCGCAGTACATCGCGGACCTGATCTCGTGGGGGGCCATCGGGGCGCGCACGACGGAGTCGCAGGTGCACCGCGAGCTGGCTTCGGGGCTGTCGTGCCCGGTGGGCTTCAAGAACGGGACGGACGGCAATGTGCGCATTGCGCTGGACGCGATCAAGGCGTCGTCGCAGCCGCACCATTTCCTGTCGGTGACGAAGGGCGGCAACACGGCCATCGTGTCCACGGCGGGCAACGAGGACTGCCACATCATCCTGCGCGGCGGCAAGGTGCCCAACTATGACCGTGACAGCGTGAAGGCTGCCTGTGTGGAGGCGGGCCATGCGGCACTGGCCTGCCGGCTGATGATCGACTGCTCGCACGGCAACAGCCAGAAGAAGCCCGAGAACCAGGTGCCGGTGGCGCAGGACATTGCCGGGCAGCTGGCCGACGGCGAATCGCGCATCTTCGGGGTGATGGTGGAGAGCAACATCGCAGGCGGACGCGAGGACCTGGTGGCCGGGCGCACGCCAACTTATGGCCGCAGCATCACGGATGGCTGTCTGGACTGGGACAGCAGCGTGACGGTGCTGGAGGCGCTGGCCGAAGGGGTGAGCGAGCGGCGGCTGGCGCTGCGGCGGGGCTGAGGACGAGGTCGAGGCATCCTGTGCGCTCCCGGGGAGCCTCATGTGGGGTGTCACGGGGGGCGTTCCGGGTACGTTCCGGGGCGCCTGATGTGTGACTGGCGCGGGGCTCCGGCACGACACGGGGCAACTGGGGTGCGGCCCGGGGGCGACACGGCCAGCCTTCGGTCGCGGGCCCCGGGGCGGCCATCGGGTCGCGGCGCCTGGAGCTGTGGGTACGGCGTCATGTCACGGCAATATGGCCCTTTTGTGCTGCGGAAAGGCAGGGCGAATGGAGCAGATTCAGGAAGTCGCGACGTTGGAACAGGCGGGCGAGGATGTTCAGCCGGAACAGGGGGCCGGCGACCATGTGCCGGCACGCTGCCGGGTGGCCGAGGGACTGGCGGAACGTCGCCTGCAGTCGTTGGGTTCGGGAGCGCGCTTTGCCGAGGAGCTGCACGGGCTTCTGATGCGTACGCCGCTGTTTGCCGGACTGGGTCACACCGAGTCGCGCCTGCTGGGGGCGGTGATGCACGTGTATGCGGCGCAGGCCGGGCAGACTCTGATCACCGAGGGCGATACGGGCGACTACATGATGCTGGTGATGGAAGGCCAGGTGGATGTGGTGCGCCGTGACGAGCACAACTATCCCGTGCGCATTGCCGTGGCGCGGCCCGGCCAGACGCTGGGCGAGATGTCGATGGTGGACGGGCAGCGGCGCTTTGCATCCTGCGTGGCGCAGACGGAATGCCGGGTGGCGGTGCTGACCCGTGCGGCGCTGCTGGCGCTGCTGACGCGCGAGCCGGTGCTGGGCAACAAGGTGCTGCTGAAGCTGGTGAGCCTGCTGTCTGACCGGCTGCGCGAGACGAGCGCCCATCTGGTGAACTGCCTGGGGCGCGCTGCCTGAGACGCGGAGTCCGGGACAGTACGGCGCTGGGGCAAGCCCAGGGAGCCGGGTGATCCCGGTCGCCCCGGGTTGTGGGCCCCTGGGGTTATGAAAGATCGCGAGGGCCGGCGTGGCCGGGCTGCCGCCCGTGTCAGCGCCGTTCAGGCGCTGGTTCAGCGCAGTTCGATGGTGCCGCGGGCAGTGAGGGTGATGGTGGTGTCGCCGCCCTGGCCGGGTACGCTGGGCATGCTGCTTTCGGCGACCTCGCTGCGTGCGGCGGCGGCCAGCGGGTAGATACCACCCGAGTCACTGTCGGAGCGGTGGCTGGTGTCCAGCCGGATTTGTCTGATTTCATAGCCCTTGTAGCCGAAGGCGCTGGCGGTGGCAGCGGCACGGGTACGGAAGGCTTCCACGGCTTCCTTGATGAGCCGGTTCTCTTCGGTCTGGCGGCGTGCAGTGCTGAGCTGGTAATTGACGCCATCGACCTGCAGGTTGCCGGCGAGCTGGCCGGCCAGCCGGGCGACGGCGGCGGTGTCGGTACCTTCCAGTACCAGGCTGCCACGGACCTGCCAGCCATCACGCCGGCCGTTTCTGTCCCATTCCTGATGGGTGTTGATGCCGTTGGCGTAGGCCTTGACGGTCGGTGCCGTTCGCGCCTTTTCCAGGGCCTGGTTGATGGCCTCGATGACCTGGGTGTTGAGTTCCTCAATGGACTTGCCCCGGCTTTCCTTCACGAGCTGTACGCGCATCTGGTCGTTGGGGAACTGCTGGCTGACGCTGGCTTCCAGGTCGACGCTGGGGCCGGCCGCCCAAGCGCCAGTGCTGCCGGCTGTCAGAAGACCGGCCAGCAGGTAGGTGGCGCGTCGCAGGCCGGAGCCGTGGCGGGGCGAGTTGGCAGGACGGGATGCGGCGTTCGCCATGTTCAGGGGGAAGGCGTTGTACAGGGCCATGATGGCTTTCCTTCGGTATGGGAAGGGTATGCAGGGGCCGGGCAGGGGAGGCCTGCGCCGGGCGATGAGGCCATCCGGAATGCGAAGGCCTCGATGGGGAAGAACGCGGCAGGGCGATTCGGGTTGACGGGCCGGGGAGCGGGACCCGGGATGGGAGCCGAGGGGCTGAGGGGGCGTCGGGCCCGCGTGGGGTCAGTTGCTGGCACCCGGGCGGCGCGGCAGGCGCAGTTCGGCAATGAGGCCGCCGTCTATGGCGTTGTCGAGATAGATGTCGCCCTGGTGCCAGCGGGCGATGTTGCGCGAGATGGCCATGCCGATGCCAGAGCCGCCGCTGTCACGGTTGCGTGAGGGCTCCAGTCGCACGAAGGGCTCGAAGACGCGTTCGCGGTCCGCCTCGGGGATGCCGGGGCCGTGGTCGCGGATGAAGATGCGCAGCTGGCGCGGGCTGTCGACGATGCTGATCTCGACCTGCTTGCCGTAGCGGATGCCGTTGGAGACAAGGTTGTTGATGGCGCGCTTCAGCATGGAGGGCTCGGTGGGGTAGGCGCTGTGGGCGCGGCCGGTGAGGAGCACCTGGTGGCCGGTGTCGGTCCAGTCGGTGGTGATGCCATCGAGCAGGGCATTGATGTCGACGGGGTAGCGCTTGCGCGATTTGCCCAGATCGGCAAAGAGGTCCAGTGACGAGCCCACCAGGTCTTCCATTTCCTTCAGGTCATGGATGAACTTGGCGCGCTGGGCCTCGGGCAGCAGTTCGGCGCGCAGCCGCATGCGGGTGATGGGGGTGCGCAGGTCGTGCGAGATGGCGGCCAGCAGGCTGGAGCGCTCGATGATGTAGCGGCGGATGCGTTCCTGGGTCTCGTTGAAGCGGGCGATGAGGCGGCGCAGTTCGATGGGGCCTTCGTCGGGGATGACGACCGGCTTGTCGCTGGCGCCGACGGGGGTCTTGCCGATGTTCTGGACGGCACGGTCGAGCTGGCGCAGTGACCGGGTGATGACGCGGCCGATGAGCAGCGACATCAGCAGGATGATGGCGGCCCACATCAGCAGGCGGGGCACGAGGGCTTCCAGCTGGCTGAGGGGCTCTTGCGGCATGCGCACGAAGAAGGCGGCCGAGGTGCCGTCTTCCAGCTCCACCTGGGCGACGACCGAGAAGGTGGCCGGCAGCATGAAGTAGAAGCGCCGGGCCAGCCAGGTCTCGAAGGCGGTGGCATTGGGCGGCTCCACTTCGTCAGGGCTTTCGGCCCGGGCGGCGCGGGTGATTTCCACCGTGGTGAGCAGCGGTGGATGCATGGCGTCGCGGATGGCGGCGGCGAAGTTCTTCTCGTACTGGTTCAGTTCGGCAAAGCCGCTCTCGATCTCGATGGGCTGGTTGACGAGCTGGACGCGGAAGTCGCTCTTGGCGCCCAGTTCGGCCACCACGGCCTGACGGGCGTTCTGCGGTAGCCGGTTGATGAGGCTGGCGGTGCGGGCGATGCGGTTGACCATCTGTTCGGCGTTGAGCCGATAGATGGAGCTGCCCCGGTCGAAGAAGTTGACGAGCAGGCTGGCGCCCTGCGACAGCAGCAGCGAGGCGGCCAGCACCAGCACCATGCGGCCGTAGAGGGAGCCGGGCAGCAGCCTCATGGGCGGTCTCCGGGCATGAGCCCGGGCGGGGGGCTGTGAGTGGTTTGTTCGCCCGGGGGACCCGCGTCAGCCCACGCGCTCGACATGGGCGGCCAGGATGTAGCCTTCGTTGCGGATGGTCTTGATGATGCGCGGCTCGCGGGCGTCATCGTTGAGGCGGTTGCGCAGCCGGCTGATCTGCACGTCGATGCTGCGGTCGAAGGGGGTGGCTTCGCGGCCCAGGGTGAGATCCATGAGCTGGTTGCGGTCCAGCACGCGGTTGGGGTGCTGGATGAGCACTGACAGCAGCCGGTATTCGGCGCCCGAGAGCGGCACGATGACGTTGTCGGGCGAGATGAGGTGGCGTGCGCCGGAATCAAGCGTCCAGCCGGCAAAGCGCACCTGCTGGGCGTCGCCCAGGCTGGGAGGCAGGGTGCGGGTGCGGCGCAGCACGCCCTTGATGCGGGCCAGCAGTTCTCGCGGGCTGAAGGGCTTGCCGAGGTAGTCGTCGGCGCCCATCTCGATGCCGATGATGCGGTCGACTTCGTCGGCCCGGGCGGTGAGCATGATGACCGGGACGTTGGAGCGCGAACGCAGCTCCCGGCAGACGGTCAGGCCGTCTTCGCCGGGCATCATCAGGTCCAGGATGATGATGTCGGGCCGGGCCTCGTCGAAGACCTGGCGCATTTCGGTGGCGTCGCGGGCCACGGTGACACGGATGCCGTTCTGGCTGAGGTATTCGGCCAGCAGCGTGCGGATCTCTGCGTCGTCGTCCACGACGAGGACGTGATCGGGCGCTTCTTGATTGGGCTGTTGGTTTTCCATGAACTCCACCGGGTCGAAGGAAACTTCCTGAGGAAGGCCTGGACAGATCCTGCATCCTGCCCGTAAGCCGGACAGCCAGCGGGGCCGAGCCTTTCCTGGTGCAGGGGCTCCGAAGTATATGGGGCTCTACTTTCCAATAATAAACCCCCGGCTGGCGCGATTGTTGGCCGCAGAGTGGGCTCTTCAGGTTCCCACTGAATGTGTGGGCGGGGTTTTCTTGGGTGGCAGGGGCATGATCCGTTACCATCGCAACTTTGACCCGACCAGTGGCTGTGTGACAAAAGCCACATTCGGCGGATACACGGGTCGGTGCCGCAAGGGGTTTCATCGGCCGGGGCTGGGCATGGCGTCTTCCGGGGGCCATGCTCCGGTCCGTGCGTTGGTCCGCCCGTCGTACCGGTATCGCGGTTGCTGTGCCGGCATTGTTGAATCGATTCAGATGGGACGGACCTGTTCCATCGGATGTCCTCATGAGCTATCTGACGCGGTTTACTGTCACGGGCAGCGTGTGCCCGTCTTCCCCCATCTTTGGCCAGCGTGCCGCGCACGAGGTTCGGCGACTGGCTGGCGGCTATGACCAGGTGGTCCTGGCCGGCATCGGCAGTGGCGTGGTCGCCTCGCGCGTGCACCAGCTGCTGCCCGAGACGCTCTTCTTCGAGATCGAGGAAGAGTTTGCCCACCGCTTCCAGCAGCAGCACCCCACGGCGCGGGTGTTTGCCGACGGCATCGAGAAGCTGTATGACCACTTCCCGGCGCTGCGCGACAAGCGGGTCCTGCTGGCCTCGTTCATTCCCACGGCGGGGCTGTTCTACTCCGACGACATTGCCGACTTCTTCACCTATCTGTGTCGCAACGGGGGCTATGTGATGCAGATGCGCTATCTGCCGCATCGCATGAGCGCCCGTTTCTTTGACGGCATGCGTGACCGGGGGGTGGAGAACGAGCGCCTGTTCACGGTGGCGCGCAATCTGCCGCCGGTGTCGATGTTCGGCATGCACGCTGCTGCGAACATGAGCACGCACGCTTCGGGCGGCACGTTGTCCACGGCCGGAAAGCGCACCGCTGTTCAGCACGCGGACGAAGAGGCGCTGGCCGCGCGCGTCGCACTGCGCTCGCTGTAAGCTCAGGCCGCTTCCAGCGGCAATCCATCCTTCAGCAGCTGGATGCGCAGTGTCGGCTGACCCGGCGCAGCACCTTGTTGCGTGCTGCGGGCGGCCGGCAGGGTGCGCGTGCTGGTCCGGATCCGGCTGCTGATCACCCCCTGCCTTTGCAGCAGCACCCGGGTGGCCGCCAGGCGCGCCTGGGCCAGCAGCGCATCCTCGGCGCTGCTCAGGACTTCGACACGAACCTCATCGGCCTGGGCCAGGCTCTTGCCCAGCCGCGTCATGACCGGATGCCGGGCATCCAGTTGGGCGCTGTTGTCGGCAAAAGGCAGCGAAGTCCAGCGCGAAGATGACACGATGACGTTGTGCGGCCCGGATGCCGTGGCAGGCGTGGTGCCTGCCGGCTTGCCGGGGCGAGGCGCAACGCTCGGGGTAGTAGCTGTGGCCCCTTCAGGGCGGTTGGCCTTGAGAGATCCACGGGCTTTGAAGCCCGGTTCGTTCGTCGGTTCGCGGTAGCTTGCTGTTTCGCGGTGGCTCGCTGTTTCGCGGTGGCGCAGCAGGCGTGTGCCATGGCGATCCGCGGCCGATGCCAGGTTCTCGGCTGCACCTGGCTGGGTAGGGGCAACCGGCTGCACCATCGAGGCACGCAGGCCGGCGGCCTGATTCAGGTTCGGGTCGGCCTGTACCCCGGCGCTGCGTTCCAGTGCCTGTCGCAGCGGGGCCTTCAGCAGCACGCGATTGCGGGCCTGTACATGGGCGGCCCAGGCGGGCGTGTTGCCCAGCTGTCGCGGGGGCGGGGTGAGCGCCTTGGGGTTGGGCGCAATGAAGCTAGCATTCTCGCCCTGGCGCAGCAGGATGCCGGCATGGGTTCCTTCCACGGCCAGCACGTTGCCCACGGCTTCGCAGCTCAGCAGGGCGCCCGCGTTGTCGAAGCAGCTCAGGTCACTGGGCACGGGACGCTCGAATTCCACATAGGTATGGCTGCCGTCATCGAAGGCGGCGCTCAGGCCCGTTTCACCTACCTGATAGCTCAGGTAATAGGGCTCGCCATTGGCGTCCTGGCGCGCGGCCTCCTGCACGGCCTCGGGGGTCAGCATCCGTTCCGGAATCTGGCTGGGCTGCGTGATGGCACAGCCGGCCAGAAGCGCGGTGGCCAGCAGGGAGGAGAGTGCGGGCAGGGCTCTTGCGGAAGTGTTTCGGGTCCTGTGAGCGGACCGGGACGAGGGGCGGGTGGCGTGCATGGAGGGGGTGTCGCAGCGGGCGAAGAGGCGGGGCATGGGAAAGCTCCTGTGAGGGCATCGTCTTGCCGGTATGCCGTGGTATCTGACCGCTGTCGTGCCGTCATGAGGGACGTGGGCCGTGGCGTGCAGCGGGCTGGGGCGATCAGACAACGACGGAGGGCAGCGTGGCGGCGAGACCGGTTGATGGGATGGCAGGAGATTAGGGGTTGCCGTGCGTGCTGACGTGGGCGTTTTCTGGCAGCCTTACCGACGACCTAGGCCGGTTGGCGCACAATAGGCCGTCGGGGCCGGGTGTGTACAAGACCGGTGGGCCCCGCGGGGCGCCTGGACGGCCTGAGCCGCGAAGGGCGAATGCGTGCAGGCATGCTGCCGATGGTGTGGCTGCAAGGTGCTGGACTCAGCGAAAAGGACGCAGAAGAAGAAAGATGACGGCAACGACCATGGTGATGCTGCTGCTGATGGGCTGTGGCGGCGGCTTTCTGGCGGGCCTTCTGGGCGTGGGCGGCGGCATGGTGCTGGTGCCCTTTCTGGTGATGATCTTTGACCATGCGGGGCATGATCCGGCCATGGTGGTGCAGACGGCGCTGGCCACGGCGCTGGCCACCATCATGTTCACGTCGCTGTCCAGCATGCGGGCGCATCACCGCAAGGGGGCGGTGCAGTGGCATCTGGTCTGGCTGCTGGCGCCGGGCATCCTGGTGGGAGGGCAGCTGGGCTCGCGCATCGTGGCGTGGCTGCCCGGGCAGGTGCTGGCGGTGGCCTTTGCGCTCTTCGTGGGGTGGATGGGCAGCCGGATGCTGCGGGGCGCACGGCGCGTGGAGCCGGATGCGCCGGCACGGCTGCCGGGGCGCCTGGGGCTGGCAGCCGTGGGCACCGGCATCGGGATCCTATCGGCGCTCTTCGGCGCCGGAGGCGGCTTCGTGACAGTGCCTTTCCTGAACAGCCGTGGCTTGCCGTTGCCCAAGGCCATTGCGACCAGTGCGGCCTGCGGCTTTCCGATTGCGTTGTCGGGCACGCTGGGCTACATGGTGATGGGCTGGTGGCAGGGCTTGCCCGGTGGGGCGCTGGCCTATCTGGACCTGCGGGCGCTGTTTACCGTCGTGCCGATGAGCATGCTGTTTGCCCCGGTGGGAGCCTACATGGCGCATCGGCTGCCGGTGCCGCTTCTGAAGCGGGCCTTTGCCTTCCTGCTGTTCGGGCTGGCAGGCTACATGCTGGTACGGGCCATTCGAGGGGCCTGAAGGGGCCTCGGAGGGCGGTTTCAGATGAGATGGCGTCCTTTGAAAGGCAGCCTCTGAAACGGGGCCGAAAAAAAGGGGGGCTGAAGCCCCCCTTTGATGACGGAACCTGTGATCAGGTCGGCAGGAAGCCGTCGATGGACAGGTAACGCTCGCCCGTGTCGTAGGCAAAGCCCAGCACGCGGGCGCCCTTGGGCAGCTCGGGCAGCTTGCTGGCAATGGCGGCCAGGGTGGCGCCCGACGAGATGCCCACCAGCAGGCCTTCCTGGGCGGCGGCGTCACGCGCGTAGCGCTTGGCATCCTCGCCGTCGACGGTTACCACGCCGTCCAGCAGGCTGGTGTCGAGGTTCTTGGGAATGAAGCCGGCGCCCAGGCCCTGGATGGGGTGCGGACCGGGCTTGCCGCCGGAGATGACGGAAGATGCCGCCGGTTCCACGGCAAATACCTTCAGGTTGGGCCAGGCTTTCTTCAGGACGCGGGCCACGCCGCTCAGGTGGCCGCCGGTGCCCACGCCGCTGATCAGCACGTCCAGCCCCTCGGGGAAGTCGGCCAGGATCTCCTTGGCCGTGGTCTCGGCGTGGATGGCAGGGTTGGCCGGATTCTCGAACTGCTGCGGCATCCAGGCGTCTGGCGTTTCGGTGAGCAGCTCGCGGGCACGTTCGATGGCGCCGGGCATGCCGCGCTCACGCGGGGTCAGCTCGAAGCGTGCGCCATAGGCCAGCATCAGCCGCCGGCGCTCCAGCGACATGGACTCGGGCATGACCAGGATGAGCTTGTAGCCCTTGACGGCCGCCACCATGGCCAGGCCGACGCCCGTGTTGCCGGAGGTGGGCTCGACGATGGTGCCGCCCGGCTTGAGCTTGCCGCTTCTTTCGGCATCTTCGATCATCGCCAGGGCGATACGGTCCTTCACCGAGCCGCCCGGGTTGGCCTGCTCGGCCTTGATCCAGACCTCATGGCCGGGACCGAACAGCCGGTTGATGCGCACATGCGGAGTGTTGCCGATGGTGGCAAGAATGTTGTTGGCTTTCACGGGGTGAGAACTCCTTGCGAGGGGACGTATGTACCGGCCGCGGCGGGATCCTGTCTGGCACGTGGCAGGCCTTCTCGAGACAATGGCGGCCATTTTGGCGCATCATTTCTGCCTGAACGACAGATGAATATGCAGAAAACGCATGAACATACCATCCCCGACGCATGAAGGACATGGTGAGGGTCTCTCCCTGACAGGGGCGAAGGATGTGTCGGACCTGGATGCGGCCCGCGAGCAGCGCTGGAACGAGCGTCAGCTGGCAGAACCGGTCCTGCATCCGCGGATGAAGGTCTGGACCTACCGCGAAGGGGCCATCGTGCTGGGGCGCTCGCAGCATGCGCTGGCCGACAGGCCGGCAGCTGCCGGCATGAGCAACGCGGCTGCGGATGATGCGGGGGGCGTGCCCCCGGGTGGCTTGGCGAATTCTGAGGCCGTGCGCCTGCCGCTGGTCAAGCGCGGCGCCGGTGGTGGCGCGGTGCTGGTGGGGCCCTGGCTGCTCAGCGCCTCGCTGCTGCTACCGCTGGGCGACCCGCGCATGGCGATGACCTCCGTGGCCGACAGCTATCGCTGGTTGGGCGAAGCCATGGTGACGACACTGGCCGAGCTGGGCGTGACGGCGCGAGCCGTGCCGCCGGCCGAGCGCATTCCGGCGCCGGAACGGCTGGCGTGGGCGTGCTTTGCCGGCGTGGCACCCTGGGAGGTGGTGGTGGATGATCCGACCACGGGCGTGGCGCGCAAGCTGGTGGGCTTTGCCCAGCGGCGCAGCCGCCATGGCGTGCTGCTGGCACTGGGTGTGCTGGTGCAGCCAGCCCCCTGGCGGCTGCTGGCGCAGACGCTGGGCCATCCGGTGGCACTGGCCGACGAGCTGGCCGCCACCACGGTGGATCTGGCCTCGGTCAGCCCGCGGCCGGTGTCCAACGAGGACTTCCTGGCGGCGCTGTGGCCCCGCCTGCAGCCGATGTCCCGGATGCCCGACTGATCGGGTGGGGCGATGTCACGCCGCTGCGCGAGATGCCGTCGCTGCGGGGGCTGGCATCGTCGCAGGCATCAGGGTGTTCCCATGGTGCCGGAACGGCCTGTCATGCGAAGTTTTTGGCAGGATATCTGCCAGAACGTTCGATATCGATTCAGGTTGTATCTGTTGTCGTCAGGCCGCGCTGATAAAATCATGACTTTGACTTTCTGGCGTTCCAGCCCTTTCCCGGGGGCATTCCCCGGGCCTGCGGAGCTTCCTTTCATGAAACTTCCCCGTCGATGCAAGACCGCGCCGCTGGCTGCGGCCGTGATGCTGGTGCTGGCTGCGCCGCTGGCGGCGCAGCCCGCCCTGGACCAGCCTGAAAAGGCCCAGCCTTCTGCCGCTGCAGCCGACAAGGCCGCCGGACAGACAGAGGCTGCTTCGGGTCAGAAGGCTTCGGCCGAGCAGGGCGCCGCTTCAGAACAGAAGTCGGCCGCCGGGCAAGGCGCTGCGGCCGAGCAGAAAGCGCCGGCCGGACAGGATGCCCCGGCCGATCAGAAAGCGCCCGCCACGCAGGGCACACCGGCTGCGCAGCAGGACAGCACTGCCAAGGCAGAGCCCGCGGCCAGGGCCGAGGCGGAACTGAAGGTAGGCTTCGTGCTGCCCACCACGCCGGATGGCAGCGGCTGGTCGCGCTCGCACCAGGAGGGCATCGATGCCCTGCGCAAGCAGCTGGGTGATCGGGTGGACGTGACGGTGCTGGACAACGTGAAGGATGCCGACGCCGAGAAGGCCTTTCGCAAGCTGGTGGAAGACGGCAACCGGCTCATCTTCGGCACCGGCGCCACCTACGAGGCGCTGATGAAGCGTCTGGCGCTGGAATATCCGGATGTGCGCTGGGAAGTGGCCGGGCTGGGCACGTCCGCGGGCAACATCCGTTCCTATGGCGTGCGCGCCTACGAGGGGGGGTACCTGGCCGGTGTGGCTGCC
>ERZ773075.556-NODE-556-length-27601-cov-70.8701_pt1 | contig 27601 bp, 18 predicted proteins | sample MGYA00580614_ERZ773075 | MGnify/ENA primary metagenome ERZ773075 (study PRJEB29015, sample SAMEA2738021) | human oral metagenome | biome: human oral; feature: human-associated habitat; material: dental | place: China | collected 2043 ...
GGCGTGGGTGCCGATGCGGGGGCGGCCGGTGAGACGGCGGGCGCCGATGCGGGGGCGGCCGCGGGCGCCGGGGGGATCGGTGCGGCCGGGGCGGCTGCGGGCGCCGGGGTCGCCGGGACGTCTCCCTCGGAGGGGGCCCCGATAATGGCCAGGACGGTGCCCACCTCGACGGTCTCGTCCTCGGGGACCCGGATCTCCAGGATCGTGCCGGCGACGGGCGAGGGCACCTCGGTGTCGACCTTGTCGGTGGCGACCTCGAGGAGGGGCTCATCCACCTCGACGGTGTCGCCGACGGCCTTGAGCCACGACGAAACAGTGCCCTCGGTGACGGACTCGCCCAGAGCGGGCATCTTTACGGACTCGGACATGGTGGAAACTCTCTATCTCTTCGAGATCAGCCGTGGTTGTGCAGGGGCTTGCCGGCGAGAACCATAGCGGCCTCGCCGATGGTCTCGTTCTGCGTGGGGTGGGCGTGGACGAGCGGGGCGAGATCGTGGGCATCGGCCTCCCATGAGACGATCAGCTGTCCCTCGCCGATCTGCTCGCCCATGCGCGCGCCGATGGCGTGGAAACCGACGACGGGCCCGTCCTTGAGCGAGACGAGCTTGACGAACCCCTGCGCGCCCAGGATCTGGCTCCTGGCATTGCCCGCCACATTGAACTCGGCCGTCGTGACGTTCTCGGCCCCATGGGTCTCGATGGCCTCGGCCTCGCTGAGCCCCACGGAGGCGATCTCGGGCTCGCAGAAGGTCACTCTGGGAACCCGGGTGTCATCGACTGGTCGAGGGTCGAGACCGGCGATCCGCTCGGCCACCACGATGCCCTGGGCGAATCCGCGATGCGCGAGCTGGAGGCCCGGGACGATGTCTCCCACCGCCCAGACGCCCCGGACACTGGTGCGACCGTACTCGTCGGTCAAGACGAAACCGCGATCCATTGCGACTCCGGCCTCCTCGTAGCCGAGATTCGCGGTGGCCGGGCCGCGCCCCACAGCGATGAGGAGGACCTCGGCGTCGAAGGCCCTGCCATCAGTGGTGCGAACGGATACTCCGGCGGCGGTGCGCTCGACCGACTCGAACATGGTGCCGGTCCTGACAACGATCCTGCGCTTGCGGAAGGCCCGCTCGAGCTGCTTGGAGATGGCCTCGTCCTCATTCGGAACCAGGCGGGGCAGCCCCTCGATGACGGTGACCTGCGAACCCAGGGAGGCCCAGGCGGAGGCGAACTCGACTCCGATGACCCCGCCGCCCAGAATGATGGCCGAGGCCGGCACGTGGTCGAGCTCGAGAGCCTGATCGCTGGTCATGACCGGCCCGGAGATCCTCTGTCCCATGGTCTTGGACGACGAGCCGGAGGCGAGGACGACGTTCCTGCCCCTGTACCGCCTGCCATCCACCTCGACTGTATCCTCGGCGATCAACCGGCCCCAGCCCCTGACGACCTCGATGCCCCGGGAGGAGACAAGACCCTGCAGGCCCTTGTGCATCCTCGAGATCACGCCGTCCTTGTACTTCTGGACTGCGGGCATGTCGATGCCCTGGAACACCGCTCTGACCCCGACGGCGGCGGCCTCGCGCACGGCCTCGGCTGTCTCGGCCGAGTGCAGAATCGCCTTAGTGGGCACGCAACCGCGATGGAGGCAGGTGCCGCCGATCTTGTCCGCCTCGATGAGGGCAACGCTCAGGCCCAGCTGAGCGCCGCGCAGCGCGGCGGCGTAGCCGCCCGAGCCGGCGCCCAGGATGACCAGGTCGTACACGGTGTCTGTCACGAAAAACTCCTCGCTGATGTTGTCCGCACGCGCGGAGCGGCTCGGCACGTTGGTCATTGTTGCACCTGGTCGCGATCCGTAGGTGCTGAAATCGCATGCGTGGGGGACTTGAGTCCTGTAGGGCCGGTGAGTCCCATCACCCGACGGGGCATCCGGACTACGGCCCCGCGTGCATCGGCACGGCGGGCGTCGCGCCCCGGGACGGGTTCTCGCTATCGGCCCTCCGACGGCGCGGGGCATCGCTCGTCGGCTATGCGACGGCTGCCCGACGGTCGGGGACACGACCGCGGTTGCGGAGAAGGCCCAGAATTGTGGCGAGGCCGACTCCGGTGCCGCCGGTGGGCGTCGCGCCCCAGGGCGAGTTCTCGTTGTAGGCCGGGCCGGCGATGTCGAGATGGGCCCATGGCGCATCCCCCACGAACTCGCGCAGGAAGAGCCCGGCCACGAGCATGCCCCCGGCACGGCTGCCGACGGCGGCGTTCCGAAGCGCGGCGACGGGTGTCTCCAGGGCGCTGCGCAGGTGCTCGGGCAGCGGCATGGGCCAGAACGCCTCGCCGACTCCGGCGGCGCAGGCGACGACCTCATCGCGCACCGGGGGAGTGCCCATGACTCCTGCCACCCGGTCGCCCAGTGCGGTGATCTGCGCCCCGGTGAGGGTGGCGACGTCGATCACGCAGTCGGGCCCGTCCTCGATGGCGCGTGCCAGGGCGTCGGCCATCACCAGGCGCCCCTCCGCGTCGGTGTTGGTGATCTCCACGGTGGTGCCGTCGTACATCGTCACGATGTCGCCGGGGCGCTGGGCGTCGGCCATGGGCATGTTCTCGGCCAGGGCCAGCCAGGCGTCCACCCGGACTCCCAGCTGCAGGCGCGCCGCCGCCACGACCGCGCCGAGCACAGTGGCGGCGCCGGCCATGTCCGACTTCATCTCCGGCATGGAGGTCGCCGGCTTGAGGGACAGGCCTCCGGAGTCGAAGGTGATGCCCTTGCCGATCAGCGCGATGCGCTGCGCCGACCGGTCCGGCACCCAGGAGACGCGCACGAGGGAGGGCGGGTGCACGGAGCCTTGACCGACGCCGATGATGCCGCCGAAGCCGCGCTCGCGCAGGAGCGCCTCCTGAAGGACTTCGACCTCCAGCCCCGCCTCGTCGGCGATGGCCCGCGCTCGCTCGGCGAAGACCCCGGGGGTCAACCGATTGGGCGGCTCATTGACGAGATCGCGCACGAGCGTCGTCGCCTCGGACAGGACGCTCGCGCGCGTCATGGCGGCATCCCCCTCCTCGGATCCCGCCAGGGTGGTGGCCACGACGATGCGCTCCAGCGGTGGCGTCGGGGCGGGTACGCGCCCCGACCAGGCGTAGGCGCCGACGAGCGCGCCCTCGGCCACCGCGACCAGGTCGTCGGGCCGGTCGGCCGGAAGGAGGAACGCGGCCGAGCCCGACCCGGACAGCGTGCGCGCAGCGCATCCGGCGGCCCGCTTGAGGGTCCCTGCTCGGGTGGCCCCGAGCGCGGTGGCATCCCCCGGCCCGGGGTCGGTGCCGGTTCCGACGACCAGGACGCAGTCGGCGGTCATGCCCGGGCCCAGGGCGCCGGAGGGCACCCGCGCGACCTCGTCGAGCTCTCCGGTGAAGCCGACGGCGGACAGGGCCGTGGCGAGGGCCCCGACGTCGAGGTCCTCGGTGATGATGCCGTCCGTCAGAAGCGAGGGGGCCCCGTCGATGCGCGCGGCCGCTAGCACGAGCACCTCGACATTCGCGCGGGCGGGGCGGGAGGACATCAGCTCAAGAGTGGTCACAGCCTCCGATGGTAATGTGCCGGAAGCTGTTCGGTGTTGTTCTGCCCGGGCCGTCCGTCATGGCTGCGGCCCCGTGAGGAGTTTCCGCGATGTCTGCACCAGCGGACGACCGCCCCCCGGTCCGCGGCGTTGAGGACCGGCGTCGTCCCGCCCACGGGTGGGGGCGCCTCCTCGTGGTCGTCTTCGCCGCCTTCGGGCTGGTCGTGCTGGTTCCGTCCACGGTCTCATTGGTGCGTCAGCCGACTGCCGCTCCGGTCGTCGGGTCGATCAATGTCGTCGCCGGCCTGCTGTTCGTCCTCCTGGCCGTGTGCGTGGCGCACAACGGGCGCCGCATGCGGATCATCGGCTGGATGAGCCTGTCAGCTCTGCTGACCGGTGCGGTGCTCATCGGCGTACTGACGTGGACTGATGCCGCAGAGGGGCTGGAGTCCAGTGTATGGGCCGGTGGCGGCTGCCGTCTCGGCTACCTGCCGCTCCTGCTCCCGATCGTGGCGGCGGGTTGGATGTGGATGAGCAACCCGCGTCGCATCGTGGTCAACGCCGAGCGGATGGATGAGCTGGGCGCCACGCTCGCCGAACGGGCCAGGACGGCGCAACCGGGGCGCGAATCACGTCGTTGTGGGAGCAGCGGGAACCACGGCGGTGGACACGGCCATGGTCGTGAACGGGTCGTGAACGGGTATGGAGGCCACAACGAGGAGTCGTAGGAGGACGGCGGCGGGATGACGGACGGCGAGGAGCCGAAGAGCCGGTGAACGGCGCACCTCATCGGTATCGGTGCCGTCGCCGTCGTCGTCATCCCTTGTCGCCCTCCGGGCGTCGCTCCAGTCGTCGTCCGTCATCTCCGCCATGACCGCCCCTGCGGTTCGCGGAATGGTGGGACCGCCTCCAGCGCTCCTGGACGCGGGCACCGACGGACGTGGGCGCCTGAGGGTCCTCGATGCTCATGCCGCGGCGGCGCAGCTCCTCGGTGTAGATGGTCGAGCGAGTGAGGGACCGTCCCGTCACGGTGGACAGCGCGACCGCGAGCATGAGGGGAGTCAGCAGGTTGTACTGCCCGGTCATCTCGATGATGAGGATGACGCCGGTGAGCGGCGCGCGGGCGGCGCCCGAGAACACGGCGCCCATCCCCAGTACTCCGAAGACGGCGGCGGCCTCCGGACGCTCGGGAGTGATGAGCGTGCCGAAGCACGCCCCGAGCGTGCCCCCGATGAACAGAGAGGGGGCGAAGACGCCTCCGGGCATGCCCACTGCCAGGGTCGCCGATGTCGCGATGATCTTGGCCAGAACCAGGCCGGCCAGCGCCGCGGCGGTGTAGCGCCCGTCCAGGGCGCGACCGAGTATCGCCGAGGACTCGCCGTACATCTCGGGCACCACCAGCAGGATGCCTCCGACCAGCAGGCCTCCCGCGGCCGGTCGCGCCCAGTCGGGGATGCGAAGCCGGTCGGCCCCGGTGGTGGCGGCGTCGGCGCTCAGGTACCGGGCGCGCGAGAAGCCGACGCCGATCAGTCCACCCAGCACGCCGAGAACGGAGACCCACCCGAGCTGGGCGTCGCCGGTGAGGTTCAGAGTGGGCAGGGACAGCGACAGCGAGGTGCCCAGCACATGGTGCGAGAGCACCGTTGAGGATACGCAGGCGAGCACCACGAAGGTGAAGGCATCGACGGTGAAGTCGACCAGGACCACCTCCATCGCGAAGAAGGCTCCCGCGAGCGGGGCGTTGAAGGCCGCGGCGATGCCCGCGGCCGTTCCGGCGGCCGCCAGCAGCCGCACCGCCCGTCGGGGGAGACCCAGGCGACGGCCGAACAGGCTCGCAGTGCTCGCCCCGAGCTCGGCGATCGGGCCCTCGGGACCCACCGAGCCGCCGCCGCCGATCGTCAGCGCCGCCGAGACCACCGCGGCTGCGGCCGGGCCCGGGGCCATGGCGCCATCGGAGCGCCGGGACGACCACAGGACGCCCGCCACTCCGTGTCCCGTCGGCGTGCCTCCCAACCTCGTCATGAGAGGGCCGATCATGAGTCCCGAGAGCACGGGGGCGACCAGGAGGAACCATCTGCCCAACGCGGACAGCGCGCCGGTGCCGGCCCCCAGGGAGAGCGTGTAGTCCTGGGCACCGGTCAGAGCACCGGTCCACGCGTCGATGGCCATGCGGAACAGGATGGCGCCCGCTCCCGACACGAGACCGACCCCGACCGCCAGCGTGAACAGGCCGCTGCGGTGGTGGCGCAGCAGCTCCAGGAGAGCGTCGCGAAGTCGCTCGCGCGCGGATCGCATCGTCATGGGAGTGTCATGGGGGAGGGGTGCGTCGCCGCGGTCGGGCCTTTCCGCGGCGAAGGAGAGCAGCGAGTGAGGATCAGCGGGTCAGGTTCTCCACGTGCACCACGACCGGGTCCTCCTCCGGGGACTCCAGGCCCCACACCTGGGTGTAGAAGCTCAGCTCCGCGCGGAGTGCCCGGTGGATGTTCGATGCCAGGCGCAGCCCGTGGCCCTCGCCGTGGAAGACCTCGAGCGCCACTGGCAGGCCCTTGGCCCTGACGGCCTCGTACATGGCGGTTGCCTGGTCCGCGGGCACGATCGGGTCCTCGCTGCCCTGCAGGAGCAGCAGGGGGGCGTGGATGTCGTCGATGTGGTGCAGCGGCGAGCGGTCGGCGAGCACCGGAGCGTCGGCGTCGTCGGCGCCCACGAGCGTGCCGATGTAACGGGACTCGAACTTGTGGGTGGTGCGGGTCAGTCGGGCCAGGTCCGCCACGCCGTACAGGGAGGTTCCGGCGCTGAAGACGGTCGAGCGGGTGAGTGCCGCCAGGACGGTGAAGCCTCCGGCGGAGGCGCCGCGCACCGCGACGCGAGCGGGGTCGACCTTGCCGGAGGCGGCGAGGAACTCGGCTCCGGCGATGACGTCATCGGCGTCGTAGACGCCCCAGTGGCCGTTGAGCGTGTGCCGGTAACTGGTGCCGTAGCCGGTTGAGCCCCGGTAGTTGACGTCCAGGTATGCGAAGCCCCGGCTCGTCCAGTACTGGATGTTCAGGTCGTAGCCGGGGCGGGCCGCCGCAGTCGGACCGCCATGAACGTTGACGATGAGCGGGGGCAGCTCGTCGTCGGGGCCGGTGTGCGACGCGGATGACGGCGGGTAGAAGAAGCCGTGCGCGGTGGCGTCCGCGGTGGTCGGCCACGCCAAGGGCGTGGGCAGGGAGATCCCGATGGCCTCGGCCGCGAACTCGCCCGAGTCGCGCAGGACCTCGACATCGCCGTCGCGCACCTCGATGATCGCGGGCAGCTCCATCTCGTTGTTCGCCAGCATGACGACCCGCCCCGCGGACGAGGCGACGTTGCCCAACGGCTGCCAGCCGATGTTCCACTCCTCCAGCTCCCCGTTGGACAGCCTGATCGTGCCGAGGTGCCATACGCCGTCGCGCGCCCAGGAGGCGATGAGGTGCTCGCCGTCGAGGACATCGTAGTGGTGCGGGCCCAGCATCCAGGCCGGCGAGGTGAAGGTCGCCTCGACGGGATGCAGCGGGCGGGTGCGCAGCCCGGTCGACCAGCCCTCGCGGTTGGTGCCGCGGCGCGGGAACCCCTCGGTGCGGTACAGGTTGGAGAATCCCGAGGCGTTGGAGATGTGCACCAGCTCGCACTCCTCCGTCCACCGGGGCTCGGACGCGGCGTTGCCATCGCCGTCGATGATCGCCTGCTCGCCGATGCCGCCGTCGGGCAGGAGATCCCCCACGTGCAGGGTCGTGCTCTCCCACGGCATGCTCGGGTGGTTCCAGGTGATCCAGGCCAGGCGCTCGCCATCGGGGGACAGGGTCGGCGAGGTCACGAAGTCCGTCCCGGCGACGATCGTGGTCACCGGAGTGTCCTCGCGCGCGGCGGAGCCGTCCAGCGGGATGGCCACCAGCGAGTTGACGGCCTCGCCGTCGCCCCGGTGATCCTCGCGCACCGCGTAGACCAGGCCTCGCGCGGTGTCGATCTCGAGGTCCCCGTGGCGCACGTCGCCGTAGATCGTCAGCGGTACCAGACCGCGCATCCGATGGGCGACGTCATAGCGGTACAGGCGCCCGTCCCCGGCGTGGGAGACGACGATGATCCCGGAGTCGACCGCGTAGGCGCGCCCGCCGTACTCGTGCACACGGGTGTGCACGTCGACGAGCTCGTCGGAGGGCGTCAGGGGGAGGATCTCCCCGACCGAGCCATCCCCGCCCCGGCGCAGCAGGACGTTGCGGCCGGCCTGCGAGGCGCGCTGCTCCACCCAGTAGGTGTCTGCGCCGTCCACGCGCACTTGCGACAGCCGCACCGTCCGCGTGGTGATGGTGCCGGGCGTGATGGTAGAGGGCCAGGTCCCGAACGGAGCCGTGGTGCTCATGGTTCCTCCTGAGTGCGGTACGGCTGGGCGCGGCGCGGGGCGCCGCGCCCCCAACCCTACGTGCTCGCCCCGGTCCGCAGCGACACGGTCGAGTCGGGCGCTCAGCGCCTATGCTGAGACGCCATCGGATATCACCATGCACGTGTACGTGCACGCACGCGCGCATCGTGCACGGCCGGCCCGCGGCATCGCCTGGGCGCGGACCGGGGCGCGGGCGCACGGCGGAATGCACGGGACGCGGCAGGACCAGGACGAGGAGCGGGAGGAACGCGCTGATGAGTAGAGAGACAGTGCCGTCAGTGCCGTCATCAGTGCGGGCCGCGCCGGTAGCGTCCGCGGACGCCGGTGCGGCCGGTGCGGCGCCGCCCCGCACGCCGCTGCTGTCCTCGATCGCGCGGCCCGGCGACCTGGGCCGGCTCACCAGCGAGGAGCTCGTGGCGCTCGCGGCGGAGATCCGGCGCTACCTCGTCGCCTCGGTCGCCCGCACCGGAGGCCACCTGGGACCCAACCTCGGCGTCGTCGAGCTGACGATCGCCCTGCACCGGACCTTCTGGTCGCCGCGGGACGCCATCGTCTTCGACACCGGCCACCAGGCCTATGTTCACAAGCTGCTCACCGGTCGTCAGGACTTCACCCACCTGCGTGAGCGAGGCGGGCTGTCGGGCTACCCGTCACGGACCGAGTCCGTCCACGACGTCGTGGAGAACTCCCACGCCTCCACCTCGCTCTCCTGGGCGGACGGCATCGCCCGCGCCAACCACCTTCAGGGCCACGACGAGCGTCACGTCGTCGCCGTGATCGGCGACGGCGCCATGACCGGGGGCATGGCCTGGGAGGCGCTGAACAACATCGCCGACTCCGCCGACAAGCACCTGGTCATCGTGGTCAACGACAACGGCCGCTCCTACGCCCCCACCATCGGCGGGCTGGCCCACCACCTCGACGCGCTGCGCACCAACCCCGGCTACGAGCGCGTCCTGTCCGGGGTCAAGCGCACCCTCCTGTCCCAGGGGGCCCCGGGCCGGGCCGCCTTCGACGCTCTCCACGGCCTCAAACGAGGGCTCAAGGACGTGCTCGTCCCCTCGGCCTTCTTCGAGGACCTGGGGATCAAGTACACCGGGCCGGTCGACGGCCACGACATCACCGCCATCGAGTTCGCCCTCACCCGGGCCCGCGAGTACGCCGAGCCGGTCATCGTCCACGTCATCACCGAGAAGGGGCGGGGGTACACCCCTGCCGAGGAGGACAACGCAGACCGCTTCCACGCCGTCGGGCGCATCCACCCCGAGACGGGCCTGCCGGTGGTGCCCTCGCGGTTCGGCTGGACGGCCGTCGTCGCCGAGGAGCTGGTGGAGCTGGCCCGCGGTGATGAGCGGATCGTCGGCATCACCGCGGCCATGCAGCAGCCGGTCGGCCTGCAGCCGCTCGCCGATGCCCTGCCCGAGCGCGTCATCGACGTCGGCATCGCCGAGCAGCACGCGCTCACCTTCTCCGCCGGGCTCGCCTTCGCCGGGATGCACCCGGTGATCGCCCTGTACGCCACCTTCCTCAACCGCGCCTTCGACCAGGTCCTCATGGACGTCGGCCTGCACCGGGCCGGTGTCACGATCCTGCTGGACCGTGCCGGCATCACCGGCACGGACGGAGCCAGCCACAATGGCATGTGGGACATGGCGCTGCTGGCTCACGTCCCGGGCCTGCACCTGGCGGCGCCCCGGGACGAGGCGACGCTGCGCCAGGCACTGGACGTGGCGATCGGCGCCGACGACGTCTCGACCGTGGTGCGCTACCCCAAGGGGTCCCTGCCCGTCCCCCTGCCCGCCGCGCGTACCGTGGGGGAGGAGGACGGGGCGTTCTGCGCGGTGGACGTCCTGCTGGACACGGCCGACGTCCCCGTCGGGACCGCGGGCACCGGGGAGGGGGCCGGAGCGCTGCTGCTGGTCGGAGTGGGCGCCATGGCCGCCGCGACTCTCGACGCCGGCCGGTGCCTGGCAGCCGAGGGGCTGGCGGTGCGGGTGGTCTCCCCGCGCTGGCCGGTGCCCGTGCCCGCGGCGCTGGTCGAGATGGTGCGCGAGAGCCGGGGGGCGCTCGTGGTGGAGGACGGGCTCGTCGAGGGCGGGGTCGGCTCCCAGCTGCGCGACGCCGCCGAGGACGCGGCACTGGCCGACGGTACCGGGGCCGTTCCACGGGTGATGCGCCTGGGCGTGCCGCGCCGTTTCCCGCCCACGGCGGACCGCGAGGAGCTGCTGGCCGAGTTCGGCATGGACCCGGAGGGGATCTCCGCGGCGGCACGGCGACTTGCGGGAGGGCCGAGGGGCTGAACCGTTCGGGCCGGTGGGGCCGCCGGCACCGGAAGGCGGGGAGACCAATAGGACTCGGGGCGGTCAAGGTCCTGAACGGCCCGGCTCGTCGGCCACATCCTCACCACCAGGATCGTGATCGACGGTGAAGCGGGCCCGGTGAACCCGCTGGAGGCCGCGCCGTCGCGCGTCGCCTTGGGCCACCAGATCATCTCATCCGCCGGGGTGCGGCGCTCGTGAAAGGGGCGGGCCGCCCCCCTCCCGGGCCGGCCCGATGGGTCCCGCAATCGTGGGACGCCTGTCCTATTGCTGTGATGGCGACATTTATGCAGGAGTTGAAAAGTGTGTGAGCAAGCCACTAATGCCGGCACACAACGCAAGGAATCACCTGACATTGCATTGGGACTTTAGTCCCTGTTTGATGGCGCGTGACCGGCGCTTGTGAGTGATCCCACCGGCCTTGTGGGTGGGCGGCTCCCGCTGTCGTCGGGGACCGGCCTACTCTGGGAGCGACGGCGCAACGATGTACCGCCACGCCTCACAAGGGCGCACTCGATCGGGTGGCCTCCCGCCACCCACCTACAGGAGGGTACGGATGACCACTGAGGTCACAGCATCCGCCACAGCGGAGGACAGCACCAGCCGCGACGCGTGGGAGGGCTTCGCCACGGGCCCGTGGACCGAGGACGTTGATGTCCGAGACTTCATCCAGCGCAACTACACCCCCTACGACGGGGACGCCTCGTTCCTCGCCGGGGCCACCGACAAGACGCTGAGCCTGTGGGAGACTCTCGAGGAGAAGTACCTCAAGGAGGAGCGCAAGGTCCGCATCCTCGACGTCGATACCGACACTCCCTCGGACATCGACGCCTTCGAGCCCGGCTACATCTCCGAGGTCGACGACGTCATCGTCGGTCTCCAGACCGACTCGCCGCTCAAGCGCGCCATGATGCCCAATGGCGGATGGCGCATGGTCGCCCAGGCGATCAAGGAGGCCGGCAAGGAGGTCAACCCCGACGTCCAGAAGATCTTCACCAGGTACCGCAAGACCCACAACGACGCGGTCTTCGACATCTACACCCCGCGCATCCGCGCGGCGCGCTCGAGCCACATCATCACCGGCCTGCCCGACGCCTACGGCCGTGGCCGCATCATCGGCGACTACCGCCGTGTGGCGCTCTACGGCGTCGACTTCCTCATCGAGCAGAAGCAGAAGGCCAAGGACGCCGTGGCGGACCAGCCCTTCTCCGAGCACTGGGCCCGCTACCGCGAGGAGCACTCCGAGCAGATCAAGGCGCTCAAGAAGCTCAAGGTCATGGCCGCCTCCTACGGCTACGACATCTCCGGCCCGGCCAAGAACGCCCACGAGGCGGTCCAGTGGACCTACTTCGCCTACCTGGCCTCCGTGAAGTCCCAGGACGGTGCCGCTATGAGCATCGGCCGGCTCTCCGGCTTCCTGGACATCTACTTCGAGCGGGACCTGCGCAACGGGGTCATCGACGAGACCCGCGCCCAGGAGCTCATCGACAACATCGTCATGAAGCTGCGCATCACGCGCTTCCTGCGCACCATCGACTACGACCAGATCTTCTCCGGCGACCCCTACTGGGCCACCTGGTCCGACGCCGGCTTCGGTGAGGACGGTCGTGCCCTGGTCACCAAGACCTCCTTCCGTCTGCTGCAGACCCTGCGCAACCTCGGGCCGGCCCCGGAGCCGAACATCACGATCTTCTGGGACGAGAACCTGCCGCAGGGCTACAAGGACTTCTGCGCCCTGATCTCGATCACGACCTCCTCCATCCAGTACGAGGCCGACGAGCAGATCCGCGAGCACTGGGGGGACGACGCCGCCATCGCCTGCTGCGTGTCCCCGATGCGCGTGGGCAAGCAGATGCAGTTCTTCGGCGCCCGCGTCAACTCCGCCAAGGCCCTGCTCTACGCCATCAACGGTGGGCGCGACGAGATGACCGGCAAGCAGGTCGTCACCGGACTGCCCGGCGTCGAGGGCGACGGCCCCCTCGACTTCGACGACGTGTGGGACAAGTACGAGAAGATGCTCGACTGGGTGGTGGCCACCTACGTCGAGGCCCTCAACATCATCCACTACTGCCACGACCGCTACGCCTACGAGGCCATCGAGATGGCGCTGCACGACTCCGAGATCGTGCGCACCATGGGCTGCGGCATCGCCGGCCTGTCGATCGTGGCCGACTCGCTGGCGGCCATCAAGTACGCCAAGGTCACCCCGGTTCGCGACGAGACCGGCCTGGTGGTCGACTACGTCACCGAGGGCGACTTCCCGATCTACGGCAACGACGACGACCGCGCCGACGACATCGCCGCCACCGTGGTCCACACGATCATGTCGAAGATCAAGGCCCAGCCCTTCTACCGCGACGCCATCCCGACCCAGTCGGTGCTGACGATCACCTCCAACGTGGTCTACGGCAAGGCGACCGGCTCCTTCCCCTCGGGGCACCAGAAGGGCACCCCCTTCTCTCCCGGGGCCAACCCGGAGAACGGGATGGACACCCACGGCATGGTCGCCTCGATGCTCAGCGTCGGCAAGCTCGACTACAACGACGCCCTCGACGGGATCTCGCTGACCAACACGATCACCCCGCAGGGGCTGGGGCGCACGCTCGATGAGCGCGTCGCCAACCTCGTGGGCATCCTCGACGCCGGCTTCGTCCCCGACGACTGCGCCGAGATCTAATCCAGCCGTTCAACCGGCTGATCGCACCGCAGCAACTACTCACACATCAGTATCACCACCTCAGAAAGGGGCCACCATGGCCACGTACGAAGAGCGCCTCGCCTCCATGAAGGCACAGCGTCAGGACAACGGCGGCGTCAAGGGCCTGTACCACGCCAACATCAACGTCCTGGACCGCAACACCCTTGAGGATGCGATGGAGCACCCGGAGAACTACCCCAACCTCACGGTTCGCGTGTCCGGCTACGCCGTCAACTTCGTCAAGCTCACGCGCGAGCAGCAGCTGGACGTCCTCAACCGCACATTCCACGCCGGCGCCTGACCGGGATGGTGCTGGACTCAGATGACTGAGACCATCACCCCTGTGGCGTCGGGCGGCCGGGACCAGGACTTCCTGGCCCCGGCCGCCCGCCTGCGAGGGGCCGGGATCGGTGGGCTCGAGGAGCTGACCGACGTACAGCGCTCGGAGCGTCTCGCCCGAATGCGCGATGGATCGCTCGGCTCCATTCACTCCTGGGAGCTCGTCACCGCGGTGGACGGGCCGGGCACGCGGATGACCATCTTCCTCAACGGTTGCCCGTTGAGGTGCCTGTACTGCCACAATCCCGATACCTTCCTCATGAAGGACGGGGAGCCCGTGACGGCGGATGAGCTGCTGCGCCGCATGAAGCGCTACCGCAGTGTGTTCCGGGCCTCGGGCGGGGGCATCACCCTGTCCGGCGGCGAGGTCCTCATGCAACCGGCCTTCGCCGCTCGGCTGCTGGCGGGGGCCAAGGCCATGGGCATTCATACCTGCATCGACACCTCGGGCTACCTGGGCGTCAAGTGCACCGACGAGATGATGGACAATATCGACCTGGTCCTTCTCGACGTCAAGAGCGGTAATGAGGAGACGTACAAGAGGACCACGGGTCGCGAGCTCGCGCCCACGATCGCCTTCGGGGATCGGCTGGCGGCCAGGGGCGTCGAGATGTGGGTGCGTTTCGTCCTTGTCCCGGACCTGACGGACGATCCCGCCAACGTGGAGGATGTCGCCCGCATTGTCGAGCGCTGGCGCAGCGCGGTCACCCGCGTGGAGGTCCTGCCCTTCCATCAGATGGGTGCCGACAAGTGGAGCGCTCTGGGCCTCACCTACCATCTGCGCGACACCCTGCCCCCTGACCCCGAGCTCGTCGAGTCGACGAGGGCGATCTTCCGCTCCCACGGGTTCACCGTCCACTAGGCCAGAGCGGCCGTGAGCGCCTCGCTGAGAGCCGCACTCACCTGGTCGATCTGCCAGGGGCGCGCCTCCAGCGCCGCCAGCCGCTCGGCCATCGCCCCGGTCGCGGTGTCGATCGGAGCACCGGACTCATGGACCCGACCGAGGTCCCAGGCGAGGTGGCGCTGGGAGTCCGGAGCCAGAAGCAGTTCCTGGGGCAGGCGCAGCTCGTTGGCGCGCGAGCGGACCGTTGCGCGCACGACTTCGAGCATCCGCGCCGCCTCGGCGTGGTGACGCCCCCACGAGCGCGGCTGGGGAAGTTCGCCGTCGGGCAGAGGGGCGTGGAGAGGCGGGAGCTGACTGTCCGGCAGACTCATCGCGCGATCGACCGCCTTCCACCACCGCTCCTGGTGCTGGCGCGCCTGACGGGAGGAGAACTCCTTGAGCGCGGTGAGCTTGCGGCGCGACGTCGGCCGGGCCACCGCAGCCGCTATCAACGCGTGATGCGACAGGACCTTGGACGGCGTGCGGTCCAGGTCGGCGGCCAGTTCCTCGCGCGCGATCCACAGTTCGCGGAGCACGGCCAGCGACCGTCGACTCCGTACCGCCCGGCCGGCCCGCGGTGTCCTCCTCCATGGATCGACCTTGGCGGGCCGCGGCGGCCGGGTTCGCTCGAACTCGAACTCCTGGGCCGCCCACTCGGACTTTCCCGCCGCCACGAGCTCGGTGCTCAGGGCCTCACGCAGATCGGCGAGCAGCTCGACGTCGAGCGCTGCATAGATCAGCCAGGAGACGGGCAGGGGGCGGATCGACCAGTCCGCGGCGGCGTGGTCCTTGGCGAGCCTCAGCCCCAGGGTCTCCTCCGTGACGGCGCCGAGGCCGACGTGATCCCGACCGAGGAGCCGGGCGGCCAGCTCGGTATCGAACAGCGCACTCGGTACCAGTCCGAGGTCGGCGAGGCACGGCAGATCCTGGTCGGCGGCGTGCAGGATCCACTCCGGGCCGTCGAGCGCACGCGCCAACGGATCCAGGTCTCCTGTTGCGAGGGGGTCGATGAGGATGGTGCCGCTGCCCGCGCGACGCAACTGGATGAGGTAAGCACTCTGCCCGTAGCGGAAGCCCGAGGCCCGCTCGGCGTCGATGGAGACAGGACCCTTGCCGGAGGCCAGAGCCCGTGCGGCGTCCTGAAGCGCCTCGGGCGAGTCGGTCACAGGGGGCAGGCCGTCCCGCGGCGACGTATAGGCCACGACGTCGGCGGGTGCGACCGGGGAGTCGGTGGTCCCGGGCACGGGGACCGGACGAGGGGGGCGACGACTCACCGTCACCGCACCACACTCGCCAGCTCTATGGGCGTGGCGATCTCGGGCTCGTGGCCGGCGGCGACGTGGATCAGCTCGTACCACGCCTCCAGGTGCGGTGTGAGGTCCGGGGAGGCCGGACTCCAGGAGGCGCGGATCTCTGCATGCGCGCAGGCGTCGTTGAGCTCGAGTCCGCCGAAGGTCTCGGAGAGGACCCGGGTCACCGTTCCGACAAGCGCCCGGTATCCCGCGCCCGCGCCGTCCAGAGCATCGGTGAGCCAGGACCATGCTGCGGATCCGAGCAGGGGATCGGTACCGACCTCCTCGTCGAGGCGGGAGCGCACCATGACGACGAGTCGGAAGTCCCCGTCCCAGGCCTCCTGCCCGGCGGGATCGTGCAGGACGACGAACTTTCCGGAGGCTATGGGGACGTCGGAGTGCGTCTCGACCGTCTCGGCGGACAGCGCCGCCGAGTAGGGGGCCAATCGTCGTGGCGCGGGCACCTCCTCCAGGACGAGGCCTCGTGGTCTGGACGCGTGGCGCATGGACAGCAGCGCCTCGGCAAAACGGTCGGGAACAGCGGACTTGGGGTCGTGCGGGGAACCCGTAGGGGAAGATTCGGTCACCTCGCCAGGCTACCGGCGCGGACCGGTGATATCCGCTGCCACGCCGACAAGGTGATTATCCATGCTGCAGACACGATTCGGACGCGCTCCGATGATTCGTGACCGATGGTTTATCGTTGCCGGGTCTCGGATGCGCTCGCTCGGGGCGTCGGAAGGAGAGCAGCATGCGCCGGACCGCGCCGATGATCGACTCCCGCGGCACGATGCGTCGCATCACATGGGAGGCATTCGCTCGGATCGCACGACGGGCGGCGCTGACCCTTCCCATCGAGCAGACCGTTGCGTGGGACTTCTTCGATGCGGCGATGGACGGGCGCGAGCCGTGGGGGCGCGTCGTTTACGAGGGTCCCGATGGCGCTCCTCGGGCGCTGCTTTCCCTCACGCGGATGCGCGTGCGCGGAATCCCCTACTTATGGGCTCGGCACGCTCCGGTCTGGCTCGGCGGCGCTCCCACTCGGCGCGAGGAGGCGGATCTGCGCAGTCTTCTCCTGGACGGAGTGCGATTCCACGACCCGTCAGTGGTCTTCGTGCGCGCCCACTTCCGTCACGAGGCCGACGGGCTTCACGAGCTGCTGCAGACCATGACCTACGACCGCACGATCGTCCTGGACCTGGATCGCGACGACGATGAGGCGGTGCTGGCCTCCTTCAAGTCGCGCGGGCGACGCGATGTCCGCAAAGCGCTGCGCAATGAGGAGCTCACCTACCACGACGAGACCCCGAGGGCCCAGGAGGTCTTCGCCGAGCTCTACGAGATCCTGGAGGAGACCGGCGACCGCGACGGCTTCCGCGCGGCGCCCGAGGACCTCTACCGCACCATGCTGCGCACTCTCGGGCCCGAGCACGCGCGACTGTACGTCGCACGTGCTCGTGGTCAGCAGGCTCTCGTATGGTCCCTGGTCACCGTCTGGGGCGACCGCGCGCTGCGTTACTACGCCGGCTCCTCGGCCGAGGGGCGTCGCATGCGGGCCGCCGATGCCCTGGTGTACAAGGAGGCCTGTTGGCTGAGGGCCGAGGGCGTGCGGGCCTACGACCTCATGGGCATCGACTCCGCGCGCGTCCCCGAGCTCGCCGGTGTCCGGGAGTTCAAGAGCAAGTTCGACGCTCGCGGTCCCGTCGAGGTGCCGGGCGCATGGGATCTGCCTGTCCGCCCGCACGCGTACGCAGTCCTCGAGCGGGTCCTCGGCCTCAAGCACGACACGGGTCGGGTGCTCGCGGCTGCGCGCGATCGCATCGATCGATGATCGGCGGCTGAGCGGTCGATGACCGGCCGGCGCCGGAGTCGAAGGGCGAAGGGGCCCGGAAGGGATGAGTGCGGCCCGGTGGTCCGTGGTGTTACACGGGCCGTATGAGGGCGATGGTGTCCGCCGAGCGCAGGAGCTCGCCCCGGGCGGGCGTCCCCAACCAGCTCAGGGCGAGATCCAGCTCATCGGTGTTCGGCACCAGGCCCGCGAGATCGGTGCGACGACGACCGTCGGCCCGTGTGAGATCGATCGCGACGATCAGTTCGGGGTCGTCACGACCGGTCCTCGCGGGAACGGTGAGAACGATAACGTCCCCGGTGTCCCGCAGCTCGGGCCACAGAGCCCGTTCGCCGAGGCGGAGTCTGCGCCGCAGGGCGATAAGATCGCGGTACCAGGCGAGCATGCGGGCGTGGGCCGGCTGCAGAGGCTCGGCCCAGTCCAGGACCGAGGCCTCCACGGTGGAGGGGTCCTGCGGATCGGGCACCTCGTCCGCACTCCAGCCGAAGGAGGCGAACTCGTCACGGCGCCCCTGCGTGACGGCCTGCGCCAGGTCGGCCTCCGCGTGATCGGTGAAGAACTGGAACGGGCGGCGGGTGCCCCACTCCTCACCCATGAACAGCATCGGAGTGAACGGCGACAGAAGGATGAGCGCGGCCTCCGCCGCCACGAGATCGTCGGTCAGCGAGGCGCTCGGGCGGTCGCCGGCGGCGCGGTTGCCGATCTGATCGTGGTCTGAGTCGAAGACGACGAAGCGCCTCGGATCCGTTCCGGCCGGGACGGGCGCGCCCCAGGTGCGATTGCGGAACGAGGACCAGCCCCCGTCGTGGAGGAAGGCGCGCTCGTAGACGTGCTTCAGAGCCTCCGGCGCTGCGAAGTCCGTGTAGTAGCCCTGGGTCTCCCCGGTGATCCGCGCGTGCAGCGCGTGATGGACGTCGTCCGTCCACTGAGCAGTCATGCCGAGGCTGGGAATGCGGAACGGGGGCTCGGCGCGCGTGGGCGTGACCACCCCGGGGTCGTTGAGATCCGATTCCGCCACGAGCGACAGGGGGCGGCCGAGCCGCTCCGAGAGAACCCCGACGGCGTCGGAGAGCTCGGCCAGCAGGTGCCGATGAGGGGCGGCGGCGCGGCCGGCGTCGTCACGGATCTCGTGGATGGCGTCCAGGCGCAGTGCATCGACGTGGAAGTCCGTCAGCCAGCGCAGGGCGGAGTCGATGACGAAGGCGCGCACCTGCTCGCAGCCGGGCTGGTCGTAGTTGACTGCGGATCCCCACGGTGTCTCGTGTACCTCGGTGAAGTACGGGCCGAAGCGCCCCAGGTAGTTCCCGGAGGGTCCCAGATGGTTGTAGACGACGTCGAGGCACACGCCGATGCCCGCGGCGTGCGCGGCATCGACGAAGCGGGCCAGCGCCTCGGGGCCGCCGTAGGGCTCGTGGACGGCCCACAGATCGACGCCGTCGTAGCCCCAGCCCGCCCGGCCGGGGAAGCCCGCGACCGGCATGAGCTCGACGATGTCCACCCCGAGCCCGGCGAGGTGGCGGAGGCGCTGCGCAGCGGCGTCAAGGGTTCCCTCCGACGTGAAGGTGCCGATGTGGAGCTCGTAGATCACCGCGCCGAGGAGATCGCGTCCCCGCCAGTCGTCGTCCGTCCAGCGCAGGGCCGATGCGTCGAAGACGCGCGAGGGTCCGTGGACGCCGTGCGGCTGCCGGGCGCTGCGCGGGTCGGGCAGGTCATCGAGGCCGTCGTCCAGCCGGTAGGCGTAGTCGGTTCCAGCCGGCAGGGGACGGGGACTCTCCCACCAGCCGTCGTCCCGCGCCTTCATGGGGATCACCTCGTGGTCGGCGGGCAGATGAAGGGAGACTGCGGAGGCCTGCGGCGCCCACACCGGCACGAGTGGGCCGACCGGCAGGGCGGGGGACCTCCAGTCCCGGCGAGTACTCATGAGGCGTCTCCTCGGTCGGTGTCTTCCCGGTCGCGGGCCAGCACCACGACGGGAAGGTCTGCGAGCACGTCGGCCAGGCGCTGAGCTCCACCGTCGATGGGGCGCCCCGTCAGGATATCGGTCCAGGGGCAGTCGGGAAGGACCACGCTCTCCTCGCGCCAGCCGCCCAGCCGTCGCAGTCGGCGACCCAGCCGGCGCACGATCACGATGACATCGGGCTCCTCGTCGAGCAGCCGGGCGTAGGCGAAGGCGTGGGACGTCGTCACCGGCACCGCGCGGTAGCCGGAGCGCGGGCCGACGAACGTCTCCGGTCGCTCGGAGCGCAAATGGGCGAGACGGTGGGTCAGCCGCAGCTTCTCCTGGTCCAGCGTGCGCGTCGATCCGCCTGCGGAGACCTGGGAGAGCAGCTCGCGCAGGCCCCCCTCGCCCTCATAGGTCACAGGTCTGCGGTTGTCGGGGTCGACCAGGCTCGTGCGCGTGAGCTCGGTGCCCTGGTACACGTCCGCCACGCCGAGCCAGGTCAGCGACATGGCCTTGTTCGCCAGAATGATGGCCGACACGTCTCGGGACGTCAGCGCGGCGAAGGCGTTCAACTCATCGATCGAGGTCGGGTCGGTGAGCAGGTGCGTCGCATAGTCGATCAGGGCCTGCTCGCGATCGGCGTCGGGAGCGGCCCACGTGGTCCAGCCCTTCTGCTCGCGCGAGGCCTTGATGAGGTAGGCGGCCAGGCGCTCGCCCGTCATCGGATCGTCGGAGTCCGGAGCCCATGTGCCCCACAGGGTCTGCCACAGGAGGTTCTCGGAGCGTCCGTCGAGATCGGTGGGGCGCGCGTCCTCGGTGGCGGCCCGCAGCCGGTGGACCAGATCGCTCCACTCCTCCGCGTAGGAGGCCAGCACGTCGAGACGGGCGCGCACGTCCTCCCCGCGCTTGGTGTCGTGGGTGGTGGTGGTCACCATGGTGCACGGCCACACGTCCTGGACCCGGTCGGCCCAGGCATGGGCCTCGTCCGCTCCCAGGGCGAATCCGCTCGGGTTGCCGCCCACCTCGGTCAGACTGGTCAGATGGGTCCACCGGTAGAAGGCCGTGTCCTCGACGCCCTTGGCGGTCACCGCCCCGCAGACCTGCTGGAAGCGGATGACGGCCTCGGCGCGCAGCGGCGATGCCGTCAGCCCCTCCGAGCCGACCGGCTCGCCGAGCAGGAGCGCGACGACCATGTCGAGGGTCTCGCCCTGATCGGCCTCGAGGCGGTAGCGGGCGCGCTCGGCGTCGGCGTGCAGCACCGCCGCCTGGTCGGGGTCGGCGGTCTGCCCGGGACGGACGTAGGCGCGGTAGCGTTGCGCGGCGACGAGCAGCTCGACGAGGCAGGCGCGCAGATCATGCAGGGTATGGTCGCGCAGACGCACGTCCTGGACGGTGAGCTCGTCCAGCACTCGCGCCAGGCGGTTGACCTCCGCTGCCAGCGAGCCGTTGATGACCTCGCGCTTGGCCTGCTCGACCACGCCCTCGTAGTCGATGGGTCCCTGTCCCGTCAGCTCGTGCATGAGGGCGCCGAGGCGTGCGGCGCCTCCCGGGTCGACCTGCAGCTGGTCGATGCGCCAGGAGGCGTCGTACCCCGTGGTGCCGGCGACGTGCCAGCCCACCGGCAGGGGCTCGTCGGGGGCGAGGATCTTCTCGGCGGCGATCCAGGCCCCGCCGGTGGCCTCGCTGAGGTGGTTGAGGTAGCCGGCGGGATCCGCCAGGCCGTCGGGGTGATCGACTCGCAGGGCATCGACCGCTCCCGTGCGCAGCAGATCGAGGACGAGCTCGTGGGAGCCGGCGAACACCTCGGGATCCTCCACGCGGATCGCGGCGAGGGTTCCGACGTCGAAGAAGCGCCGGTAGTTCGTCTCCGCGTCGCCGATCTTCCAGTAGGCGAGCCGATAGTGCTGGCGGTCGATGAGCACGTGCATCGGCAGGGACTGGGTTCCCTCGGCGACGGGGAAGACATGGTTGAAGTAGCGCAGCACCCACTGCTCGCCGCGCTCGGGCTCGGTGGGCACGACCATGCGGTCCAGCACGAGCTGCTCGTCGGCGAGCACCTTGCCGATGCGCGCGCCGAGTACCGGCATGAGGATGGGCGCATCGACGGGCACGTCGAACCAGGAGGCGTAGGGGGAGTCCGGGCCGTCGCGCAGGACGGACCACAGAGGCAGGTTGTGCCACGCGGGTGCGGGCACGGCCATGTGATTGGGCACGATGTCCAGGACCAGGCCCATGCCCGCCGCATGGACGTCGGCGGCGAGGCGCTCGAGCCCCGGGCGCCCGCCCATGACTTCACTGATACGTGTGTGGTCGACGACGTCGTAGCCGTGCGTCGATCCCGGGGCGGCGGCGAGCACGGGGGACAGGTAGATATCGGTGACACCCAGGTCCTGCAGGTAGGGCACCAGATCGCGGGCGTCGTCGAAGGTGAGGGCGCTCCCCATCTGGAGCCGGTAGGTCGTTACGGGGGTCCGGCGCCCGTCCGCGGGCACGTGCCCGGACCATGGGGCGTATCCCTCGGGGGCGGGCGTCGTCTCGGGGGCCGTCGTGCTGTCCTGCTGATGCGATTCGGTCATCGTGTCCTTTCCCTTCCCTCGGTAGGTGCCGGTCAGGCTGCGGCCGTGTCCGCGGCCGACGTCAGGAACAGCATGGAGCGGGCCTCGACGACGACCTGGTCACCGGCGCTGAGTGAGTCGTGGGACTCGCTGTCCACGGCCGGGGCGGTAGCGAGGGCCACCGCCCAGCGCTCGCTGTGACCGAGGTCCGGCAGCGTGAAGGTGATGTCCTTCTCGCTGGCGTTGATCAGCACGAGGAAGGAGTCGTCGGTGACGCGATGCCCCTGCTCATCGGGTTCGGCGATGGCCTCGCCGTTGAGGAAGACCATCATGGCGCGGGCGTACCACGCGCTCCAGTCCTGGTCGATCATGCGTTCGCCGGAAGGCCGCAGCCACTCGATCTCGCCCAGCTCGGACTCGCCTCCGTGCGAGGCGGCCCCCGAGAAGAATCGCCGTCGACGCAGCACGGGGTGGTTGCGGCGCAACTGCACCATGGCCTGTGTGAAGGCCAGAAGCTCGCGGTCCTCCTCGTCCAGGTCCCAGTCTATCCAGGTAAGCTCGTTGTCCTGGCAGTAGGCGTTGTTGTTGCCCTGCTGGGTGCGTCCCATCTCGTCGCCGTGGCAGATCATGGGTACGCCCTGGCTGAACAGGATGGTGGCCAGGAAGTTGCGGGTCTGGCGCTTGCGCAGCGAGATCACCCCGGGGTCGTCGGTGGGCCCCTCGGCCCCGCAGTTCCACGAGCGGTTGTCATTGGCGCCGTCCCGGTTGTCCTCCAGGTTGGCCTCATTGTGCTTGGCGTTGTAGGACACCAGGTCGTGCATCGTGAAGCCGTCGTGGGCGGTGACGAAGTTGATGCTGGCCACCGGGGTGCGCCCTGCGTGCTGATAGAGGTCGGAGGAGCCGGTGATGCGGGAGGCGAACTCGCCCAGCGTGCTGGGCTCGCCGCGCCAGAAGTCGCGCACGGTGTCCCGATAGGTGCCGTTCCACTCGCTCCACAGGGGGGGGAAGCCGCCGACGTTGTAGCCGCCCTCGCCCACGTCCCAGGGCTCGGCGATGAGCTTGACGCGCGACAGGACCGGGTCCTGGTGGATGATGTCGAAGAAGGCGCTGAGCTTGTCGACCTCGTGGAACTGGCGGGCCAGGGTCGAGGCCAGGTCGAAGCGGAAGCCGTCCACGTGCATCTCGGTGACCCAGTAGCGCAGGGAGTCCATGATGAGCTGGAGGACCGCCGGTGAGCGCATGAGCAGGGAGTTGCCGGTGCCCGTGGTGTCGAAGTAGTGGGCCTGGTCGCCGTCGACGAGCCGGTAGTAGGCGATATTGTCCAGGCCGCGGAAGGAGAGCGTCGGACCCAGGTGGTTGCCCTCTGCGGTGTGGTTGTAGACGACGTCGAGGACGACCTCGATGTCGGCCTCGTGGAAGGCCTTGACCATCGACTTGAACTCCTGGACCTGCTGGCCGCCCGCGCTGTAGGCGGCGTAGCCGTTGTGCGGGGCGAAGAAGCCGATCGTGTTGTACCCCCAGTAGTTCGACAGGCCCTTGTCCTGCAGGTAGGTGTCGTTGACGAACTGGTGGACGGGCATGAGCTCGATGGCGGTGATGCCGAGCTCCCTGAGGTGGTCGATGACGGCGGGCTGGGCGAGGCCCGCGTACGTGCCGCGCAGCTCGGCGGGCACGAGCGGGTTGAGCTTGGTCATGCCCTTGACGTGGGCCTCGTAGATGATCGTGTTGTGGTAGTCGTGCCCCGGGGGGCGGTCGTGCCCCCAGTCGAAGTACGGGGAGATGACGACCGAGCGCATGGTGGCGCCGGCGGAGTCCTCCTCATTGCGCACCGAGACGTCGTTGAAGTCGTAGGAGTACAGGGACTGCGAGGCCCTCACGTGCCCGGAGATCGCCTTGGCGTACGGGTCCAGCAGCAGCTTGGAGGCGTCGCAGCGCAGGCCGTTCGCCGGGTCGTAGGGGCCGTGGACGCGGTAGCCGTAGCACTGGCCGGGACGGACCGTGGGAAGGTAGGCGTGCCACACGTCCGCATCCACCTCCGTCAGCCCGACTCGGGTCTCGGCGCCGGCGTCGTCGAAGAGGCACAGCTCGACCTCGTCGGCGACGGAGGAGAACACTGCGAAGTTGGTTCCCGAGCCGTCGTAGGTCGCGCCCAGCGGGTAGGGCCGCCCCGGCCAGGTGGTGGGCGACATGAGGGCGGGAGCGGGGGCGACGGCCCCGCGCTCCGACGCCGACTCCGGCGCCCGCTCCGAGTGACGTTGCGCGGTGGCGTCGGAGGGGTCGGTGTCGGTGGTCGGGGCTCCCGGGCGGTCGGGTGCGGTGGGCGGAGTGTCAGACGGCATAGGGACACTTTGCCACGTGCGCGGCATCCGGCGCCGCAGCATGACGAGCTCATGATGAGTCCGGCCCGCGGCGACGGCGCCGAGACCGATTTGGCGCGCCGCCCGTGCTCTGCTACCTTTCCATCCGCATCGATCATCGGCCCGCCGCCGGTGACGGCGCGCGGATGTGGCTCAGTTGGTAGAGCATCACCTTGCCAAGGTGAGGGTCGCGGGTTCGAGTCCCGTCATCCGCTCGGGCGATTGGCGCAGCGGTAGCGCGCTTCCCTGACACGGAAGAGGTCACTGGTTCGATCCCAGTATCGCCCACGCACTCGCCGGGCCCGGAACGTCAGCGCTCCGGGCCCCCGTCGTGATCGCTCGTCGTGCGGGCCCCTGCTGGTAGGTTGATCGCAGCGAGCGCCCGATGACCTCCGGCACGCCGTCTGGGGCCATCCACAGCCGTTCACAGCCCGTTCATACTCGTCCACCCATGTCGCCCGTAGCTGCCGCGGTCCGTACCCGGGCCCGGCCGGACCTAGGAGAACACGTGGTCTCTTCCGCGCGCAGACCCTCGCGCCCCGATCTGCTTCCCGTGGTGATCGGCGGAGACATCGGAGGCTACGCGCTGGCCCGCCAGCTTCACGACGCCACCGGGCAGCGGGTGACCCTCCTGTCGCCCAGCCCGATCGAGGCGATCTCCCTGTCGAGCTACATCGATGTCGTCCACCAGGACTCCCGGGACGAGCCCGGCATGGTCGCCCTCCTGCGGGAGCTCGTCGCGGGTCGGGCCGAGCGCAGCGCCGTGGTCATCGGCAACCGGGACTCGACCGCCCGGTTCCTCATCGCTCATCGTGCCGAGCTCGAGCCGGAGTACGTCGTGCCCTTCCCGAGCGCCGAGGCGATGAGCGCCCTGAGCGACAAGGTGGCCTTCGCCGCGGCCTGCGCCGGGCAAGGGCTGCGCACACCGCGTCAGGCCGTCGTGGACTGCTCCGGTCTCGCGGACGCCGACCCCGAGATCGACATCCCCTTACCCCTGGTCGGCAAGGCCGCCGTCGGTGCGGACTGGGACGCCGTCGAGTTCCCCGGCCAGCGCAAGATCTACTTCCTGGATACGCCCGCGGATCTCTCCTCGCTGTGGTCCGATCTGCGCGGCGCCGGGTATCGGTCCACCTTCCTCATCCAGGAGCGGATCCCGGGCGAGGACGACGCCATGCGCTCGGTGACCGCCTACATGGCATCCGACGGGCGGATGACGATGATCGGCTCGGCGCGGGTGCTTCTGGAGGACCACACGCCCACGCTCATCGGCAATCCTGTGGCCATGATCACCGAGCCCTTCCCCGAGCTGTGGGAGGGCGCGGAGAGGCTGCTGGCGTCCGCGGGGTACCGGGGCTTCGCGAACTTCGACGTCAAGATCGATCCGCGGGGAGGGGACCCGGTCTACTTCGAGCTCAACCCCCGCATCGGACGGAACTCCTTCTACATGAGCGCCGCGGGGGTCAATCCCATGGTCGTCATGATCCGCGACCTGGTCGATGGAAGCCCGGGACCGCGCCGGGAGGCGAGGGGGGAGGCGCTCTACAGCCTCCTGCCGCGCCATCTCGTGCTCCACCAGGTCGATGACCCCCTTCTGAGGCGGCGCGTCCTGCGACTCGCGGCGCGCGCGGTCGACCCCCTGCTCGATCCCTCGGAGCGCTCCTGGCGCCGTCGTCTGCTCGTGAGCGCGCAGAAGCTCAACCACGACCGGAAGTTCCACCGGTACCACCCACGACCGCTGCGCCTGCGGCTGCGCTGAGCAGCCCGCCCGCTCTCCGGTCGCTTCTCCGGTCGCTCTGGCATACTCCTCATCGGGCACTTCCGTCCCGGGAGGGCCCGTTCCCGCTCGTATCCCCGCTGATCCGCGGTGGATCGACGCGTCTCGTCTCGTCCGGCAGGAGGAGCACGAGACCTCTCGACCCCTATACCCTTGGCACGGCCGCCGCACAACCAACCTGGAGGTTCCATGACCCACGCGTCCCGCACAACCTCGCGCTCCGAGAGCCTCCGTCCCATCTCCGCACGGGATATGCGTCTGGCCATCGGCTGCACCCCCGCGCCCATCGAGCAGCTGGAGCCCTGGGAGGCCTACGAGGCCAGTCAGGGGCACCCCCTGTTCGGGCGCTACGTCTACGAGGCCGAGGGCAAGCCCGTGGCCGTCGTCGCCCTCTACCGCTACGAGATCGCGGGACGGCGCTTCCTGTGGGCCAAGCACGGGCCCGTCTGGCTCAAGGAGCAGAGCCCCGAGCGCGAGGCGCATCTGCGCGCCCTCCTGGTGCGGGAGATCAGGATGAAGGACTCCCGTGTCGTGTTCGTGCGCATGCATGCCCGATACGGGGCGCCCGACACCCGTGAACTGCTGTCGACCATCACCTACGACCGGACCTTCGTCATCGACCTGCGACCGCGCACCCCGGACGCCATCGCCGCCGCCATGCCCAAGGACGGCCGCCGCGGTGTCAAGCGCGCCGCCCGGGTCGCGGCCGAGGCCGGGTGCGTCCTGGCGGAGGAGACCGGGCTGAGTCGACAGGCCTTCGACGAGGTCTACGCGGTCATGGTCACCACGGCTGAGCGCGATGGCTTCCGGCCGCACCCCTGCCAGGTCTACTGGGACATGCTGCGCACCTTGGGCCCGGAGCACGCCAGGCTCTTCGTCCTGCGTCGCGACGGTGCGCCGCACTGCTGGGACCTCGTCACCGTCTCCGGCAGGGCCACCGTCGCCTACTACGGGGCGTCCTCGGACGAGTCGCGGGCATTCCGCGGCGCGGAGGCCCTCGACTGGTTCGTCGCCTGCACCATGGCCGCCGAGGGCAAGGACTCCTTCGACCTCATGGGCGCGGACTCCCCCCGGGTGCCCGAGCTCTACGGGGTCGGCCGTTACAAGAAGCGCTTCGCCCATCACGCCACCGAGGTCGACGGCGCCTGGGACGTTCCGATCCGCAAGGCCGTCTACGCGGCCCTGGTCCGCGCCCGTCGCGCGCGTCATCTGCTGCGGGACCGCCTGGGCGTCTAGACGCCATCCGCCGACGAGTAGACTCCCCATCGTCAGCGGGTGCGCCAGTCCAGCACCAGCGCAAGCCCGGTCCGCAACCCACCAGGAGCAGTCCCGTGCCATCCCAGCCCACCATCGACATCGCTCTCGACGGCGCCGTGCGCAGCATCGGGGCGGGCACCACGGGGACCGCGCTCTTCGAGCGGAATCGCGAGATCGTCGCCATGAGGGTGGACGGCGAGCCGTGGGACCTGAGCCGGGTCATTCCCGCCGGCGCGAGTGTCGAGCCCATCATGATCGACTCCGAGGACGGCCTGAACATCCTGCGCCACAGCGCCACCCACGTCATGGCGCAGGCCGTCCAGGAGATGTTCCCGGACGTCAACCTCGGCATCGGCCCGTTCATCACCGACGGCTTCTACTACGACTTCGGAGCCATCG
>ERZ773075.559-NODE-559-length-27589-cov-4.59639_pt1 | contig 27589 bp, 21 predicted proteins | sample MGYA00580614_ERZ773075 | MGnify/ENA primary metagenome ERZ773075 (study PRJEB29015, sample SAMEA2738021) | human oral metagenome | biome: human oral; feature: human-associated habitat; material: dental | place: China | collected 2043 ...
GTGTGGTAGCGCGTGAAGGTCCAGTCGGCGAGCCTGGCAGGATGTACCAGGTGCGCTTCACCTACACGACCATCGCAGGGCGTGTGCTGCCAGTCACGCTGACCGAATCCGGCTACAGCCTGGGGCAGCCGGTCAGCCGCACGACGACGGCGCATTATGACGACAAGGGGCTGTTGACCCATATCGACGGACCGTTGCCCGGGCCAGAGGATACGGTGCAGGTGCGTCGTGATGGCGGTGATGCCCAGGGCAATTCGCGCTGGACGCTGGTGGATGCTCTGGGACGTGAAGTGTCCAGCAGTACCGATGGCTGGGCAGGCAGCAGCATGGCCTGGCTGGAGGATGTCGGGCGCTTTCATGCCGAGGCCGGGGCCCTGCGCCATGTAGCCGACAACGGCGCGCAGCAGACCATCCGGGTGGACGATTTCAATCGTGTGGTGCAGATCGTCTCGCCGGATGCGGGCACGGACACGATCCATTACGACGAGGCAGACCGCGTGGTGCGCGAGTCTGATGCCACGGGCGCTGTTGTGAGCTTCGTGCGGGATGCCTGGGACCGCCCGCTGGTGAAGACCGTGACGTCCCCGGACGGCTTCCGCGACGAGACCCGCTACCGCTATGAGGGCCGCTGGTTGGTGGAGGTGCAGGGCAGCAACGTCACGGAGCACTATCGCCACGATGCGCAGGGACGCGTCGTGGAACGGCAGGTTGATCACCATCCGGAAAACGGCGTCGTGACGAAGACCTTCCGGTACCGGTACATCTATGTCGGCAACCATTCGCAGCCCGATCAGGTGACATTGCCGGATGGAAGTGTGGTGCATCGTGCCCCGCGGCAGGGGCGTGATGGAAAGTCACCCGCAGTGGAAGTGACGCTGAAGGAGCATGCGAAGGCATCGGCACGGTTGCTCTATCGTCGTGAGCTGGTGGGCAGTACCGTTAATGGCAAGGGTGTGGAGGACCACTGGCTGCTGGGCAACGGTGTGCAGCGGCAGCTGTCGTGGAATGGGGAAGGCCGTCTGGCGGAGTTCCGGGAAAGTCGTCCGGGTGCTGTGTCACCTGATGGAAATGCGCTGTACTCCATGCGCTATGGCTATCGACGAGATGGCAAGGTGGCGCGCATCGATACGCAGGCGCATGCGCAGCAGTTTGCCTACGATCCGGCGGGGCGGCTGATCACTGCGCAGCGCACCCGGCTGGATGCTGCGAACACGCGGCAACCTTCGGTGATGGCGCAGGACAGAACGTCAGTTGAGTTTGAAAAAGGTGGTACGCCTGTTGCCGTGAGCCCGGCTGCTTCCGCTCAGTCAGATGCAAGTGCCTGGTGGTATGCCTATGATGCCAACGGCAACCGGCTGTTCAGCGGGCGGCATGATCCTGCCAACGCCAACGCCAACGCCAACGCCAACGCCAACGCCAACGCCAACGCCGGTGATACGGACGATACCTTGGCACACGTCAGCGGCGTTCGGTCCACGTACCAGAAGGGCAGCAACCGTCTGGCAGGTGTGGAGTACGATGCCGCCGGCCGTCCCCTGCAATGGAATGACTGGAAGCTGACCTGGCACCCGGGCGGCCAGATCCTGTCCATGGTGCATGCGGATGGTCGCAGCATCCGCTACTACTACAACCATCGGGGTGAGCGGGTGGCTCGCCGACAGGGACAGCAATGGGACTTTTACGACTACGTGGAAGGCCGATTGCAGGCACAGGCAACGAGCGCCCATGAAGGCATGCGCCTGTGGTGGCATGAGGGAGAGATTCCGGTGGCTGTCATCGAGCGCATGCCGGGACAGAAAGGCTGGCTCTTCGACAAGGCCGGTACGCTGAGCATCGACTGGCTGCATGTGGATCATCGCGGCCTGCCGATGATGCGATCCGACGTGGAAGGGCGCATTGTCTGGCAGCAGCAGTATGGGCCGTTTGGAGAGCCCGAGGCAGCAGCAGAGCCGGTGGCATTCCGGGAAGATTCTGCACGGATGTTTGGTGTTGACCCCATGCTGCGCTTCCCCGGTCAGTGGGCCGATGCAGCAACCGGTCTCTACTACAACATGCGCCGGGACTATGACCCCACGCTGGGGCGCTATGTATCACCGGACCCGCTGGGGCTGCGTGCGGGGCCCAACCCGTACCTGTACGTGGATGCCGATCCGATGCGCAACGTGGACCCGACAGGCCTGATGCTGTTTGCCTTTGACGGGACGTACAACGCGCCGGATAAGCCGACGAACATCTGGCACTTCTACCAGGCCTATGATGCGAAGGCCAACGGGCCGGGAGGTGATGTACTGCGGCCGTACCTGGAGGGGGTGGGTGTCGAATTTGGGCCGCATGCGGCGTACAACAGGACAAGCGGGCCTGTTAACCGGGAGTGGGCAGAACCCATTACCGCAGACAAGTGGAAGGACAACGTCAACTATCAGGTCGGTCGTTTCATGAAGGCGGTCGAACAGCTGAAGGAAGGCGAGACACTGAACATTGACGTGGTCGGTTTCTCACGGGGAGCTGTTCAGGCCCTGGAGTTTGGGCGAATCATTGCCAGGAAGCTGGAGTCGGGGGAAATCGATGCGGCCAAGGCTGGCCAGGTGAAGCTGCGCTTCATGGGGCTGATGGACCCGGTCTTCACCAACATGTATGACGACGTGAAGAACTGGGAGACAGCTTGCAAGCCCATGGAAGTGAGCGAAAAGTGGGAGCATGTCGTGAACATCATCGCTGCACATGATGTGCGAGGAGAACTATTCGATGGAGCTTCATTGGGTAGTCAGGTAAATACAGTTCCGATGAGGGGTACGAAGATAGGGGCAGGAAGTGCTGCGAGAATGGACTCCAGTTTTAATATTGTTGGAATCCGTGAGGAGTTCATGATGGCAGGTGCCCATTCAGACATTGGGGGAGGCTATCCTGCGCCTGGGACGAGTGAGCCGGATGGTGATCTTTCGGATATCGCTCTTTGGGTTCTCATGGAAAGGGCTGAACGAGCCGGGGTCAAATTGGGTGACTTGCCCGATGGCCTGAAGAGGGTTGACATGCCGGTTGTCCATGGAGATGGAACGGGCGTAGAAGGAAGAAATGGTCGAGAAATTCTTCAGGATGGAGAACTTGTTAGTGACTATAAGACGGAAATATATGGGGTTCGTCCATTTGATAGAGGGATTTCCTCCATCCTTGGGTTGGGTGGGAACCCGGAGCTTGAAGAGATTGGGTTGAGAAGGACGGGAACCCTTGAGGACTATAAGCGCATGAGGGAGCAAGGTAGGGTTGCAGAATCAGGTATGTCAGAAGGAGTTCTTGTCAGGTATATCAATATGGCTGTCTATTGCGATTACTTGAAGAGAACTCAGATCCTTCTGGACAGCAAGTACAGCAGCTACTGTCGTCAGCCTTGATGAACGGATGTTCTCGTTCGGTTCAAAGGACTGGGTTGGAGGATGGAAATGCGTGAATCAGAGAAGTGTCTGAAGACCGATGTCGGGCGTGATGATGTTGCGCAGGATACGGAGTCGAGGGCAACGGGGAACAGAAGGCGGTATGGCCGATGGAAATGGATTTTTGCGTCCATCGGCGTGGTCCTTGTCATGGCGATGATCTCTCGTAAGGGGCCCATGGAGGCGCTGTTCACACTGTTGCTCTATCTTGTCCAGGGAGGTGTGGTGCCCTGTGTCCTGCTTCTGGTGGCAGCAGAGATCCATGGGAGACGACGGCGAGCGAGAAAAGGGCTTCGGCGGCACGAAGGGGGCGCCAGCGTCCGCGAGGAAGGCGAGATGTTGGCTGGAGGCGTGCATTCATCATCCGCTGACCAACGCTCGGACAGGGAGAAGGTTTCCCTTCGTGATGTGGAGGGGCTGTTGTTCTGGGGGTGGTTGCTGTTCCTGATGCTGGCTTGCTTCTTTCTGTTCGATAGGGGCGAGATCGCTGCCACGAACGGCTTTGGTGTGAACTTCAGGTGATCGTTCCACCTGGAATGGTGGGCGCTCAGAGAGCCACTGAGGAGGCCAAGCGTGGCATGGGTAGTGGCATTGTTTTTCCCGGCCTTGCTGGCTCTGTGGTGCTGCCAGTGCAATGACGAGCACGTCGATTGATGTGGGTGTGTCATGAGAAAGTGGCTTGCGTTCTTGATCGTTGGCATTCTGCTGCTCTCAATCCTTCAGGGGGGGCATGGGGGCATCGATTTCCTGTTGATGTTTGTGTTGTTTCTGATCGATAACAGGGCAGGTCACTTCGTTCTTGTTCTGATAGTGCTTGTTCCGCTTGGGTCAATGATCTGGGGTGGCCATGTGAGGTCCAGAAGGGACAGTGAGCAAGCCATGAAGCAGATGGTGGACGTCGTTCGGCAAAGAACAGCTGCCATGGAAGCCCGGATTGCGCTTCTGGAAGGAAGGGCTCCGGACGTCAAGGCGGGAGGGGGCGAGGGCGACGATCAGGCCGTCCATGCCGCAGAGGGCGGCGCGGCCAAAGGTGTTGTGGTGGCCAGCGGCAGTGGAGCAGCAGGGACTGAATCATCCCCCGGAAAGGCAGGGCCTGATCAGGCCAGGGGGAATGAGGGTGCTGCGCCCCGGGATGTGGGTGGTCGCGTGAAGCCGGAGGATGCGCCGGGTGACGGGGGGCGGGGATGGCGCGTCCTGTTTGTGGACTTGGCGAAGATGGTTGTCTTCGTGTCCTTTCTCGCGCTTCTGTGGGCCGGCAGTGCCCATCTGTTTGCCTGTGGGGAGCCAAAGCTCGGTTGGCTCGAGGTCTCATTCCAGAAGTGCGAGACGCGCCGATGAATGATGTGGGCACGCATGTGTCATGCCGCTCCGGCTGGGCTGAGCTGATCGGGCTGAGGGGGCCTGATGGGCCCGCCCCAGGTGAGCGGTGTCTCCTTGCTGCCCCTTGGGGGGTGAGTCTTGTCAAAAGGGGCCTTTGAAGGGGCCCGATCCATACTGCTTGACCTTGGACCCTTGGACCCTTGGACCTTTGGACCTTTGGACCTTTGGACCTTTGGGTCTTTGGCCCTTACGGCGTGACCAGTGCAAAGACGAAGATGCCGATCATCAGGAAGGTGAGGGCGATCTTGATGAGCATGCCGATGACCATGCCCAGCCAGGTGGCGATGCCGACGTTGCGGGCGCGGATGAGGTCGCGGTCGTAGAGGTACTGGCCGATGGCGGCGCCCAGCAGAGGCATGAACAGCAGGCCCCAGAGGCCGCTGAAGACGCCGGCGATGGTGCCGATGAAGGAGCCGACGATGGCTTCACGGCTGGCGCCGACCTTCTTGGCGCCCAGGATGCCGGCAACGTAGTCCAGCACCCAGGCCACGACGGTAATGGCCAGGCAGATGCCGACGGTCAGGCCGCTGATGACGGAAAAGTCGTCGATCCAGGCGGTGAGCAGGATGCCCAGGAAGACAAAGACGACGCCGGGCAGCGCGGGCAGCACGGTGCCGGCGACGCCGATGAGGATCAGCGTGACGCCGATCAGCCAGAGGGTGACGGTGAGAGTGGTGGCGGCCATGGCGTGGAGGAAATGGAAGGAGCTGGAGGCAGGGCGGGCGATGCTCGGGTTGCCGGGCGAAAGTGCCCGTGTCAGGGATATGGGGGCGATGGCGCCCGCGGGCAAGCGGGCGGGCCGTCAGTCAGCTTTTCTGGCTGGGGGCTGGGCAGTGGCGTCGTGCTTCTGTGCCGGATGGACGGTGCGGGTATCGAAGTCCTGTTCCCAGCTGCCGGGGGCCAGGTCGGTGGTAAGGGAGACGCGGCGGTCGAAGACGAAGAGTTCTCCGTCCCAGTGCTTGCCCCCGGTGTGTTCGAAGTAGTCCAGCACGCCGCCGTCAAGCTGGACGACGTTGTCGTAGCCGTTGGCGGCCATCCAGAGAGCCGCCTTTTCGCAGCGTATGCCGCCGGTGCAGTAGGTGACGATGCGCTTGCCGGCCAGCTGGGGGCGGTGGGCCTCCAGGGCGGCAGGCAGTTCGGTGAACTTGGCGATGTGCGGGTTGATGGCGCCGTGGAAGTGGCCGACTTGGACCTCGAAGTCGTTGCGGGTGTCGATGATGGCGATGTCGCGGCCGTCGTCGTCGTGGCCTTCGTCGATCCAGCGGGCCAGGGTCTCGGGCGAGATGGTGGCGGCGCGGCCGTCGGCCGGGCGGATGCCGGGCTGGCGGAAGGTGATGGTCTCGCGCTTGATCTTGACCAGGAAGCGGTTGAAGCTCTGCCCGTCAGACAGGCTTTCCTTGATGTGCATGTTGGCCAGCGGGGGCAGGCTGCGCAGCACGCCGACAAAGGCGCGGGCGTTGTCTGTCGGCCCGCTCAGCATGATGTTGATGCCTTCGGGGGTGAGCAGGATGGTGCCACGCATGTCCAGGCGGCGACCTTCGGCCAGCAGGTGGGCGCGCAGCCCGGGCAGGTCGTCGAGGTCGGCAAACTGGTAGGCGGCCAGGTTCAGGTAGGTGTTCGGCATGATGGAAGGATTCTACCGGTCCGCGCCCGGGGCGGGGTGGCGGGCAGGCAGGCCGGAAGGGGGGCGTACCCCGTGGGATGCGGGGCTGCTTCGGGCGGGTGGGCGCTGCGTCAGGAGGCGGAAGGCGGGGTCGAAGGCCGGGCCCGATGGACATACCGCCATGGCCCTTGGGCACGTACAATCGACGGATGAGCCAAGCCGTCTCCTCCCCCGCTTCCGCTTTGCCCGACGTTTCCGCTGCCCCTCAGGCGTCGGTGGCCGCAGATGTCGCCGTGTCCGATGCCGTGCCGTCGGTGGCTGAAGGCCCGGAGGGACCGGGTTTTGTCCATCTGCGGATGCGTTCCGAGTATTCGGTGGTGGATTCCATCGTGCGGCTGGATGAGGCCGTGGCGGCGGCCGTGGCCGACGGGCAGACGGCGCTGGCGCTGTCGGATGCGTCCAACCTGTTCGGCTGGGTGAAGTTCTACAAGCAGGCTTCGGGCAAGGGGCTGCAGCCCATCTGCGCGGCCGATGTCTGGATCACCAATGCCGAGAACCGTGATCGGCCGTACCGGCTGCTGCTGATCGCAGCCAACAATGCCGGCTACCGGCGGCTGTGCGAGCTGCTTTCCAGGGCCTGCTGGAGAACGAGTACAAGGGCCACGCCGAGCTGTTGCCCGAATGGCTGACGGCGGAGACGACGGGCGGGCTGATTGCGCTGTCGGGGGCCGGTGGCGGCGAGGTGGGCCAGTTCCTGCTGGCGGGCAACCATGCCCGGGCGGTCGAGGCGGCGCAACACTGGGCCGCGGCGTTCCCGGATGCCTTCTATCTGGAGGTGCAGCGCGACGGCACGCCCGAGGCCGAGAGCTGCACGCGGGCCACGGCGCGGCTGGCGGTGGAGCTGGACCTGCCGCTGGTGGCCACGCACCCCATCCAGTTCCTGCGCGAGGAGGATTTTCGGGCGCACGAGGCGCGGGTGTGCATTGCCGAAGGCGAGGTGCTGGCTGATCCGAAGCGGGTGCGGCGCTTCCAGCCGACACAGTATTTCCGCACGCGCGCGGAGATGATGGCGCTGTTCGCCGACCTGCCGGCGGCGCTGGCCAACTCGGTCGAGATTGCGCGGCGCTGTGCGGTGACGCTGCGGCTGGGCAATCCGCAGCTGCCCATCTACCCGACGCCGGAAGGGGTGTCGATCGAGGAGTATCTGGTTCACCAGGCCGAGGACGGGCTGGCAAAGCGGCTGGAGAAGCTCTATCCCGATCCGGAGGTGCGGGCGCAGAAAACGCCCGAGTACGAGGCGCGGCTCAAGCGCGAGTGCGAGACCATCATCAAGATGGGATTCCCGGGCTACTTCCTCATCGTGGCGGACTTCATTGTCTGGGCCAAGCAGAACGGGGTGCCGGTGGGGCCGGGACGGGGTTCGGGTGCGGGCTCGCTGGTGGCGTTCTCGCTGGGCATCACTGACCTGGATCCGCTGCCGTATGCCCTGCTGTTCGAGCGCTTCCTGAACCCGGAACGGGTGTCGATGCCCGACTTCGACATCGACTTCTGCCAGGACAACCGGGGCAAGGTGATCGAGTACGTGCGCCGCAAGTACGGCTACGACGCGGTGTCGCAGATTGCCACCTTCGGCACGATGGCCAGCAAGGCGGTGATCCGCGATGCGGGCCGGGTGCTGGACATGCCCTACAACTTCTGCGACCAGCTCTCCAAGCTGATCCCGATCGAGCAGGCCAAGCCGCTGTCGCTGGACAAGGCGCTCAAGGCCGAGCCGCAGCTGGCCGAGCGGCTGGCCAACGAGGAGGAGGTGGCGGAGCTGTTCGCGCTGGCGCGGCCGCTGGAGGACATGACCCGCAACATCGGCATGCACGCGGGCGGGGTGCTGATTGCGCCGGGCAAGCTCACGGACTTCTGTCCGCTCTACCGGGCGCCAGGCACCGATTCGGTGGTCAGCCAGTACGACAAGGACGATGTGGAGGCGGTAGGCCTGGTGAAGTTCGACTTCCTGGGCCTGCGAAACCTCACCATCATCGACCTGGCGGTGCGCTACGTGAACGAGCGGCGCGCGCGCGAGGGGCAGGAGCCGGTGGACCTGGACAATCTGGGCTTCGACGACCAGGCGGCCTATCAGATCCTGCGTGACGGCAACACGGTCGCCATCTTCCAGGTGGAAAGTGACGGGATGAAGAAGCTGCTGAGAAAGCTTCAGCCCGACCGTTTCGAGGACATCATCGCCGTGCTGGCGCTGTACCGGCCGGGGCCGCTGGGCTCGGGCATGGTGGACGACTTCATCCTGCGAAAGCGCGGCGAGCAGGCCATCGACTACTTCCACCCGGATCTGAAGGATTGCCTGGAGCCTACCTACGGGGTCATCGTCTACCAGGAGCAGGTGATGCAGATCTCGCAGATCATCGCCGGCTACACGCTGGGCGGTGCCGACCTGCTGCGCCGGGCGATGGGCAAGAAGAAGGCCGAGGAAATGGCCAAGCAGCGCAAGACCTTCATGGAAGGCGCTGCGGCCAAGGGGCAGGATCCGGATCTGGCCAGCCAGCTCTTTGACCTGATGGAGAAGTTTGCCGAGTACGGCTTCAACAAATCGCACACGGCGGCCTATGCGGTGGTCACCTACCAGACGGCATGGCTGAAGGCGCATTATCCGGCCGAGTTCATGGCGGCGACGCTGTCGTCGGACATGGACGACACGGACAAGGTGCAGATCTTCGTGCGCGATGCGCAGGCCAACCAGGTGGAGGTGCAGCCGCCTGACATCAATGCATCGGCCTATCGCTTCGAGCCGGCGGCCCCGCGCGCCATCCGCTACGGGCTGGGCGGCGTGAAGGGGGTCGGGCAGTCGGCCATCGAGAACGTGGTGGCGGCCCGCGAGGCGGGCGGTCCGTTCATCGATCTCTTTGATTTCTGCGAGCGGATCGACCGCAAGCTGATCAACCGGCGCACCATCGAGGCGCTGGTGCGCGCGGGCGCCTTCGACCGGCTGGATCCGGACCGGGCGCGGCTGCTGGCCAACGTGCCGCAGGCGATGGAGGCCGCCGAGCAGAAGGCGCGTGAGCAGGCAGCCGGCCAGGGCGGGCTGTTCGATGACGCCTTCTTCGGGGGTACCGACGAGGCACCGGCGCGCGAATGGCTGCCGGCCGAGCGCTGGGACGACCGCCAGCGGCTGCTGGAAGAGAAGGGCGCGCTGGGCTACTTTCTGACGGGGCATCTGTTCGACGCCTGCCGGGACGAGGTGCGCCGCTTCGTGAAGACGCGCATCGGCGATCTGGAAAAGATCGTCGGCAAGCATTTCGGGTCCACCCCCGTGACGGTGGCGGGCATCGTCTCGGGCCTGTCCACGGCCATGACGCGGCGCGGCAAGATGGTGCGCGTGATGCTGGATGACGGGTCGGGCACCGAGGAGATCGCGGTCTTTCCCGAGGCGTGGGACCAGTACAAGCACCTGCTGAAGGAAGACGAGCTGGTGGTGGTGCAGGGCAAGCTTTCCAAGGACGACTACAGCGGCGGTCACCGGCTGTCGGTGGAGCGCATCCTGGACCTGGGTACGGCACGCGGTGAGAATGCCCGGGCGCTGCAGCTGACCATCGCTGGCAAGCCCGATGCGGCACGGCTCAGGGAGCTGCTGATGCCGCACCGGGTGGACGGCAGCCAGGGCGAGGGTTGTCCGGTGGAAATTCATTATTACAGTGACAGTGCGACCGCCGTTCTGCGGCTGGGACACCAATGGGCAGTGCGGCCTGATGACACCTTGCTGGCCGGCCTGAAGGGCTGGCTGACCGAGGCGCGGGTCGAGATGCGCTATCGATGAGCGGAGCTGATTTGGCGAAGGACAAGGAAAAGGCAGACCGGACGGACGAGGCCACCGTTGAGACATCCGGCTCGGAGAAGGCGGACGCGGTGGCGACGCCGGCGGAGCACACTACCGTTCGGCAGCCCTCCAGCGAGCGGGTACTGCTAGCGCGGCTGTTCCGTTACGTGCGGCCGCACTGGCGGGTGTTCGCGCTGGGGGTGGTGGCGATGATGCTGACCGGCTCGACCGAGACGGCGCTGCCCGCCATCATGCAGCATCTGCTGGACGACGGTTTCGGCGGCAAGGGCAATCCGCAGCTGATGTGGACGGCGCCGCTGATGATCATCGGGCTCTTCGTGGGGCGCGGCATGTTCACGTTCACCATGAACTACGCGATGAACGAGGTGTCGAACTCGGTGCTGTACGACCTGCGCAAGCAGATGTTCGACCGCCTGGTGCAGATGCCGGTGAGCTATTTCTCGACCCATTCGGCAGGCACCATCATTGCGCGGCTGGTCAACGACGTGCAGAACGTCACGCAGTCGCTGGCCTCGGTGCTGGTGATCATGGTGCGCGATACCTGCGTGATCCTGGGTCTTTTGGGCTGGCTGCTGTATCTGAACTGGCAGCTCACGATGATCGCCTTCGCGCTGATCCCGATGGTGGCGCTGGCCGTTGGCGCGTTCTCGCGTCGCATGCGGCGGCTGTCGGGTGAGCAGCTGCGCTACACCGGCGAGCTCACCAGTGTGGTGGGCGAGGCCATCCACGGCAATCCGGTCATCAAGGTCTATGCCGGGCAGGAGCATGAGCGCAGTCGTTTCGCGGCAGCCAGCCGGCAGCTGCAGGGCTTTGCGCGACGGATGACGGTGGCTTCGTCGCTGCTGGTGCCCATCACGCAGGTGATGGCAGCGGTGGCGGTGTCACTGGTGATCGCGCTGGCACTCTACCAGTCGCAGCAGGACCGCACCACGGTGGGCGGCTTCGTGTCGTTCCTGACCGCCATGCTGATGATCCTGAACCCGCTCAAGCACCTGGCCGACGTGAATGGCCAGCTGCAGCGTGCCTTCGCGGCGGCCGATGCGGTGTTCCATTTCATCGACGAGCCCATCGAGAACGACCATGGCACCCAGGAGATCGAGCGGGCCAAGGGCGCGCTGCGCTTCGAGGACGTGCGCTTCGGCTACGAGGGCAGCACCAGCCTGGCGCTCAAGGGCATCGACCTGGAGATCAAGCCGGGCGAGACGGTGGCGCTGGTGGGCGGCTCGGGCGGTGGCAAGACCACGCTGGCCAACCTCATTCCGCGCTTCTACTCGGTGACGGACGGGCGCATCCTGCTCGACGACATCCCCATCGAGTCGCTGAAGCTGGAGAGCCTGCGCCGGCAGATTGCCTGGGTGAGCCAGCAGGTGATGCTCTTCAACGACACCATTGCCAACAACGTGGCCTATGGCAGTCGGCGGGGCGCCAGCGAGGCCGATGTGCGGGCGGCGCTGGAGGCGGCCTATCTCACCGAGTTCGTTGCGTCGCTGCCCGATGGCATCAACACGATGATCGGTGACAACGGCATCCGGCTCTCGGGCGGTCAGCGGCAGCGGCTGTCGATTGCCCGGGCGCTTCTCAAGAACGCGCCGATCCTGGTGCTGGACGAGGCCACCTCGGCGCTGGACAACGAGTCCGAGCGCTTCGTGCAGGCGGCGCTGGACAAGCTGATGCATGGCCAGACCACGCTGATCATCGCGCACCGGCTCTCCACCATCGAGAAGGCCGACCGCATCCTGGTGCTGGATGACGGCCGCATCGTCGAGTCCGGCACGCACGCCGAGCTGATCGAACTGGGCGGGCTGTACGCACGCCTGCATGCCGGGGGAACGCTGACGTAATGGACCATCACCTGCAGGGCATGCCTGCGGCACGCCGTGAAGGCCGGCCGACGGTCTCGCTGATCATCTCCACCTACAACCGGCCGCGTGCGCTGGACCGGGTGCTGGCCAGCGTCGCGCGCCAGCAGGAGATGCCGCTGCAGGTCCTGGTGGCCGATGACGGTTCGGGCCCCGAGACGGTCCAGGTGGTGGCGCGCTGGCGCGAGCACCTGGGTGAACGGCTGCTGCATTGCTGGCAACCCGACGAGGGTTTCCGGCTCAGTGCGGCGCGAAACCGTGCCATTCGTGAAGCTCGGGGGGATCTGCTGGTCTTTGTCGATGGGGACTGCCTGCTGCGGCCGGACTTCGTCGCGGCCCATCAGCGGCTGGCCGAGCCCGGATTTGCCACGGCCGGCAACCGGGTGCTGCTGAGTGAGCGCCTGACGGCACAGGTCGAGGCGGGCGACTGCAATCCGCTGGACTGGAATCCGTGGCAGTGGCTGCAGGCCTGGTGGCGGGGCGACATCAACAACGTGCTCGGTCTGCTGCGCCTGCCCGGGCGGTGGTGGCGCCATCCGAAGGGGCGGCCCTGGCGGCTCTTCAAGGGCTGCAACATGGCGCTCTGGCGTGATGACATCATCCGCATGAATGGCTTCGAGGAAAAGATTGCCGGCTGGGGCTTCGAGGACACGGATCTGGTCCTGCGCTGGTTCAACCTGGGCGGACGCCTGAAGAACGGGCGTTTTGCCACGACCGTGCTGCATCTGTGGCACCGGGAGGCGGCGCGGGACGCTGCCGAGGAAAACGAGCGGCGCGCCCGCCTGGCGGGCAGCCGGGGGGCGACCGTGGCCGAACGGGGGCTGGCGCAGCTGGCCGACGACGATCGCCCTGCGCCGCCGGGAGGGATCTGATACATGCTTCTGGTGAATGTCGCGCATGGCCTGCTGGCACTCTACCTGCTGACGCTGCTGGCCGTGCCGAAAGTCCAGACGCCCCTGGTGGCGCTGACCTGCCTGCTGGCCATCATCGGTGGCCAGTGGCTGAAGGCCCCGCCGCTGGGCCGTCGCCTGCGAGAGGGCTGGGCCATGGCCGTGCCGCTGGTGGGCTATGCGACGCTGTTTGCCGTGCAGATCGAGATGGGCTGGCTGCGCTGGCGTGACTGGGACCAGGTGCTGATCTGCGCGCTGGGTCTGGGTGTACTGCTGTCCAACCTGCCGGCCCGGGGGCCGGCCGTGCATCGCTGGCTGCTGCCGGCCGCTGCGCTGGGGGCCGTGGGGGCGCTGGGGCTGGCCAGCTGGCAGTACTTCCAGCTGGGCATCCCCCGGCCGCACGGGCACTTGGGGGCCGGCGTGGTGGGGAGCGGCGCGCTGAAGTATGGGGATCTTTCCGCGGTGCTGGCGCTGTTTTCGCTGCAGCTGGTGCTGCGCGGGCCGCAGGTCTGGCGGCGGGTGCTGGGCGGCGTGGGCTTCATGGCCGGCCTGGGAGCCGTGGCGCTGACCCAGGCGCGCGGTGCGCTGCTGGGCGTGGCGCTGGCCCTGGCCGTGCTGGGGCTGCTGTGGTGGCTGCGCCGTCGGGCGCAGTCGTTGGCCGGTACGGAGTCCGGAAGGAATGGCCGCGAGGGGCGTCGGCCCTGGTGGCGTCAGCGCCAGCCGGTGCTGGCTGCGATGCTGGGGCTCGTCGTGCTGGCCGGCGCCACGGACTACATGGGCGCACGTTTTGCCGACATCGGTCCGCAGTATGAGCGCTTCCAGGCCGGTGACAACAACAGCGAGGTGGGGCAGCGCCTGGCGCTGTGGGGCATTGCGCTGCGAGCGGCGCGCCATGCGCCGTTCACCGGCGTGGGCTTTGACGGGTTTGGTGCCGAGACGCAGCGCCAGCGCGACACGGGCGAGCTGGCGCGCGATGCGCTGGTGCTCTACCAGGGACCGCACAACGAATATCTGGCCGGCCTGTCGGCAGCCGGCATCCCGGGGCTCATCGTCATCGTGCTGTTCTTCTGGGCACCGCTGGTGGTGGGTTGCCGGCGCTTCCTGCGTGGCCAGCAGACCGAGACGGCCCTGATGCTGGTGCTGTTCACTGCCAGCTATGCCGCCTTCACGATGACCGATTCCTTGCTGGACCGGCAGATCTCGCTGCTGGCCTACGTGCTGCTGGCCAGCTGGCTGATGTCGGCCAGTGGGCCCGGAGCCGCGGCGGCAGGGCTTGCCGGCATGGGCGGACCGAAGGGCGGCGCGGGGAGTGTCGCGCCGAAGGTGGCCGCTGCGTCAGCCGGGACTGTGACGACTGCCGACGGCCTGTCGGTTCCCGGGGGCCTGTCGGTGGCCATCATTGCCTGCAACGAGGCGCATCGCATCGCGCGGTGCCTGCAGAGCGTGGCTTTTGCCGATCAGATCGTGGTGCTGGATTCGGGCAGTACCGACGACACGGTGGCCATTGCACGTGGCCTGGGGGCCGACGTGGAGGTGACGCCTGACTGGCCGGGTTTCGGCCCGCAGAAGAACCGGGCGCTGGCACGCTGCCGGTACCGCTGGGTTCTGTCCATCGATGCTGACGAGCAGGTCTCGGATGCGCTGGCTGCCGAGATCCTGCGGGTGCTGCGCGCAGCACCTGCCGAGGCGACGGTGGCCGGCTACTGGCTGCGGCGCAGCAGCCGCTACTGCGGCCAGGTGATCCGCCATGGCTTGTGGGGCAATGACCGAGTGCTGCGGCTCTTCGAGCGGCAGCGTGGCCGTTTCACCGATGCGCGGGTGCACGAGAGCCTGGTCTGCGACGGCGAGACCCGTGTGCTGGAGGGCATCCTGGTGCATGACAGTGTGGACTCTCCGGAAGACGCGCGCAGCAAGGCGCGCCGCTATGCCTTCCTGGGGGCCGAGGCGCTGCGCGCACGCGGGCGTGGCGGTTCCCTGCAGGGGGGCGTCCATGCAGGCTGGTCGTTTGTGCGTGGCTATCTGTTGCGGGCCGGGTTCCTGGACGGACGCTTCGGTCTGACGCTGGCCCGGCTCAACGCAGCCGGCACGTTCTGGAAATACCATTGGGCGGCACTTCCTGAGGCCAAGTGGGAGCAGCTGCGTGCGTCGCTGAGTGCCAGCGAGCTGAACGCTCCCTTTGTCTCGAACGCACAGTCATCCTCATGAACCTGCTGCTGCTCACCTTCGGTGACAACACCGACAATCACCAGCAGGCCGTCTTCGCGGCGCTCAGTTTCATGCGGGACCCGCACATCAGGCGGGTGCTGGTGGTGACCGACCGCCCGGATTTCTATCGGTGGCTCTGCGGTACGGAACGGAGCGCACTGTCCACCGAGGATGGGGGCGAGGACGCTTCCGGGAAGCCCGGCATGGCAGCCGCCGTCGAGATTCTCCCCATCGCGGCCGAAACCCTGACTGCGTGGCAGGGGCCGCAGCAGTTCTTCTGGCGGATCAAGATCCAGGCCGTGGCCATGGCCGTGCGCCAGTACCCCGATCAGCATCTGCTGTACGTGGATTCCGATACCTTCCTGGCGGGCTCATTGGCAGACATGGTGCGGCAGCTGGATGCGGGGGCTGCCTACATGCACTGCTTCGAGGACTGCTTGGGCGACCGCAACAGCCGGACACTGACTCGTACACGCCGGGCGCTGTCGGGCAGGACGCTGGAAGGCATCACGCTCTCGGGCCGGCACGAGATGTGGAATGCCGGCGTGATCGGCTTGCCGGCCAGCACGGCAGCCGAGCGGGTGGCGCAGGCCTTGCAGCTGTGCGACGCCATGTGCGCAACCGACTGTCCCCGCCGGCTCATCGAGCAGTTTGCCTTCTCGCTGGCGTTGCAGCAGGGCACGCTGCATCCCTGTCAGGACGTCATCGGCCACTACTGGGGCAACAAGCCGGCCTGGAACCGGCTGATTGCCGGTTTTCTGGCCGAGGCCCGGCTCAAGGACGAGACCGTGGCTCAGGCGGTGGCCCGGATGGGGCAGGTGGACTGGCGGGCGCTCCCCCTGGAGCATCGGCAGCGGCGCTGGGTGCTGCGCCTCAAGGCCGGGATCGACTGGGTGCTGCCTCCCAAGAAGCTGCGCCACTTCACGCCAGGATGATGTCGTAGTCTTCCTGCGCGTAGGCAGGCTCCACGTGCAGGGTGATGGGCTTGCCGACGTTCTCGCCCAGAATGGCCAGGTGCGGGCTTTCCTCGTCCAGCAGCAGGTCGATGACCTGCTGCGAGGCCAGGATGCGGAACTCCTTCGGATCGAACTGGCGCGCTTCGCGGGCGATCTCGCGCATGATCTCGTAGCAGACCGTGCGGGCCGTCTTGATGGTGCCCTTGCCATGGCAGGCCGTGCAGGGCTCGCACAGCATCCTTTCCAGCGAATCGCGGGTGCGCTTGCGGGTCATTTCCACCAGCCCCAGTGAGCTGAAGCCGTTGACGGTGGTCTTGGTGCGGTCCTGCTGCAGCGCGCTGCGCAGGGACTGAAGCACGGTCTCGCGGTGTTCGGCGCTGTGCATGTCGATGAAGTCGACGATGATGATCCCGCCCAGATTGCGCAGCTGCAGCTGACGCGCCAGCGTCTGCGTGGCCTCCAGGTTGGTGCGGAACACCGTGTCGTCGAAATTCCGGCCGCTGATGTAGCCGCCCGTGTTCACGTCGATGGTGGTCAGCGCCTCGGTCTGATCGAAGATCAGGTATCCGCCGGACTTCAGCGGCACCCGGCGGGCCAGGGCGCGCTCGACTTCCTCGTCCACCTGGTACAGGTCGAAGAGCGAGCGGCTGCCTTCGTGCAGGCGCAGCTTCTCTTCCAGATTGGGCATGTAGGTCTGGCAGAAGGTGCGCATCGTGGCCAGCGTCTCGGCATCGTCCACGATGATCGACTGCGTGCCTGCCCACGCCATGTCGCGCAGCACGCGCTGCGACAGCGGCAGCTCGTGGTAGAGCTGCTCGGGCTGGCGGCTGCCGGCCGGCTTGTCGCTGGCGTTGGCCTGCGCGGCCTCCAGGATCTGCGCCCAGCGCCGGCGCAGGTACTGGATGTCGGCCATCAGCACCTCGTCCTCGGCGCCTTCGGCCACCGTGCGGATGATGAAACCGCCGCCCTCCGACGCCGCTCCGTCGTGCCCCTGGGCCGCCAGCACCTTCACGCGCTCCAGCAGCCGGCTGCGCTCGGCCTCGTCGGTGATGCGCTGTGCAATGCCGATGTGGGGGTCATGCGGCAGATAGACCAGCATCCGTCCGGCAATGCTGATCTGCGTGGTGAGCCGGGCGCCCTTGCTACCGATGGGATCCTTGATGACCTGCACCAGCAGCGGCTGCCCCGGGTACAGGAGCTTCTCGATGGGAGTGGTCTTGTGGCCATCCATCCGGCACTGCCACAGGTCCGTCACATGCAGGAAGGCCGAGCGCTCCAGCCCGATGTCGATGAAGGCGGACTGCATGCCCGGCAGCACGCGGTTGACGATGCCGGCATAGATGTTGCCCACCTGCCCGCGACTGGCCTGCCGGTCGAGGTTGAATTCCTTCAGAACCCCCTGCTGGATGAGTGCCACCCGAGTCTCTGGTGAGGTGGTACTGACCAGGATTTCTTCTTTGGGGGCGTCAGTCATGGAGCACTCCGGCGGCGTATCTGCTGACAGATATACACCATGCGGGGCATGGCCGCCAAATCGGCGGCACTTTGTACTGGACTGGAAGCGTCTGGATGGATGTTTTGTCGGTCAAGGCAACGCCATGGCGTGCTACCTCGCTCGGCGGGCGGGACGCGCGTGCCCCGATGCCCCCGCCCTGGTGATGGGCGGGCGCAGGTACGCCCGCCTTGGGGCGCGGTCGTTCCGTCAGACGGGAGTTGTCTTCGGTGCCGGGGGATATCCGGCCTTCTTCAGCAGGGTGGCCGTCTCGTAGAGCGGCAGGCCCATGATGCTGCTGTACGAGCCCTCGATCTTCTTCACGAAACAGGCGGCCAGCCCCTGGATGCCGTAGGCACCGGCCTTGCCGAAGGGTTCGCCGCTGGCGATGTAGGCGGTGATGTCTTCATCGGTCAGGCGCCGGAAGCGCACCCGCGACACCTGGGTGCGCTGGCGCACCTTGCCGCGCGGGCTGACCACCACCACACTGCTCAGCACCCGGTGCGAACGCCCCGACAGCAGCTTCAGGATGCGCCGGGCGTCTTCTTCATCCGTGGGCTTGCCCAGGATGCGGCCACCCACGGCGACCGTGGTGTCGGCCGCCAGCAGCGGGGCCGGGGGCCAGTTGCGGCCGGTTGCGGCACCTGCGCTCTTGGGCAGCTTGCCCGGGGCAGGGGAGGCCGTTGCGGCAGGCGCGGCAGACGGGCTGTCCGGAGTGACTGTGCCGTTCGAGGTGGCGCCGGCCACTGAGGTAACCGTGGCAGGGGCTGTGGTTGCCGCGATCTCGGCGACGGGAGATCCTGTCATCTCGGCCAGGAAGTCCTGGCGCTGCAGTTCCTGCAGCCGTTGCCAGGCGGCCTCGGCCTTGGCACGCGCCACCCGTTCCACATAGTTCGTGGGAGACTCCTTCGGGCGAATGGCTTCCAGTTCTTCGGCCCGGCCTTCGTCCTCGTCCAGTAGCAACCGGACCTCGGTGATGCCGATCTGCTTGAGCAGTTCCAGTCGGCGTGGGCTGCGCGATGCCAGATAGATCATGATGTCACTCCTGATGAGATGGAAGTCTCCCGTCAGCCAGTCACGTCATCTGCCCGTGACAGTCGGTCACTCCCGATGGTAAGGATGCCCCGCGTTGATCGACCATGCCCGGTACAGCTGCTCGGCGAGCAGCACCCGCACCAGGGCGTGTGGCAGCGTCAGGCTGGAAAGCCGGATGCGCTCCTGCGCCTCGGCCTTCAGGCCGGCATCCAGCCCGTCCGGACCGCCGATCAGGATCGCGACCGGGTCGGCTGCCTGCTGCCATTGTTGCAATCGTCTTGCCAGCGCCGTGGTGCGCAGATCGTCGCCGTGCTCGTCCAGCACCACGACCCGGGCGCGAGGCGGAAGCTTCGCCCGCAGCCGTTCGGCCTCGCGTGCCATCAGCGTGGCGGTGGCGGCTTCCGTGCGTCGGGTGGGATCACCGGTGCGGTTTTCGGTCTTCACCGCCACCAGTTCCACGTCCAGCCCGCTGGGAAAACGCTTCAGATAGTCGGAGACTGCCTCGTCCACCCAGCGCGGGCTGCGCTGACCCACGGCCAGGATGCGGATCAGCATCGCCGTGCGCTCCCTGTCTGCCGGTCAGGCCTGCGCGCCCTGGGGGGCGGCATCTTCGTCCTTGCGGGCGTGTCCCTTGTGAGTCGACGGCCGGGGCAGCGGCAGTTCGACCGGGTGCGTGCCCCACAGTTCTTCCAGGCTGTAGTAGGCGCGGATGGCTGGCTGCATGATGTGCACGACGATGTCGCCCAGGTCCACCAGCACCCATTCGCCGGTTTCCTCACCCTCCACCGACACCACCGGATAGCCTGCCTCGCGGGCCCGGTCCTGCACGTGCGCGGCCAGCGCCCGGGTCTGGCGGTTGGAGGTGGCCGTGGCCACGACCACACGGTCGAACAGGTCGGACAGCGCGGGTGATTTTGCGTTGCGCTGCGGGCCGGTGTCGAAGACGCGGATGTCCTGCGCCTTCACGTCTTCCAGCGCGTCCACCACCAGGTACTGCAGTTCGGAAATGCTCATGGGTCTATCAGTCTCGAAAGTTCGGCACTGAACGGAGGGTACAGTGCTCATGCTATAGGAATCGGTCCGGCTCATGGGCGGGTACCCGCATGGCCCGCTCCAGTCATTGATGTCGTCTTTTGCGGGGGCTCCAGGCCCAGGATTCGGGGGCTCTGCGGGCCGGATTTCGTCACGCGCCTGGCGACGGTTGCCTTGGCCTGGGTCAGGAAGTCACGTGCCCGGCGACGGCTGCCCCGGCACCGGCTGGGAAGATCAGTCCTGCCCCTTTTGCGGTGTGCCGGTGCCGTACAGTCCGTGCCGCCGGATGTAGGCTTCCACGCCCATCGGCAGCAACCCCCCCCCCGGCTGGCCGGCGGCCAGCTGCTTGCGCAGCTGCGTGGCCGACAGCGGAACGGGCGGCATCCGGAAGAACATGATGTTGCCGGCAGGCGAATCGGGTAGCGAGCCCGTGCCGTGCGCCATCAGCAGTTTCTCGATCTCGGGTGGCAGGTCGGAAAGGGGAACGCGTTCGCGCTGCGTCACGGCCAGGTGGGCGTAATCCAGCAGGTGCTGCCAGTCGTGCCAGGTGTCGAGGTTGCGGAACTGGTCGCTACCCAGCACCAGGATCAGCGCGTCGTCGGGGCCGTAGTGCTCCCGCAGTGCTTTCAGGGTGTCGATCGTGTAGCTGGGACCGTTGCGGTTCACTTCCTGCTCGTCGATCCTCCAGTGGGTGGCCTCGGTGCTGGCGGGCAGGGCAGAGATGGCCAGGCGCAGCATGGCCAGCCGATGGCGCCCGTCTGCCTGGTTGCCGCCCTTCTGCCAGGCGTGGCCGGCCGGGATCAGCACCAGCTGGTCCAGCTTCAGGGCGGTAATGGCCGCCTGGCCGAGGGCCAGGTGTGCCACATGGACAGGATCGAAGCTGCCGCCCAGGAGCCCGATGCGACGACGCCGGCCGAGGTTCATGCGGATGTCACGCCCAGCCAGTCGCGTGCCGGGAGGAAGTCGGTGTAGAGGCGCGCCTCGGGCGTGCCCGGCTCGGGCTGGTACTGGTAGCGCCAGCCGGCCGTGGGCGGCATCGAGGCCAGGATGGATTCGGTGCGGCCGCCCGAGGCCAGCCCGAACAGCGTGCCCCGGTCCAGCACCAGGTTGAATTCCACGTAACGGCCGCGGCGCAGCGCCTGGAAGGTGCGCTCGCGCTCGCCATAGGCACGGTCCATGCGCCGCCGCACGATGGGCAGGTAGGCGTCCAGGAAATGGTCACCCACGCTGCGCGTCAGCGCGAAGGCCGTGGCGAAGTCCGGCTGGTTGAGATCATCAAAGAAGATGCCGCCGATGCCGCGGGCTTCCTGCCGGTGCTTCAGGAAGAAGTAGCGGTCGCACCAGGCCTTCATGGTCGGGTAGTGCTCGGGGCCGAAGGGGGCCAGCGCATCGAAGCACACCTGGTGGAAGTGCCGGGCGTCCTCTTCCTCGCCGTAATAGGGCGTGAGGTCCATGCCGCCACCGAACCACCACACGTCCTGCTCGGCCGGGGTAGGGGCCAGTGCGCGGAAGAAGCGCACGTTCATGTGCACGGTGGGCACGTGGGGATTGCGTGGGTGCAGCACCAGCGACACGCCCGTGGCCCGCGCCTTGCGCCCGGCCAGCTGCGGCCGGTTGGCCGAGGCGGTGGGGGGCAGCTGGCTGACCTGCACGTCGGAGAACATCACGCCGGCGCGCTCGAAGAGCTTGCCATCGTCCAGCACGCAGCTGATGCCGCTGCCCTGGGTGGGGCTGTCGGGCTCGCGCTGCCAGGCATCGCGCAGGAAACGGTCGCCGCCAACATCTTCGAGGCCCGCCACGATGCGGGACTGCAGCCCGGCGAACCAGGCGGCGATGGCGTCATGTTCGGCCGGAGAAGAAGGCAGGGCCGTGGAGTTCATGGTGATTGTTCTGGGAATGAGTTGCAGGGAGGGGAATGCGACCCGTGGCCCAAGGCCTGAGGCAGGCGAGGACACCTGCCTCGGTCGGGGAAAGCCGCTTCAGGGATTGCGCTGATTGGCCGGCAGCCCCAGGTGGCCGATGTCGCTGCGGTACTGCATGCCGTTGAAGTGGATGCCGCGCACACCTTCGTAGGCACGCGTCTGCGCCATCTTCAGCGAGTCACCCAGCCCCGTCACGCCCAGCACTCGGCCGCCGCTGGTCACCACGTCCTGGTCCTTCTGGGCCGTGCCGGCGTGATAGACGAAGAGGTCGCCCCCTTCGGCATTGCCGTGTGCCGGATGACCGGTGATCACGTCTCCCAGCTCCGGATGGGCCGGGTAGCCGGCTGCGGCCAGCACCACGCACAGCGCGCTGCGGCGATCCCACTCGGCTTCCACCTGGTCCAGCCGGCCGTCAATGCCGGCCTGGATGAGCTGGCCCAGCGGCGTCTTGAGACGGCTGAGGATGGCCTGCGTCTCGGGGTCGCCCAGCCGGCAGTTGAATTCCAGCGTGTTCAGGCTGCCATCCTTGCCGATCATCAGCCCCGCATACAGGAAGCCCGTGAACGGCGTGCCCTCGTCGGCCATGCCGCGGATGGTGGGCAGGATGATCTCGCGCAGCGCGCGCGCATGGATGTCGGGCGTGATGACCGGGGCCGGCGAATATGCGCCCATGCCGCCAGTGTTGGGGCCCTGGTCGCCGTTGAGCAGGCGCTTGTGGTCCTGGCTGGTGGCCAGTGCCAGCACGTTGCGGCCATCGGCCATCACGATGAAGCTGGCTTCCTCGCCAGTCAGGAAGGCCTCGACCACGACGCGCGCCGTGTCCTTGCCGTCCTTGTTGCCGCCAGTGAAGTCATCGCCCAGGAACTGGTCGACGGCCGCATGGGCCTCGGCCACCGTCTGGGCCACCACCACGCCCTTGCCGGCCGCCAGACCGTCGGCCTTCACCACGATGGGCGCGCCCTGACGGGAGATGTAGTCCTTGGCGGCTGCCGGGTCGGTGAAGGTCTCGTAGGCGGCCGTGGGGATGCCGTGGCGCTTCATGAAGGCCTTGGCGAAGTCCTTGGACGCTTCCAGCTGGGCCGCCGCCTGCGTGGGCCCGAAGATGGGCAGCCCCTGCTTGCGGAAGGCATCGACAATGCCCTTGGCCAGCGGTGCCTCGGGGCCCACCACGGTGAAGGCCAGATTCTCGCGTCGGGCAAACAGCGCCAGAGTCTCGATGTTGGTGACCGGCAGGTTGCAGATACCGGGCTCCAGGGCCGTGCCGGCATTGCCGGGGGCCACGTAGACCGTCTCGAAGGCGTGCGAGCGGGCCAGAGCCAGCGCGATGGCGTGCTCGCGTCCGCCGCCACCCACCACCAGGCATCGTTTCCGGGCTGCCATGTCGTTCATTCCTCGTCGATGACGGCGTTGGTGTAGACCTGCTGCACGTCGTCGACGTTTTCCAGCGCGTCCAGGATCTTCTGCATCTTCACCGCATCATCGCCGGTCAGTTCCAGCTCGTTCTGCGGCTTCATGGTGATCTCGGCCACCTCGGCCTTCAGGCCGGCTGCCTCCAGCGCCGTCTTCACGGCAATGAAGTCGCCCGGCTCGGTGATGACTTCCAGCGAACCGTCATCGTTGGACAGGATGTCCTGTGCGCCGGCTTCCAGGCCCACTTCCATCAGCTTGTCCTCGTCGGTGCCGGGGGCAAACACGAGCTGGCCGCAGTGCGTGAACTGGAAGGCCACCGAACCGTCGGTGCCCAGGTTGCCGCCGTGCTTGGTGAGCGCGTGCCGGACGTCTGCCACCGTGCGGGTGCGGTTGTCGGTCAGGCAGTCGATGATGACCGCCGCGCCGGCCACACCGTAGCCCTCGTAGCGGATTTCTTCATAGTTGACGCCTTCCAGACCGCCGACGCCGCGCTGGATGGCGCGCTGCACCGTGTCCTTGGGCATGTTGCCGTCAGCGGCTTTTTCCATGGCCAGCCGCAGACGCGGGTTCATGGCCGGGTCGCCACCGCCCATCTTGGCGGCCACGGTGATTTCCTTGATCAGCCGCGTGAAGAGCGCGCCGCGCTTGGCGTCCTGGCGGCCCTTGCGGTGTTGAATGTTGGCCCACTTGGAATGGCCTGCCATGCTCGGATCCTCTGGGGGAAGGGCGGTTGCCTGTGGCCGGGGCGTGACGCTCCGCCATGGCAAGCCGCAGGGTTCACAATGATCTACATCGGCACGCCGCATGCCGCCGGTGGAGCGGGGGCGCGAGCGCGCGGCATCCGGGTACTCTGGTCTAAGATAACCGGTTGGGATCTGCCCCGTCAGGCCCGTGCAAGAGCCACCGGGACAGGCATCCCGAATGCCCTGGAAGGGGATGTGCGGCCCATGGGGGTGCCCTGCGAGGCCGCCTCATCCCTTCCCAAGCGCGCGATTTTACCATTCAGCCGACCGTTCGCCCCGCGTCTTGTGCCGGCGATCGGCCCTTCCTGCGGCGTCTTCTGCGGCCGCTTCCGGCCCATCCCTTTCCGGAGCCTTCGATGTCCGACACCCTTTCCCCCCTGCTGATCGGCAAGAACGACACCTTCGAGGCCGTGCTGCTGCCGGCGCTGGGCAACCGTCACGGCCTCATCACCGGTGCCACCGGCACCGGCAAGACCGTCACCCTGCAGCGCCTGGCCGAACAGTTCTCGGCCATCGGCGTGCCGGTGTTCATGGCCGACGTGAAGGGGGATCTCACCGGCATCTCCCAGCCGGGCCAGATGAGCCCCAAGCTGCAGACCCGGCTGGAGCAGCACGGCCTGCCCACGCCGCAGTTCACGGGCTTTCCGGTCACGCTCTGGGATGTCTATGGCAAGCAGGGGCACCCGGTTCGCGCCACCATCTCCGACATGGGGCCGCTGCTGCTGTCGCGCATGCTGGGCCTCAACGACACGCAGGAAGGCGTGCTCAACCTCACCTTCAAGGTGGCGGATGACAACGGCCTGCTGCTGCTGGACAGCAAGGACCTGCGCGCCATGCTGCAGTACGTGGGCGAGAACGCCAGGCAGTTCACCAACCAGTATGGCAACGTCTCGTCGGCCTCCATCGGCGCCATCCAGCGCAACCTGCTCACGCTGGAGCAGCAGGGCGCCGAACGCTTCTTTGGCGAGCCCATGCTGAAGCTCTCGGACATGATGCGCACCGCCCCGGACGGGCGTGGCGTCATCAACATCCTGATGGCCGACCAGCTGATGAACGCGCCGAAACTCTACGGCACCTTCCTGCTGTGGCTGCTCTCGGAACTCTTCGAGCAGCTGCCCGAGGTGGGCGACCTGCCCAAGCCGAAGATGGTCTTTTTCTTCGACGAGGCCCACCTGCTGTTTGATGACGCGCCCAAGGCGCTGCTGGACAAGATCGAGCAGGTAGTGCGCCTGATCCGCTCCAAGGGGGTGGGCGTCTATTTCATTACCCAGAATCCGCTGGACGTGCCCGAGAGCGTGCTGGGCCAGCTGGGCAACCGCGTGCAGCATGCGCTGCGCGCCTTCACCCCGCGCGACCAGAAGGCCGTGCGCACCGCCGCCGAGACCATGCGCGCCAACCCTGCGCTCGATACCGCGAAGGCCATCTCCGAGCTGGGGGTGGGCGAGGCCCTGGTCTCGTTCCTGGATGCCAAGGGCACGCCCGGCATCGTCGAGCGCGTCTGGACTGCCACGCCGGCCTCCCGCATCGGTCCGGCCACGCCCGAAGAGCGCCAGGCCTTGCTGGCTGCCTCGCCGGTGGCCGGCATCTACGAGCAGGCCGTCGACCGTGAATCCGCCTATGAAGTGCTGCGCGACCGGGCTGCCGGTGCGGCGGCAGGCGGGGCAGGAGCCTCCAAAGGTGGGGCGACCGATGCCGGCGGCATGGACGGCTGGGGCAACCATGGCGGCAGCGGCCAGGCTGGTGCACAAACGCAGGGCAGCACCGGATCGGGCGGCTTCCTGCAGGATGCACTGGATGGCCTGCTGGGTGGCGTCAGCGGCAGCACGACCAAGAGCAGCGGCAAGACGGCCAGCCGTCGTAGCGATTCCGTGCTGGAAACCGCTGCCAAGAGCATGATGCGCTCGGTGGGCTCGCAGGTCGGTCGCGCGCTGGTGCGCGGCATTCTGGGCTCGCTCACCGGCAAGAGCCGCTGATGCCTGTCTGCCGCTGGAAGCCCGAGCATCTCGGGCTCTTCTATGGCCTGATGGGCTCCATGCTGTTTGCCTGCAAGGGCATCCTCATCAAGCTGGCCTATCGCCACGGCGTCAGTACCGAGACCTTCCTGGGCCTGCGCATGATGTGGGCTGCCCCCTTCTTTGCCTGGGTGGCCTGGCGCAGCGACGGCGCGATCCTGCGCCAGCGCTGGCGCAGGCAGACCCCCGCAGGTGTAACGGGACTGTCCGACGATGCGACGCCCGGTGTGGACAGTGTCTGGCGATCCGGCGATGTCTGGCGCGTGGCGGGCCTGGGCTTTTCGGGCTATTACCTGGCCAGCTACCTGGACTTCCTGGGGCTGCAATACGTCTCAGCTGGCCTGGAGCGGGTGCTGCTTTATCTGGGTCCCACCTTCGTGCTGCTGCTGTCCGTGTTCTGGCTCAAGCGTCCGGTCAGCCGCACCCAGTGGACGGCGCTGGGTGTCAGCTATCTGGGCGTGATCCTCGTCTACCTGCACGATCTGGACGGCAGTCTTCAGGTCAATGTGCCGCTGGGCAGCGCCCTGGTGCTGGGCAGCTGTCTCAGCTATTCCTTCTACCTGGTGGGCGCCGGTGAGATGGTCCGCCGCCTGGGGCCCATGCGACTGACGGCCTGGGCCAGCCTGGTGGCCTGTGCGCTCTGCGTCACCCAGGCGCTGCTGGTCGGTGGGGGCGACATGTTCCGCCAACCGACCGAAGTGCAGGGCATCGCCCTGATGACGGCCATCTTCTGCACCGTCTTCCCGCTCTTTCTGACCACGGCCTCCGTCAATCACCTGGGGGCAGGCAAGGCGGCGCAGGTGGGCATGATCGGCCCGGTCTGGACCATCTTTCTGGGGGCCGTCGTTCTGGGTGAACCCACGGGCGGCCTGCAGATCGTGGGCACGGCCGTCGTCATCCTGGGGGTGCTGATCCTGAGTCGTGCTGCCACCCGGGGGTGATGCCACAATTTTGCAGCCTGAGCACACGGTAGGACACTGGCAGACTTGCGCAGCAGGACTGGGCAACGCTTGAGCCAGATGAGGCCGCGGCGTTCACCCTTCCATCCATTCAAACGGAAAGAACCCCACCATGACCGATCGTCGTTTCGCGTCCGTCGCCCGTGTCTACGGAGAAGCCGGCTGCCAGCGGCTCTGGCAGTCCCATGTCGTCGTTGTCGGCATTGGCGGTGTCGGCTCCTGGGCGGCCGAGGCGCTGGCGCGCAGCGGTGTGGGGCGCCTCACCCTCATCGACCTGGACCACGTGGCCGAGTCCAACATCAACCGCCAGGTCCATGCGCTGACCAGCACGCTGGGCGCCGCCAAGGTCGAGGTGATGGCGCAACGCATCCGCGACATCTCGCCCGACGTCTCCGCGCATCCTGTCGATGAATTCATCGAGCCGGGCCAGGAAGAGAAGCTGATCCCTGCCGACGCCGATCTTGTCATCGACGCCATCGATGCCGTGGCGGCCAAGGCGTCGCTGATTGCCTGGTGCGTGGCGAACGGCAAGCCCGTCATCGCCTGCGGTGCGGCTGGCGGGCGCACCGATCCCCTGCAGCTGCGGGTGGAAGATCTTTCCCGTACCACGGGGGATGCGCTGCTGTCGGCCGTGCGTGCGCGGTTGCGCCGGCATCATGGCTTCCCGCGTGGGGATAGCACAGCGATGTCGTCTTCGGCCAGTCGTGCAGAAGCATCGAATGCGCTGGCCCACAGCCCGGATCAGGAAGGCGCAGGCGCGCCAGGCCACTTTTCGGGTCAGGGCGCGCAGTCGGTTGCGTCTGTACAGACCCAGCCCTCGTC
>ERZ773075.561-NODE-561-length-27532-cov-76.9481_pt1 | contig 27532 bp, 25 predicted proteins | sample MGYA00580614_ERZ773075 | MGnify/ENA primary metagenome ERZ773075 (study PRJEB29015, sample SAMEA2738021) | human oral metagenome | biome: human oral; feature: human-associated habitat; material: dental | place: China | collected 2043 ...
GTCCCCGGACGTTCACGTCACGCCCGACGCCGGTCCTCACGTTCCAGCCTGGATGAACTTGGTTGCATTGGTGGATGCATTGTCACTCGAGGACTCCGAGTGCTAACGGCAATGCTGGCACTCTCGGTCCTTGAGTGCAAGACGCTCAGATCTGATCCACGCCGAATCCTCCGACGGCGAAGCAGGGAATCGCCCCGGCTCCTCCGCGATCCCCTCAGCCGTCCTGCCCCGTCTCACGACCGCTCACTCGCGGCTCGCGTGCGGCGGTGGCCAGCAGAACGAGTGCGCAGGTCCAGGCCAGGGGCGCGGGACCAGCCGGGGCGCCGTCGGCCGCGACCTTCTCCGGCAGGGCGCCGGCATCGGTGCGGTGCCCGTCGAGCCAGGACAGCAGTCGGGCGGCCTCGTCCTCCTTCCCCAGCGCCAGCGCCGACCAGGCCATGAGTGCGGTCTCCGGAGTCCAGGAGACGCCGTCGTCCCGCCAACCGGAGCCCGGGGCGAGACCACCGGCGGAGCGCCGCATGCGGGCGGCGGCGGTCTCCCGCACCGCGCGAGCCCCGGCCAGCGGCTGAGTGAAAGGCGGTAGGACCAGGGCGATGGCGGCGTCGACGTCGTCGCATCCTATGTGCCGCCCCCAGCCGGGGGCGAAGTTCCGCTCCATGGCGCGACGTACCGTTGCGGCTCGGCCGGCCAGGACCTCCGGAGACGCCCCCGGGTCGATGCCGGCCTGGGCCAGCGCCGTCGCCGACTCGAGCCCCAGGAGCACCGACGCGGCCGTTCCCAGGGTGAGCACCGTCTCGCCGACCTCCCAGTAGTCGGGGCTGGAGGCGGGCAGGCGCGAGGGTGTGTCCGTGATCGTCAGCAGCCGGGAGGCGGCGCGCACCAGGTGCGTTCCCAAGGGGCCGTTCAGCTCGGGAGCGGAGACGCCGTCGGCCAGGAGCCGGGCCGCGGCCCACAGGAACCAGCCCGCGCCGTCGGTCTGGGCGGGGCGGTCATCGGGCACCTGGCCGCTGCTGGTGTAGCGGGCCTCGAAACCGCCGTCGTCCCGTTGCCAGGAGGCCAGGTTGGTCAGGACGCCGAGGGCCTCCGCCGGCAGGTTGACCGCGCTGAGGGCGGCCGCGGCGAAGGCGGCGTCCCTCGGCCAGACGTAGCGCCAGTTGCCGACCGGTGCGGCCACCACCGCCCCCGGCGGGAAGAGCTCAGCGTCCTGCGGCGCGCTCTCGCGCTCCGGCACGACCTCGTCCACGGTCCCGGGCGCGGCACCGCTCGCCGGCTCCGTCCTGCTCGCGGCGCCGACCGCGGGGCTCTGCACCGGTACCGATGCCGATGCCGTCAGAGATGAGCCGGGCGGCCCCGTCATGAGCGCCGGCCCGGTGAGGGCCAAGAGATCGGCCAGGGCGGCGTCGGCCAGGTCCTTCCATCGTCCTGAGGGAAGGCGGGCGGCCCGGCGACGCGCAAGCGCCTGCTGCACCAGGACGTCACGCTCCGACGTCGTCAGCCCCCACGACGCGGAATCCTCGGGAAGACGGGTCCCCGGCACGTAGGAGATCGCGCTGCCCGAGCTGCCCGAGACCAGGGGGTACAGGCCTCCTCCCGGGCCCACGACGAGGCCTTCGCTCAGCAGCGTCGGCTCACGGCGCGACAGGCCCGGTAAACGCGGGCCGGCCCAGATGGCTGCGGCAGCGGTGAGCGGGACTGCCGCGGCAAGGGCCAGGATCCGACGACGTCCGGGACGCGTCAGCGGCCGCATGAGCCTGTGCTACCTGTCAGGCCTTGTAGTCATCTCGCAGGATGACGACGATCGGGTTGGACTGCGCGTTCTCAGCGCTCTCCACCACGTTCGTGATCCCCAGCTTCTTGCCGACCTCCTCGGCCGCGGGGCGGTTCTCCGGGGAGCCGAAGTAGACCGTTGACTTGGCCGGCTCCGCGTTCTCGTAGATCCCGGGGGTGACATTCACCGCGGTGAAGCCCCCGTTGGTGAGCTTGTCGCCGGCCCCCTTGGCCAGGCCGCTGGTCTCCGTCCCGTTGGACACGGTGACCCCGGTGTTGAAGTCGATGTTGCCCGTGGCGCTCGCGGAGGCGCTGGGCTTGGCCGAGGCGTCGGCGGACTTGTTGTCGGCGGGCTTGGAGGCCTCAGCGGTCTTCCCGCCCGAGGCCTGGTTCTTGCCGGCCTGTCCGCTCTGGGCGGGCTGGGTCGACGAGACCGCATCCGACGAGCCACCGCCCGAGCCGTTGAGGAACAGCGTCACAGCGCCCCAGGCGAGCGCCGGGACAATGATGAGGATGGCCAGCAGCGGCACCCAGCTGCGCCACCGAGGCACCTGAGCGCGGTGCACGCCCACCGGAACCGGGCCGTCATCCTCGCCGACGTCGAACTCGTCCTCGGGGTAGTCATAGTTGCTCACGCTCACAAGATACCGGTCCGAGCGCCCTTCGTTGGGTATTGCTCGCCACGTCCGGCTCACAGGACCGTGACATCAGGCCTGAAAGATCCTGCAGACGTCGACGTGCGCCCGTTAGGCTCGCAGCGTGACAACCGCCAAGCCCCTGTCCGAGATCATCGACCCCTCCTGGGCGCAGGCCCTCGCACCCGTGGAGCCCACGATCCATGAGATCGGGGAGCGGCTGCGCGAGGAGGTGGCCTCCGGCGTCGGATATCTCCCGGCGGGAACGGACGTGCTGCGCGCCTTCACCTACCCGATGGACGATGTGCGCGTCCTGATCGTCGGGCAGGACCCCTACCCCACTCCGGGGCACCCCATGGGGCTGAGCTTCTCAGTGGCGCCCGGTGTACGGCCCCCGCGCAGCCTGGAGAACATCTTCCGCGAGCTGGTCAGCGACCTGGGCGTGCCCCAGCCGACGTCGGGGGACCTGACGCCGTGGTGCGAGCAGGGCGTCATGCTGCTCAACCGGGTTCTCACCGTCCGACCCGGAGCGCCGGCCTCGCACAAGGGCTGGGGCTGGGAGAAGGTGACGCAGCGGGCCATCGAGGCGCTGGTGGAGCGCGGCGGCCCGCTCGTGGCGATCCTGTGGGGGCGGCCGGCGCAGTCGCTGACCCCGATGCTGGGCCAGACGCCGGTCATCGCCTCGCCGCACCCCTCCCCGCTGTCCGCCTCGCGCGGGTTCTTCGGCTCGCGCCCCTTCAGCCGCGCCAACACGATCCTCACCGAGATGGGGGCCTCCCCCGTCGACTGGCGCCTGCCCTGACACCCGCACCCGCCTCGCGCCCACTCCACGAACCTCGGGACCTACTGGCCGTCACCTGACCGCACTGCCCGACACCCCGACCATCATGCAGTACACCCCTGTGTCGGCCAGTAGCACCCCACCCTCGTGCAGTGGGGACTCGAACAGCGGCAGAACAGGCCGTCCACCCCTTTTGAACGCAGCCTCAGCCCGCTCCTCGGGGAAGCCGCCGGCCCAGCAACGAGGCCTCACGCAGACCCGTCTCCAGGCGCATCCCCGTCCATGCCAGGTCCTGCCGGGGCCGCAGGCGCGCGACCTCTGCTGGTGGAAACCGCGTCAGGATCTTCGCACCAAGCCTGTCGGGCCGCATCATGTCGCCGTAGGACACGCGCAGCACCGTCCACCCCTGCGTCTCGATCCCGTCCTGACGCCGTTTCTCCTTCCACAGGTCCTCGGAGCCCTGGTACTTTTTCCTGCCGTCGACCTCCAGGACGAGCCTCTGACCAGGCCAGCACAGATCCACCCACCAGCACCCCTCAGGAGTGTCAATGGGGTGCTGCACCTGCGGGATCGGCAGGCCCAGGACGAGGACCAGCCACCGCACCGCACTCTCAAGCACGGACTCGGCGAACGGCGTCGCCAGGCCGAGCACCGCCCGTGCCTGAGCCACACCACGACGTCTCGGTTCACGCTCGAGCATGTGCGCCCACTCCTGCCTCACCCGGGCAGTCGCCGCCTGGCACAGCTCGGGCCTCTCCCGGTTCGGTCGGCAGCAGCGGCGCAGCACGGAGTCGGCGATGGCGAGGGCATTGTGCGGCGGCTCGTCGAAGGCGCAGTCGTAAGCCGTGCGCAACGCCGTCGTCGTCACCACCCGCCCCACCGGCACAACCTCGTTGGAACTCAGAGTGAGGTGTCGTCGCCACAGGGTGATGCCACGGCAGGAGGAGGGTCCCACAGAGTCATCCGAGATCGAAACGGGTATTCCATGGTCTGGCACCCAGATGCGGGGCAGAGTGACATGAACCCGGCGAGGGGCGCTGGGCACCGCGAGATAGACATCGGGTTCCTGGGAGAACATGTCGATATCAAGCACCAGGGCTGCGGAGGCGTGCGAGAGGCAGGCGGCGGCGAGCTGGGTTCGTTGAGCGACCATGGCCCGCGCTAACGAGAGGGTGTGACGGTGCTGCCAGCGCTCAGCGTCACGATCCGGCAGCCAGTAGTAGCCGCGAGCCAGACGAATATAAGCCGACGACGGCAGACAGCCTCTACGGGAGCTGCGCGTGGTGCGCACCAGGCGGGGACGCAGATCGAGGTCGGGCCCGGAGGACGATGATCGCGGTGTCATGTCTCAAGACTGCGCGCAATGACGCCGTCGGGCGCCCTTCCCAACTCAGCCCTGTGGATCCGAGTTTCAATTTCGAGGGTGTGGCCCCGCGTTGGGCTCGAGACCCCACGAACCTCGGGACCTACTGGCCGTCACCTGACCGCACTGCCCGACACCCCGACCATCATGCAGTACACCCCTGTGTCGGCCAGTAGCACCCCACCCTCGTACAGTGCGGCGCCTAGATTGGAGGTCAGCCGGTGAAGGGCAGGACCACCGAGAGGACCACCAGGACCACAGCCAGTACACCCTCAGCGGCCCCCGATCCACTGGACCGGGATGAAGAGAAGAATGTGGATATTACGCAGACCCTTCGTACCGTCGGCGCTGATCCGCTCGACGAGGTACTCGACCCGCTGATGCGCCTCCTCGCGGGTTGCCGGCGGCGCAGCTCCCGGCGCTACCTGAAAGGCCCCCTGCGCCACGCGATTCCACATCTCGTGACGCATCTGTTCCTTGATCGCCTCGACTTTCTTGGCAGGGGCGACGGCATTCACCTGTCGCCCGAAGAAGTAGTTGGCCAGACCAGCCAAGAGGAGTCCCAGTCCGTACCCGGACAAGAACATCGTGCTGTCACTGCCGAGAAGCGCATTGAGGGACGATGCCACAATGCCTGCGATCAGCAGAGTGATGAAGACGCTGAGAACGCTCCAGCCACGCCAGATAATCATGATCGAACGGTATGCCGCCCCGTGCCGCCCGCCCAGGGGAGCGCTCCCCTGGGCGGGCAGTTCTGGTAGACACGGCCCATGTCCGAGCACCAGCCAGAACACTCCGCCCAGCCTGCTCACGCCGCGCCCGCCTCACTCCGCTCCCGCGCACGTCACACCGTCGGCCCACCCATGATCGACCTGGACAAGATCATCCAGTTCCTGCCGCGCACCGGCATCGGCACTGATGTGCACGCCTTCGCCGTCCCCGACTCCGACGTCCCCATGCGCCTGGCCTGCCTGGACTGGCCCGGCGAGGTGGGCCTGGCCGGCCACTCCGACGGCGACGTCGTCGCCCACGCCTGCTGCGACGCCCTGTTCTCAGCCGCCGGCCTGGGCGACCTGGGCTCGAACTTCGGCACCTCCGAGCCGCAGTGGAAGGGCGCCTCGGGGGCCACGCTCCTGAGCGAGGCCGCCCGCCGCGTGCGCGAGGCCGGCTTCGAGATCGGCAACATCGCCGTCCAGCTCGTGGGCGAGCGCCCGCGCGTGGCCGCCCGCTCCGCCGAGGCATCCCGGGCACTGTCCGAGGCCGCCTCCGCCCGGGTCTCCTTCACCGCCACCACCACCGACCACCTGGGTTTCCTGGGCCGCACCGAGGGCCTGCTCGCCGTCGCCACCGCCCTGGTCTACCCGGTGCCCGGGGCCGCCGGTCGTGGCTGAGCCGTCAGGAGCACTCGACCGCCTGCTGTCCGCTGCGGAACCTCAGGAATCGCGACGCCAGGTACAGCCACGGGGGACCTGCAGGCCCTCGCTCGCGCCGCGGGAGCGTCCCTCCGTGCGGGCCCCGGCGAAAACCCCTGAGGCCCAGTGGACACCGGTGGCCGGCGGACAGGTAGCCTGTGCCCGTGAGCACCATACCCACTGAGCCCACTCAGACCGACGCGTCTGCCGAGCCCGCCGCATCCCCGCAGTCCCCAGCAGCGGCCACCGTGCCCTCAGCGTCCCTCACACCCGCGGGCGCCTCCGAGCCGGCCCTGCGCCTGTACGACTCCGCCGCCCGCGCGGTCGTACCGCTGGCCCCCACAGCCACCCCCGGCCTGGTGACGATCTACCTGTGTGGTGCCACCGTCCAGGGCTCCCCCCACATCGGCCATATGCGCAGCGGCATCGCCTTCGACGTCCTGCGCCGCTGGCTGGAGCGCGGCGGCCAGGAGGTCCGTCTCATCCGCAACGTCACGGACATCGACGACAAGATCCTCAGCAAGTCGGCCGCCGCCGAGCCGCCCGTGCCGTGGTGGGCCTGGGCCCAGCGCTTCGAGCGGGAGTTCAACGCCGCCTACCGGGCCCTGGGCGTGGCGGCACCCACCTACGAGCCGCGCGCCACCGGCCACATCCCGGAGATGATCGACCTGGTCCAGCGCCTGCTGGACGCCGGCCACGCCTACATCGGCGAGTCCGGCAACGTCTACTACGACGTGCGCTCCCTGCCCGGCTACGGCTCGCTCACCAATCAGCGCCTGGAGGACCTGGCCACCACCGAGGACGAGTCCCAGCTGGACGACGACGTCGAGGCCGACAAGCGCGACCCGCGCGACTTCGCCCTGTGGAAGGCCGCCAAGCCCACCGAGCCGGCCGACGCCGCCTGGGACGCCCCCTGGGGCCGGGGCCGGCCCGGCTGGCACCTGGAGTGCTCGGCCATGTCGCGCCGCTACCTGGGCGAGACCTTCGACATCCACGGCGGCGGCATCGACCTGCGCTTCCCGCACCACGAGAACGAGCAGGCCCAGTCCCACGGCGCCGGCTGGGGCTTCGCGCGCCACTGGGTCCACAACGCCTGGGTGACCATCAAGGGCGAGAAGATGAGCAAGTCGCTGGGCAACTCCCTGGTGGTGGCCGAGCTGCTCAAGCGCTACGACGCCGCCGTGCTGCGCCTGGCACTGGGCACCGTCCACCACCGCTCCACCGTGGAGTTCTCCGACGAGACCCTGGCCGACGCCGAGGCCCTGTGGGAGCGCCTGTCCAGCGCGATCCTGCGGGCCTACGAGTTCTCCGACGACGGAGGCGCGAACTCCGTCGACGCCCCCGCCGCGCAGGTGCGCGCCCGGGCCCTGCCGGCCGAGTTCACGGCCGCCATGGACGAGGACCTCAATCTTGCCGGCGCCATGGCGGTCGTCCACGCCACCCTCAAGGCCCTCAACGTGGCCCTGGCCAAGGCCGAGGCCGGGTCGAGCAGCAGCAAGGAGGCCGACGCCGGCCTGCACGAGTCGGTGGCCGACCTGGCCCTGGACCTGCGCTCCCAGCTCGACGTCCTGGGGCTGGACCCGCTGGCCGAACCCTGGCGCACCCACGTCCTCGACGGCGTCGGCTCCTCCCAGAGCGGCACCGCCATGGAGACTCTCGACCGGCTCATCCAGCACGACCTCGACGAACGGGCCCGGGCCCGCGCCACCAAGGACTGGCCGCGCGCCGACGCCCTGCGCGACAAGCTGACCCAGGCCGGCGTCGTCGTGGAGGACTCACCCTCGGGCGCCCGCTGGCACCTGGCCTGAGCGGCCCGCCAACCACCCAGCTACTCTTTCGCAGCACACTCGCACCGTCACGAACAGGAGGCCCGGATGCCCGGCAACGAGCAGTACCCCGGCGCCAAGCGCCGCCCCGGCTCGAAGAAGGGCCCCACGAAGGGCTCCGGCGGCCAGCGCCGCAAGGGCCTGGAGGGCAAGGGCCCCACCCCGCGCGCGGAGAACCGCGTCGGTCACCCCAAGGCGAGAGCGAAGGCCCGTGCCGAGGCCCGGGCCGCCCAGCCCACCCGGGCCAAGCAGCTCGAGAAGCTCAAGCGCCGCTTCGACGTGCCCGAGGGCCACGAGATCCTGTGCGGGCGCAACGCCGTGGCCGAGGCCGCCTACGCCTCGGTGCCCATCACAAGAGTCTTCATGGCGGTCTCGGCCCAGTCCGACGAGCGCCTGGGCGCCGTCGTGCGCCGCGCCGCCCTGCTGGGCGCCCCGGTGCTGGAGACCACCAAGCTGGACCTGGACGCCCTGACCGACTCCGCCGCCCACCAGGGCGTGGCCATCGAGGTGCCCGCCTACGAGTACACCACCGCCCGCGACCTGCTCGAGCGTGCCCGTTCGCTGGGCCGCACGCCGCTGCTCGTGGCCCTGGACCAGGTGACCGACCCCCACAACCTCGGCGCGGTCCTGCGCAGCGCCGGGGCCTTCGGGGCCGACGGCGTCATCATCCCCGAGCGTCGCTCAGTGGGCGTCAACGCCACCGTCTGGAAGGTGTCGGCCGGCGCCGCCGCCCGGGTGCGCGTGGCCCGCGAGACGAACCTCGTGCGCGCCCTGGAACAGCTGAAGAGGGAGGGCTGCTTCGTCGTCGGCCTGGACGGCTCAGGCAGTACCGACATCGAGGACCTCACCCTGGCCGACTCCCCCCTGGTGCTGGTGACCGGTGCGGAGGGCGCGGGCCTGTCCCGCCTGGTGCGCGAGACCTGCGACGTACTGGCCTCGGTGCCGATCAGCCGCAGCGTGGAGTCCCTCAACGCCGCCGTGGCCACCGGAATCAGCCTCTACGAGGTCGACCGCCTGCGGCGCCGGGCCGCCCACAGCCGCAGCTGACCCGCACCGCCTCCGACGCCCTACCACCTCCGGCCGAGCCGGCCGATCCGGCCGCCCCGGTCGAAAGCGCCCGGTTTACACTTCCCCATGACGGCCCCGTTGCTGACACAATGGGCCGCATCCGATCCACAGGAGGTCCCCATGGCCCAGGACGCTTCGCAGCGCTGGAACCGCACCGACGGCGTGCTCATCGCGCCGGGCACGACGCCGGAGGCCGTCGCCGACGCCTTCGCCGCGCGCGGGGTGGTCGTGCGCCTGGAGTGGTTCCCGGCCACCACCCACCTGCTCAGCCTGACCCTCATGACCGACGTCGAGGGCCGGGTCGCGGTGACGCCGCCCTCGCGCGGGGGCGTCGTTCCCGGCCCGAGCGTCAGCGAGCTGGTGGAGTCCCTGGCCCGGGAGTTCACGGCCGATGTCGCCGTGGGCCCGGCCACCTTCAACGCCCTGCCCGACGACGTCGAGCTGCCCACGATCTCCCACCACGGCTCGGCCAGCGCCCGCACCGTGGTGATCTCCCCGATGAGCGCCTACATGGTGCCGCTGCAGGCCACTCTGCTGGAGCGGCCCCTGGCGGTGGCCTCGACGCCGAGCCTGGACCGCCGCATCGTCATGTACTCCGGTGAGGGCACGGAGCTGGGCACCTTCGGCTGGGACGAGGAGTCCCTGCCGGCCCTGGTGCTGACCTCCGACTCCGAGGACATGTCCATCCGCGCCATCCCCACCGGGGACCCGGAGGACGACGCCGTCTTCTCCTGGGGCATGATGTCGCGCTACGTGTGGGGCGGGGTCAAGGAGCCCGGACCGGCCCTGAGGTCCCTGGTCGATGAGCTCCTGGCGGACCTGACCGACGCCTCGGGGATCGTCGACGCCGTCCCCGGAGCGGACCTGGAGGCCGCCACCGCCGCCATCGTCCAGCCCGGCCTCGACGGCTTCGCCGCCATGCTTCAGGCCCTGGGCCTGCCCGACTGGGTGCTGGAGGTCCTCACCGGCCGCCTGGCGCCGGTGGAGGTCCCCGGCGTCGTCGTGCACGAGCCGCGCGGGCTGTCCAACGCCGTGGGCCGTAGCGTGGGCCTGCTGCTGGCCGACCCCTCCACCCCGGGCTCGGCCTTCTGGCAGGGCTACGTGCGCACTGTGACGGACAAGCCGTGGGCTGTGCGGGGCGCTGCGCTCCTGGAGGCCGGCCTGGGTGGCACGCTCCTGGGGGCCGCCGTGCGCCGTCGCCGGTCCACCGGGAGCATTCCGGGCGGAGTGGCCGCCGTGGGCGCCTTCCTGCTGGTGGACGCCATCACCGAGGTCTCCCTGGCCTCCTGGACGCGCCATCGCGAGCTGCGCCGCCGCGCCGACGAGGAGATGGCCCTGGTCGCCGAGGAGCTCGGCGCCTAGAAGCGTCACGCCGCAGAGCGGGCCGGTCAGCCAAGCCCCTCGAGGTAGGCCCTCAGCACCTTGCGGACGTCCACGGGTGCCGCCTTGGCCGCCTGGTACATGAGCAGGGCGTCCACCAGCCCCACCAGGTCGGGAGCGTGAGCAGAGGCCTGGTCGACACCCGCGGCAACGAGTATCCGCTCGGCCAGACGCGTCAGAGGCCGCCTGACCGGCGCTTCCGCTGTGAGCAGCTCCCGGAGCTCGACGTCGTCGCGCAGCTCGAACAGCAATGCCCCACGCGCGGCCTGGGCGTCCGCACGCCGCGCCATATGCTCCAGGATGCCGACGACGATCTCGGCGGCCTCCTGCCGGCTGACGGACGCGGGGATCTCAAGGTCGTTGATGTCAGCCTGTGAGCCCTCGGAGAGGCGGTTGACCACGAGCGCCAGCAGATCACGGCGAGTCCGGGCGTAGTAGGAGGTCGACCCGCGGGGCAGTCCCGCCTCCGTGTCGACCTGCAGATGAGTGAGGGCATGCACCCCGTCACGGGCGATGAGCCCGACCCCGGCGTCACCGATCTGCTCCCTGCGCCCCACCGTGCCCGCTCCTTGCCTTCCGACCATATGGACCTCTACGATTATAGAGCACTCTATGATCGTAGAGATATACACGACGGCCAGACCGGGGCATGAGGAGGCGACCGCAGTGAAGGTGGCAGTTGTCGGAGCGGGTGACTCGGGGAAAGCCATCAAGCGAGCCCTGCAGGCGACCGGGGCACAGGTGACGCTGCACTCGCGACGCACCGGCTTCGACATCCTGCGCGACGACGGGGCTGCCGCGCTGTCCGGCGCGGACGTCATTGTGGAGGCCACCGGACGGTTCACCACCAGCAAGAGGGTCGCCACCGAGTTCTTCACACGCTCGACCCGTGCCGTGTCGGCGGCCGCGAACGCCCTGGACGCCAGGCACGTGCTGCTGTCGATCGTCAACTGCGACCTTCCGGAGGTGCAGGGCTACGGCTACTTCGCGGGCAAGTGCGCGCAGGAGCGGCTTGCTCGCGAGTCGAGCAAGCGCCTGTCACTGGTTCGCTCGACCCAGTGGTTCGAGTTCGCCGAGCAGAACATGGAGCGCATGCGCTACGGCCCCGTCTCACTCGTTCCCTCGATGAGGATGCGGCCGGTCAGCCTCGATTCCGTCGCCGAGACGGTGGCCCGGGCAGCCCTGAGTGAGACCGACGGCCAGACCTACCAGGTCGCAGGACCGGAGGTCATGACGCTGTGGGAGATGACCGCACAGCTACCGAGCCTCGTGGCGAGGCCGGTTCCCCTGGTGGTGCCCACCGGCTGGGGACTCGCCTTCCGTCGCGGCGCACTGGTTCCCGGCGACGACGTCCCTGCAGCGGGTCCCACCTACGCGCAGTGGCTACAGGAACGGCGCCGCCTCTAGCCGACAGGATCGACGCTGGACGCAGGCACACTCACCCTGGTGGGCTCGACGTGTCCTGCGCACCGTTGGGCTACTGAGGAAACATCCCCATCGACCAGATTCCCCATAACATCACCAGCGAGCCTCCGAGCAGAGAGACCAGCACCACCAGTGAGAAGATCAGTGACCCTTTCTCGGAGCGGGACATGCCGCGATGTTGCCCTATGCTCAGCGCACCAGGATCGCCCCGGAGGATGGAGGCCCGGTAGAACACCGGCACCACCTGGCCGGGCTGCACGGCGAACCGCAGTCGGGGCTTGGGAGTCAGGAAGGCCATGGAGCAGTGGACGACGACACCCACCACCCCCGGGGGCACCGCGATCCTCACGGACTGGCCCACCGACAGACGCAGCTGCCACTCGTTGATCTCGATGGACACCGTGCTCTTCCCGGGCAGGGAGACACTTGGATTGAAGCACAGATCGATGAAGGCGCTGTTCTCCGGCGTCGCCCCGGGCAGGGCCTGGAATCCGGGCACGTCCTCACTCATGCCCCTTTCACAGCCCTTCGCATCGCCTCAGCCGTTCGAGGGCCAGACTATCCCGCACGGACGCCCTCGGGCCCCTGAGCGCGCAACCGATACGCCCTACTCCCCCTTGAACTTCATGCCGGCGGTGAAGCCGAGGGGGTTGGCGGCGTAGTCGGCCAGGGTCTGTTCGTCACGGGCGGCGAACTCGGCGTCGTCCTCGGGCAGCGGTTCATCGACGTCGTCGTCGACGACGATCGCCTCCATCTCCTGGGTGTCCCCGACCCCGAGGTAGGCCCGCTCGTCACGGTGCTGGGGCAGGACCGTGGCCACGTAGTCGTCCACCGCCTCCTGGGTGGTGACGTAACGGTCCTGGGCCTCGGACATGTACCAGCGGTGCTCGAGGATCTCGTGGAAGATCTCCGCCGGCTCGAGCTTGCGACGCATCTCGATGGGCACGGAGTGGATGGTGGGCTCGAAGACCTCCGCCAGCCAGGCGTGGGCCACGAGCTCGATGGGGTCGTCGCTGCGCCCGGACATGGCCCGGTAGGCCTCCAGGTCGTTGAGCATGCGCTGGCCCTGGCGCTCCTGAACGTCCAGACCGGTCAGCCGCATCACCTGTCGGTGGTAGTGGCCGGCGTCGACGACCTTGGGCTGGATGGTGATGTGCTCGCCCTGAGAGTCCGTGTTCATGGTCAGCTCGGCGACGTCGTAGCCCATCTCGTTGAGCTTCTGGACCCGGCGACGCAGGCGCCAGCGCTCATCCAGGGAGAAGGACTCCTCAGCGGTGAGGACGTCCCACAGCTCGGTGTAGCGGCTGACGATCCGGTCCCCCACCTCGATGGTGTCCACGCTCGGCTCCAGCAGGGCCCCGGCCTGCAGGTCCATGAGCTCGCCGATGATGTTGGTGCGGGCCACGTCGATGTCGTAGAGCCGCTTGCCGTCAGTGAGACCCTCGGGGTAGAGCTCACCGGTCTCGGCGTCCACCAGGTAGGCGGCGAAGGCACCGGCATCGCGGCGGAAGAGCGTGTTGGACAGGGACACGTCCCCCCAGTAGAAGCCCAGCAGGTGCAGGCGCACCAGCAGCACGGCGAGCGCGTCGATGAGACGCGTGGCGGTCTCGGGGCGCATGTACTGGCTGAACAGGGCCCGGTAGGGCAGGGAGTAGGACAGGTGCTCGGTGATGAGCACCGAGTTGAGCTCCTCCCCGTCCAGGCCGCGCCGACCGGTGATGACCGCCGTCGGATGCACGCAGGGCGCCCCCAGTCGCAGCAGGTCGCGCAGGAGCTCGTACTCGTGGTGCGCCACGGACTCACCGATCTCCTTGACCGCGATGACGCGCTCGGAGAGATTGACGAAGCGCACGATGTGACGGGACAGACCGCGGGGCAGCGCGGCGAGGACCTCAGCGGGCCACTCCTCCAGCGCCGTCTCCCAAGGGAGGTCGAGCAGCGCCGGATCAATCGTCGCCGCCGTGATCTTCATGGACTGGGGCATGGCGTCATTCTTTCAGGCCAGGGCTTTCTTCGCCCTTCAGGGCGGGAATCGCGGTCCGCATCTTGAGAGGATTCGGGAGCGATCCAGATCTCACTGAACGGGCCGCGCCGGCGACGACGTCGAGCCGGCTCATGGCCCAGCGCCGGCCCACCCGGCTCCGCACCGGTGAGCATGACGACGGCGCCGCCCCCGGGAGAGGGAACGGCGCCGTCGTCATGAACGTCCTCAGGCAGGCAGGCGCTTGCCGGTGGAGGCGGAGAAGATGTGCTCCTGACCGGGGCGGATCCGCACGTAGACGGTCTCACCCGGCTCGGGGGCGGTACGCGGGGGCACGCGCACGATGATCTGGCTGGAGTCCTCACCGGAGCCGAGCTTGGCCTCGGATTCCTCAGCACCCACGAGCTCGCCGTAGATGTAGGCGTCGGAGCCCAGCTCCTCGACGAAGGACAGGCGCACCGGGATGGAGTGCTCGTCCTGGGCGGAGACGACGTCGAGCGACTCGGGCCGGAACCCGATGGTCACCTTGCCGCCGTCCTCGGGGGTGATGGCGTCCAGGGTCGCCTTGGACAGCTGGATCTTGGCGGCGCCGACGGTGGCGACGTCGCCCTTGACCGTGAACTGCCCCAGGTTCATGGCCGGCGAGCCGATGAAGCCGGCGACGAACTCGTTGGCGGGGTGGTCGTACATCTCACGCGGGGTGCCGACCTGCTGGAGCACGCCGTCCTTGAGGACCGCGATGCGGTCGCCCATGGTGAGGGCCTCGGTCTGGTCGTGGGTGACGTAGACCGTGGTGACGCCCAGCGAGCGCTGGAGCGAGGCGATCTGGGTGCGGGTCTGGACACGGAGCTTGGCGTCCAGGTTGGACAGCGGCTCGTCCATGAGGAAGACCTTGGGCTTGCGCACGATGGCGCGGCCCATGGCCACACGCTGACGCTGACCTCCGGAGAGCGCCTTGGGCTTGCGGTCCAGGTACTCAGTCAGACCCAGGATCTTGGCTGCTTCGCGCACGCGCTTGTCGATCTCGGCCTTGGGGGTGCCCGCGATCTTCAGGGCGAAGCCCATGTTGTCGTGGACGGTCATGTGCGGGTAGAGCGCGTAGTTCTGGAAGACCATGGCGATGTCACGGTCCTTGGGCTGAACGTCGGTGACGTCGCGGTCACCAATGAGGATACGACCGGCGTTGACGTCCTCCAGGCCCGCGAGCATGCGCAGAGAGGTGGACTTACCGCAGCCGGAGGGGCCAACGAGCACGAGAAACTCGCCATCGGCGATCTCGAGGTTGAGAGCGTCAACACTGGGGCGGTCATTGCCCGGGTAAATTCGCGTGGCGTTCTCGAAAGTAACAGTTGCCATGGGTGGTGCTTCCCTTCACCGGCAGGTACGTGCCGGACGATCCGTCGTGAAAGGTGCCGATGCGTGTCCGCATTGACACGTACCGCGGTCAGCCGTTCGACCGTGGACGGGCTCATTTTGACACACGTTCCCCACTTTGACCAGCGATTCACAGAGAACTGTCAGGTTGGTCTTCCTCAGCAATGACGACGAAAGACCGTCGTCGGGCCGGTGAACCCTCAACCGTCGCTCGCCGGCCGCCGACGACACCCCGATGAGGCCTCGGCGCAGCTCGGTCGAGCCTCGGCCCGTCCCTGAGGAGCGGCCGGTATAGACCTCCCCATCCCCGCCGTCGGAAACGGACTGGGCCACTGCCGGCAATGCCGCTCCAGAGCTGGCTTTTCTCCCGCGACATGGCCCACAGTCGGGCGAAGCGCCCCACAGGGGCGCGGTGCCCACGAGCCGATATAGCCCGGTACTGTGGGGACCATGACGCAGAACTTCGACGCGCACCCGGGAGAGCCGGTCACCCTGAGCAAGTTGCGCGCTGGCACCCTGGTAGGGGGCTATCGGCTTCTGCGTCGCCTGGGCGCCGGGGGAATGGGCGTGGTCTGGGAGGCCACCGACGAGGGCGGCCGCCATGTGGCCATGAAGATCCTCCACCCCCAGATCGCCGCGGATCCCACGGCCCGGCGCCGCCTGGACCGCGAGGCCAGCGTCCTGGCTCGGGTGAGGGACACGCGCGTGGCCCGCATCCTGGACATCGAGACCGGCGACGGCTCGATGGGGGTCACCTTCGTCATCACCGAGCTCGTCGAGGGCCCCACCCTCCAGCACGAGGTGGAGCACGAGGGCGTCTACGACCTGACCACCGACGCCCGCGACCTGGCCGACCTGGCTCACGGGCTGGTCGACTCACTGCGCGCCGTCCACGCCGCCGGCGTCATCCACCGCGACCTCAAGCCCTCCAACGTCATGCTCGGCGCGCAGGGCCCGGTTCTCATCGACTTCGGCATCGCCCAGGTGGCCGACGACGTCCGCCTCACCCAGACCGGTCAGGTCACGGGGACACCGGGCTTCATCCCCCCGGAGATGCTCGACGGCGGGGAGCCGACCGCCGACGTCGACTGGTACGCCTGCGCGGGCGTCCTGCTGTTCACCGTGACCGGGCTGGCGCCCTTCGGCTCGGGCGCGTGGCAGGTGGTCTTCCGCCGCGTCTACGGGGGCACCCCGGAGCTGGGCACCCTGGAGCAGGAGAGCCCTGCGCTGGCCAGGGCCTTCACGGCAGCGCTCGCCCCGGAGGCGAAGGACCGACTAGGCCCGGACGGACTGCTGGAGGTGCTCGACGAGATCGCCGAGGGCGGCACCGGCGAGGAGGCCGTCGACCGGCTCCTGGGGCCGGAGGAGGACGCGCCCGGCTCTGAGGAGTCGGAGAGGAACACCAACACGTTCGCGGGGTACGGCACGGCGCCGGGTTACGGCGTCGCCCCGGGCTACGGCCCGACCCAGGGATCCCCTCAAGACGTCTACGGCGCGACCTCGGCCTCCCCCGCAGCCTACGGCAGCCCCATCTCGGCGGCCTCCGGTGCTGAGGGCGGTTACGGCTACAGTGCGCCGTCGGCTTCCTCAGCGGCCTCGGTCCAGCCCCCGCCCGCCATCCCGCCTCGGTCGTGGTACCAGAACGGCTCACCGATGCCGGCAGGGATGGCACAGTCAGCGCAGTCGATGCAGTACGGCGCCGGGAGCCCCGCTCCTGTGACGCCGTCGGGGGCCTACCCGCGGCCCGCACCGTCCGGACAGGTGCCGATGTTCCCCTACTCGGGGTATCACCCGACGGCCTCCCCATCCGCCTACCCCAGGCCCGTTGCCGGCCCCGCACCGGCGGCCATGCCGGCGACCGGCGCGATGGCCGGACCGATGGCGACCGGTGCTCGGCCCGCACAGGTCCGTCGGTTCACCGCCCCCACCCGTACGGCCGACCTGCCCGACTGGGCGCAGGAGCCTCAGCGTCGCCCGCGGGTGATGCTGGCCCTGTGGTTCGCAATGTCCGCCCTGGGGATCATGAGGCCGGGGTGGATGGCCATCCTCGCAGCAGTTCTCGCAGTGATCGCCGGCACTGTAGGCCGAGCTCAGGATGCTCGGCGCTGGAACCGACTGCAACGCGGCTCCGCCTCGCCGTCGGACACCTCTCGCATGTGGGTGGCAACCCCGTGGTACTTGCTACGTTCACTGCTGTCCACTGGCTTCGCCTTCATCCTGGGCCTGATGGTCGCAGCCCTCACCCTATGGATCTCCAACGTCACTGGAATCATGGAGGACAGTCCTTCATCTCTTGGCTCGGTCCCTCTTCTCACCCGCTTCATCCTATTCTTCCTGCTGGAAGTCGCCTTCTACCTTCTTGTCCTGTGGCTGGTTCCGTGGGGCGCGGCCACCCGACGAGGCGGCGCACATATCATCAATATGCTCACCCACAGCGATCACAGCAGAAGGCGCATCACAACGATCCTGCTCGCCATTGGCGTCATCGCGCTCCTGTTGAACTTTGCCGGACTGGCCCCAGTCCCCAGCACCGCCCCGTTCGGAGACTGAAAATCGTAGGCGGGTGGCGACCGACCGTCTTGCCCTCAACGCAGAGGAGCCCCTCCGCGGCATCCTTCAGCACGGACGGGCACAGGCAACGACCGATGCGTCACAATCCGCCACCGGCAGACGTCAGGCGTGGTTTCGAACTGCATCGTCAGGCAGAATGGCATCGCTACAACTGTAACTCGTTGATTATTCACCTACGTCGTCCGCTTGCCACCGCACCACAAGGAGCACCGCGTGTCCACTAAACAGCCCGGCCAGTCCAAGGCCCAGCGCCGCGAGGCCGCACGCCTCAAGGCCAAGGAGCTGCGCGAGGCCGAGGAACGCCGCGCACACCGCAACGCGATCGCGCGCCGCAGCTTCATCGGGGCCACGGGAGTGGCCCTGGCCGGCGGCCTGGGCTACCTCGGTTACCTGGCTGTCAACCAGAACCAGGGGAAGAAGGAGTTCCCCGCAGCGGGCAAGGGCCTGGCCACCGAGAAGGCGAACCAGAGCGGTGTTCCCAAGCAGGTCCTGGCGGACGCCTCCTGGACCTACGGCGAGGGCGACAAGCTCGACACCGTCGCCTCCTCCGCCCCCGTCCTGGACATCTACTTCGACTACTCCTGCTCGCACTGCGCCCAGTTCGAGGGCATCCACACCCAGGAGATCAACCAGCTCCTGAGCGACAAGAAGATCACCCTGGCTCTCCACCCCTGCAAGCTCCTCAAGCAGGAGTGGACCAGCGTGGTCATGAACGCCATGGGCGTGGTGCTCGACGAGGCTCCGGCGCAGTCCCTGAGCTTCCACGGCGCCGCCTTCGAGATCTTCTCCCAGGTGCTGGAAACCAAGAACCAGAGCCTCATGACCGTGGACAGCCTGGTCACCGCCGCCACCAAGGTGGGTGTCCCCAGTGAGGTCTCCGCCAAGTTCAAGGCCGCCGTCGACTCGAACAAGTACAAGAAGTGGGTCGAGCTCGGAGACAAGGCCTTCGCCGACAGGGACCTGCAGGGCACCCCGTCCGTCTTCTTCAAGGGGGAGCAGATCGACCTGAGCAAGCTGCAGTCACCCACCTCCCTGACCGAGCTCGTCACCGGGTCCACGCCGACGGCGCAGCCCACTCAGCAGTCCTCCGAGCAACCCGCCCAGCAACCGGCCGAGCAACCCGCTGAGCAGCAACCGGCCGAGGAGGGCGCCGCCGAGCAGCAGGGCGAGCAGGGCTGAGGCGCACGCCCGACCCCGCGCCCGCACTTGCTGCGTCCCACAGGTCCAGGGCGACGCCGAAGCAGGCTCACCCTCGCCGGTTTCCCGCCCCGGGGCCGTCTGTGCCAGACTGTCCCACGCACCTGCGGCCGCCTGCCGGCCGCGCGCCGCTTTAGCTCAGTTGGTAGAGCAGCTGTCTTGTAAACAGCAGGTCGTCGGTTCGAGTCCGACAAGCGGCTCCACTCACCGCCCGCAGCCGTCCGGGGCCCGGCACACTCCTGTCTCAGACCTACCCCACGGCCCGGCAACGAGCTCACCACTGGGAGGGGACATGTCGGTGACCGCATCGCCGACGCCGTCGTGCCCGCTCCACGAGACCGGCACCTGCCGCTCCTGCCCCCACCTGTCCCTGCCGCTGCCAGACCAGCTGGTCGCCAAGCAGTCCCGCGTGGCCACGCTGCTGGCCAAGCACGTCCCGGCCGACCTGTGGGAGACACCGGCCGCGAGCGCCCCGGAACGCTTCCGCAACAAGGCGAAGATGGCGGTGGCCGGGACCACCGCCCGCCCCACCCTGGGGATCCTCGACGCCGCCGGCCACGGCGTCGACCTGCGCACCTGCCCGCTGCACGTGCCGGCGATCGAGGCGGCCCTGCCTGTCCTGGCCGACCTCGTCACCGACCTGGGCCTGCATCCCTATGACGTGCCCGCCCGCCGCGGCGAGCTCAAGCACGTCCTGGTGACGGCCTCGCCCGACGACGACCTCATGGTGCGGTTCGTCCTGCGCTCCCGGCGCCATGTGGGCCACCTGCGCGCGGCTCTGCCGGACCTGCGCCGGTCCCTGCCCCAGCTGGCGGTGGCCGGTGTCAACATCCAGGGCGTCCACCAGGCCGTCATCGAGGGACCCGAGGAGATCGTGCTGACCGAGGAGGACCGCCTCCTCATGCGCCTGAGCCTGCCGGCATCGTCTGGGGGTGCCTCAGCCGTCCGGTGCGCCGATGACGTCGAGCTGCCGCTCTATCTGCCGACCCGTTCCTTCTTCCAGACCAACACGGCCGTGGCCGAGGCGCTCTACGCCACCGCCCGCTCCTGGGTCGAGGAGTCCGAACCGGCCCGGGTGTGGGACCTGTTCTGCGGGGTCGGCGGATTCGCCCTGGCCTTGGCGGCTCCGGGACGTCGGGTGCTGGGTGTGGAGGTCTCGGCGTCGGCCATTGACGGGGCACGCGCGGCCGCCGCTCTCATGGGTCTGGATCCGGCACTCGTGCGCTTCGAGGCCGGGGACGCCCGAGTCCTGGACCCGGCCGCTCCAGGAGCCGGTGCCTTAGGAGTCTGCGGTGCCCGGGGCCCGGACCTGCTCGTGGTCAACCCGCCGAGGCGCGGGATCGGGGAGCGGTTGGCCGGACGGATCGAGGCATCCGGCGTGGAGCGGGTGCTCTACTCCTCCTGCAACCCGCGGACGCTGGCGGCGGACCTCGCGCGCCTGCCCTCGATGCGGGTGGTGCGCTCCCGTCTGTTCGACATGTTCCCGCACACCGACCACGCCGAGGTACTCGTCGAGCTGGTCCGTGGCTAGATGGTTGGTTCCAAGGGGGCGCGGCCTGAAGGCGGGCTCCGGCGTGCGGCTACTCGAGCTCGCCCAGGGCGGCGCGCACGTCGGCCAGGCAGGTGTTGATGGCGTCCGCCTCGTAGGGGACCTCGAGGTCGCGCACGCGCACGGCCAGGTCGGCCAGGTCCCGGGCCTCGCCGAAGCCCTGGCCGGCCAGGGCGCGGGCGGTGGCCACGGAGTCGGCCTGCCCTGCGCCGGCGGCCGCGGCCGCCTCGACCAGCTCCAGGATAGGGGTCTGGATGACGCCGAGGTCCTCGGCCACGAGATCCAGCTCGCCACCCACGAGCTCGCGGCGCGCATCCAGCAGGGCCACGCGCTCGGTCAGGGCGTCGGCGCCGTCGCTCAGCGCCGAGCACAGCTCGGTGAGACTGCCGACGGCGTCATTGGCATCGACCTCGTCCTGACCCTCGATGATCTGGAGGGCGAAGATCCCGGCGGCCAGGTTGTGCAGGCGGGCCAGGGCGACGCGGAAGCTCACTGAGTCCAGGTCACCGCGCAGCTCCTCGATCTGGCTGCGCAACGGGTGGAGCTGCTCGGAGCACTCCAGGACCAGGGCGTCGACCTGCCGGCAGCGCTCGGCGACGTCGTCGACCCGGGGCCCGCCCCCGAGGACCGCGACATCCGCCCCGACGGCCCGCATGGCCTCGCGCAGGGCGCCCAGGCGGGATGAGAGCGCCTCGATCTCACCGGCCCGCCTGCCCAGGAGGTCGACGAGCCGCTGTCCTTCCTGAAGGATGCCGACGAGCCCGGCGGTCTCGGCCTCGATCCGGCTCATGGCGGACAGGATCCGGGCGACGGGGCCCTCGGCCTGCGGGCTGTCGGGGATGCCGACGCCGTGGGCCAGGAGCGCGCCGACCTCGGCGACCAGCACCCGGCGGGTGAAGTCGATGGCGTCGGCATAGCCCAGCCCCTGCAGCTCGGTCTGGAGGGCGGCCTGTCCGGCGGCGGCCACCTCCCGGCGGGTGGAGCCGGCCGCGGCGGAGGCCTCCTCGACGTCGCGGACCCGGGCGTAGGCGGCCTCGACGTCGTCGCGCAGGTCGGTGAGCATTGGCAGGGTGCGCACGGACAGGTAGCCGGAGCCGGAGGGCACGATCGTGGCGAAGACGCGGTAGCGGCCGTCGTCGGAGGAGCGGTTGGTGATGTAGGCGCTGGCGGCCCGGCCCTCCTCGATGGCGTCCCAGATGGAGCGGAACAGGCCGGCGGGCATGTCCGCGTGCCGCACGACGTTGTGGGCCCGCCCCACCAGGGCGCCGCGCGGGTAGCCGGACAGGCGCATGAAGGTGGAGTTGGCGCGGCGGATGCGACCGTGGGAGTCCGTGGTGGAGAAGAAGAGCTCGTCGGCGGCGAAGACGTGCTCATCGGGGGCGGCGGACTCGACCATGAGTGACCTTCCTTGAGGGCGGGCGCGGATGCGGGGCGGAAGCTGGGTGAGAGCGGACGGGCGGCGGTGCCTGCGGAACCGTCGTGGGACCTTGGTCGGAAGCCTACTCGTACCCCGGGCACGAGGCGGCCGAACCCGGTGGGGCGACGCATCACAGTGATCCGGCTGATTCCTGCCGATCGAGCAGACGGAGTCGGTATCCCCGGGTGCCCAGTGCGGGCACCGCCGGGGATCAGTCCCCATGCCGGGTGCCCGCCAAGTCTCTGACAGCCGGCGAAACCGTCCCTAGCCTGGCCCTATGACCTCGTCTGAGTCCATGAGCCCTCCCGGCTCCGACCGCCGTGGACGGTCCTGTCCGCCTCGCCGCCACCTGCTGGCGCTGGCCGCCCTGGCTCCTGCGGCCGCGGCGCTGCTGGGAGCGTGTTCGTCGGCGTCCGGCAAGGCGCTGACCTCTAAGATCGCGCACGAGACGGCGATGCCCTCCGACGTCGCCCCGCAGGTGGCCAGCGCGGCCGCCGCCTGCGACCAGCTCGGCGGAGGGCTCCTGGCCCACTACCTCAAGGCGGACTCATCGACGACGGCGATGGCCTCCCCACTCAGCCTCGCCCTGACCCTGGCGATCCTGGCCGACGGCGCCACCGACGCCGCCACCCAGGGCTATGACTCGATTCTGGGGCTGTCGGGTGAGGACCGCGACCGGGCGTGGTCGGCCATTCAGAACTCCCTCAACCGCTACGACGGCGACCTCAAGGGCTTCGACCCGGACAAGATCCCGGACAAGCCGCTCGTCCACCTGGCCAACCACGTCCTCATCGCCGACGAGAAGGATCTCGAGGTCAAGCAGTCCTACCTCGATGAGGTCCTGCGCTGGTTCTCCGCCGAGATCGAGCAGGTCGGCCTGGACTCCATGAAGGAGAACCTCGACGCCTGGGCCTCGCGCAACACGGCCGGTCTCATCCCGCGCAGCGGCATCACCATCACAAAGGACACCCGCCTGGTGGTGCAGAACGCCCTGCTCTTCTCAGCCCAGTGGGACTCCCCCTTCAAGGCCGAGGACACCTCGCCGCAGGACTTCACGCTCGCCGGCGGCAAGACCGTCAAGGCCGACCTCATGCACGACACCCGTTCCATTCCCTACACCACCGGCCAGGGCTGGGCGGCGGTGCGCCTGAAGTACGCCAGTGGTGAGGACGGTACGGACTCCAACCTCGCCCTCGACGTCGTCCTGCCCGACGCCGGAACCCCGCCGTCCGCCATGGATGCCGGGACGTGGGCGGCAGCGTCGAAGGCCCTCGATGAGGCCGAGGCCCGCGAGGTGAGGCTGGCCCTGCCCAAGGTGGATCTCACCTCCGAGCCCAAGGAGCTTCTCGACTTCCTCAAGGAGCAGGGGCTCAAGCCCGATGGCCTGGACCGGATCGCGCCTGAGCTCACGCTGGCGCAGGTGGTCCAGCAGGTGCGCCTCATCCTGGACGAGGAGGGTACGGTGGCCGCCGCCCTCACTGAGGGAGGGGCGGAGGCCATGGCGGCGCCGGAGCCGGACAAACCGGTCGAGCTCACGGTGGACCACCCCTACGTGCTGCGGCTACGGGACCTGACCAGTGGCACCGCCCTACTGGAGACCGCCGTCATGAACCCCACCGTCAAGACGATCGGCGCCTCGGCCTGACCGGGCCCTGACCGCGCCGCCTGGCGCCGACCGACACGGCCCACCGCATTCTTCCGATCGGTGGGGCCGGTTCACCGCCCGGAGCACCTCCAGACGGTAGGCTCCAGGGCTGACAGGGAACCGTTGCGGAAGCACCCGCTGCGGCCGCCGCCTCTTTCCAACCAGCAGGAGAACTCCTCATGACCGTCGAGCTCGTCACCACCTCCAGCCCGGAGATCGTCGAGGCCATGGAGCGCCTCATCCCGCAGCTCTCCCGCAGCGCCCCGGCGCTGAGCGCCGAGCAGTGCGAGGCCTTCATCGCCCAGGAGGGGGTCTTCCTCTTCGTCTTCCGCCCCGAGGCCGACTCCGGCCGGAACGCCCCGATCCTGGGCATGCTCACGCTGGCGACCTTCACGATCCCCACGGGCCTGCGCGCCTGGGTGGAGGACGTCGTCGTCGACGGCGAGGCCCGCGGCCAGGGCGCCGGCCAGGCCCTCGTGAAGGCCGCCGTCGAGCACGCGGGGAAGATGGGGGCGCGCACCGTGGACCTCACCTCCCGCCCCTCGCGCGAGGCCGCCAACCGCCTCTACCGCCGCGCCGGCTTCGAGCTGCGGGAGACCAACGTCTACCGCTATGCCCAGGCCTGAGCAGCGAGGCACGCCTCCGCGCGCCTTCAGACCATGAGGGCGTCGATGAGGGCGGCCACGCTCGGTGTGGTACGTCCACCGGCGGCCTCGACGACGACGTCCGGGGCTCCGTCGATGGCGTAGGAGACGTCGGCGCACTCGAACATCGAGATGTCGTTCCAGGAGTCGCCCACGGCGGCCACCTCACTGATCTCCACGCCCCGATCGGCGAGGAGCACGGCGAGCCGGGCCAGTCCTGTCCCCTTGGACTCCCCCGCCGCCGTGACGTCGACGAAGCCGGTCGAGCGAGTGCAGCTGATGCCCTCGACCGTCTCCTCCAGGCCCCGGGCCAGCGCCTCGGCGGCCCGGGGATCGGGGACGTGCAGCGGCATCGAGGTGACCCCGAGGCCCGCGACCTGCGACAGGGGCGCCGCGGTAAAGCGGTCGGCGGGCGTGCGCTGGTCGGTGGACAAGCCGATCGGGTCGTCCAGGACGTAGTCGCGATCGAGGGTCGAGGCGAAGACGGACACCGGCGCCCGGCTGACGACACCGACCGCCCGGGTCACGGCCCGCACCTGGTCGGCCTCCAGCGTCCGAGTGCGGTGCACCTGACCGGCGGCGTCGATGACGGTCGTGCCCGTGGCGCACACGGCGTAGTCGTAGTCCAGCCCGATGGTCGTCGAGGCCCGGGCCACCTCGACGGCGTGCTGGACCAGCCGCACCGAGCGCCCCGTGGCCAGGACCAGAAGGTTGCCGGCCTCGCGCCAGCGCACGAGGGCCTCGGCGTCGGCCTGCCCGACGGCGTGGTGGAAGACGAGGGTGCCGTCAAGATCCGTGGCGAGCAGACGCATGCCGGCGAGCATAGCTCGCGCTCCCCGAGACCGCCCCGCGCATCAGCACATCGACGCCCCACACACTTCGACAGAATCTTCATAAACGACGCGGATACGCGTCGTTTATGAAGATTCTGTCGAAGTGTGTGGGGCCTAGACCGTCGGTCGCCCCATGAGGGAGTCAATGAGGTCCGCCAGGCTGGAGACCGTGCCGTCGCACTGGGCCACCACCTCCGGCGGGGACCACGGCAGGGCGTAGGAGTGGTCGGCGACGGCGTGCATGGAGATGTCGTTCCAGGAGTCCCCGATGGACCAGGTCTCGATGGGCTCAACCGGTTGCTCGGCCGCCCCTGAGGCGACGACGTGCGCGGCGTTGTCAGCGTGGTCAGCGGAGCCGTCCCCAGCCTCGCCGGACGACTCCGGGGCGGGCGGCTCGTTGAGGCTCGCCACCAGCCGTCCGAGCCCCGCCCCCTTGGAGGCGGAGGCGGGGACGACGTCGATGAAGTCCTGGTTGCGGAAGCCCACCGCCTGCCCCTCCCAGCGACGGCGTAGGTAGGTCTCGGTGCGGACGGCCGTCTCGGAGTCGGTGAAGCGCATCGGCACGCCGATGATCTCGCGTCCCTCCAGGTCGCGCCGGGTAGCCGGGCGGAACAGGGTGAGCAGATCGGATCCGGAGCCGATCGTGTCGTAGATGAGCAGGTCCTCGTCCAGACCGGTGGTGAACACGGTGACGCCCGGCATCCCCTCGACGAAGTCGAGGATGTCCTCGACGACGCCGGACGGCAGGGCCGTGGAGTGGCGCACCCTGATGTCCTCGTCCACGATGGCCGCCCCCGTGTAGAGGATGGCGTTGTCGAACTCCAGGCCCATGGGCACCACCACGTGCTCCAGCGCCGAGACCGACCTGCCGGTGTTGATGACCAGGAGGTTGCCGGCAGCCCGCCATCTGGCCATGGCCTCGCGGTCGCGCAACGGGATCGACCCGTTGAAGACGATGGTGCCGTCCAGGTCGGTGGAGATGAGCCTGCGTGGCATGGGAGTCCTTTCCGTTCAGGTGCGCCGGTCCTCAGCCGTCTCAAAGCGGCCTGCGAGCCGCCCAGGAGCTGTTCAGGAGCCGTCAGCAGCCTTATTCTCCCCGACCGTTGCGGCCGCGTCCGCGGACTCGTCATCCACTGAGATCTCGCTCCGGCCGGCGTCGGCCTCGCGGCGGGCCTTCTTCTCCGCCTTGCGGGCCTTCTTGGCCTGCTTCTTGTCCGCACGCTCCTGGCGCTCGCGGGCCCACTGGGCGTAGCCCTCCAGGAGCGTGCGGGAGGCGGGGGTAAGGATCTTGTTGTCCTCGAGCAGGCCCTCGGCGCGCAGGGTCATGAACTGCAGGTACTCGGGGTTGCGGGTGAGCCCGTACTGCTTCTTGGCCTCTTCGAGGTCGGAGACGTCGCGGCGCACCTGACGCTCGATCAGGGCCCGCCCGCCCATGAGGAAGATGGCCACGACGAGGGCCAGGATCGAGCCGATCCCCCGGGTGAAGGGGTAGAGGATGCAGGCGATGACCATGAGCCAGGTGACATACTTGCCCATGGAGTGGGTGTAGCCGTGCCAGCGGTCGTCGTCCCCGGTGGCCCAGGTGCGGATCTTGGCGGGACCGTCGGGGTCTCCGCCGTTGAACCAGTCGCGCACCCGGGTGCCGAGCGGCCTCCTGCCGTCCGTCTTGCTGCTGTCACTCATGCGCGGTCGCCCTCCAGGATCGTGGTGATGAGCTCGGCGATGGAGCCCGCCGTCGTCTCGCACGCGGCCGTTACCTCCGGCGGGGACCAGGGCAGGGCGACGGCGTGGTCGGCGAGGGCGTGCATGTCCAGATCGTTCCAGGAGTCACCGATGGTCCAGACCTCAATCTCCCGCCCCGCCAGAGGCCCGTCCAGGAGGGCCCTCAGCCCGGAGCCCTTGGTGGCGCCGGCGGGCACGAAGTCGAGGAACTCCTGGTTGCGGTGGCAGTCCAGGACACCCTCCCAGCGCTGGGAGAGATCCCGGTAGAGGCGATCACGCAGGGCGTCGTCAGTGACGCGCAAGGGCACGCCGATGAAGCGGTGGGAGTCCATCTCCTCCAGGGTCATGTGCTCGAAGACCGCCAGGATCGGGGAGATCTCGTCGTTGTTGTCGGCCAGGATGTAGTCGGTCTCGATGGTGGTGGCATAGGTGGTCACCCCCGGCAGGTCGACAGTGCGGGTGGCCACGTCACGGGCGACGCCGTCGGGCAGGTAGCGGGCGGAGAGGACCTGATAGCTGCTGTCGATGAGGACCGCCCCGGTGAAGACGACGCCGTAGTCGAAGTGGATGCCCAAAGGCTCGAGGACGTCGCGGGTGGCGAAGGAGGACTTGCCGGTGTCGACGGCCAGGAGGTTGCCGGCGGCCCGCCAACGGGCCATCGCCTCGCGGTCGGCCGGTGAGACGGAACGGTCGAAGACGATGGTGGCGTCCAGGTCGGTGACGAGGAGTCGGGTCACGCTGGTTCCTTGCTGCAGGGGGATGTGGAGGGCGCTGGTGGTCGTGACGAGTGGTGGCGAGCTGGGGACGACGTCGGAAAGGCGGGATGGCACATTGATGAGGTACTGGCGATCCCGGGAGGAGACGTGCGTATTCTACCGAGCGCGCGGAGCGGGGAGGGGACCGGAGGCGAGTCCTCCGGTCCCCTCCCCGCTCCGAGGCGGG
>ERZ773075.563-NODE-563-length-27515-cov-7.08376_pt1 | contig 27515 bp, 27 predicted proteins | sample MGYA00580614_ERZ773075 | MGnify/ENA primary metagenome ERZ773075 (study PRJEB29015, sample SAMEA2738021) | human oral metagenome | biome: human oral; feature: human-associated habitat; material: dental | place: China | collected 2043 ...
ACAGGCGGATGTCGGTGGCGACTTGGTCGTTGCGGCTGCGGCCGGTATGCAGGCGTTTGCCGGCATCGCCGATTTTGTCGGTAAGGCGGCGTTCGATGTTCATGTGGACATCTTCCAAATCCAGCGACCATTCGACTTTGTCGGCTTCGATTTCTGCTATAATCTCGGCCATACCCTGACGGATGGCCGTTAGGTCGTCTAAGCTCAAAACGCCTGCCTGCGCAAGCATTTGCGCGTGGGCGAGCGAGCCTTGGATGTCCCATCCGGCCAGCCGTTTGTCGAAGTTGATGGAACCCGTGTATTTTTTAACTAATTCGGATACAGGTTCGTTGAAGCGGCCCGACCAGGTTTTGTCGTTACTCATTTTCCGTCCTTCAAAAAATCAAAGTAAACCCCGTTGCGGTTTACGATACAAGAATAAAGCTGTTAGGTTTGCACATATGTCCATTATACGTCAAATAGGTTCTTCCTTCGCAGTAGCCGATTTGCGCAATTTCGCCACCACCGCCCGCATGTTGATTGCAGCGTTCACCGCCCTGCTGCTCTTTCCGCTGCTGACCAATTCGTCGATGAGTTATGCGGAAGAGGTCAACAAAAACATGTTATGGGTTATCCCCGTGCTGATTTTGGTCATGCTGAAAGCCTACATCATTCATCATTTCGCCCCCCGTCTGCACAATTCGCCCCATGCTTTTTATTACGCCTTCATCCTCAACCAGGTTATTTTCCTGTTTGTCGACGTATTGGTCCTACAGGAAAGCGGCGGCGCATTTATCCAGCATTTTTGTATGTTCAACCTTTTTATGTTGAGCTTTATGTATATTGAGGCCGCCCGCCGCAACAGCCTGGCCCCGTCCCTTTCCGAAGCACGTTTGAGCGCGCTGACCGCCCGCATCCGCCCGCATTTTCTGTTCAACAGCCTCAACGCCGCCATCAGCCTCATCCGCCTGCGTCCGTATGACGCGGAAACCCTGCTGGAAAACCTCGCCAACCTGTTCCGCGCCCAACTGCGCGACGGCAGCCAGAACAGTACGTTGGGTCAGGAAATCGAATGGGCGCAGGAATACATCGCCATCGAGCAAATCCGTATGGGACACACCCGCGTACAGGTCATGTGGCAGCACCACGCGCCCGACGATGCGGAAACCCCCCACCTGTTGCTTCAACCGCTGTTGGAAAACGCCGTATTCCACGGTATCGAAACCACACACCGCCCGGGCATCATCACCGTGATGACGCAGTTGCACAAATCGTCCATCTACATCCGCATCGAAAACCCGTTTATCCCGCCGGAAAACAGCGAAAACGCCAAACCGCACAAAGGCAACTCAATGGCCTTGCGCAACCTGAAAGAACGCCTCACGCTGATGTACGACAGCGATGCCAAAATACAAAGCCGCGAACTCGACGGCACGTTCCGCGTCGACATACGCCTGCCTTACCGCAAGAAAACATCCGACGTGAACCGTCTTTTCGGCTGACGGACGGATATTCCGTTCACGACGTCAAACCAAACCCTGCCTCTCTTCCATAGGAATCGGCAGGGTTTGGTTTGAATACCTACGGAGCCGTAAAGGCACAACCGCCGTTTGTTGACACAGTATATATTAAGCCAAACGCAAAGAGGCCGCCTGAAAACCGATTTTTCAGACGGCCTCTAAAGTAACCTTATCAGCGGAGCGGCTGGTTGTAGCGGTTTTCCAGCCGCAGGAACATCCAGCCCAGACAAGTCGTCAACACCAGATAAATCAACGCCACCGTATAAAGCGGTTCCTCATACACCGAATACCGTCCCGAAATCGCCTTCTGCACCGCCAGCAGTTCTACCACGCCGATAACGGAGAGCAGCGAACTGTCTTTCAGCAGGGTAATGAACTCGCTGGCCAGCGGCGGCAGCATACGGCGCAGCGCCTGCGGCAGAACCACATAACGCATCGCCTGCCGGTAATTCAGGCCCAGAGAGCGGGCAGCTTCCATCTGGCCTTTGTCGATAGACTGTATGCCCGCCCGGAAAATCTCACTGATATAGGCACCCGAGTTCGCAATCAAGGCCAGCGAACCGATAATCAGCGGACCGTAAGCCTTGCGCAGCTCGTTGGCTTCCTCGCCGCTGAGGAGGATACCGTTGACCGGATGGACGAAAATCGGAAACCAAACGTAAGCCCAGATAATAATCTGTACAAACAAAGGCGTACCGCGGAACAGCGTTACATACAGCAGCGAGATCTTACGCACCAGCCATACTGCCGCACGCAGGACGGCACCTGCTTTTTCCAGATGAATCAGGCGCGCCAGTGCCAGCAGCAATCCCAAAATCGAACCGCCCAAAGTTCCTATCACGGTCAGGCCGAGCGTCGTCAGCACGCCGTACAGGAACATCTCGCGGTATTCGTAAATAATGTCAAAACGGAAATCCATGTTCCACTCTTATCTCAAAATGCTGTAGAAACGAATTTGCCATTTTACAAGAAAACACATTTCCTGAATGCTTTTTCCGCAATTAAATTTACCCCCGCCGCCGAACGCAATGCGACAGGCCGGCTGAAAACCGGTTGCGCCTGTAAACCGGTACACGGCATTTCATGCCAATTTCCCTTGAAAAACAAGGCAGACCGCCCCCGCTCGCCTCGCCGTGAAATTGACCCGAAAAACAAAAAAGCGGATAATCGCCGACTCTTCCGAACACCTTTCAGACGGCCTGTTTAACAAGATTACGAAGGCCGTCTGAAACACTCGAATCTATCTAAAGCACACCGCAATGAAAGCACCCGAACTCCTCCTTCCCGCCGGCGGCCTCGAACGTATGCGCGCCGCCTACGACTACGGCGCAGACGCCGTTTATGCCGGCAGCCCGCGTTACTCCCTGCGCGCCCGCAACAACGAATTCGCCAAACTCGACGTCCTCGAGCAAGGCATTAAAGAAGCGCACGAGCGCAACAAAAAATTCTTTTTGACCGTCAACACCCTGCCGCACAATTCCAAACTCAAAACCTTCGTCGCCGACATGGAGCCGCTGATTGCCATGAAACCCGACGCGCTGATTATGGCGGACCCGGGTTTGATTATGACCGTGCGCGAAAAATGGCCGGAAATGCCGATTCACCTGTCCGTACAGGCCAACACCACCAACTATTGGGGCGTGAAATTCTGGCAGAACATCGGCGTCGAGCGCATCATCCTGTCGCGCGAATTGAGCATGGAAGAAATCGCCGAAATCCGCCAAGAATGCCCCGACATCGAACTCGAAGTCTTCATCCACGGCGCATTGTGCATTGCTTATTCAGGCCGTTGCCTATTGTCAGGCTATTTCAACCACCGCGACCCCAACCAAGGCACCTGTACCAACTCCTGCCGCTGGGATTACAAAGTCCACAACGCCACTGAAAGCGATGCGGGCGACGCCCAGCTTCTGCAAGGTTTCAACTTTGAAAAAGCCCAAGAAGAAGCCAACCAAAACTTCGAAGGCATCAACGGTCAGAAACGCCACCCCTACGCCGACAAAGTCTTCCTGATTGAAGAGTCCAACCGCCCCGGCGAGATGATGCCGATTATGGAAGACGAACACGGTACCTACATCATGAATTCCAAAGACCTGCGCGGCATCGAAGTCGTCGAGAAACTCGCCAAAATCGGCGTGGACAGCCTCAAAGTCGAAGGCCGCACCAAGTCGCTCTACTACGTCGCCCGCGTCGCCCAGTCCTACCGCAAAGCGATTGACGATGCCGTAGCAGGCCGTCCGTTCGACTACGGTTTGCTGAGCGAACTCGAAGGTCTCGCCAACCGCGGCTACACCAGCGGCTTCCTCGAACGCCACCAAACCCAAGACTATCAAAACTACCTCAGCGGCCATTCCACCGCCAAACAAAGCCAATACGTCGGACACGTTACCGAAATCGACGCCGAGGGCTGGGCAACGGTGGAAGTCAAAAACCGCTTCGCCGTCGGCGACACTTTGGAAATCATCCATCCCGAAGGCAACCAAACCGTTACGCTGGAACAAATGACCCGCAAAGGTGCAGCCGTCGAAGTCGCCCCGGGCAACGGCATCCAAGTCAAAATCCCGAATATGCAGGGCAAAGAAAAAGCCTTGCTGGCGCGGGTCATCAAATAATCATCAGGCCGTCTGAAACACGCATTTCAGACGGCCTAGGCAAGGAAACCGCATGAACGAACAAACCAAACAGGCCGCCCAGACCATAGGTCGTCTGAAACGTAAAGCCAGCGACGAAGAACGGCTGCAAGGCTGGCGCGAAACCTGCGCCAAACAAGGGTTAAGCGGCGAATTTATCCTGACCGCCAAGCTCAACGGCGCGGCTTATACCGAGGAGGAAGCCCGCATGGTGGCGGAGCTTTTCGGCAAATAAACTGACAATTTATTATTTTAAAATTACAAATCATATCAAAACTTGACAAAGTTACTGATTTTGATTATAGTCGTATCTGAGTTAACATTGCCGATTTGACACAGCTTGCGGGCATAAACAGCTAAAGCGTATTTTCATTTTCTGCTGTTTTTATTCCTTTCTTTATATCCAAGCCCGTTGTGTACAGCATCGGGCTTCTTTTTTTCCGGAAGTATCAGGAAGTATTTATGATTATTTTGGACAACGTTTCCAAACATTACCAAACGCGCGACAAAACCCGTTTTGCCGCCGTCGAGCCGACCAGCCTCGAAATCCAAGACGGTGAAATCTTCGGCCTGATGGGCTATTCCGGCGCGGGCAAATCCACCCTGTTGCGCCTGATTAACCTGTTGGAACGGCCCGACAGCGGCAAGGTCAATGTGTGCGGACAAGAGCTGACCGCGCTTGATGCAGCCGCATTGCGTCAAGCGCGGCAGAATATCGGCATGGTGTTTCAGCAGTTCAATCTTTTGAGCAACCGCACCGTTGCCGACAATGTTGCCTTTCCTTTGGAAATCGCCGGATGGTCGTCTGAAAAAATCAAAGAACGTGTTAAAGAATGCCTTGAAATCGTCGGCTTGACCGAACGCGCAGATCACTACCCCGCCCAGCTTTCCGGCGGACAAAAACAGCGCGTCGGCATTGCCCGTGCGCTCGCGCCCAAACCCCAAGTCATCCTCGCCGACGAACCCACTTCCGCCCTCGACCCCGCCACCACGCGCAGCGTCTTGGAATGTTTGGAAGACATCAACAAACGCTTCAACGTCACCATCGTCATCGTAACCCACGAAATGAGCGTCATCCGCCGCCTGTGCGACCGCGCCGCCCTCTTGGATAAAGGAAAAGTGGTGGAAATCGTCGAAGTACGCGGCAACCAAATCCACGCCCAATCCGAAATCGGGCGCGAACTGATTCGGGAGGACTGATATGGCAGACTTAACATTCGAACAAGCCGTTTCCACCATCGTCGGCATGAAAGACGAAATCGTCCGCGCCTTGGGCGAAACCTTCGTCATGGTCGGGTTGTCCACCACGATCGCCGTCATCTTCGGCACCCTTTTGGGCGTCTTGCTTTTCGTGACTTCCAGCCGCCAGCTGCATTACAACAAGCCGGTAAATTTCCTGCTCGACAACTTAGTCAACCTGATGCGCGCCTTCCCCTTCGTCATCCTGATGATTGCCATGATACCCGCGACCCGCGCCATCGTCGGCAGCACCATCGGCCCGATTGCCGCCTCGCTGGTATTGAGCGTGTCCGGCCTGTTTTACTTCGCCCGACTGGTTGAACAAAACCTGCGCGAAGTCCCCAAAGGCGTGATTGAAGCCGCCACCGCCATGGGTGCATCGCCGCTTGCCATCGTCCGCAAAGTCCTCTTGAACGAAGCGCGCGCGGGCATGGTTTCCAGCATCACCGTCCTCGCCATCGGCCTGCTCTCATACAGCGCGGCGGCAGGCATGATAGGCGGCGGCGGCTTGGGCGACCTTGCCATCCGCTACGGCTACTACCGCTATCAAACCGAAGTCATCATCTTCATCGTCGCCCTCCTCGTGCTGCTCGTTATCCTGATTCAAAGCACCGGCAACGCATTGGCGCGGAAATTGGACAAACGTTAGAAACCAAACACAAAAATGCCGTCTGAAAAATACGCCTGATGAAATTTCAGACGGCCTTTTGAATGAAAAGATACGGAATGAAATACGCCGGACCAATTTTGATTGCCAATTATTTAATCAATATCGGCAGTACTCTTTGGAGCTATATCGAGCCTGAAGAAGAGATGCCGGACATGTTGTATATCGGCCTGAGTCTCGGTATGCTGATCGTCCAACTCGCCAGCCTGTACAAATTAAAAAACTCGGCGGCGGGCATCAAAGCGCACAACGGCAAAATGCTGCTGGGCGATATGTGCTTCTTTATTTTGCTGTGTCTTACAGTCATGGCCGTTTTTATTTTAATAGACATTATTGCGGCATTTATCCTAACGGATGCAACGGGCGTCAATGAAGACGCGTTTGTCCTCACGACGGATTTGGTTACGTCCGTTTCATCGCTGATGATTGAAGCGGGATTAATCTGGCTGTGTTACCGCTCCGCCAAAGGCCTGTACCTCACCATAAAAAACCGTCCCGTTTCCCATAAATGGATTTAAAATTCCACCTGTCCCGACGGCAGAGGCCGTCTGAAAAATCGACTTAACACTCACCAGGAGTAAAACATGCAGACAAACACCTTCTTCAAAACCCTTTCCGCCGCCGCGCTCGCCGTGGTACTGGCAGCCTGCGGCGGTCAGAAAGACAGCGCGCCCGCTGCCGCATCCGCCGCATCGCCGGCTGCCGACAACGGCGCGGCGAAAAAGGAAATCGTCTTCGGCACGACCGTCGGCGACTTCGGCGATATGGTCAAAGACCAAATCCAACCTGCGCTGGAGAAAAAAGGCTATACCGTCAAATTGGTCGAATTCACCGACTACGTCCGCCCCAACCTCGCTTTGGCCGAAGGCGAGCTGGACATCAACATTTTCCAACACAAGCCTTATCTGGACGACTTCAAAAAAGAACACAAATTAGACATCACCGAAGCCTTCCAAGTGCCGACCGCGCCTTTGGGCCTGTATCCGGGCAAACTGAAATCGCTGGACGAAGTCAAAGACGGCAGCAGCGTTTCCGCGCCTAACGACCCGTCCAACTTCGCCCGCGCGCTGGTCATGTTGAACGAATTGGGCTGGGTTAAGTTGAAAGACGGTGTTAATCCGCTGACTGCTTCCAAAGCCGACATCGCCGAAAATCCGAAAAACATCAAAATCGTAGAACTTGAAGCCGCGCAACTGCCGCGCAGCCGCGCCGACGTCGATTTCGCCGTCGTTAACGGCAACTACGCCATGAGCAGCGGCATGAAGCTGACCGAAGCCCTGTTCCAAGAACCGAGCTTCGCCTACGTCAACTGGGCAGCCGTCAAAACCGCCGACAAAGACAGCCAATGGCTCAAAGACGTAACCGAAGCCTACAACTCCGACGAGTTTAAAACCTACGCACGCAAACGCTTCGAAGGTTACAAATACCCTGCCGCATGGGGTGAGAACGCAGCAGCCGGCGCGAAAGCCGAAGCCGCTTCCACCGCTTCCGCAGCAAAATAAACGGGCGTTTTAAACCCAAAGGCCGTCTGAAAAATGGTTTTCAGACGGCCTTTGGGTTTGTTCGTTTTAAAAGCAACTTTTACCAGTAAATCCTGCCGTTATGCTTCAACCAGCCGTCGGCATGGCGTCCGGCCGGATCGCGGTGCGTCCAATGGATAACGCCGCCCTGCTTGGACCATTCGTATTCGCCGTAAAAGCCGACCGTATCACCTTTTTTCAAGCCTTTGATTTTGTCGGCCAAGTCGATATTGTGCGCCACCAAAAGCGTCTGCCCGCTGGACAGTTTCAGGATAAACCGTTGGTGGCGCGAACCTTTTTCGTCATCAGGCAGGGTTTTGACGACTACGCCCCGGCCCTCAATCTGAATGTCGCCGCGTCCGGCTTCAAAAGCCTGCCGCAAAACCTGTTCGGCACTGCCCTGCCCTGACTTGACGTCGGCCGAACGCTTTTCAGACGGCCTCTCGATAACGCTGCGGCCCTGCCCCGCCTCATGCTGCTGAAATTGCCGGTAGCCGAATACGGCCAGCGCGGCAACGATAATCCACACCCATCTTTTCATGTTTTGTCTTCCAATCAAACCTTTCAATAAAACGACAATCCGGATAAAAAACAACAGCAGCTTGCCGCTGCTGTGTTTCCGTTTCGCATCAACGTTTGTATTTCATCTCGTATTTCAGATCGGTCAGCACTTTTTTAATGTTGTACTCCAACACTTCCTCCACCAACTGCGGCGCCTGTTCGTTAAGCGTCTGCTGAAGCTGGTAGGTAAAGAGCGCCATCTGTTTTTGCACCGCGACGCGTATCATGCCGTTGACGGCATCGGCCACATGCGGCCGCATCCGTTCAATCAGCCGCTCGGTCAGGTCTTTTTCGGAAAGGCAGAACACTTCCTTGCGATTGACTGCCTGCGGGTTCAATACGTTAATGTTGACTGCGATGCGCGGCCCCTCTTCCGCCGCGAGGCCGTCTGAAACTCCACTCTCGGCCGCCGCACCTTCCTGCTGCCCTTCTGAAGAAGGCCGATCGCCTTGCTCGGGAGCGGCAAACTCCACTTTTTGATGCTTCGGATTCAGCCACACCGTACGGGTGCTGTCGATTTGTTTGTCCGACGCTTTCATCTGCAACGACGACTGCGCACTCAGCCAGTTTTCCTGCAACAAAACCATCGTGTCGGTTTCCACCTGTTCGGTTTCTTCCAATTCGGCATTGTGTTCGCGCTGCCATTGCTCCAGATATTCCATTAATACCTTGTCGCGCGTTCCGGCATCGAGTTTGTACGTTTCGGTTTCGACCGGTTTCTCGCGCGCCGATTCTTTAATCAGCGGTGCATGGGTATAGGGGGCGTTTATCTGACGGGTTTGACGCAGTTTTTCCAAACGGCTTTCCCAGTCAAACGATTCTTCCGGCTGTTCCTGCTTGGGGGTATTCGTTTCCATTTATCATGTGCCTGTCGGTTGTTCCGTTGCGCAAACCGACCCAGCGGTTTGCTATATAATAGCGCGGTATTTTAACAGATTCCGAAAGAACTATCATGAGCAGCATCGAACAACGCCTCGAATATCTGGAAGAAGCCAATGACGTTTTGCGTATGCAGAACCATGTCCTCGCAACCGCTATCAAAGGGCTTATCCGCGCCCTTCCCCCCGAAACCGCGCAAGATGCCGTCGAGTCCATCCAACTGGCCTTCGAGGACGCCTTGGACGAACTGAACTACGAAGACAGCCCGCATATCGATTTATTCCATGACGTAACTTACGCCTTCTTCCGCGAAAAAGAACGCTAATCCGCCGGAGAAACGGGACAATATTCATTTCATAACAATCCCGCCGCATTTAATGTAAACTTATGCTAAACTAAACGACCGTCTCTACCAACAAAAGACTTAAGGAATCCCCATGAACATGAAAAAATGGATTATCGCCGCCGTGGCCTGTTCCGCATTGGCACTCGGTGCCTGCGGCGGGCAAAATAAAAATTCGTCGGCAGCCAATCCCGACAAAGTTTACCGCGTCGGCATGAATGCCGAATTTGCGCCGTTCGAATCGCAAACATCGGAAGGCAATGTGGAAGGCTTCGACGTCGATTTGATGAATGCGATGGCCAAGGCCGGCAACTTCAAAGTGGAATTCAAACACCAGCCTTGGGAAAGCCTGTTCCCGTCGCTCGGCAACGGCGACATCGACATCGTCATATCCGGCGTAACCATCACCGACGAACGCAAACAATCCATGGATTTTAGCGACCCTTATTTTGAAATTACGCAAGTCGTATTGGTCCCGAAAGGTAAAAAAGTCGCTTCTTCCGACGATCTGAAAAACATGGCCAAAGTCGGCGTCGTAACCGGCCAAACGGGCGACTTCTCCGTTTCCAAACTCTTGGGCAGCGACAATCCGAAAATCTCCCGCTTTGAAACCGTACCGCTGATTATCAAAGAGCTGGAAAACGGAGGTCTGGATTCCGTGGTCAGCGACAGCGCCGTTATCGCCAATTATGTGAAAAACAATCCGACCAAAGGTCTGGATTTCATCACCCTGCCCGATTTTTCCGTTGAAAACTACGGCATCGCGGTGCGTAAAGGTGACGAAGCAGCCGTCAAAATGCTGAACGATGCCCTGAAAAAAGTACACGAAAGCGGCGAATACGACAAAATCTACGCCAAATATTTCGCTAAAGAAGAAGCAAAAGCAGGAAAGGCCGAAAAAACCAAATAACCCGGTTTGATTGCCGATATAACTTTAGAGGCCGTCTGAAAACTCGTTTCAGACGGCCTCTTCTTTAGCAAAAAAAATTAATTCGCTTCCAGTTTAGCAACTCCGCCCATATAAGGCTGCAAAGCGGCGGGAATATTGATGCTGCCGTCGGCGTTTTGATGGTTTTCCAAAACCGCGACCAAAGTGCGGCCGACTGCCAAGCCGGAGCCATTCAAAGTGTGTACCAAGCGGTTTTTGCCATTTTCGTCTTTGAAGCGTGCTTTCATGCGGCGGGCTTGGAAATCTTCGCAGTTGGAGCAGCTTGAGATTTCGCGGTAGGTGTTTTGCGCGGGAACCCAAACTTCCAAGTCATAGGTTTTGGTTGCGCCGAAGCCCATGTCGCCGGTACACAGAGTAATCACACGATAGGGCAGTTCCAAAGCCTTCAGGATGTTTTCGGCATGACCGACCATTTCTTCCAGCGCTTCGTATGATTTTTCGGGATGAACGATTTGCACCATTTCCACTTTGTCGAATTGGTGTTGGCGAATCAGACCGCGCACGTCTTTACCGTATGCGCCCGCTTCGGAGCGGAAACATGGAGAATGGGCGGTCAGCTTCAGCGGCAAATCGCTGCCTGCCACGATGCTGTCGGCAACGGTATTCGTCAGCGTCACTTCGGCGGTCGGAATCAGGTATTGCGTTTTTTTGCTCTCGTCGCCGCCGCGGGTAACGTGGAACAAATCTTCTGCAAATTTAGGCAGTTGACCTGTACCTTGCAGGGTGGTGTCGTCCACGATGTAGGGCGTGTAATGCTCGGTGTAGCCGTGTTTCAGCGTATGCGTATCGAGCATGAATTGCGCCAGCGCGCGGTGCAGGCGGGCGATTTGACCTTTCATGACGGTAAAGCGCGCGCCGGAGAGTTTCGCGCCACCTTCAAAATCCAAGCCCAAAGGTTCGCCCAAATCGACATGGTCTTTGATTTCAAAGTCAAATTCGCGCGGGGTGCCGACTTTGCGGACTTCGACGTTTTCGGTTTCGTCTTTACCGGCGGGTACGCTTTCGTGCGGCAGGTTGGGAATGCTCAACAACCATGCGTCCAATTCTTTCTGAACGGCATCCAAATCGGCGGCTGCCTGCTCCAAATCGATTTTGATTTGGGCGACTTGATCCATGGCTGCCTGCGCCTCTTCGTGTTTGCCCTGTCCTTTCAATGCGCCGATTTGTTTGGAAATGCTGTTGCGCGAGGCTTGTAGTTCTTCGGTTTTCACTTGGACGGCTTTGCGCTGCTCTTCCAAGGCATTGAAACGTGCGGTATCAAACTCGTAACCGCGCTGCGCCAAACGTTCGGCGACGGCTGCGGTATGGCTGCGGAGCTGTTGGATGTCTAACATTTTGTTCTCTCGACGGGATTCATAAATGGCGTCATTGTAAACCAATTTTAAGGGAATTTCATGAAACAGGCCGTCTGAAACTGATTTTCCGGCAAATATAAAACCGCCCTGCCTCCTCCGGCAGAGCGGTTTGCCGTTTTATATTTTTCAGACGGCCTCTGTTTATTTACCCAATTCCTCAGCCAGATACAGCCAAGTTTCGATAACGGTATCCGGGTTCAACGATACGCTTTCGATACCTTCTTCCACCAGCCATTTGGCGAAATCCGGATGGTCTGACGGACCTTGGCCGCAGATGCCGACGTATTTGTTTTGCTTGCGGCAGGCGGAGATAGCCAAGTGCAGCATCACTTTGACGGCGGGGTTGCGCTCGTCGAACGATTCGGACACCAAGCCGCTGTCGCGGTCGAGGCCGAGGGTCAGCTGGGTCATGTCGTTGGAACCGATGGAGAAGCCGTCGAAGTATTGCAGGAATTGTTCCGCCAATACCGCGTTGCTCGGCAGTTCGCACATCATAATCAGGCGCAGGCCGTTTTTGCCGCGTTCCAAACCGTTTTCTTTCAATGCCTTAACCACTGCTTCGGCTTCGCCCAAAGTGCGGACGAACGGAATCATGATTTCGACGTTGGTCAGTCCCATTTCGTCACGGACGCGTTTAAGGGCCTTGCATTCGAGCGCGAAGCAGTCTTTAAAGCTGTCGGCAACGTAACGCGCCGCACCGCGGAAGCCCAGCATCGGGTTTTCTTCGTGCGGTTCATAGAGGTTGCCGCCGACCAGGTTGGCATATTCGTTGGATTTGAAATCGGACAGGCGCACGATGGTTTTGCGCGGATAAACCGATGCGGCCAGCGTCGCCACGCCTTCGGCGATTTTATCGACATAGAAATCAACCGGAGAAGCATAACCTGCGATGCGGCGGGTAATTTCGGCCTTCAATTCGTCGTCCAAGCCGTCAAATTCCAACAGGGCTTTCGGGTGGATACCGATTTGGCGGTTAATGATGAACTCCATGCGCGCCAAGCCGATACCTTCGCTCGGCAGGCCGGAGAAGCTGAATGCCAGTTCGGGGTTGCCGACGTTCATCATGACTTTGACCGGGGCTTTGGGCATGTTGTCCAAAGCGACATCGGTAATCTGCACATCCAGCAATCCGGCGTAAATCAAGCCGGTATCGCCTTCGGCGCAGGATACGGTTACGTCTTGGCCGTCTGAAAGCAGACCGGTCGCATCGCCGCAGCCAACGACGGCGGGAATGCCCAGTTCGCGCGCGATAATGGCGGCATGGCAGGTACGGCCGCCGCGGTTGGTAACGATGGCGGAAGCACGTTTCATCACCGGCTCCCAATCCGGGTCGGTCATATCGGTTACGAGCACGTCGCCGGCTTCGACGGTATTCATTTGCGATGCATCTTTTACCAAACGTACTCTGCCTTGTCCCACCCGTTGGCCGATGGCGCGCCCTTGGCACAACACGTTTTTCTCACCGCTGATGGCGTAGCGGCGCAGGCTGCGGCTGCCGTCTTCCTGGGATTTCACGGTTTCGGGACGGGCTTGCAGGATATAGAGTTTGCCGTCGATGCCGTCGCGACCCCATTCGATGTCCATCGGGCGGCCGTAGTGTTTTTCAATCGTCAGCGCGTAGTGTGCCAACTCGGTGATTTCTTCGTCGGAGATGGAGAAGCGGTTGCGGTCTTCTTCGGGCACATCGACGTTCATCACGGATTTACCGGCTTCGGCTTTGTCGGTGAAAATCATTTTAATTTGTTTCGAACCCATAGTTTTGCGCAGAATCGCGGGTTTACCCGCTTTCAGCGTAGGTTTGAACACATAGAATTCGTCGGGGTTAACCGCACCTTGAACGACGTTTTCGCCCAAGCCGTAGGAAGAAGTAACGAAAACGACTTGGTCATAACCGGATTCGGTGTCGAGAGTGAACATCACGCCGGATGCGCCGCTGTCGGAACGGACCATACGCTGCACGCCTGCCGACAACGCCACCACGTCGTGCGCAAAGCCTTTATGGACGCGGTAAGAAATGGCGCGGTCGTTGTACAGGGAGGCAAACACATGGTGCATGGCTTCTTTTACATTATCCAAGCCGTTGATATTCAGGAAAGTTTCCTGTTGACCTGCAAACGATGCGTCGGGCAGGTCTTCTGCGGTGGCAGACGAACGCACCGCCACGGAAATGTCCGCACCGCACGCATCGGCCACCATTTTATTCCACGCCTCTTCGATTTCGGCGTTCAGTTGTTCCGGAAACGGCGTGTTCAAAATCCATTGGCGGATTTCCTTGCCCACACGCGCCAACTCGGCAACATCTTCAATGTCCAACTCGGCCAACGCGGCCGAAATGCGTTCGCTCAAACCTTCATGCGCCAAAAAAGCGCGATAGGCTTCGGCTGTGGTCGCAAAACCGCCGGGAACGCGCACGCCCTTTTCAGTCAACTGACTGATCATCTCGCCCAAAGAGGCGTTTTTACCGCCCACACTCTCCACATCGGTCATGCGCAGGTTTTCAAACCAAATAACGTAGTTGTCAGCCATTTGTTGTGTCCAATTCAAAATGTTAAAAAAGAAATGAGTCCGCTCGGGTATTTTAAGGCATTCAATCCGCCCCTGTCATGTACTTTATCCCTTGACAAACATTGCAGGTGTCTGAAAAATTGCCGCTTCCGACCATGTAGCAGAATGAAATCCGACCGGCGGGAATATATGCTCCGTATGTTATCATCTTGTAAAACAGGGGTTTTGCAATAGGTTAATGATTTTTTCGCCCTAATGTTAACACAAAATATTAGCATTAAATACCAATTATTTTATGATTCACCATATAAAATTGGTATTTTTATTTCATTCAACTTCATTGTAACCACCTGTAATCAAAGCTTTCCCGCTTTATTCCCTGCGGTTCTCTTGCTATGATGATTCGAAACCGTCCTGAACACTAAGGGAAACACCCCATGACCGTCACACGCAATATCTTTTATATTTCCGACCGTACCGGCCTGACCGCTGAAAATATCGGCGAAGCCTTGCTCAACCAGTTCAGCAACATCGAATTCAAGCGGGCTACCTACCCCTTTATCGACACCGCCGAAAAAGCCCGTTCGGTCGTCGACATCGTCAATCGGGCCGCCGAATCGCAGGGGCGGCGGCCGATTGCCTTCGTCAGCGTGGTCAACAACGAAATCCGCCAAATCATCAAAGAAGCGAATGCTTTTCAAATCAACTTCTTCGATACTTTTCTCGGCGAGTTGGAAAAAGAGTTGGATGTCGAAGCCACCACAGCCCACCACGGCCACCACGGCATCGGCAACACCCAGCGTTACGACGCGCGTATGGAGGCGGTCAATTTTTCGCTCAACCATGACGACGGCGTCAGCGACAAAAACCTGAAAGAGGCCGACGTCATCCTGATGGGCGTATCGCGTTCGGGCAAAACGCCGACCTGCCTCTACCTTGCGCTGCAATATGGCATCCGCGCCGCCAACTACCCGCTGATTCCCGACGATTTGGAGTCGTCCGACCTGCCGCGCATGGTCAAACCCTACAAAGACAAGCTGTTCGGCCTCACCATCCAGCCCGAACGCCTCCAGGCCATCCGTCAGGAACGCCGCCCTAACTCGACTTATTCCAAAATCGACACCTGCCGCAGCGAAATCTCCGATGCGCAAAGCATGTTCAAGCGCCACGGCATTCCGTTTACCAACACGACCGACAAATCGGTGGAAGAACTGGCCGTACATATTTTGCAGGCGTGCAAATTGAAACGGCGGTTTTAAACGTTTTTTGCAGCAATGAGGCCGTCTGAAAACGATTTTCAGACGGCCTCGGCCAAACGGAACGTACGTTCCGCCGTCATCCGGTTTACCCGAACCGTTTTTTAAAACCTGCGGTAACGGCGCTCGTCCGAACGGCGGCGGGCATCGTCGATACGGCGTTCGCGCGCCCGACGGGCTTCATCAATACGGCGATCGCGGGCTTCGTTATATTCGCGCTGCTTTCTTTCCAGCGCTTCATCGTATTTGCGCTGGCGTTCTTTCAAAGCGTCATAGTAGCGGTCGCTTTTTTCATCCAACATGTCATCGTAGCGACGGGGGTCGTCTCCCCTGTATTGCTCGCTTTTGCGGCGCAGCGCCTCGTCATACCGGTCTTGTTTTTCACGCAGCGCCTCGTCGTGGCGGTATTGTTTCTCGCGCATCGTGTCATTGAGCCGGGGAGCTGCCATCAATGTGGCAGAAGTCGCCAGCAACAGGGCGGCAGCAATCAGTTTTTTCATTTCGAACTCTCTTTCTTAAGTTTCAAAACAGATACACGCAACCTCGTCCGGTTGCTGGCCGTTATCTTAGCCGCACACGCGTAAACATGTGTCAACACGCAGACAATCTTCACTAAAACTGCCGTCCGTTTGTTATCCGCCGTTACCTCCCGTACTTTCGTCTTAAAGAAAGGCGGTACTTGGTACAAAATCCTGCAAAACAGGACAACGGGGTTTACGTTTCTTGTATAAAAGGCCGTCTGAAAATGTTTCAGACGGCCTTTTACATACAGTTTGCCTACTTCCTGACCAAAAAATGAATCCCTAACGGCGTCAGCGCAATGCCCGGCATTTTCTGCAATGCGCGTAATACAGCCCACCAGCACGGAGAGGCCCTGAACATCAAGCGATTTCTGTCCGACGTGGCAACAGTTGCCGATTGCAGCGGCGGACGGGGAAAGGAACAAGGGGTTCATGTTTTTTCAGACGGCCTTTTGCCGTTTACGCCGCTTCCCAGTAATCGATATAAAGCTGCAATTCCATCTGATTGCGCCATTCGTTTGCCACGGGGCGGTAAACCGTGCGGATGTATTCGGGGATGTCTTCGCTACACCGCCAGAACATGGCTTCAAATTCGTAGCCGTCTTTTTGCAGCCAGACTTTTTTGTGTTTGCCCTCTGCCCCCAAAGGCTGCTGGCGGATGACGTGAAATTCGTCGGTAAAGCTCGGCGGCGCGAAGCCTTGTCCCCAAACATGGCGGGCAAGGTTTTGCGCCTGTTCCAACGTGATGTCGCAGGCTTTCAGGCTGCCGTCGGTGATGAAGGTTTGCGATAAATCGTCTTCGCACACCATTTCGCGCACGGCTTCTTCAAAGGCCGTCTGAAACGCGGGAATGTTGTGTTCGAGTATGCTCAAGCCCGCCGCCATCGCGTGTCCGCCGAATTTCAAAATCAAATCGGGATGGCGTTTGGACACCAAATCCAAAGCGTCGCGCAGGTGCAGGTTGGGAATGGAGCGGCCCGAACCGCGCACTTCGCCGTTGTCCGCCGGAGCGAACACGATGGTCGGGCGGTAGAAGCGGTCTTTGAGGCGGCTGGCGACGATGCCGACCACGCCCTGATGAAAGTCGTCGCGGTAGGCGACCAGGGTCGTCTGACCTGAAGGCAGGGTTTCAGGAAAGGCGTTCAGCGCGTCTTGCAACATGGACTGCTCGATTTCGCGGCGTTCGATATTGAGGTCGTTCAACTGCGCCGCCAATGCCTGCGCTTCCGCGTCGTCGCGCGCCAACAGGCAGGCGATACCGACCGACATATCGTCGAGTCGTCCTGCGGCGTTGATGCGCGGACCCAGTGCGAAACCCATGTCGAAAGGCTGCGCTTTGCGCCAGTCGCGCCGCGCCACTTCAAACAAGGCGCGGATGCCGGGCCGCATCTTGCCGGAGCGCATCCGTTTCAAACCTTGCGACACGAGAATACGGTTGTTGTGGTCGAGAGGAACGACGTCGGCGACGGTGCCGAGTGCGACCAAATCCAAAAGTTCGCCCAGATTCGGCTCTTTAAGGTCGTCTGAAAAATAATCGCGGCGGCGCAATTCGGCACGCAACGCCATCAACACATAAAAAATCACGCCCACGCCCGCCAGACTTTTGCTGGGGAAGCCGCAGCCTTTTTGGTTCGGATTGACAATGATGCAGTCGGGTACGGTTTCGGCGGGCAGGTGGTGGTCGGTTACGATCACGTCCAAACCCAATTCCTGCGCCCGCGCCACACCTGCGATGCTGGCGATGCCGTTATCGACCGTAATCAGCAAATCCACGCCTTGCGCGGCGGCGATTTCTGCAAGCTCGGGCGTCAAACCGTAGCCGTGTTCGAAGCGGTTGGGTACGAGGAAATCCACCGCCGCGCCCATCGCCGCCAAGCCGCTCATACCGACGGAACACGCCGTCGCGCCGTCGGCATCGTAGTCGGCGACAATCAGGATTTTTTCCTTGCGCTCGATGGCATCCGCCAGACGGCGGGCGGCGGCTTCGCAATTCGTCAGCGATTGATAAGGCAGAAGGCCGGCGAGTTTGTCGTCCAATTCGGCAGGACTCTGCACGTCGCGCGAGGCGCACAGGCGAGCGATTAAAGGATCGGCGCCGGCGGTGAGCAAATCATCGAGGACGTTTTGGTTGACGGGGCGGGTTTGGATTTTGACGGGCATGGTTTGGAAATCGGGGGCGGTTTGGTGTGTTCGGGAGGGATATTGTAAAAGGGGTAAGGCCGTCTGAAAACCTTTTCAGACGGCCTCTTCAAGCTGCATTAGTCAGGGCAATGTTTGCTTCAGACAGAACGGGAGAAGCCTCGTTGTTGTTCTTGTTGAATATTTTGGTTTTCTTGAGCAACAAGCTGTTGTTGCCGCTCTTCTTCTAAAGCCTGTTGGACTCTTTCGTTGAAACTGGCAACTTTGTCAGGATTATCGGCCAAAAGTTTTTTTGCATACGAACCGTCGGTATCATTCAATAATCCTTGCAGCATCGCCATAGTTTCTTCGTATTTGGATTGAGGCTGGGGATTGTCGGTTGCTGCCGCTGTTTCGGTATGGTGGGGCGTTTCTGCTTGCGTTTGCATGGCGTACTGGGGATTTCCTCTGAGTTTCTCTTCTTCAAGATAACTCAAGTCCTTCAGGTCGGAAATGCCTGCATCGTTAGGATGTTGCGGTACGAGATTCCTATCCAGCTTATTTCCCGAACCCGGGGCAAGATGCCGGAATATTCCGTCTTTTTCAGGCTCAGGAAAGCCTGCTTCGCGCAATAAGGTATCGGCAAGGGTATTGGAATTTTGCCTCAAGAAGTCGTAAGGATAGATATTGTCCTTACTTTGGGCATTGCGTACCATTTCTTGCCATTTGGCAGATAAATCGGGAGCTTCAGCGATTAGTTCACGGTATTGCTTTTGTGGAGCAATAGGATTGTCGTATTCATCTTTATACCAAGCATTCCTTCTATTATTGATATTATCTGGATTTTCAGCATCATATGGCCGTCCTATGTGTTCAGGTAATCCGGTCTTGATATGAATTTTTCCTAGCGGAAGTTGAGGTGTAGTTTCTTCTCCTGTCCATCCACTGATGGTATATTGCCCCCCTGTTTTATCGGTATAGAGCAAGAACTTATGATGATAATCTACTCCTGCAAATGTACCGATATGCCTATAACCAACTTCTATTTTTTCGTTTGCCATTTATATTCTCCTATTGTTATTGAGCATAAGAAAATTCGCTATCAATATTTTCCAAATGACCAAAATTATTGAATTTCAATGTAATTCTAACTCCTGCTTGTGGAACCATAGGAGGTGTCTTTTTTCTATACCCTGCATGGATAATGTTACCCTCTTCCTTATAAATCTGATTCATTTCATTTAATTTATTAATTACTTCCTCTTTAGAAGAACCAATCGGGAGATATTTAGAAACAATATGGCTTACATCTTTGGACTGGCCTGGATGGATGTATTTTTCACTGGCAAAAATTTCGTTCAGCATGGGGCTTGGGGGTTGCATATTGTTTTTTCCTTTCAAGGTTGATAGCTGGGTTTTAGAATTTTTTTCATGGTTACTTGCTTCGCAAGCTGATAAACATATAAGTGATAGAACAAGTGATAATGTCGTTAAATTTATAAATTTCATGATGAATCCTTTGATAGACTTCTATTTTTCCATTAATAACTTTCTAATATTTTATAAATTGTTGCTTTTATCTAAGTAGGAGGTGTTACCCAATAAATTTCCATTTCTGTCAAAGAATAAGCCGATATACAAATCACGTCTATTACCCAAATTACCTTCACCTTTTTTATAATGAATAAGCAATTTGTTATTTGAATTCTCTAAAATATCAAACTTGTCAGAGATAATATTATTTATTTCGTGTCGGGAAGCACCTGAACAAATATATTTTGAGACGATATGGCTGACATCTGCACGTTGACTTGAAATGTCTGTAATACGGATTTTAAAGACTTCATTTAACATTAAGTTTAAATTTGACATGTTTCTTTTCTCTTTTAAGGTCGATTGTTGAATTTCAGAATGTTTTTCGTGACTGTCTGCTTCACAACTGGCTGAAAACACAAACAATATAAAGGTAGATGTCAATAGCAGTTTTTTGTATAGCATATTTAATTCTTGCAAAAGATTACATATAAAATCATTCAGAACAAACTTGGAGCCGTCTGAAACCCTACATCCGACAAAACCTTTTTTCAAACGGCTCCTACCTTAATTATCCAATCTTTATTCTGCCCAATCCTGTACTCCGTCCGCACCTTCTGCCCCGCTGCCTTCCATCACGGCCTTGATTTCTTGAAACAGGGCGCGGAAGTTTTTCGGCGGTTTGTTTTGTTCCTGCTCTTTTTTCGTGTTTCGGATTAAGGTGCGCAGTTTGCCTGCGTCGGCATGGGGGAAGTCCGCCATGAATTGCGTAACCGCGCCGTCGTCCGACAGCAGGCGGTCGCGCGCCTGCTCGATGCGTTGCAGAAAGGCGTTGTGCGCCACATTGTCGCCGCGCAGTTTGGCGAGGAACGCTTCAATCGGCGCGGGGTCGGTGTCGCGCATCAAGCGGCCGATAAACTGGCCTTGGCGTTTGAGCGCGCCGTTGGAAGTGATTTTCTTATAGGCCAGCACCGCTTCGAGCAGCTCCTCGTCCAAACCGATCTTCTTCAGGGTGTCGGGAGAGAGCTTGGTCAGCGCCATGCCCAAGTCCTGCAAATCGTTCATCTGCTTTTTCATACGGGTCTTGCTGACCCATTCTTCTTCCTGTTCAAACATGGCTTGCGGGTGCTCTGTCATTTTCAATCCGCGTATTCTAGCATGAGACGCCCGCCCGCCGCTGCCGCGCGGAATACATTTTTGCCGAGGCCGTCTGAAAACGGTTAAAATGCGGAAAATACTTTGGAAATGCCGTTATGCTGTTCAACCATACCCCCGACGAACTGACCGATTTATGCAGCCGCACACTCGCGCTTGCCAAGAAGTACGGCGCAACGGCGGCGGAAGCCGATTTCAGCGAATCGCTCGGCCAAAGCGTGAGCGTACGCTTGGGCGAAATCGAACAAATCGAGTTCCAGCAGGACAAATCGCTGGACATCACCGTCTATGCCGGCCGTCGCAAGGGCCGCGCCAGCACCGCTGACTTTTCGGACAAGGCACTGGTCGATACGGTCAGGGCGGCCATCGACATCGCGCGCTATACCGCCGAAGACGACTGCGCCGGCTTGGCCGACGCGGATTTGATGGCGGACAAACCGATTGACCTCGACCGTTATCACGAATGGGATTTGAGTGCGGAAGAGGCGGCGGCATTGGCAAAGCAATGCGAACAGGCGGCGCTGGATTCGGACGAACGTATCGAAAATTCCGAAGGGGCGGATGTCCAGACCGGACATTACCAATACGTCTACGGCAATTCCCACGGCTTTATGGCGCACCAGCAGGGTACGCGCCACGGCATTTCGTGCAGCGTGGTCGCCGCCGACGAACAAGGCATGGAACGCGACTACTGGTACGATTCCGCCTGCTGCCATCAAGATTTGGAAACACCCGAACAAATCGGCCGCACCGCCGCCCTGCGCACCGTGCGCCGCCTCGACAGCCGCAGTATTCCGACCGGCACCTATCCCGTCTTGTTCGACACGACGATGTCTGGCGGCTTGATCGGCCATCTGGCGGGCGCGCTCAGCGGCGGCGCGCTCTACCGCCAAAGCAGTTTCCTGATGGACAGTATCGGCAAGAAAATCCTGCCCGATTTCGTCAACCTGCGCGAAGAGCCGCATATTCCGCACGCCTTCGGAAGCTGCTGGTTCGACTCGGAAGGCGTCGCCACGCATCCGCGTTTCGTCATCAAAAACGGCATTGTCGAAGGCTACTTCCTCAGCAGTTACAGCGCGAGGAAGCTCGGTATGCAAACCACCGGCAACGCGGGCGGCCCGCACAACCTCTATCTGGCCCCCACCCATGCCGCCCAAGCCGACCTGCTCAAAGAAATGGGCACGGGCCTGCTGGTTACGGAATTGATGGGACAGGGCGTCAACACCATCACTGGCGACTACTCGCGCGGTGCGGCGGGATTCTGGGTGGAAAACGGCGTCATTGCCCATTCCGTCCACGAAATCACCATCGCCGGCCGCCTGCAGGACATGTACCTCGACATCGCGGGCATCGCCGACGACGCCCTGCGCCGCTCGCCCAACAAAATCGGTTCGATACTGATTGCCGAAATGACCGTGGCGGGCGCATGAGGCCGTCTGAAAATTTGTTGCCCGCCCCGATTCGCTATAAAATCCCCCGCTTTTGCAACCCAACCCAGGACACGCCGTGCAACCGCTCGAATATTGCCGCCTGAAAGCGGCGGAAAGCAAATCCAGTTTCCTTTCGGGATTCCGTTTCCTGCCGCAGGCGCAGCGAGAAGCGATGACCGTGCTGTACGCTTTCTGCCGCGAGCTGGACGACGTGGCCGACGACAGTTCCAATCCCGCCGTGGCGCAGGCCGCGCTCAACTGGTGGCGCGCCGATTTGGCCAAAGCATTTACGGAACAAATGCCCGAGCATCCTGTCAATCAGGCATTGAAAACCGTATTGCGCAGCTTCACGCTGCCGCACGGGGAATTCAGCGAATTAATCGACGGGATGCAGATGGACTTGGAGCAGGCGCGCTACAACAGTTTCGACGATTTGAAGCTCTACTGCCGCCGCGCCGCCGGCGTGGTCGGCTGCCTGATTGCGCGGATTTTGGGCTTTACGCAGCCGCAGACGCTGGAGTATGCCGACAAAATGGGGCTGGCGCTGCAACTGACCAACATCATCCGCGATGTGGGCGAAGACGCGCGCAAAGGCCGGATTTACCTGCCGGTGGAAGACATGCAGCGTTTCGGCGTACCCGCGTCCGTCGTCATGCGCTCCGTACCTACGCCCGAATTTGCCGCACTGATGGCGTTTCAAATCGGCCGCGCCCGCGAAACCTACCGCCAGGCCGTATCGCTGCTGCCCGCCGCCGATAAGAAATCCCAAAAGGTCGGCCTGATTATGGCGGCGATTTACTATGCGTTGCTCAACGAAATCGAGCGCGACGGCGCAGAAAACGTGCTGACCTACAAAATCGCCATCCCCTCGCCGCGCAAAAAGCGCATTGCCTTGAAAACCTGGTTATTCGGATTCAGACCATGAATGATACCCAACGACCGAAAATCGCCGTCATCGGCGCAGGCTGGGCGGGGCTTTCCGCCGCCGTTCAACTTGTCGGCCGCGCCGACGTAACCCTGTTCGAAGCAGGAAAACAGGCCGGAGGGCGCGCCCGCTCGCTCGAAAACAGCAACGACAGCTTCAGCTTCCTCGACAACGGCCAACACATCATGATAGGCGCGTACCGCGGCGTACTGACCCTGATGGAGCGCATCGGCGTCCGGGCGGAAGAGGCCCTCGTGCGCCGCCCGCTGCAATGGCACATTCATGAAGGTTTGCAGTTTCAGACGGCCTCCCTGCCTTCGCCGTGGCACATCGCCGCAGGCATACTCCGGGCCGACAACATCCTGCTCGCCCACAAAATCCAACTGCTGCGCGACATGGCCGCGCTGCAACGGCACCACATGCGCAAACGTCCCGACGTCCCCGTTGCCAAATGGCTGCGCGACCGCCGCACTTCGCGCAAGCTGCTGGCCGAGTTCTGGCAGCCGCTGGTATGGAGCGCGCTCAACACACCTCTGGAAGACGCCGGCCTCAACACGCTCTGCAACGTGCTGCACGACGGCATATGGGCGGACAAAACAGGCAGCGACTACCTGCTGCCGAAACGCGACTTGGGCGGCATCGTCGCCGCACCCGCGCTGGACTACCTGAGGGAACACGGTGCGTCCGTGCGCCTCGAAACGCGCGTTCCGCCGCTGGGCAACCTGCCCGACGGACGGGTCGACGTTAACAGCGAAGCCTTCGACGCCGCCATTCTGGCCACCGCCCCCTACCACACCGCCATGCTGCTGCCCTCGTCCACGCCGGAGTATATTCAGACGGCCTACGACCACCTCCGCTATCACTCCGTAACCACCGTTTACCTGCGTTACGCCAAGGACGTCAAACTGCCCGCCGTGCTGACGGGGCTTGCCGACGGCACGGCGCAATGGCTGGTCAACCGCGGCGCGCTGGGGCTGCCCGCCAACGAAATCGCCGCCGTCGTCAGCGTGTCCGACCGCCTTCATTTGAAAAACAGCGAGTTTGCGGAAAAAATCCATGCCGACGTGCTGCGCGTCTGCCCCGACATCGGCGACCCCGTTGCCGGACGCATCATCACCGAAAAACGCGCTACCGCCGCTTCCCTGGCCGGCCGCATCCTGCCGGATTTCGCCTGGCTGCACCACCGCAACATCTATCCCGCCGGCGACTACCTGCACCCGCGCTATCCGTGCACGCTGGAAGCGGCGGTGCAATCCGGCGCGGTAACGGCGGATTTGTGTCTGAACGAATTGCGCGCCAGCCCGCTCAACCTGTTTTAACCCGCTTCCCGCAACCATCCGAGGCCGTCTGAAACGGCGCCGTCGCTCAGCCCGAATGTTTCCGCCCGTTCAGACGGCCTGTTTTCCGTTTTAAAAGATCCGCCATGACCACACTCCCCCCCGCCCCCGTCAAGCGCCGCCTTGCCGCCCTGATGTACGAATTGCTGCTGGTCGGTTCCGTAACCGCAGCCGCCGCCGTCGCGGCGGGTATCGCCACCATCCGCCTCAACCCCGTTTCCCACCGGCTCGCTTCGCTGACGGTATGCCTGCTGATGCTGGCCTGCTGGTGGTATTACTTCAAAATCAACTGGCACAAAAAAGGCCGGACCCTGCCGATGCAGGTCTGGAAAATCGGCCTCTGCAACCGGCAAGGCGTGCGGCCGCCGCTGCACCAACTCCGCCTGCGTTTCATCTGGGCCTGCGTCTTCATCGTGTTCGTCCCGCTTCTGGCTTACAGCGGGCTGCGCTATTGGGGCCAAATTCCGCCCAAAGGCGCATTCGGCGCGGCCTTAATCTGGCTGATACTGCCGTGGGGGTTTGCGTTTTTCAATCCCGACCGGCAGTTTCTGTATGATTTTTTGGCCGGAACGCGGCTGGTGGACTTGAAAGCGGCGGAAGAGGAAAAGAAAAAAGCAAAACGGGTTTAATATATTGAAATATCTAAAAAACAGTAACGGCCATATTCAGTAATTCCCCCTCTCCTGACCGGCAGGAAAGCGCGGCCTACGGCCCCTATGAATTTGGTTTTCTGCAAACCCCCAAAGCTACCCCACCCTAACCTTCCCCCGCCAAACGGGAGAAGAGACAAGATTGCCGTTGCGGCATAGAGGCCGTCTGAAATCCCGTTGCCGCCATGCCTTGCATGGTTTTATTTTTGAGCGATTCCACACTATATATCGGCCAAAGAGGCCGTCTGAAAATGTTTTCAGACGGCCTCTTTGGCAATGATGCCTGATTTGCGCCGTTCCTGCCCGCCCTGTTTTCAGACGGCCTAAAAACGGTTTTTCAATTCCCGCAGCGCGGCGAACACTGCCAAACCGCTGTTCAGACCCCGCTCCGCCAGTTCTTCCACCCGTTCGCGGACTTGGGGAAAATCAACCCGCAGAAACGGATTGATTCTGCGTTCGTGCGCGAGGGTAACGGGCAGGGTCGGCGTATGCTCCGCCGCGCGTAAAGCGGCCTGAATATCGGGATTTTCCGGTTCGATGAATCCGGCGAAACGCAGGTTGGCGGCGGTGTACTCGTGTGCGGGATAAAACAGCGTTTCTTCGGGCAACTGATTGAATCTTTGGAAACTGTCGTACAACTCTTCTATCGTTCCCGTGAACACCCTGCCGCAGCCGGCGGAAAACAAAGTGTCGCCGCAGAAAACGTGCAGGCCGTCTGAATTTTCCAAAAGATAGCTGACGTGGCGGCCGGTATGGCCGGGCGTCGCCCACACCGTAACCAGCCCGTCTCCGAAAGGAAACTGCGTGCCCGCCTTAACCGTATGCGTTGCCGCTTCGATATCCGCCTCGCCGTACACAAGCGATTCCATAAAGCTGTTTTTGAGGGCTTTCACGCCGCCGATATGGTCGTGATGCGGATGGGTAACCCACGTTTGCGCCAGCATCAGGCGGTTGCGGACAAGGAATTTCAAAACGGGCGTGGCATCGGACGGATCGACGCAGGCGGCGTGGTTGCCGTCTTGTATCATCCAGATATAGTTGTCGTTTAAAGCTTGGATTGGAGTGATGTTCATAAGGTCTCTTCTTGTTTGGGGGTTTCAGACGGCCTCTAAATAATCTTCGGCATTCGGGCTTCTGCCGAACACGGCTTCATGCGCCTGACTGATGGTCAGCCGGTTGAACATCAGCCGCTGGGTTTGGTCGCCGTCGATAATCCTTACCCTGCCTTCCAATTTCGGCGCGTCGTGGTGGAAAGTGTTTTTAAACGCAAGCCAGCGGTCGGTTTGCAGGTGGACGACGGCAAACATATCGTGCGAAATATTCACGCCGACGCTAATGAGTTTCGACGAAGCCTGAAGGCAGAAACTGCTGTCGCCAAAGAGGCACAGCCCCTCGTTTTCGGCATAGCGGAACAGCTCGATTTTCACCGCATCGGGTTCGGCGAATATGGTGCAAAACAGCCGCTCAAACAGCGACGGCTGCGCCACGCCTTCGCTCAACATGCCGTAAAGCCCCGCCAGCCAATCTACATAGCCGAGGAACGAAAAACGGTAGTTTTGCATAATGGCTTCGATGCGGCTCGGATCGCGCTTGCTGATCAGGCGCACGAACTCAAACCCGACCTCCGGCAGCCGCGCCCGAACCGCCTCATGCAGACGGTGGGCAAACAGGTTTTTATGGTTGTGCGGATTGCGCAGGATGCCGAGGAATTTCAGCCGCAATATCCGCCACAATGCTTCGGGAACTTTGACCGTATCGGGTTCGCCCGTTTTCAGACGGCCTTCGGGCAAAGTGCGCAGATGGTTGCAGGCTTCTTCGTAGCCGCTTTCGTGGCGGTTGAACCAGCTTTCCAAATTGTACTGGTTGGCGGTGTTTTCCACGAAAGTCAGCGTATAGAGGTTTTTCGCCGCCAGATTGCCGATGATGTTGACACTCGCCGCAGCGCCGCGATTTTCGTTCCCGCCGCGAACCTTGTCGCCGGAGCGGGAGCGTCGGGCGGCAGTCGGTTCGCGGAACATGGACAAAGGCAGCTTGTAAACATTCTGATTCTGCGGGCTGACCTGCGGATTATGCGCGTGCTGCCGCTGCTCGGTCTGGGCGATATAGTGATGTTCCTTGGTCGGATTCGCCGTCAACAGCGCATAAGGCTTTTCGCCGCATTCGGAAAATTCGCAATCACTGAGGATAAAAGCTTGTCGGGTCATAGTGTCGTGAGAGGCCGTCTGAATGTGCCGATTATAGTTGATGGGGAGCTAAGGGGGATTATACGGAATGATGCTTCTGCTTGCAGAATACGCTAATAGAATGCCGATAATGGGAATCCAAAAAACACTTCGCCGCCGTCATTCCCGCGCAGGCGGGAATCCAAAAGTTTAGATTTACAGTAATCTTTAAATATTTCTGAAATGCAGAGGTCTGGATTCCCGCCATATGCCAGTATTTC
>ERZ773075.566-NODE-566-length-27352-cov-3.09591_pt1 | contig 27352 bp, 22 predicted proteins | sample MGYA00580614_ERZ773075 | MGnify/ENA primary metagenome ERZ773075 (study PRJEB29015, sample SAMEA2738021) | human oral metagenome | biome: human oral; feature: human-associated habitat; material: dental | place: China | collected 2043 ...
GCCTGAGCATCCTCAACAGCAGAGGCAAACTCAGCCGACTGGGAGCCGACCTTCGCCTCATCCTGCACACCGTAGAGGCATACTGCGCGAACGCGGGCACCCTCATCAGTGACCAGCACCTTCACCCAAGCATTCTGCGGCTGGGCGCTATCAAAGTACTCAACACGCACCAGCGCGCCAGCGGCATCGTAGGTCCAACGCAGAGTCTCCGTGCCACGGACGGCAGAAGAGAGCATCTGTGCGTCAGTGTAGGTGTACATGACCAGACCAGCAGGCGAATCCACGCCGCTAATACGGCCCAAATCATCACGAATAATCTCAGTGTGCAGAGCCTCAGAAGAGTCTGCCACAGCCGGGTCTGCCACCGCGGGCTGCTCGGTCACAGAGGTCATGTGTGCGCCACGGTAACCGAACTCGCGAACCCAGGTGCCCGCCAGGTCAGACACCTGCGCACGCACCAGCGCATCTACCGCGTTGTACTCGAAGGAAGACTCCACACGAGACTCAGCGGTAACGGCGGTTCCATCCAGGCGATACGCGGTGATATCGGTCTGCTTGACCATACGACCAGCAGCATCATACGCATAAGCGCTCGAACCCAGAGGGTGCACAAACTCAGTGCGCAGACCATCAGCGTCATAAGCGTAGGACAGCTCATAGCCGCCAGCCTCGTCCATGTACGCGGTAAGGAAAGACTCCGGAATCTGAGCGCCAAACTCACGGCGCTGACGAACCAGACGACCCAAACGGTCATAAGACTCGACGGTCACCACGGGAGCACCAAACACATCAACGCCCGCATGGTCATAAGTCGTCATAGTACGGCGCGCAGAATCACGCTCCATACGGTACAGCAAAGAGCCGTTCACTGAATGGGAGCAGGGAACACCGTCACGGTCATAGCCGAAGGAATGTACGGCACCATTACCGTCAGTGCTGGTCAGCAGACGACCGGCAGCATCATAGGTAGAGGTAGTACGCACACCCAGCGGATTGGTTACCGCCAGAACATTGCCCATCAGGTCATACTCGTAGCCGGTAACGCGACCGGCAGGGTCCATTACGGAGGTAACGTTACCCGCTTCGTCATAACGGTAATGGGTCACGCCACCGGCACCATTAGTCACCGCAACCACCTGAGAAGCGGCATCATAGGTGAACGAACGAGTACCCCACTTGTTATCGCGGATGCTCTTCACACGGCCACAAGAATCCCAGGTGTAGAACACCGGAGAAGCCACACCGGAACCGGTAATGGACAGCACACGACCGCACGCATCATAGCGAACACGTGCCTCAGAACCGTCACCGTACACCTGGCGAATCAGACGGGAATCAGCATCGTACTCGTAACGAGTCACGGACTGCTCAGCAGTACCGGCAGCCTCATAGGTTGCAGCCAATCGACCGCACGCATCGTAGCTGTACTCGGTCACACGACCCGCAGGGGAAATCATGCGCACCATCTGGTTCGAACCGTTGTACCCGTAACAGCTCAGACCGCCCTCAGCGTCCAGAACCTGCACGGGGTTACCCGCGCCGTCATAAACCATTGTGGAGACAGTCGGGTCGTCAGCATCTGCACTAACCTGCGGGCCAGAATCCTCGGAGAGAACCTCGGTACGCACCGGGCGGCCCAGGTGGTCGCACGAGATACGCACGCGATCAACACCATCATTGGTGGTAATGGTCTTGCGCGAGGAATCAACAGAAGTACGTACACTCACACCGGTCGGGTCAATCAACGCGGTCAGAGTGCTTGCGGCATCATATTCGCGTGTCCACACACCACCGGCGGGGTCAATGGTGCGGACCAGTCGCATCAAACCATCGTAGGCGTAGCTGAACTGCGCACCACCCGGCAGGGTAATGCGGTCAATATTGCCGTTCGTATCAAAGGAACGCTCCATACGGCGACCCAGCGGGTCAACCATTGCAACAATGTCACCGCTCGGACCGTACTCATACTCGGTGCGAGCACCGGCAGGATCCACCGAAGCCACCAGGCGACCACCAGTAGCGTACTCAAAACGCCAGCGGGAGCCATCCGGGTCCTGACGGCACACCATGTGACCGGCAGAATCATAGGTGAACTTAGTTTCATAGCCAAGAGCAGAAACAACCTTCACCAGGTGACCTGCAGCAGAGTACTCACAACGGGTCAGCTGCTGCTCAGCATTACGAATACCGGTCAGCAGACCACACTCGTCATACTCCAGGGAGACGGTAACGCCCTCAGGGCTCACCACACGCTGCAGCAGGCCGTCAGCCCACTCAAAACGGGTCACATGGCCGTTACCGTCGGTCATGGAAGAGGGGTTACGCTCAAAATCGTTGGCATACTCGTAAGTCACCGTAGTCATGGGGCTTACAGCAGGGCTCTGGGCAGACTCCTGCCCCGAAGTAGTCTCATCGAGAGTGCGACCCTGCGCCTCAGCCTCCAGGCGAGCACGACGAGCCAGACGGGCGGCACGGCGGGCACGCGGATCCGTCTCAATAGCGCTCATCGCCACAGAGACTACGCGGTCATGCTCGTCATACGCGAAGAGGGTTTCAGCACCCTCATCGGTGACCTCACGAATAATGCGGCCTCGCTCATCACTGTAGCGAGTGGTGCGGGAACCATCGCGGTCCACCACACTCACACGGTTGCCAAAGTCATCGTAGGCATAGCTACTACGCCCACCTTCCGCGTCAACAATAGCGGTCAGGCGTGCATACTGATCACTAATCCACAGATTCGTGTAGGAGGCATCCTCATTCGCAACGTCGGTAATACCATTCGGCAGGTAGCGGTAACGAACACGACGACCGTATTCGGTGTCCTGCTCGGTAATGCGACCGGCAGGGTCGTAGTAGTTGGTCACCTCAACGGTGCCGGTGCTAGCCACCACACGGTGAATCAGACCGGCAGCGTCATGTTCATAACGGCGGGTACCAGCATCACCGTGCACAGCGCACAGGTGAGTACGACCATCAAGGGTGACGTACTCGTAACGCACAGACTGACCGCGTGAAGAGTGAATAGCACCGACGAGGCCACCTTCGATGTACTCCACATCGATACGTGCACCGCGCTGATGCACGATTGAGTTAACACGCCCCTCTTCATCGCGCAGGTACGCGACAGCAGTACCTGCCCCAGCGCTCATGCCCAGGTAAACACCGGTGAGGCTAAAAATGTGCTGGGTACCAGAGTTGTCGGAGATACGCAGCAGGGACGAAGCTTCATAGCCCGTAGTGTGCAAAATATAACGCATGGAGGGGTCAGCAATAGAACCCTCTTCACCCATCAGCTGGGTAAGGGGCAGTTCTTCAAGCCACCACGCTTCACGCGGAGCGCGAGCATAGCCGTGGGTGCCATCCTCACGGATCATTCGGTCGAAGGTAACCTCACGACCGTCAGCCATCGTCCAGACAGCATTCTCAGCATTCAGCTGCACACGGCTCTCAATATTTGAGGACCAACCAGCACCGAACACGCCGGATACAGCGTGCTGACCGAAAACAGCCACGCTGTTGTACATACGAGTTACAGAGCAAGCAGAAACCGCACCCGAGAATGCCATATCGGTCTCTTCTTCAATGAAGTTACCGGTTGCAACATTCACGGGGTCATTCACATAACCGCTGGTAGTAGACTTACCCACAACAGCAGGGGCCGGAACTTTCAACTCGTGACGTTCAGTGCTAACACCAGCTGCGCTGATTGCACCTTCCAGAGTCGAATTGGCAACGGTAATAATCTGACCCGAGCTACCATACTGTTCAAAGGTGTCAGCTACAATGCCCAGCCAGGTCTTATCATTGGCGTTCGACTTATTCCACGCTTCAAATGTGCTAATGAGATTTTCAGCGTCAATGGTTCCCCACTGGCACTTAGCTGCAAATTCAGAAGTAAGGTTACGGAGCTTACCGGGCTCAGCGTCAAAGCTAGTGCCAAGGTTTGCCAAAGTATTAGAGAGAGCACGCACGGTCGAAGGGCGCGCCGAAGAAACAGTCATGCTCCCCGAACGGGTCCCAGTGCTCTCACGCTGACCTGGGGAAGTGGTGTCAATCGTAGTATCCGGAATGTACGACTCGGGACTCGGGGCCCCTTCTCCAAAAATACTATCCCACCACTTGCGGAAACCGCCCCAGTTATCGTCATATTTCTTCTCATACTCACGCATGAGTTCACGGTTTCGTTTTTCTTTTTGGGCGGCCTCTTTAAGACGGTCCACCACATCAGCCAACTGGCGGAAGACATTGGCGATATTACGACCATCACTAATGGTGGTGTCAATATTTGTTGCTGCAATATCAGCATAGTGACCTACGAAGTCCTCCAAAGCTGTCGTCAGTGAGTTCTTCAGAGGAGGTAGTGCGCCGTCAATATTCTGCGCAACGGTGCGACAAGCGCCAGCAAGGGCATCCGACGTAGCATCATCGTACTTGACTTCTTCAGTATTCAGATTCATGCTCTGCCGCCTTTCAGGTGTGGTTAGTACGGAAGTGTGGTGATTAAACAAGTCTAAGCAGGCATGTTGCCATGCCTGGGAATAACGTGTACTCAAGCCAATTAGCAGAAAACGCCGCCTACCGCTCACCGCCCCGTAGCCGGGGAGCGGGGCGGTAAACGGCGTTTACCAGGGAAGGCTTAGGAGCCGCCACCTGCCTGGAAGATATCGGTAGAAATCTGGTTGAGCTGCTCGCGCAGGTCAGTCAGTTCCTGAGTCAGGTTACGCAGGGTGTTTTCTACACCGGGCCAGGTGTCATTGCGGAAACGCTCAGCCAGGGGGCCGTCCCAGTTGTTGGGGTCCTTCAGCTGGTTACCCTGCTGGTTGAGGTTGTTGATTTCGTTCTGCAGACCGCCATTGATGATGTTCTGGAGAGCAGTAATGGCATCCTTGGCTGCCTGCGATGAGAGTACGCGATCGGACACGATATTCCTCTTTCGTCGTTGAGTTGCCGGAAGATGTGCATTAGATACGCGAATATCAAATACGCACCGTTAGTGCTTTGCACCACTTCGAACATTACACTATTTCGCGGCAAAGCGCACCCTCTGCGCCCTGTTGTGAGAAAAATTTCTCATAGTAGACATTGCACAACAGTGCGTGCATATATATTTATCTACTCTCATCAAGGGATTTCTCCCGCTACGGTATCCTTAGGAAATGCCAGCCCACTCGGGGTGGCACCCCATCAATAGAATCACCAACCACACACGAAAAGAGGACTTTCATGTCTGACAACACCCTGCAGCCGGCTGCACCGCAGCAGCCGCAGTTCACCCAGCAGGCCCCTGCCGTACAGCCCGCACACGGCGCACCCGTCGAAGCACCGAAAAAGAAGAAGTGGGCGGCAGTAACCGCACTAGTCCTGGGCATTATCTCCGCCCTGACCGGCTTCATTATTCTGGGCGCATTTACCGCAGTCCCGACCGTTATCTTCGCGGTTATTGCCCTGGTCATGGTCAAGCGCGGCACCGGCAAGGGCAAGGTCATGGCTATCATTTCGCTCGTGCTGGTTGCGGTTGCGATGGTCACCTTCGTTCTGGGTAACAATGTGCGCGCAGAGAGGGATGCAAGGCTTAAGCAACGAGCTCAGGAAGCAATTCAGAAGTGTGAGAGCAAGGAATTTGTTGGCGCTTACTACACCGAGAAGGACGGTAAGCGCTACTGCGCATACGGCGGCTGGCTCTACCCTGTAGACGACGACAAGTAGACCGGTCATCTCGGTTATTGACCGATGATGTGACGGGTGGGGCGTTCGCGTGTGCGGCAGTCGCCGTGCCTGCGAGCGCCCCTCAACCGTATCTTCTGGAGGCGCCGCCGCCTAGCCTGAACGGGGCGCGTGCTCTTCCTATTCACCAACCACACGAAACGAGAAACCACCGTGCTTAGTCTCCCCCTGATTTTCTGGAGCACCGCCGCTACACTCGTAACAATTGCGACGTTTTATGTCCTCATCAATTACGAGGTGCAACGTTGGAAAGATAAGCAACGGCTACGTGAGGGTATTTACATCCGACGGGTTACTCGGCTTGAAGCTCTCATGACGATATTGACCCCGGCTCTCCCAATTCTTATGGCTGTAGTCTACATTCTTGAACCTGGCGCAGAAAGTATGAAGCTTGGGATAGTGGGTTTGTTGGCATCAGCGATATTTGTGGCCTACTTGCGGTATGTGCATGTTGCCTACGTGAAAACCTCCGCCGACGGCATCGAGCAGCGCATCTGGTTCTCCAACCCGACCCGCTACCCTTTCAACGCGATCAACCGTGTCGTGTTCTACAAGGCAGCAAAATATGAAGACGAGGACATGGTGGGGTTCTACGCCAAGTCAGGTACACAGATTGCCCTGTTTAGCCCGTTGCCTCATAAAAATTACCGGCTTCTGGCGATTGTGCGGTTCAGGATTGAGAACGAGCGTTGGCCTGACATGGATAATCCGGATGATGTGGCTCAGGTGGACCGTTTGGATTGTGCTGGGAAGACGATGCGTTACTTTGAGAATTTGGGGAAGGTTACTGGTCTTGCCGACGTCTACATGTAGCACTGCACGGCGTTAGTTTCGAATATAGAGAAAGTCCCTGGGCTGAGATATCATCTCTCAGCTCAGGGGCTTTCTGCATACCAACGGCAACTCACCTGAGCACCACCCGCCGGTGAATGGTCGCCCAGTCTTCACCCGAGCCTTGCACCGAGTTAACTTTTTAGCCATCTAACCCATAGACCATCAAAGTACTCGACAATTCAACTTGTCAGAGCGTTCAAGCACATAGAGTATCCTTGGGAAAGGTACGCCACCTGCAGGTGGTGCGCTTCCGGATATTCACCAACCACATACGAAATGAGGACTTTCATGTCTGAAAACACCCCGCAGCCGGCTGCACCGCAGCAGCCGCAGTTCATCCAGCAGGCACCCGCCGTACAGCCTGCATACGGCGCACCCGTCGAGGCACCGAAAAAGAAGTGGGCGGCAGTAACCGCACTAGTCCTGGGCATTATCTCCGCCCTGACCGGCATTTTTGTGATCGGTTCGTTCCTGACCATCCCGACCATTATTTTCGCTGTAATCGCTCTGGTCATGGTTAAGAATGGCACCGGCAAGGGTAAGGGCATGGCGATTGCCGCTCTCGTGCTGGTTCTGGTGGCGTACATTGCTACGTTTGCTTTCTTCCAGATTCGTGCGGCGAACCTTGAGAAGTCTAACCGAGAGGCCCGTGAGGTTATCCAGAAGTGCGAGAACCACGAGCCCGGCTACTACATCATTGAGAAGGACGGTAAGCGTTACTGCAACGCTGGCGGCTGGGTCTACGAGATGGATAAGTAAACCGGCTTATTTGGTTCCATGATTAGCCGTCGCTGATGGAGGGGCGTTCGTTCACGCGGCAGTCGCCGCACCTGCGAGCGCCCCTCAACCGTATCTCCCGTGGGTGCTTCAGCATCTGGCGGCGAGTATGCCCCAGAGCACCTGCAGCGCATCCTCGACCGCGCCGCGGCAGAGTCCAAATAGTTGAAAGGGAAATAGCATGAACGCTATCTCTGAAACCTTCAGAATCCTATGGCTAATCTTCCTGTGGTTCTGCTTTAGCTTCATAGCTCTTGCATCTCTAGTGATGGCCGTTATTGGGGTATGGCCTTGGGGTGCGCTGTTCTTCGTTTTAAGCCCTCTGAATCTTGCTTACATAGATATGATTAACGCTGAAAATATTGGCTATAAAGCGACCGGAGGCCTCTTCCACCGCTTCTTTATTTTCGTTTATTCCATCAACGCGGTGGGCTTGATTGTACTGACGGTTCTGACGGCTTTCGGTGTACTCCAGGGGGACCCCGGAGACGAACTTCGCCCCCTGGTACATGGTTGGCGGGCTAATCATCGTCGCCTTCCTCATCTACCGCATCGAGCCTAATGATGAGATTCCTGACCTGCAGCGCATGGAGCAGATGAATAGGTACTCAACCCGCGTGGGCGTTATATCAGCGGCTATTTTCACGGTTCTGTGCCTTGTGGTTCCTCTGACCAGTTTCATGACTGGCGGTTGCGCTTTTCCTGACCCCGGGGTTCCTGCGTGTTGTGCGTGAGGGCCTCTTCTACCTGCAGGGCACCCGCTTTGAGGAGGGGTCTGAGGGGTACCGCACCCTGCGTGCCGTGTGTATTGGCGTGGCTGGCCTGGCGGCGTGTATTGCGCTTGGGTACCTGGGCTATTCGCTGGTACGCCTGGAGTTGCTGCCTGCGCTGTTCTTTGCTGCATCGGTGGCGATGAATGCGTGGTCGGTGAAGAAGTACGTCACCGTGGGTATCACCATTCCCGAGGAGGAAGACGAGGATTCCTCTTCTCATGCTAGCGTTCAGGAGGCGGAGTAAAACATGCTAGATACCATTTTTAGTATTTTCTGGGGAATTGTTTTGGTGCTGTCCATTGCTTCTATCCCCTACATTATTATTAGGTACGAGATTAATCGGCACCAAGATAAGAAAAAAGAAGCGCAGGGAGTTTACATTAGGCGAGTAAATCGCTTTGAGGTATGGATTTGTATATTTAATCCGTTCATTCCTTTTTTGCTATATATGGCCAATAGTCATAGTGGAAATATGGGTATCTGGTTTAATATCGCCGGAATTGCTTTAGCGTTATTCTTTTTCTTGTGTTGTCGCTATACTCTTGTTGCATATGTGAAGCTCTCCCCTGAAGGTATTGAGCAGCGCGTCTGGTCAGCCAACCCGACCCGCTACCCTATTAACGCGATAGACAGCATCGTGTATTACGAAACGCTGAATGTTGAAGATCAGGATATGGTGGGCTTCTATACCCGCTCCGGTAAACAGATTGCTGTCTTTGGTCCGACCACCCACAACAACTATCGGATCTTGGCAATTGTCAGGTTCAGGATTGAGAACGAGCGTTGGCCTGACATGAATAATCTTGATGATGTGGCGAAGGTGAATGAGTTGGACGATAGGGGTATGACCATTCTTTATTTCAGGAGTCGCGAGAAGGTTACTGGCCTTGCCGACGTCGACATGTAAATCGATCAAGAAATGAGGGAACAAGTGGAAGTTAATTATAAATTGCGGGAAAGAATTCTAGTAATTGCTTTAACTCTGCTGAGCGCATATATACTTTTTGTCATTCCTCAAAATGCACGCGATGACAGCGACGGTATCACTGCCACCTGCACCGTAACGAAGGCATATGCGCAAGAGCGTCGCGGCACGGATGTTAGTGGAATGACTGACACCGGGTTAAAAGGCGTCTTCGAGACGGAGGAATGCGGCACTCTCACGATGTACACAGCTCCCGAGGGCTGGAAGATTTCCGAATATGTTAAAACCGCACAGCCTGGAAAAAAGTACCTATTCCACGTATTAAACTTATCCACTAAAAAAGATCGGGATTTTGATACGACCCGCTTTGAAGAAATCAAAGAATAACAACCTCATAAACTAAAAATAAAGCCCCCGCAGCTGAGAGTCATCCTCTCAGCCGCGGGGGCTTCATCGTATCAGCGTGTCCTCACGCGGCGAGCGTTAGGAGGCTCGGCGGCGGGAACGCAGCACCATCACAGTGCCAGCACCCAACACCAGAGCGCCACCCACAGCCACAGACACCGCACCAAAACCAGTGCGGGCAAGGCCGCCCTGCTGGGAGCTAGCGCCACCCGATGCAGCAGACACACCGGACTGACCCAGGGAGCCGCCACCAGCGCCGCCACCGGAGATACCACCCGGGTACACGCCGCCAGCAGAACCATCAGCCGAGCCATCAGCCGAACCCACAGCGTTCACGTCACCGGCAGCACCAGAAGCACCAGCCTGACCGGAGCCAGCCTGCGCAGCACCAGACTGTGCGGAGCCGGGCTGGTGAGCACCAGCGGTACCGCCCGGGGTCGCCGAATCCACACGGCGCACACCACTAAAGTCGTCCGACGCAACGTTCGGGTCCTTCGGCACGGCAGTCTCAACCGAGCACGCATCCGACGCCTTCTTACCCACAGCAACCGCAAGCTGCTGCACCGGGCTGTTCACCTCAGTACCATCAGCCAAGGTCGCGGAATAGTGCACATCAAACATGTACTGGCCGGGCTCAGAGAACACCCAGTTCGCGTGCGCGTGCGTCGCGTAATCAATGTCGATCGTGGTCTTGCCGGTCGTCGAATCCAGCAGCACATCCGCACCGTTCAGCGACTCGGTGAACATGCCGAAGCGTGCACCCTCAGGCATGACCTTCGGAACCACGTGCAGGCGCACAGGGCCACGCAGCTGCGAGTAGTCGATGTCCTGCGTGTTGTAGCCGGGCCAGGGCAGGCCGCTCTGCTGGGTCTGCGGCAGGCCGTAGAAGGCGGTGCCGACTGGACCCATGAAGTTCAGCTTCTCATCAGCCATACGTTCGGTGCGTACACGGCGGGCGTTCTCGCTGACGGTCCACACGACCGAATCGAGCGGGCGCACCGTCGAATCAGCGTCAATGATGCCGCTGTCGTCACGCAGGCCCACGGACAGCTGGCGGTCCTTCAGGGTCGCCTGGATGTCCAGGTGGCCGTGCGAAATCTTGGTGCGGCCGTCAATCTTGCCGGGCACGCACTGGTTGCCGGGGGTTCCCGGGGTGGACGGCTCAGCGGAAGGTGCCGGGGCACTCGGGGTCGGGTTGACCGGTGCGGGGCTAGACGGTGCCGGAGTAGAAGGTGCCGGAGTAGAAGGTGCCGGAGTGGAGGGCGCCGGGGCAGGTGCACTCGGCTCTGCGGAGGCGGTAGGCACCGCAGGCACGGTCGGAACCTCGCTGGGGGATACCGACGGAGCGTTGCTGGGCTCAGCGGTCGGAGTCTCGGAAGGAGCCTCGCTCGGCTCAGCAGAGGGCGCAACGGTAGGCTCAGCGCTCGGCGACGGATCCGCCGGAGCAGGCTTCGGCGCATCCCCAATCGGTGCGCTATCGGGTGCCAGCGCGCCGTGCGCGGTGTACTTGGTGCCCGGCTCGTAGTTCGCCGCGACCTCGGTGGTGGAGGCGGAAGCGTTCATATCCGGGTGGGTCAGCATCTTCACGCGCAGAGCGGTGCCCTTGTAGAAGGACTCGTCACGGAAGGTAAAGCGCGCCACGCCGTCCTCGATGGAGCCTTCCAAATCGAGGTACGGGTAGACCGGGTCATCCTGGGCGTAGAAGCCGCCGCGCAGGAAGCCGCGCACCTTCGGGTCCTTGAAGCGGACCTCAACGGTGCTGAAGCCGTTGCCGTTCGGGGTGACGGTCACGTCGTAGTCCATGCTGGTCGGCGTGTACTGCTCGGTGCTGAGCACGGTGTTCGCTGCGTCCGGGATTTCTTCGGGCCAGGAGCCGTTACCGTCATCGCTGTACACGCTCTCGGTGCGGCCGGGCTCGTAGGTGAGCTTGTGCGAGATCCAGCGGGACGCCTCCGCGCTATTCGCGTCGGAGGTGTCGGGGGTGAAGACAGCCTGCAGCTGGGAGCCTTCGCTACCGAGCATTTCAGACCAGGTGGCGGTACCGTTCACGACCGGCAGGTCGGTCAGGAAGTAGCCGTTGTTGTACAGGGTCAGGGTGCCCTTGAGGTTCTTGTTTGCGGCGGTGAAGGTGATGTCGCTGAGCTTGTCGTCGGCATCCTTGTTCTTTGCCGGGTCGGCGTCCAGGCGGTGCGGTGCCACGGACAGCATGTACTTTGCGGCGTCCAGGTCACCGACGGGTGCCGCATTGTAGCGGTCGACGGTGGGCACGGCGGTGGGGGTGCCGTCACCGAGCACGGGCTGCATGCCGCCAACCTGCCAGACCAGCTTCGACGGCTTGGAGCTGATGATGCGGCCGTCGGTGGAGCGCGCCACGGTACGGTAGGTGACCACGTAGCGGCCGGGGCGGGTGAAGGTCGTGGTGTTGTGGGTGTGGCTACCCTTGTCGAGCAGCCAGGAATGCCAGCCGGTGGAGCTGCTGGAAAGCATACGGTACACGTCGGCGGGCGCGTCATCCGGGTTGTAGCGGAAGAGCTCCATACGGCCGGGACCCTCAACGGAGAGGATGTCGGTAGCGAACACGCCGTCACGGAAACGCTCAGTGGGCACCTTCGTGGATGCGCCCAGGCCAGCCCAGATGGGGTCCTGGTTGCCGTAGGTCAGGTGCGGTGCCATGTAGAGGGTCTGGCCGGGTTCGCCGAGGAACGCCAGGGAGGGCGAGTCGCCCAGGGTCATGGTGTACTGCGACTTGCCGTCCCTGGTGCTGTAGCCCTTGCCGACCCAGTTAACGGTCTTGTCCAGTTCGTAGGTGTCTGCGCCGGTCTTGTAGGGGTTCGCCTCGTTCATGAGGACGAAGGTGCCGTTCTGCTCGTCCCAGTATGCCTTGGGGGCGTCGACGTGGCCCTTGGTGGTGACGATTTTGCCGTCATCGGGGCCTGCTGCGGCGGGCAGGGAAGGGGCTGCGCCTGCGAGCGCGAGCAATGCTGCGGCGGAGAGGAATGCGGCGGCGCGGCGGAGGGCGGGCTTGCCGCCGGGGATGAAGAGTGCGGGGGTGTGTGTGGTGACCCGACGCTGGGTCTGCTTCTGAGAGCTCATGACAACCTTTCTCATTTTTCTATTTCTTAGGGTAGCTCTTTTGCAAATAATTGTCATTTTGAACCTAAGTGAGTATAGTGATTCTCAGAAATACGTGTGCGCAGAGGCGCGCCCAAAAACGCACACCATGCACATCCACAAAGAGAAAAACACGGCAGAGCACACCCCGGACGCAAGGGAGAAACCGGCAACAGGTCGCCGGATCTAACACCGGACCCAGTACTGGGCCCAGCACCGGGCAAACCCCGAAAGCATCGGGCAGTGTGCCAGCCAACGAGCAGTCATCCAAGGAGCCACCATGCAAGGACGCACCAAACCCCTGAGCCTACTCAGCGCAACCACCCTCGGATGCACCCTCGCACTCGGGGCACCCCTCGCCCTCCCCCAGGTCGGCACCTTCACCGCCGCACATGCACAGGAAAACCAGGTCGGCGCCCAGGCAGGTACCGAGTCGCGCAGCTACGTCAACTACGAAGGTGACTACGTCATCGCGGGCGTACACACCGAAATGCTCAACGCATTCCTCGACGGCAACCAGTTCACCCTCGCCACCCTCGCAGACACCGGCCCCGGCCAGCAGGGACGATTCAACCCCGCCCGCACCGTCTTCCACCTGCCCGACGTCGAGGACGCACACACCAAAGTCGTAGCAGGCTACGACTACATTGCCTCCGAAGGCACCGACATCTTCTACATTCCCTCCACCCGCACCCGCGGCCTGCTCTACCCCGGCCTCGGTGCGGAAGGAATCCGCCCCGGCGCGCTCAAGGACAACACCATCAAGCTTGAACTCGTGCGCAGCAGCGTACCCGAAGGCGGCCGCGCCGAAGTCTTCACCGAATCCGGCCGCGACAACCCCCGCGTCTTCAGCACCAACGACAAGCTCGCACCGCACACCATTACCTCTGGCGGTCACGAGCACCTCAGCTGGGCATTCACCCGCGCGGGCATCTACCAGCTGACCTTCCGCGCCACCGCAACCCTTGCCGACGGCACCCCGGTCAGCTCCGAGGCGACCTACACCATCGCCGTGGGCACCGACGCTGAGGAGGGCTTCAAGCTCCTGAACGCGCAGAACGCCGCGAAGGAAGCGGCAAAGGAGAGCACAAGCGAAGCGACCGAAACCCCCGAGGCGAGCGCCACCGCAACCGAGAGTGCCACCGGCACCCCCAGCGCATCTACTTCCGCTTCTGCCTCCGCAAGTGCTGAGGCGAGTGCATCGGCGGAGGTGAGCGCATCCACCGGTATTCGCCGCGTGGATGGATCCGTGAACGGCCAGAACGCCGCGCAGGTGACCGACCCGAACGGCGCGAAGGCAGCGGCGAATGGTGAGCAGGCATCCCAGGGCGGATCCGGTGTTACCGCTATCAGCGGCGCCAACAACACCAATAACGGCTCCAACAAGGGCGAAAACAAGGGCGGCAACCGCAGCGTGAAGGGCTCCAACGCCCAGAACGTCAGCGCGCCCAGCAACGGCGGCGGCATTACCGGCAGCGGTGTGCTGTCCTCCGGTCTGCCCGGTAGCCTGAACCAGCAGTGCATCGCCACCGAGGTCCCCGCCGAAGATGCCAAGGACTCCAAGGATGCTCAGAAGGACAACAAGCAGAGCAACCAGGCAGCCCAGGCACCGACCAGCATCCCCACCCTCACCGTGGTCAACACCGCCGAGCACAGCGGCCGTGAAGAAGTCACCCACGGTCACTTTGACGTGGGCCCGATCCTCAACGGCGGCACCCTCACCAGTAGCGTGAAGGACGACCGCACCAGCCCCGCCCGCCACGTCTCCCCCGGCGCCCTCGAGTTCGTACTCAATGACGCCGCGAAGATTAACCTGCCCGCAGGCATGGAAAACATCGCCCCGGCGGGCACCCCCGTGCACATGATTGGTGCAACCCAGCAGCAGGGCGTGCCCTGGCTCGGCTGGAGCACCCAGGACCCCGAACTGCTCAAGCAGCTCGACGGCCCCGTCACCATGAGCCTCAACGGTTTTGAGGGCCCCGGCACCATGTCCACCTTCCTTTCCGGTAACTTCGGTTCCGCCGGTCAGAAGGTCTTCGATTCGCGTAGCGGCGGCTCCTTCCAGGTGCCCGCAAACACCCACCAGCACAGCAACTGGGTGTTCACCGCCGAAGGTCGCTACACCGTGACCATCGGCTGGACGGCACGCCTGAAGAACGGCCAGCAGGTCAGCAGCGAATCGGTTCTGCACTTCACCGTCGGCAACCCCGATAACGCCCCGGCAAGCAACAACGCGCAGGGCGCGGCGGGCACCAAGCAGGACGGCGGCAACAACGCTAACGGTGCTAACAACACTAACGGCGGCGAGAAGAGCACCGCTAAGAACCCCGTCAACGGCACCGTAGACGAAGCCACCGGCATCGTCACCAAGCCCGACGGATCCAAGGTGCGTATCGTCGGTAAGACCGCCTCCGGTGAGGATTGCGCCCTGACCAGCCAGGAACTCGCCAACGCCCAGAAGGCAGCCGCCGCAGGTAAGCTGCCGAACACCGGTGTGGTCATCGACCCGTTCATGGTCAGCACCTCCATTCTGGCGCTGGCACTCGGTGCCATGATTCTGCGTTCGGCACGCCGAAAGGGCCGCAGCGGTGACACCGCATAGCGGGCATACCGGCAACCGCGCACAAGCATATAGTCGGCGTACCGCCCTCACCCTCGCCTCCCGTATCGCGGTGGGTGCGGGGGTGGGGGCTGGTGCCTTCGCACTGAGCGGATGCGCCAGCACCGTGAACACCTCCTCTGACCGGATGCGTGTGGTCGCCACGACCCCGATTCTGGCGGATTTGGCGCAGCAGATTGCCGGGGAGCGCGCCAGCGTGCACTCTCTGGTGCCTGCCGGTGCTGACCCGCACTCGTATGAGCCCAGCCTGCGCGATATCCGCGATGTCGCCTACGCCCGCTGCGCCCTGACGAACGGTCTGCTGCTGGAACAGCGTAAGCTCAGCAAAATGGTTGAGGCGAACCTGCCCGCCGGGGTTGTGTCCGTGGCGGTTGCGGAGAAGATTGAGCAGTACGGCGGCAAGCTGGAAGCCATTGTTGAGGATGCCTCCCTGGACTCCATCTGGCTGGGTTTGCGTGTTGAAGAGGGCGGGCAGAACGAGTCTGCCCCCACCGACTCTTCGGATGCAGGCATGCGCTTTGAAGTGCAGAGCGTGCGGGCGCGCACCTCTACGGATTCCTCAAATGCGCAGTTGGCGGCGTTCATTACGCAGACCTTCGGCGCGGTGGAGATGCTGTGCGATTCGCATGCGCGCGGCGTGAACCTCACCCGCGAGGGGGACACCGCGATCCGTACCGGCGATATGGGTTCGCTGGAGCTTCCGTTGCAGGCGCATACGCACCTGTCGTGGGCGTTTAGTGATGCCGGCGAGTACGCGATTGAGCTGAGCGCCACCGCGGTCAATGCGCCGGAGTCGGTGCGTTCTTCGCGCGGTACCCTGTACTGCGCGGTCGGTCGTGACCCGCAGGAGCTGGTGGACCGTCTGGCGAAGGAACAGAACGTTTCCGCCTCGGACATCAAGGTTCTTTCGGCAGGTCACGCCAATATTACGGCACGCACCGGCGACGGCAGGCTCGTACTCCGCGCGGATTCCTCCCAGGGTGCCGTGGAGTACGAACTGAACCGCACCGTGGTCGCGGTCCCCTCCCGCACCCTGCAGGAGGTGCCCGCCGGCGGTAGCTACCGTTTCCTGCGTTCGGGCGCTTCGGAGCATCGCGGTCAGGTGTACCTGCTGGCGCAGGCTGTTCTGGGCAAGCACGTGCACGGCGAAATCGACCCGCACATTTGGCATTCGGTGCCGAACGCGAAGGCGAGCGTGCAGGTCATTCGTGACGCGCTCACCTCCGCCGATCCGGCGGGTGCGAGCGAGTACGCGACCCGCACCGAGCAGGTGATGAAGGAGCTTGATGCCCTGGACGCTCAGCTGCGTCAGGTGTACGGAGCCCTGCCGGAGTCGGCACGCAACCTGGTCACCACGCACGACGGCTACCGCTACCTGGCGAGCACCTACGGGCTGCATATTGCCGGTTTTGTGAGTGCCAGCGCCAGTGGTGAGCCGAGTATTCAGCAGCGTCAGCGTTTGCGTCGCACGGTCGAGGATTTGAAGGTTCCAGCGATTTATCTGGATAAGTCCACGGCGATGCGTTCGCCGGTTCTGACGGAGCTGGCTCGGGAGGCGCGGGTGCGTACCGGGGTGCTCTATTCGGACACCCTGGATGCGCAGGCCCCCCACTACGCGCAGATGATGTTGGCGAATGCTCACACGATTGCGCTGTGCTCGGGAAACAGTTCCGGCGGCGATTCTGGCAATAGTTCTTCGGGTGCCAGCTGCTCGGAGGCGAGCACCTCATAACCCGGTTTTAAGCATCCCACAAGCTTATATATCCGTATCAGCATATAGACAATCTTTCACACACCGTTTCGGTCATGATCCAAGGAAGTCCTCATGATGAACTCAACCACCCCCTCCCGTTCCTCGCGTAGCCGCGCCCTGCCCGCCCTGGCTCTGGGCGCCAGCCTCATGCTCGCACCCCTGGGCGTGGCACACGCGGAGACCACCCCGGCAACCGCAGAGAGCGCCTCGACCCAGCCGAGCGACAGCAACCTGAGCCGCGGCGAGCGCGCCCTCACCCAGACCCTGTCGGCGGAGCAGCCGGTCGCATCCGGCCGCACCGAAATTTCTGCCGGCCACGTGGATATGGGTCCTCGCTTCAACAACGGCAAGTTTGAGCTCATGCTCCACGACGACCACGGCGAAACCCCCGTCTGGCGCAGCCTCGACGAGGTCATCTACCGCGGTAGCGATAAGGCGATCCTTGAGGTCCCGAACGACCCGCGCTACGCCTTCGTGGGTGCGCCCGCCGGTTCGAAGGTGTACGTGATTCCGCAGACCGAAACTAAGGGCGTGATTTGGCCGGGTTGGAACACTCAGGATCCGCAGCTAGTGTCCAAGCTGAACCGCGGCGTGAACCTGACCCTGGAGCAGGTGAGCGGCCCCGGCACGTTCAGCCTGTACCTGGAGAACGGCAACTTCTCGGCACCGCAGGTGCTGTGGTCCTCGACCAAGAATGAGCCGCAGAAGCTGTGGGTGGAGAAGAACACTCACACCCACGCGAACTGGGTGTTCACCGCCCCCGGCGAGTACCTGCTGAAGGTCACCGCGAGCGCTGAGCTGTCCGATGGTTCGACCGTGTCCGATACCCGCTACCTGAAGTTTGCGGTGGGTGATTCTGCGAGCGCTGATGCCCTGTACGCGATGGAGGCGCAGGCTCGCGGTTCGGCATCCTCGGGTTCGGCTTCTTCCGATGCTTCGTCGAGCTCCGCTTCTCAGGCGTCCGGCACTCAGGCGTCCGGTTCGTCTTCTGCCGCCGCTGCGTCGAGTGACCAGAGCGGCCACCGAGCAGAGTTCACTGTCCCCTGGGGCGCCATTGCCGCAGGCGTGGCAGCTGTCATTGCGGTGGGCGCGTTCCTTTCGTTCCGCCGCCGCTCCTCCGCACAGCGTGAGGCGCTGGATGAAGTGCGCGGTGACCGTTCGTGAGCGCGTCGGTAACAGCGGGTACTGAACCTGTTCTAGAGATTTCGAACCTGTACGCCGGCTACGCGCGCCGTTCCATCCTCAAGGATCTGTCCCTGACCCTGGAGCGAGGCGAGTTTACGGGTCTGATTGGCGCTAATGGTGCTGGTAAGACCACGCTGCTGCGCACTATTTTGGGTCTGATTCGCCCGGCGTCCGGTCAGGTTCGCGTGTTGGGTGAGTCGCCGCGTGTGGCGCGTGCGCATATTGGTTATGTGCCGCAGAAGCACCAGTTCCAGTGGGATTTTCCGCTGACCATCAAGGATACGGTGATGACCGGTCGCGTGCGTGAGATTGGGTTCTTCCGCCGCCCGGCGAAGAAGGACTGGGTGCAGGTTTTTTCGGCGATGGAACGCACCGATGTTCTGCACCTGCAGGACGCTTCCATTGCGGAGCTTTCCGGTGGTCAGCGTCAGAGGGTTCTTTTGGCGCGTGCTTTGGCGGCGAACCCCTCCCTGCTGCTGTTGGATGAGCCGTTTACGGGCGTGGATGCGCCAACTCAGACCACTTTGACTCGCCTGTACCGTGAGTTGGCGTCGGAGGGCATCACGATTCTGATGTCTACGCATGACATGCTGGCGGCGCGTGAGTCCTGCTCGCGCCTGTGCGGCGTGCGCGGCAATATTCATCTGGATGGTACGGCGGACTCCTTTAGCTTGGAGCAATTGCATACGTGGTTGCACGGTCACGATATTGAGGAGGCGCAGGGCCACGCCCGCACGGGCTTCACCTGTGCCGGTGGTGCATTGGATGAGTACGGCCACGAGCTGACTGATTCCTGCGCTTCTGATTCTTCCCTCTCCCCCGCTGACACTGCTACTTCTACCGGGGGTGCCCGTTGATTACTCCTATCGATTTTCTTGCCGACCTGTTCAACCCGTCTCTGGCGTTCCTTCCGCGCGCCCTGGCGGCTGTGCTGCTCGCGTCGGTGGTTACCGGTGTGGTGGGCTGCCACGTGCTGATGCGCGGCATGGTCTTCATTGGCGATGCGGTGGCGCACTCGGTGTTCCCGGGTCTTGCGGTGGCGTTCGTGCTGGGCGGCAACCTGGTGATGGGCGGTCTGACCGCGGGCGTGGTGACGGCTATTCTGGTGGCTATTTTTAGCCAGAATCAGCGGCTACGCGAGGATTCCGTGATCGGTATTTTCTTCGCGGCGTCCTTTGCGTTGGGTATTGTGATTATTTCATTGGCGCCGGGCTATTCGGGGTCGGTGCAGGATTTCTTGTTCGGCTCGATTGTGGGTGTTTCGAATGAGGACATTACCCAGGCGGCGATTATGGGTGCCGTTATTCTGCTGGTGTTGTGGCTGTTCCACCGCCAGATTGTGACGGTCAGCCTGGACCGTGAGAGTGCCCGCGCGATGGGCCTGCCGGTGCTTGCCCTGGATATTGTGCTGTACGTTCTGGTGACCATTTCTGTGGTGCTGGGTCTGCAGACCCTCGGTAATGTGCTGGTGTTGGCGCTTCTGGTGATTCCGGCGTCGGCTGCCCGGTTGGCGTGCCGCCGACTGGGGTCGATGATGGTGTTCTCGCCGGTGTTTGGCGGTACCTGCTCGATTGTTGGCCTGTACCTGTCGTGGGCGTTTAACCTGCCGACCGGTGGCACGATTGTGCTGTCGATGGTGGCGGCTTTTGTGCTGGTGTGGGCGGTGACGGCGGTTCGTTCGCGAGCGCGTGCCCAGCTGAAGAGCTAAATCCAGTTGAAGAGCTAAGCTGCTGAGCTCCGAACTCACCCCAGCTCAACCCAACTTTTCTCGACTCAACGCACGAGTAAACGCACGAGGCGCATCCCTGTTTGGGGGGTGCGCCTCGTGCGTTTTTTACAGGTCTTAAGCACCCAAAATGAACCATGTTCATGTTTAAAGAACCAAAAGATACACTCCGCGTAATAAAAGCGCTTAATTCAACACGTCGGGTTTAATGAAAATACAACCTATCAAATATTTCTTATGGGTTGATACATGTAGTGATAAAGCAGTCACTGCACCCTCATCAGAGCTTCAATGAAGGAGTCACCATGAAGGCATATGTGTACCACGGTCCCGACCAGAAGGGCGCCTGGGAGGAAGTCCCGAACCCCACCATTCTTGAGCCCACGGACGTTATCGCCCGCGTCGACACCACCACCATTTGCGGTACTGACCTGCACATCCTGAAGGGTGACTGCCCCGAGGTGGACCACGGACGCATCCTCGGCCACGAGGCTGTCGGTACCATTACCGAGGTTGGCTCCGCGGTGACTGACCTGAAGGTCGGCGACCGCATCATCATCCCCGCCGTGACCAGCTGCGGTAAGTGCTCCTACTGTAAGGCGAACCAGCCTTCGCACTGCCAGACCGTTGGTGGTGTCGGCTGGATTTTCGGTTACATGATTGACGGCACCCAGGCAGAATACGTGCGTGTTCCCTACGCAGAGACCTCGGTTCACCTGGTTCCGGAGGGACTGACCGATGAGGACGTCCTCTTCCTCACCGACGCACTGCCCACCGGCTTCGAGATTGGTATTCTGAACGGCAACACCAAGCCCGGCGACACCGTCGCTGTCGTGGGTGCAGGCCCCGTGGGTCTGGGCGCGATTATGACCGCTAACCTCTGCGGTGCTGGCCGCGTCATCACCATCGACTTCGACGAGAACCGCATGAACAAGGCACTGGAGCTGGGCGCAACCGATAAGGTCAACGCGGGCGACCCGGACTTCATCGAGAAGATTAAGGCTCTCTCCCCCGACGGCCTGGGCGTGGACGTGGCAATTGAGGCTGTGGGTGTTCCGCAGACCTTCGAGACCTGCACCAAGATTGTTCGCCCCTACGGCAACATCGCTAACGCTGGCGTGCACGGCAAGCCCGTTGAGTTGCCCCTGAACACCATGTGGATCTCTAACGTTCGCATCAACATGGGTCTGGTCAACTGCAACACCGTCGGTAACCTGCTGAACATGATCCGCTCAGGTCGCCTGAACGCTAAGGCTATGGCAACCCACTACTTTACCTTCGACCAGTTCGAGGAAGCATACGACCTGTTCACCCACGCTGCTGAGCACGACGTGGTGAAGGTTGTTATCTCCCGCAACCCCGAGGTTGCGGCATAGACTGCGGTAGGCTCATATACCGCTCATACTGAAACCCCGAACATTCGTTAGAGGTTTCGGTGGGATGTCTTCATGACACTGCGAACATCCCCACGATTCGCCTCCGGGTGGGAGAGGGTAGGTCCCACCCGGAGCGCGAATCACTCCCCCCACACACACCCAGGGGCCAAGCTTCTAAGGCGTGATGCCTCCTCTGCCGGGCGCTCTGCCGACCCGCTGTAGCGGGTTCTTCTGCCAGGCAACCTCTACTGGCGGAGGGGCGCATCATTTGACTCTTCTTGGTCGGGCGGCACCTCCGATTCTGCTCCTCCTTGAAGGGAAAGGAAAAGGGTCGCACGCTTACGATTCAATGGCGATTCGTAGGCTGCGACCCTCTTCTCATGCCCAGATTTTTGGCGACTCGGGCGGGCTATTTAGTTGTTGGGCTTCTCGCCGGCGGCTTTATCATCGCCGCTCTTCTCATGACTATCGGCATCATGGAGAATGCGGGTGAACGCCTCCGTGGGGTCGTCCGCGCCGGATGCGGCAGATACCCCAGATGCGGCAGAAGATTCGGCGGCACTTCCGATGACGGGCTCGGTGGGTGCATCAGCTAGATCCCCGGCAAGCACATCAGCAAGCACGTCAGTAGGAGGATCGGCAGGGGCTTCAATGGGCACCTCCGCGACGATGGGTTCTTCCGAGGCAGCTTCTTCCGAGGCGGGCACCTCTGATGCGGGTACTTCCGAAGCCTTCTGCGTGTCCTGACCCTGCGCCTCCTTGTCTTGAACATCCACAGGCTGCTCAGGAGCTACGCCGTGCGCAGAGTCCTTCCGCCCATCCTTCTGCTCATCCCTGTGCGCGTCCTATGTTCGAGCGTGTAGATGATGCGCGGTTCCAGACGCTCAAAACCGATCTTGGAGCGCACCCAGTTCACGGCACGGTCGATACGGTCCTCACCCTCGGTGGTTTCCACAACCCGGTAGTTACGCGGTAGCATCCCCGTGTCGCTGAGCACGCGCGGGTACTCGTCAATCTCCTGGATACCCGCCATGTACATGTTCTGCCGGAACTGGTGCGCAAACTCCTGCTGACCCAAGAACAGCTGGTCGGCGTAGGTTTTAGCCGCCAGGCGCTCGCTGTAGGCGTCCTTGGAATCGCGGGCACCCTTCTTGGAGCCGTAAATGTCCCAGAAGTAGAAGTACACGTTGTTCGCGATAATGGCGGAGATAATGCGGTTCTGCAGGTACACGAGGGAACCGACAGCGACCGCGCCAACAATCAGGAGCACCACGGCGAGCGGAGAAAGCGCAAAGTCAGGCAGATTGCCGCGGTGGTTCGTGAACAGGCCAATCAGGTAGACGATGGTGACCACGATAATGGGCACACCGATGAACACCACGGCGAGCGGCGTCCAGATGTACAGCAGGCCGCGCAGAATCAGGCGGTAGTAGCTAATCGAGTCGCCCATCTGGATGGGGGTGGGCTTGACCGAGGAGTGGGCGCGCTTCATGAGCAGGCTGAAGATACGGTTGCTATCGATGCCGACCTTACGCAGCTTCGATTCGAGGGACGCACGTTTGAGGAAGACCCGGTAGTTTTCGAGGACGACGCGCTGGTCGGAGGTGAGCTTTTCGGGGTCGGGTAGGGCGTTGAGGTCCAAGCCGGCTTCGGTGAGGAGTTTGCTCCACAGTTCCAGTCGCGCCAGTTCGGAGGGTTTTGCCGCCGCCTGCGCCTGGTAGTTCTTGTAGGAGATGAAGATGGTGCTGGCACCGATGAGCAGTGTAATGAAGGGTGCAATCCAGTCTTTGAGTCCCATGGTGGCGTTCCTCCTTGATTGTGTGGAGCCGCTGGTTCCTCGGTCTTTTTGTGGGCGTCTTTTTCGGGCGTGAGCCCACTGTTTTTACCGTACCACCGGTACCTGTGCTGAACCTTTAAATGCGCAGGTGGGTGCGTAAAATAGCCCCGCCTCCCGATGCTTAAGAGCAACAGGAGGCAGGGCTTATCTATCAAGATTTAGTGCTCAGCGGGCTTCATTTCACGCGGCGCCTTGCGAATCATGAGGTAGCTGATAACAGCCATAACACCCATGAGCACGGCACTGAACGCGGAGCTCAGCACCACGCCGGAGTCGAAGGCGGCGAATGCGGAGGAGAGCAGCTGGTTTGCCTGCTCACCGCCCACATGGTTTGCGACCGTCACGGCACCGCCGAGAGTTTCGTGGGCGTGGTCAGCGAGAGACTCATCCAGTCCGGAGGGTACGACCACGTTCGCGCGGTAGACGGCGGTGAGCATACCACCGATGATGACGGTACCGAGCACCGCACCCGTCTCGTAGGAGGTCTCAGAAATCGCGGATGCCGCACCCGCCTTACGCGGCGGCACGCTGGAGAGCATCAGGTCGTTCGAGATGGTCTGCGCAATACCGATGCCGGTACCGAGCACAATGAAGATTAGGATAATGACCACGTCGCTGTGCGCACCCAGGAAGGCGAGCACCGCAAACGCGACAGCATTGAGCGCCAGGCCGAAGGACACCACCTGCGCCGGGTGGAAGTGCACCGCCACGCGCGCAATCACCAGACCGGCGATAATGGTCGCCAGAGTACCGGGAATCAGCAGCATACCGGCGTACATGGGCGGCAGGCCGGAGACCAGTTGCAGGTGCTGTGAGGCGAAGTAGATGAAGCCAACGTCCACCATCATCGAGATGAGGTTTGCGGTAATCGCACCGGTGAACACGGTGTTGCGGAAGAGGCGCACGTCCAGCATGGGCTGAATATCGTTCTTCTCGCGGTTGAGCTGACGCAGCACGAACAGGACGATGAAGCACAGGCCGGCAAGGATGGTGCTAATAGCCACTGCATCGAAACCGGTTTCGGAGGTGTGAGTCAGGCCGAAGGTAATGCCGGTCATGCCGGTCATAATCAGCAGGATGCTCAGCGGATCCACCGGGCTGGGATTCGGATCCTTAGACTCGGGCACCATGATCGGGGCAAGAATCAGCAGAGGAATCAGAATCGGCACAGCGAGCAGGAACACCGAACCCCAGTCGAAGTGCTCCAGCAGGAAGCCACCCACAATCGGACCCAGCGCCGCACCGGCGGAGAAGCCCGAAGCCCACACGGCAATAGCGATGCGGCGCTCGGTCGCGTCCACAAAGATATTGCGGATAATCGACAGGGTTGCCGGCATGAGCATCGCACCGAAAATACCGAGCAGGGCACGGGCAACCACGAGCATCAGCGCGGAGGGCGCGAATGCCGCGAGCGCAGAAATCGCCGCGAAGCCGGTCGAACCGATGAGCAGCAGCTTGCGGCGGCCGATGCGGTCACCGATAGCGCCCATGGGTACGAGCAGGGCGGAGAGCACCAGCGGGTAGGAGTCAACGATCCACAGCTGCTCCGCGGAGGAGGGGCTCAGTGCCTTAGCGATTGCGGGCACCGCGAAGGCGAGCACCGTGTTGTCGATGGAGACCAGGAGCACCGGGAGCATGAGCACGCCGAGTGCCGCCCAGCGTTTGGTCTTCTGGTCGGGGGCGTGAATAGGCAGAGCCGTGGTGTGCGGATTGTGATTCGTCATGGGTTGTTTTCGTGCGTCTATAAGGTGTCGGCTGATGCGGCGGACGCGGCGACATCAGCTCGGCCTGTCTTTTGGACTAGGTCTTTTAGTGAGGTTTTAGGGGTCCGGACGGGGCCATAAACGAAGATTAACTATACCAACTGGACGGTATAGTTTCAAGCGGTTAGACTGGTACCCATGACCACCCCCAACCACCGCAAACAGCGCGCCAACAACTCCCGCGAACACATCCTCGACACCTACGTCGACCTGCTGATTCGCTCGGGAGAACGCGCCGCAACCCTCGACGCCGTCGCCACCGCCGCCAAGGTCTCCAAGGGCGGGCTACTCTACCACTTCTCATCCAAGAAGGCGCTCCTTGAGGCGCTCGCAGAACGCACCCTCACCCTGGCTGAAGAGGACTTCGCGGCGATGAAGCAGGCACCCGAGGGGGCAAGCGCCTACTACATCAATTCCTCCACGCCGGATAACACCCCGTTCGACCGTGCCCTCATTGCCCTCAGCCGCCTGGCGCAGAACAATAATGAGCTCGCCCAGCAGACCATGAGCCGCGTACAGGATGGCTGGCATGCGCTCGTCCTCGCTGAGCTGGGTGATGAACAGATCGCCCGCACCGTGCTGCTTCTGGGTGATGGCATGTACTACAACGCGGCATTCGGAGGCGACTCCGCCAGCCCGCAGAGGGCCGCAGCCATCGCGGCAGACCGTGCGGCACTCGAACGCGCCCTGCAGGTTCTCAAGGCGGCGGCTCATTAAACCCACAAAAATCACCCGATACAGCACTTAAAGCCACAAGCTAAAACCGCTGCCTCAAACCCTATTCTTCAGCGCCGGCGAGCACCCGGGGCTTAAACTGGAAGGGTACGTATCTACTCTTCAACCTAAGGAGTTCCGATGATTTTCATTGCTGTAAAGTTCCCCGTCAAGCCCGAATACGCCGACCAGTGGATTGAGAAGACCCGCGCTTTCACCGAGGCAACCCGCGCCGAGGAAGGCAACAAGTTCTTCGAGTGGTCCCGCAGCATCGAGGACCCGAACGAGTTCGTTCTGCTCGAGGCTTTCAACGACGACGCAGCCGGCCCGCACGTGAACTCTGACCACTTCCAGCAGGCTCTGAAGGACATGCGCCCCATGCTGACCGCAACCCCGAAGATTGTTTCTCGCCTGGTTGACGGCGACGGCTGGGACGCTATGGGCGAGCTACAGATCGACTAGTCTGCACCCCCGACATGCACCCTAAAATTGCATAGTTAGACGTTGCATAAGTAGACACCGGAGCGCCTCTCCCCCTGTTCTATTGGACAGGCAGGAGAGGCGCTTTGCGTGTCCGGTACCTGAACTTTTCCCCTTGACACGACGCGGATGGTACCGGTTTTCGACTCAGCGAGTGCCTTGCGTGCATTTTTACCCTATTAACCCCTTAAAATGGGTAGAGTATGCACACCTATCGATACCCATTCGCACAGGAGGTCTGAATGAGCATCGCATCCCAGCCTCTTCCCGGCGCAGTCGCCGTCGAAGAGCACAACGACGTGGACCACACCTCTGTATCCCTCGCCGTCTCGACCGTTATTCTGGCACTGCGCCCCAAGGAAAACGAAACCCACCCGACCCTGTGGCTGCCGCTGGTTCGCCGCCTCCGCGAGCCCTATAAGGGCCAGTGGGCGCTTCCTGGCGGTCCGCTCAACCCGAATCTTTCCCTCGAAGAGGCAGCGGCTTCGACCCTGAAGCGTGCAACCAACCTGCAGCCCGGCTACCTGGAACAGCTCTACGCATTCGGTGACGTTCTGCGCACCCCCGAGGCGCGTGCCGCCCGCGTTGTGGGCGAGCCCGAACCGGCACCCGGCACTGATCACGAGCGCGTGGTTTCCGTGGTGTACTGGGCGTCGATTCCCGCCACCGAGGTCGCGAACACTCGCGTGCACGAGAACATCCGCTGGTTCCCGGTGGATGAGCTGCCCGAGCTCGCCTTCGACCACAACGAAATCATTGAGTACGCGCTCTACCGCCTGCAGAACAAGGTCGAGTACTCGCGTATTGCGCACTCTTTCTTGGGTGAGGAGTTCACCCTGGCGCAGCTGCGTGAGGTGTACGAGGCGATTCTGGGTCGCACCCTGGATCCGGCGAACTTCCGCCGCCAGATTGCGGCATCGAAGTCGATTATTGACACCGGCCGCCGCGTGGAGGGCACCCGTCACCGCCCGCCGCGCCTGTACCGTTACAACGACGCTCAGGCGTACGCGGATGCGGGCCCGCTGGGCATGTACCGTGAGCGCCACGAGGCGTAATAGCTTTTATTTTCGGGCATGAGCCGCGTTTTACGCGCGCAGATTTACTGCCTAAAAGAGATTTAATGCCTAAAAGGAGGGGCGGCACCGAATGGTGTCGCCCCTCCTTTTGTGCTCTCTAGTGCCCTCTAGTGCTCTCTAGGGAGTATCAGTGCTTATCAGAAGGTTTTATAGGAGGGTACTTGACCCGCCGCTCACATAGTTCCTATGCTGGATTCATCAGCTCTCTATCCGTGCTGCCCCGCCGCGGGGGTAACCTACAGAGCTGATCGCATTGTTGAACCGAAGCCA
>ERZ773075.568-NODE-568-length-27211-cov-13.2163_pt1 | contig 27211 bp, 26 predicted proteins | sample MGYA00580614_ERZ773075 | MGnify/ENA primary metagenome ERZ773075 (study PRJEB29015, sample SAMEA2738021) | human oral metagenome | biome: human oral; feature: human-associated habitat; material: dental | place: China | collected 2043 ...
TCGCCGACGAGGTCGGCGCCGCCCTGTGGGTGGACATGGCCCACTTCGCCGGACTGGTGGCCGCGGGCCTGCACCCCAGCCCCGTGCCCCACGCCGACGTGGTCACCACCACCGTCCACAAGACCCTCGGCGGCCCCCGCTCCGGCATGATCCTCTCCTCCCGCGGCGACAAGTGGGGGAAGAAGCTCAACAGCGCGGTCTTCCCCGGCCAGCAGGGCGGCCCCCTCATGCACGTGATCGCGGCGAAGGCGATCGCCATGAAGGTCGCCCAGACCGACGAGTTCAAGGACCGCCAGCGCCGCACCCTCGAGGGCGCGCGGATCCTCGCCGAGCGCCTCGGGGCCGACGACGCCGTGAGCGCGGGCGTCAAACTGGTCACCGGAGGCACCGACGTCCACTTGGTGCTCGTGGACCTGGTGGACTCCCAGATCAACGGCCAGCAGGCCGAGGACCTCCTCCACGAGGTCGGCATCACCGTGAACCGCAACGCCGTCCCCTTCGACCCCCGGCCCCCGGCCGTCACCTCGGGCCTGCGCATCGGGACCCCGGCCCTCGCCTCGCGCGGTTTCGACGCCCAGGACTTCGAAGAGGTCGCCGACATCATCGGAACCGCCCTCGCCCAGGGCGCCTCGGGCTCCTCCGTGGACCTGGAGCCCCTGCGCGCCCGCGTCAAGCGCCTCACCGACAAGCACCCCCTGTACGCGGGGCTCGAGCAGTGAGGGCACCGTGGGAGGGCCCCGCCCGGGTCCTCGACGGGAAGGCGACGGCCGCCGCCATCAAGCAGGAGCTGCGCGCCCGCGTGGCCGCCCTGCGCCAGCGCGGCTGCGCCGTCGGACTCGGGACGGTCCTGGTCGGCGAGGACCCCGGATCCCTGGCCTACGTGGCGGGCAAGCACCGCGACTGCGCCGAGGTGGGGATCGACTCGATCCGCATCGACCTGCCCGCCGACGCCGGGCAGGGGAGGATCGAGGAGGCCGTCGCCCAGCTGAACGCGGATCCGGCGTGCACCGGCTACATCGTCCAACTGCCGCTGCCCGCCGGCATCGACACGAACGCCGTCCTGGAGATGATCGACCCGGACAAGGACGCCGACGGCCTGCACCCGACGAACCTGGGCAGACTGGTGCTGCGCGGCTCGGGCCCCATCGACTCGCCGCTGCCGTGCACGCCGCGCGCGGTCATCGAACTCGTCGAGCGCCACGGCATCGGCCTGGCCGGGGCCGACGTGTGCGTCGTCGGCCGCGGGGTCACCGTCGGGCGCACCATCGGACTCCTACTGGGCCGCAAGGACGTCAACGCGACGGTCGACGTGTGCCACACCGGCACCAGGGACCTGGCCGACCACGTGCGGCGGGCCGATGTCGTCGTGGCGGCCGCGGGGGCCGCGGGGATCATCACCGCGCAGATGGTGCGCCCCGGCGCCGTCGTGCTCGACGTGGGCGTGTCGCGGACCGTCGTGGACGGCAAACCGCGGCTGGCGGGCGACGTCGCGGACGGCGTCGACCGCGTTGCCTCGTGGCTCAGCCCCAACCCCGGCGGCGTCGGCCCGATGACGCGCGCCCTCCTGGTCACCAACATCGTCGAGGCCGCCGAACGGGCGGCACGCTGACCCCGAAGGGAACCCCGTGACTCTGACAGTGACGACCGTCAACCTCAACGGCATCCGCGCCGCCCACAAGCGGGGCTTCTTGGACTGGCTGGAGGAGGCGGCGCCCACCGCCCTGCTCATGCAGGAGGTGCGCGCGCCGGAGGAGATCTCACGGGGGATCCTGCCCGGGCAGTGGGACTCCGTGTGGGTCCCGTGCCGCATCAAGGGGCGCGCGGGCGTGGGCATCGCCGTCCACCGCGACCGCGGCGCCCTGGTCGGGCCACCGCGCACCGCGCTCGACGGCGCCGAGTCGGACGCGGACTCCGGCCGCTGGCTGGAGGCCCTCGTCGAGGCCGACGGCGCCCCGTCCCCCGTGCGCCTCGTCTCCGCCTACTTCCACTCCGGGGAGAAGGACACGCCCAAACAGGAGGCCAAGATGGCGCACCTGCCCCGCATCGGGGCGCGCATGGCCGAACTGCTCGCCTCGGCGGCCTCGGGCGGGGAGCAGGCGGTCGTGTGCGGCGACTTCAACGTCGTGCGCTCGCGGGCGGACATCAAGAACTGGACCTCCAACCACAACAAGCGCGCAGGCGTCCTCGACGAGGAGATCGCCTTCCTCAACCGCTGGGTGGAGGAGGGCTGGCACGACGTCGTGCGCGACCTGGCGGGCCAGGTCCAGGGCCCCTACTCGTGGTGGACGTGGCGGGGCCAGGCCTTCGACAACGACGCGGGGTGGCGCCTGGACTACCAGTTCGCCACGCCCGGACTCGCCCGGGCGGCGCGGTCCTTCACCATCGGGCGGGCGCCCTCCTACGACCAGCGCTTCTCAGACCACGCGCCCGTGGGCGTCGTCTATGGCCTCTGAGCCGGCTCCGCCGCCGCAGTGCCCGGCAGCGGGAGGCGGCGCGCCGGGGCTCAGATGCCCTCGAAGTCGAAGATCGCCATCGAGGAGTAGGCGCCCGAGGGGTCGAGGCGGTCGAGGCGGAACCCGGGGACCACCCACGACGCCTCGAAGGAGCTCCCTATGTCGATCGCGAGGTCGAGGACGGGGTCTCCGACCCCCTGGGCGAGCGTGACGTGCGGGTGGTAGGGGAAGCGCGGCTCGTAATCGAGGGGGCCCGAGCGGATGCTCTCGGCCAGGTCGGAGCAGGAGCGCCCCCCCTCGGCCAGGTTGAGGAACGCGACGGGGGAGAGCGGGCGGAAGCAGTCCGCCCCCCTGAGCGCGACGCGGAAGGGACGGGACCTGCGGGCGATGGCGCTCAGGTGCTCGATCACCTCGCCTCGCGACTCGGTGGCGACCGGCACGGGCGGCATCAACGTGATGTGCGCGGGCACGCGCGAGCCCTGGAGATCCCCCAGGCGCAGGCGCAAATCCGTTAATTCGCTCACCCACGGCTCGGGTATGGCGATGACGACGCCCAGCCAGTCCTGGCCGGGGAGTCTCTGGGGGAGGAACATGGGACCTGCTTGCGTGTTGTACGGGATGCCCCAATCCTAGGGGGTTCTCCGACAAGGGCACGTGATGCGCACCCCGTGTGTGAAGGTGCTCATAGTCGGGTAGGGTGGGGGGAGTTCCGAAGGAGGTACCGTGGCCCGCATCATCAGAGCCGAAGCAGTCAGCCCCGAGGAGGGCGCGTTCAACGCCCGCGAGCTCTTCATCCAGGCTTTCGGGTACGAGCCCGAAGGGGTGTGGAGCGCGCCCGGCCGCGTCAACGTCATCGGCGAGCACGTCGACTACAACGGGGGCCCGTGCCTGCCCATCGCCCTTCCCCACAGGGCGTACCTGGCGCTCGCCCCCCGCGCGGACCGCGCGGTCCGCCTCATCTCGCCGCAGACCGCCGACGCCATCGACGACCTCGACCTGGATTCCATCGGCCCCTGGGGCGGGCCCCAGCAGGTGCCCAGCCACTGGACGGCCTACATCGCGGGAGTGGCCTGGGCCCTGGAGCGCGCCGGCCACGGCCCGCTGCCGGGCTTCGACGCCGCCCTGTGGTCGTGCGTGCCGGTGGGGGGCGGCCTGTCGTCCTCGGCGGCCCTCGAGTGCGCCACGGCCGTCGCCGTCGACGAGGTCTGCGGGCTCGGCCTGGCGGGCTCCGACGAGGGCAGGCGCCTGCTCGTGGACGCCGCGCGCGCCGCGGAGAACGAGATAGCGGGCGCCAACACCGGCGGGCTCGACCAGACCGCGTCGATGCGGTGCAGGGCTGGCCACGCGCTCGCCCTGGACTGCCGGGACATGTCCGCCGAGCCCATCCCCTTCGACCTGGCCTCCTCGGGTTTGGAACTGCTCGTCATCGACACGCGCGCGAAGCACTCGCTCGCGGACGGCCAGTACGGGCAGCGGCGCGCCGACTGCGAGGAGGCCGCGCGCCTGCTGGGAGTCGGCCATCTGGTGGAGGTGTCCGACCTGGACGCCGCCATGTCGGCGCTGGAGGGGCACGAGCGCCTCGCCAGGCGCACCCGCCACGTCGTCTCCGAGATCGCCCGCACCCGCGCCTTCATCGAGCTCATGGGGGAGGGGCCCCTGGAGGGGGAGCGCCTCGATGTGGCCGCCCTGCTGCTCGACGACTCCCACGACTCCCTGCGCGACGACTACGAGGTCAGCTGCGCGGAGCTCGACGTGGCGGTCGCGGCGGCGCGCGCGGCCGGCGCGCACGGGGCCCGCATGACCGGCGGCGGCTTCGGCGGCAGCGCGATCGCGCTCGTCGACGCCGCCTCGGGCCGGGCGGTGGGCGAGGCGATCGCAGCGGCCTACGGGGCGCGGGGCTGGGAGCCCCCCCGCTTCCTCGGTGCCCTGCCCTCCGGGCCCGCGGGGCGCACCGTCTGAGCGGGGCACTGCGCGGCGCCGACCGCCCGGCGGGGGGCCGCTGCGCCGTTTGAACAGGTCCGCGCTGCGCGCATACACTGGGGGCTCGCACTACCAGCGGTCGCGCACGGCGCAGGAAAGAGGAAGATGATGCGAATCAGCAAACGGGCATGGCAGGTCGCCGGGGCCGCGGCGGGCGGCGCCTCGCTGTTCGGCGGCGGCATCGCGCTCGGGCGCCTGCTCCGCCTCGATTCCCAGCGCGGCGACTACCGGAAGGCGTGGGAGGACCACACGCTGGCCACCATGGACCGCCTGCGCGCCAACGAGGGGGAGAAGCCCTACGTCATCGTCGCCCTGGGGGACTCCTCGGTGCAGGGGCTGGGGGCGTCGCGCGTCACCGAGTCCTACCCCGCGCTGCTCGCCTCCGCCATCCAGCAGACCCTGGGGCGCGAGGTCGCCCTGCTCAACCTCTCGCTGTCCGGTGCCACGGTGGAGTCAGTGGAACTCACCCAGATCCCGCAGATGCGGGGCATGGGGCTGATCGACGGGGACATCGAGCCGGACTTGGTGACGCTGAGCATCGGCGGCAACGACGTCATGGCGGAGGACATGGCCCCGGGCCAGTTCGCCGAGCGGCTGGGCCGCGTGATCGCGGCGCTGCCCCCGGACTCCCTGGTCTCCTCCATCCCCTCCTTCGGCATCATGCCCCAGGAGAAGCGCGCCACCGAGATGTCGGAGTACCTGGCGCGCACGGTCGAGGAGTCGACTGCCCGCATGGTGGATGTGCGGGCCCTCACCCGCGAGTACTCCCTGCCGACGTACACCTTCGCCTACCACGCCGCCGACTTCTTCCACCCGAACTCCGCCGCCTACGCCACCTGGGCGCAGCTCTTCGCCGACGAGTGGGCCGCCTCGCGCCGCCAGGCCGCGCCCGTCGTCGCCGACGCGCCGCAGTGGGGCATGCTCTCGGCGCGGGTGGCACAATCGGAGTATGAACACGACTGACTCGCCGTGGCTCGTCGTCGGGCTGGGCAATCCGGGCGCGCAGTACGCCTCCACCCGGCACAACGTCGGCCACCTCACCATTGACGTCCTCGCGGCGCGCGCGGGCGCGGTGCTCAAGACCCACCGCTCGCGCACCCGCGTCGCCGACGTCCGCCTGGGAGTGGGGCCCGGCGGCGTCCCAGGGCCGCGCGCCGTCCTGGCGCGCTCCGAGACCTACATGAACACGACGGGCGGGCCCATCCGCCGCCTCGCGGACTTCCTCGGCATCGGGGCGCAGAGGATCCTGGTCGTCCACGACGACCTCGACCTGCCCCCCCACGAGCTCAGGCTCAAGGCCGGGGGCGGCGAGGGCGGCCACAACGGCCTCAAGTCCCTCACCCAGGCCCTGGGGACCCGCGACTACCACAGGCTCCGCATCGGCATCGGGCGGCCGCCGGGGCGCATGGACCCCGCCGACTACGTCTTGGCGCCCATCCCCGCCAAGGAGCGCCCCGACTGGGACGTGACCCTCGAGGAGGCCGCCGACGCCGTGGAGGGGGTCGTGGCCGAGGGCTTCGCGCCTGCCCAGCAGGCACTCCACACCCGATAGTCCCAGCGCCACCGAAAGGCGATCCGTGCTCCTCACTGGACTGCTGCCCCTGCTCGCATCCGACCCGGCCGTCGCCGCAGCGGCGGACTCCATCGCGGCCGGGCGCTCCGGTACACTGGTGGCCCCCTCGGGCCTGCGCGCGCCCATCGCCGCGCACATCGCCTCGCGCGCCACCACCCCCGTGGTGGTCCTCACCGCGACGGGGCGCGAGGCGGAGGCGATGACCGCGGCCCTCGCCTCGTGGACGACGGGGGCAGCCGCCTTCCCAGCCTGGGAGACGCTGCCGCACGAGCGCCTGTCGCCACAGGTGGACACGATGGCCAGCCGCATCGCCGTGCTGCGCCGCCTGGCGCACCCCGTCCAGGGCGACGCCTTCGCCGGCCCCCTGTCCGTCCTGGTGGTGCCCGTCCGCTCGTTCCTGCAGCCCATCATCCGCGGCCTGGCGGACCTGGAGCCGGTGCGCATCGCGGTGGGCGACGTCGTGGACCTGCCGGAGGCCACCGCGCGCCTGTCGGACCTGGGCTACCAAAGGGTCGACATGGTCGAGGCGCGCGGGCAGATGAGTGTGCGCGGCGGAATCCTGGACGTGTTCCCGCCCCAGGAGCCCCATCCGCTGCGCGTGGAGCTGTGGGGCGACGAGGTCGAAGAGATCCGGGCCTTCTCCATCCAGGACCAGCGCACCCTGGGCGCCGCCCCCCACGGCCTGTGGGCGGTGCCCTGCCGGGAGCTGCTGCTCAGCGCCCCGGTGCGGGCCCGTGCCCGCGAGGCGGCCGACCGCCTGCCCGGCGCGGCCGAGATGCTGTCCCTGGCCGCCGAGGGCATCCCAGCACCGGGCATCGAGTCCTTGGCGCCGGTCCTGGCCTCCGGCATGGACCGCCTCGTGGACCTGCTGCCCCCGGGGACGCCGGTGCTGGCGTCGGATCCTGAGCGCATCCGCGCGCGGGCGGCGGATCTGGTCGCCACGACCGACGAGTTCCTGCGGGCGGCGTGGAGCGCGGCGGCCGGAGGCGCCCAGGTGCCCCTGGAGGCATCCGACGCCTCCTTCCTGGACCTCGACGACCTGTGGGGGGCGGGCGGGCCGTGGTGGGAGCTGTCGTCCCTGCCCCCCGCAGAACTCGCTGAGGCGGCGGCCGACGGGGAGGACGCGGGCGCGGGCTCCGACGGAGGCGGCTCCGCCCTGGTCGCCTCGCCCGTGCTTATGCGCGCGGGCGCCCGGGAGGTGCGCCCCTACAGGGGGGACTTCGCCGCCGCGGCCGCGGACCTCAAGTCGCTGGCCGCCCAGGACTGGCGGGTCGTCGTCACCACCGAGGGCCCCGGGCCCGGGCGCCGCATCCGCACGATCCTGGCCGAGGCGGGCTGCCCCGTCGCCCTGTCGGACTCCGTCGACTCCGACCCCGGGCCCGGCCTGGTGACCATCACGACTGCGCAGGGCACCGCCGGGTTCGTGGCCCCGGACCTGCGCGTCGCGGTCCTCACCGAGGGCGACATGACGGGCCGCGCGGGGGCCACCACCAGGGACATGCGGCGCATGCCGAGCCGACGGCGCAAGGGCGTGGACCCCCTCACCCTGCACCCGGGCGACTACATCGTCCACGAGCAGCACGGCATCGGGCGCTTCGTCGAACTGGTCAGCCGCACCGTCGGGCGCGCCGACGCGGCCGCCACCCGCGACTACCTGGTCATCGAGTACGCGCCGTCCAAACGCGGCCAGCCGGGCGACCGCCTCTTCGTGCCCACCGACGCCCTCGACCAGATCTCCAAGTACACGGGCAGCGACGAGCCCTCCCTCACGAAGATGGGCGGCGCCGACTGGGCGAAGACCAAGGCGCGCGCGAAGAAGGCCGTGAACGAGGTCGCCAAGGAGCTGATCCGCCTGTACGCCGTGCGCCAGCAGACCAAGGGGCACGCCTTCGGCCCCGACACGCCGTGGCAGCGCGAGCTCGAGGACGCCTTCCCCTACGTGGAGACCCCCGACCAGCTCGTCACCATCGACGAGGTCAAAGCGGACATGGAGAAGCCCGTCCCCATGGACCGCCTGCTCACCGGCGACGTCGGCTACGGGAAGACCGAGATCGCGGTGCGCGCCGCCTTCAAAGCGATCCAGGACGGGTACCAGGCGGCGGTCCTGGTACCCACGACCCTGCTGGTCACCCAGCACCTGGAGACCTTCTCGGAGCGCTACGCCGGTTTCCCCGTCGAGATCGGGACGCTGTCGCGCTTCTCGACGCCGAAGCAGACCGAGGAGGTCAAGGAGGGGCTCGCCTCGGGGCGCATCGACCTGGTGATCGGCACGCACGCGCTGCTGACCGGGGCGGTCGCCTTCAAGAAGCTGGGCCTGGTCGTCATCGACGAGGAGCAGCGCTTCGGCGTCGAGCACAAGGAGACCCTCAAGGCGCTGCGCACCGACGTGGACGTCCTGTCCATGTCGGCCACGCCGATCCCGCGGACCCTGGAGATGGCGGTCTCCGGGATCCGCGAGATGTCGATCCTGCAGACCCCTCCCGAGGAGCGCCAGCCCGTGCTCACCTTCGTCGGGGCCCACACCGACGCGCAGGTCAGCGCCGCGATCCGCCGCGAGCTGCTGCGCGAAGGCCAGGTGTTCTACGTGCACAACCGCGTCGACTCCATCAACTCGGTCGCCGCCCGCGTGCAGTCGCTGGTCCCCGAGGCGCGGGTGCGCGTCGCCCACGGCAAGCTCGGCGAGCACCAGCTGGAGGCCGTGATCCAGGACTTCTGGAACCACGAGTTCGACGTCCTGGTGTGCACGACCATCGTGGAAACGGGACTGGACATCTCGAACGCGAACACCCTCATCGTCGACCGCGCCGACGTGTTCGGGCTCTCCCAGCTCCACCAGTTGCGCGGACGCGTGGGGCGCGGGCGCGAGCGGGCCTACGCCTACTTCTTCTACCCCGGCGACAAGGCCCTCACCCAGACCGCCCACGAGCGGCTCAAGACCATCGCCGCCAACACGGACCTGGGGGCGGGGCTGGCCGTGGCGCAGCGGGACCTGGAGATCCGGGGCGCGGGGAACCTGCTGGGCGGCGCGCAGTCCGGGCACGTCGAGGGCGTGGGCTTCGACCTCTACGTGCGGATGGTGTCCGACGCCGTCGCCGCCTACCGCGGAGAGGCGCCCGCCCAGAAGGCCGATGTGCGCCTGGACCTGGCCGTTGACGCCCACATCCCCGAGGACTACGTGCGCGGCGAGCGGCTGCGCCTGGAGGTGTACGCCAAGATCGCCGCCGTCTCCTCACCCGAGCAGGAGGCGGACGTGCGCGAGGAACTGGCCGACCGCTACGGCCCGCTGCCCGCCCAGGTGGACCTGCTCTTCGCCGTCGCCCGGCTGCGCGAGGTCCTGCGCCGCGCCGGCATCGGCGAGGCCGTCACCCAGGGCAAGTACCTGCGGGTGTCGCCGGTCCAATTGCGCGACTCCCAGGCGATGCGGCTCAAGCGCCTCCACCCGGGCGCGGTCATCAAGGCCGCCGTGCGCCAGGTCCTGGTGCCCCTCCCCCTGACGCAGCGGATAGGCGGCGCGCCCCTGACGGACGGGCCGCTGCTCGAATGGGTGGAGGCCCTGGTGACCAGGATCCTCACCCCTTTTCGTGAGTGAGGGTGGCGTGCAATACACTGGTGGGGTTGAATACGCCTTCAAGGAGGATACTCGTGGCCTTGCGCACAAAGATCGCGTCGGTGGCGGCGGTGGTGGCAGCCGCCGTGGGAATGGGGGCGTGCTCCGCGCACCCCGGGCAGGCGATCATCACCACGCAGGGGTCGTACTCGATCTCCGACATCGAGACCGCGACCGCCCAGATCGGTGAGATCATCGGGCAGAAAGCCGAGCTGAACAGGATCCGCGCGGTCTTCTACACCGCGCCCCAGCTCGACGCGCTGGCCGCCCGCCTGGGAGTGGGCGTCACCGACGCGCAGATCGACCAGAGGGTCGCCGCTTTCAGCGCCGCCGCCGGTCAGGACAAGTACGACAAGCCCCTGGCCGAATCCACGAAGACGGTCGTGCGGGCGACGATCATCTCCGAGATGCTCAACCAGGCGGTCTCCCAGGACCCCTCCTTGCGCGAGCAGGCCCTCTCCTTCCTCCAGCAGCAGAACGCCCAGCTGGACCCGCAGGTCAACCCGCGCTTCCCGGCACTGGACAGCCAGATGAACGCCTTCGACTACCCGCGCCTGGGCGATGTCGTGTCCGGTTCGGGCAGTGCCGCCGATGCCCGCCAGCGCACAGGGCAGTCGGCCCCCACTGGCTGACGGGCCGCGGAGCGCCCCGCGCGGCGCGGCCCCAGTGGCGCGGCACACCCCGGCGCTGGGACCAATGTCACGTGGTGCGCTCGCTCGCGGAGCGGCTCCGCATTGAAAGAACGTCCGCCCCCCAAGAAGGGGGGTGACCGAGAACGCGGTTGGTACTACCGTTAGGACTGACCGCAGTCCACGCAAATGATCGATTGGAGAATGACGTGGCTCTTATTGAAGGCATTGGCGCACGCGAGATCTTGGATTCGCGCGGCAACCCCACCGTCGAGGTCGAGGTCCTCCTGGAGGACGGCGTCCTGGCCCGTGCGTCCGTCCCCTCCGGCGCGTCCACGGGCGCGTTCGAGGCCGTCGAGCGTCGCGATGGCGACAAGGGCCGTTACCTGGGCAAGGGGGTCCAGGACGCGGTCGACGCCGTCGAGGACGAGATCGCCCCCGAGCTCATCGGCCTCGAGGCCACCGACCAGCGCGAGATCGACTCCACGATGATCGACCTGGACGGCACCGACAACAAGGGCAAGCTGGGCGCCAACGCCATCCTGGGCGTCTCCCTGGCCGTCGCGAAGGCGTCCGCGAAGTCCGCCGACCTCCCCCTCTTCCAGTACCTGGGCGGCCCCAACGCCCACGTCCTGCCCGTCCCCATGATGAACATCCTCAACGGCGGCTCCCACGCGGACTCGAACGTCGACATCCAGGAGTTCATGATCTCCCCCCTGGGCGCCCCCACCTTCCGCGAGGCGCTGCGCTGGGGCGCCGAGGTGTACCACACCCTCAAGTCCGTCGTGAAGGAGCGGGGCCTGTCCACCGGCCTCGGTGACGAGGGCGGCTTCGCCCCCAACCTGGACTCCAACGCCGAGGCGCTCGACCTGATCGTCGAGGCCATCGAGAAGGCGGGCTTCAAGCCCGGCCAGGACGTCGCGCTGGCCCTGGACGTCGCCTCCTCCGAGTTCTTCAAGGACGGCCTGTACACCTTCGAGGGCGAGGGCCGCTCCACCGACTACATGGTCGAGTACTACGAGAAGCTCATCTCCACCTACCCGCTGGTCTCCATCGAGGACCCGTTGTCCGAGGACGAGTGGGACGCCTGGAAGGCCCTCACCGCCGAGATCGGCGGCCGCGTGCAGCTGGTCGGCGACGACCTCTTCGTCACCAACCCCGCCCGCCTGGCCAAGGGCATCGAGCTCGGCGCCGCGAACGCGCTGCTGGTGAAGGTCAACCAGATCGGCTCGCTGACCGAGACCCTCGACGCGGTCGAGGAGGCCCACCGCAACGGCTACCGCACCATGACCTCGCACCGCTCCGGCGAGACCGAGGACACGACGATCGCCGACCTGGCTGTTGCCACCAACTCCGGTCAGATCAAGACGGGCGCCCCCGCCCGCTCCGAGCGCGTCGCGAAGTACAACCAGCTGCTGCGCATCGAGGAGCTGCTGGGCGACTCGGCCGTCTACGCCGGCCGCGGCGCCTTCCCGCGCTTCGCCCACTGAGGCACCGGGCCAGCCCCCTGGCGGGAGCGCCCGAGCGCGCCGGTCCCCGGGAACCCACGCGGTCCCCGGGGACCGCCGCGTCGGCCCGCCTGCGCCGATGCGGCGCGCGCGGCGAGTGCGCGCGCCCGAACGGCGGGCATAGGGCAGGATTGGACCATGCCACGTCCTTCGCGCCCCCGCTCCGCCCCACGCCCCTCCGCCCCACGCGAGGGCGAAGGGCGCACGCCCCGCGAGATCTACGCCGAGCGGTCCCGCAAGAGGAGGGAGGCCGCGGCAGCCGCCTCCGCCTCGTTGACCGGCTCCAAGGAGCGCGGCCGCTCCAAGCGCAGGGGACCGGCCTCGCCCCGTTCGGCGGGGAGGCGCCCAGGGGCCGCAGTGGAGCGCCCCACGTCCCCGCCAGCCGCGGCCGGGGGCAAGGCGAAGCCGAGGGGGCGCGCCTCCGGGGGGAAGAGGACGGCGCCCGAAGGCGGGGCGCCCGGACGCGTGTCCTTCGGCGGGCTCGACGTGTCGGTGCGCCTCCTGGCCCTGTCCATGGTCGCGGTCTTCATCCTCATGATGCTGGTGCCCAGCGTTTACGCGTGGTGGCAGCAGGAGAGGGAACTGGCGGACATCCGCGCGCAGGTGGCGGCCGCCGAGCAGCGCAACGCCGACATGCGCAAACAGCTCGACCTGTGGTCGGACCCGAACTACATCTCCACCCAGGCCAGGGAGCGGCTGGGATTCGTGCGCCCCGGCGAGACCCAGTACACGGTGGTCGATCCCGGCCCCGAGTACCAGGACTCCGCGCAGGTGAACGCGGCCCCCGCCCAGGGGCCGGCCCGCCCGTGGGTCCAGCAGGTGGCCATCCTGCTGGGCAGGGCCGACCAGCCGCCGCAGACGGCGGCCGCCCAGCCCCAGGCGCCCGCCCCGGACGGCGATGACGCGGAGAGCGGACGATGACGCGGTCGATCCCCGGAACGAGCCCCGCCACGGAGGCCGACCTGGAGGCGCTGCGCGACCAGTTGGGGCGCCTGCCCCGGGGCGTCGTGGGCATCGCCGCGCGCTGCGCCTGCGGACGGCCCACGGTCGTGGCGACCGCGCCACGCCTGGAGGATTCCAGCCCGTTCCCCACGACCTTCTACCTCACGCACCCGCGCGCCGTGAAGGCGTGCTCCACGCTGGAGGCCGAGCGCCTCATGGACGAGTACAACCGCGCCCTTCGCGAGGACCGGGCCCTCGCCCAGGCCTACGCCCGCGCCCACGAGGACTACTTGGCGCGCCGCGGGCTGCTCGGCGAGGTCCCCGAGATCGCGGGCGTCTCCGCCGGGGGGATGCCGAAGCGCGTCAAGTGCCTGCACGCGCTCGTCGGCCACGCCCTGGCGGCCGGCGGCGGCGTCAACCCGATCGGCGACATGGCGCTGGCGGAGATGGCGCGGCGGGGCCTGTGGTCGCCCGCGCGCTGCTCCTGCTGACCGCGTGGCTTGACCCAGGCCGGGCCTATGACAGAATTGTCCGACGTGACTCGTGTAGCTGCCATTGACTGCGGAACCAACTCAATACGATTGCTCGTGGCCGACGTCGTCAGGGACCAGGGGGGAGCCCGCCTGACGGATCTGACCCGCCAGATGCGGATCGTGCGCCTCGGACGCGGGGTGGACCGCACGGGCGTGCTCGAGGGCGCGGCGATCGAGCGCGCCGTCGAGGCCACCGTCGAGTACCAGCGGATGATCGAGGCCCTGGGCGCCTCGCGTGTGCGCTTCGTCGCCACGTCGGCCACGCGGGACGCCGCCAACAGCGACGAGTTCACGCGCGAGATCCGGCGCGTCATCGGGGTGGACCCGGAGGTAGTCCCCGGGACCGAGGAGGCGTCGCTGTCCTTCTCGGGCGCGGTGTGCGGGCTCGGGGGGAGCGTCGATGCGCCCATGCTGGTCGTCGACATCGGGGGCGGCTCCACCGAGCTGGTCCTGGGGGACGCGCGCGTCGAGCAGGCGGTATCGGTCAACATGGGCGCCGTCCGGGTCACGGAGAAGTTCTTGTCGGGCGTCGATCCGGCCGGCGGTGTTCCGCCGCAGGACGAGGCGCGCGTCGTGGCGTGGGTCGATGAGCAGTTGGACGTGGCGGAGAAGTCGGTGGACCTGGGCCGCGTGCGCACCCTGGTGGGCGTTGCGGGCACTGTGACGACCCTGACCGCCCAGGCGCTCGGCCTGACCTCGTACCAGCCGGAGCGGATCCACGGGGCCGCCCTGTCGGAGGAGGAGATCGGCGCCGCGGTGCGTTTCATGGTCGACCAGCCCGTGGCGCTCAAGGCCGCGCTGGGATTCATGCCCGAAGGGCGCGAGGACGTGATCGCGGGGGGAGCCCTGATCTGGAGCCGCATCGTGCGCCGGGTGCTGGCGCGCGCCGAACAGGCGGGCCGCCCCATCGCGCGGGTGCGCACCTCCGAGCACGACATCCTCGACGGGATCGCCCTGGCGATGGCGTGATGGGGCGCCAGGGCCGTAGAGTGTGACTGCGGCCGCCGCCCGGCCCCGCCCCCGTGGCCCAATCGGCAGAGGCATCCGACTTAAAATCGGCGTGTTGTGGGTTCGAGTCCCACCGGGGGCACTGCGGCGCCGCTGAGCGCACTGGTTGAAGGCGAAGCGCGCGGAGCCTTCCGTGGGAGCGGTCCGCACGAGCCGGGATGATGGCGCGGGGATCATGGGAAGGCCTATCGCGTCGGCCCAGTGTCCGTGCGCGGTGTGATTCGAGGCCCTTGTGACCAGTTCTCCAGTGGTTGTATGCTGTATCACATGGATAAAGAGGCGGACGCCCCTGTGTGTCGCGAGGGGAAATGGACAGTAGGAATGTGCGGTCATTGCCTGGAGCCGCTTGATCCTGCCGAAGTGGGTACCGAACACGTCTGTTTCTGCTCCTCGCACTGCCGCAAGCAAGCGGAGGACGTCCGCTACGTCCGGCGTGCGATTCGTGAAGGCAGGAACGCTGACCCCAAGACCATGTTGGTCCTCTACAGCAACAAAATCCCATTCCTCGCCTGGGACCTCGCGTACACCCGCCCGCGAATCGCTGACGACCGTCGCCGCCTCGTGTTGTCCCAGAACGGGGGCCTGTGTGTGAACTGCAACGAGCGGCAAGCGACTGAAGTCGACCATATCAAGGGGGGTTCGACTGACTTGAGCAACCTCCAAGGACTGTGCCGACTGTGCCACGAACTCAAGCCGCGTGGTCCGATCCCTGAGGATCTGACCCGCGGGGGCAGTGGTGCTGTCGATGCGAGTGAACAGGCCCAGGAGATCCTGCGGCTATGGAAGTCAGCATTGAAGATGTTCAGCCCGTTGAGCGATGCCCCGTGGTGGTCTGAACTACGTGAATGCGCCAAAGGGCGCGCCGGTACCCGTTTCGGGTGGATTACTGAACAAATCCTATGTGATGAGCCTTTTTCACCCGCTCATGACGACGTTCGCTGGAGGAAGGAATGGCGGGGGTACCGGCGAAAGTGCCTTGAGTGGGCGAAAGCCGAATCGGCTGCGCGAGATGCGGCGAAGTTCGGACGGGGACGAGTGGGAATGGAAGATCCTGCGCGATCATAGGGGGCCGTTTCGGTCAGGTGGACATGCGCGGTGCCCCGCTTGCTCAGTCGGATACCGCACAGGTGTACCAAAGCCCGGCCCGTGTGAGAGACTGGACGCGTATCCATTGCCGAAGGAGATGAAACAGTGGCAAATCCAGTCCTCGACAATCTCAGTAAGAAGTGGGCGCCCGGGCAGACGCCTGCGGGCTACCCCACGATGCCGGGCTACCAGGTCTCCGGGCAGAGCGCCCAGAACCCCTACGGCGGCCAGACGAACCCCTACGGGCAGCCGCAGGGCGCCTACGGACAGCAGACGAACCCCTACGGGCAGCCGCAGGGCGCCTACGGGGTGCCCCAGGGCGCGCCCTATGGGATCGACGCCTCTCAGATGGGCGCTTACGAGGCGGCGATGAACGCCCCGTCGGCCGACGCGGTGGACCGCGGGCGCATGACCTACGACGACGTCATCGTCAAGACCGGCATCACCTTCGGCGTGATCGTCGTGGGCGCGGTCCTGGGATGGATGACCTTCACGATCTCGATGGCCGCAGCGGTCGTGCTGTCGGGCGTCGCCACCATCGTCGCTTTCGGCCTGGCGATGGCGAACACGTTCATGAGGATCACGAACCCCGCGCTGGTCCTGGCCTACGCGGCGTTCGAGGGGCTCGCCCTCGGCGCGATCTCCGCAGCCTTCGAGACCCGGTACCCGGGCATCGTCATCCAAGCGGTCGTCGCCACCCTGGTCGTCTTCGGCGTGACGCTGGCGCTCTTCGCCTCGGGCCGCATCCGCAACTCGCCCAAGCTGGCGCGCTTCACGTTGATCGCACTGGTGTCCTTCGTCGTGTTCCGCCTGCTGACCGTGCTCCTCGAGCTCTCCGGCGCGGTCGATACGACTGCCGTCGGCCGGATGACGGTGATGGGGATCCCCCTCGGCGTCGTCGTCGGTGTCGTCGCGGTGCTGATCGGGACGTTCTGCCTCATCCAGGACTTCGACCGCGTCAAGGTCGGTGTGGAGTACGGCGCTCCCGCGCGCGCCGCGTGGACGTGCGCCTTCGGCCTCGCCGTGACCCTCGTGTGGATGTACCTGGAGATCCTGCGCCTGCTGTCCTACCTGCGCAACGACTGACACGACTGGGAGAACCATGGAGAACATCACCGTCACAGGGGAGTTCGGCTGCAAGCCCTCCCTCGCTTTCGAGGGGGCGCCCTCGCCGGACCTGCTCGTCGAGGTCCTCCACCACGGGGACGGCCAAGTTGTCGAGGCGGGGGACACGATCCACTGCCACTACTACGGCATCGTGTTCGCGGGCGATTCCGACTTCGACAACTCCTTCGACCGGGGCGGGGCGCTGTCCTTCCAGATCGGCGTGGGCATGGTGATCCCCGGCTGGGACCAGGGGCTCGTCGGCAAGCGGGTGGGCGACCGCGTCCTGCTGTCGATCCCGGCGGAGCTCGGCTACGGCGCCCGCGGCGTCCCCCAGGCCGGCATTCCGGGCGGGGCGACGCTGGTGTTCGTCACCGACATCCTCGGAGTCGCCTGAGCGCCGTCTGCTCGCACAGTGGTGCCGCCGCGCGGGTTTCCGCGAGGCGGCACCACTGCATCCGCCCTAATCCGCCAGCAGGGAGGTGAGCCACACGGCGAGGGCCACCACGGGAACCGCGCTCATCATCCGGAGCAGGAACTCCCACTCAGGCAGTGTGAAGATGTACGCGGCGCTCGCCGCGGCCGCCACCCAGATCCCGCCGATCTGGAGGGCTGTGGGGACTTCGGAGACCAGGCACATGCCCGTGGCGAGGGCGATCACCCCGCCGAGCCCGAGGGTCTTGAACCCCTCGAAGTCCTGGGCGGCCTGGGTGGTGCCCCAGGCAATGGTGAGGACGCCGATCGCGGCGATGGCGATGCCGAGGATGGAGCGCCCGGAGAGTGCGAGGCTCATTGTTCGTTCCTTTCGTTGTGATGAATGAGTATATGTTGAGGTTCATTCAGTTGGGTGTGCTGTGAATGTGCGGCCGCGGGGCCGTGGCGCGTGGGACGGGGTGCGCTCCGTTAGGCGAAAACGCCTTTGACGAAGTGGGTGATCAGTGTTTCGAGGGCCTCGTCGAATCCGGGGAAGTCGCTTTCGGTGATGTGCGTGTCCATGAAGGAGACGAGCCGGTAGACGTTGAGGAGGCGTGCGGCCTCCGCCTCGTCGAAGCCGGCGTCGGCCAGTCTGGTCGCGAAGGCGGTGATGAGGAACTGGTGGAAGGGGTAGTCCTCGTCGCGCGCCTCCGATTGGAAGTGGGTGTGCAGCGTCCCCGAGACCGCCGGATTGCCCCACTCGGCGAGGATCCGGTTGTCCCGCACCCCTGTGCGCACTTGGTCGAACAGGGCCCTGGTGATCGCGAGGGGGTCGGCGTCCCAGTCGATCGCCTCGATCATCTGCTGGCGGGCGCGGTTGTTCTCCTCGATGTAGACCTCGAGGAAGATGGCCTCCTTCGAGGGGAAGTAGTTGTAGAAGCTCCCGACCGCCACATGGGCCCTGGCGGCGATCTGCGCGATGCTGGCCGCTTTGTAGCCCTTCTGGGAGAACACCTGGTGCGCGGCGCGTTTGAGCGCCTCGCGCTTGTCTGCCACCGCGCCCTCCTTGAATGAATGGATGTACTCTGTTCATTCATATGATAGGGAGGGCGCCCCGATCCGTCAACGGAACGCCGTTGGAGCTGGAAAGGGGGCGAGCCGGGCGCCAGCGCGCTGGCTGCGGGGACCGCAGTGCGCCCGGGCCCGGCGGGGGCGCCGCACTGGGGTTCGCGCGCGCATCCCGCGCTCCTCGCCAGTCCCGGCCCGTAGGGGAGAGCGCCGCGGACTGGCCCCGCCTCGTCAGAGGGCCGGGCAGGACAGCCCCGTGCGCGCGTGGCACTCGTAGCCGCCCGGGTTCTTGGCGAGGTACTGCTGGTGGTGCTCCTCGGCGAACCAGAAGCGCCCAGGGGAATCGCTGGCGGGGGTGGGGGCGATGGACGTCGTGATCGCGCCGAAGCCGTGGGCGGCCAGCTCGCGCTGGAACGCGTCGCGGGTGCGTGAGGCGATGTCGAACTGGTCCGCAGTGGTCGTCCATATCGCGCTCCGGTACTGGTCGCCCAGGTCGTTGCCCTGTCCATCGGCCTGCGTCGGATCGTGGATCTCGAAGAACAGCGCGACCAGCTGCCCGAAGGGCGCGGCCACCGCGTCGAACACGACCCGCACGGCCTCAGCGTGCCCGGTGCCGTGGGCGCACACCTGCTCGTAGGAGGGATTGGGGCAATGCCCGCCCATGTACCCGGTGGCGGTCGCGATGACGCCCGGAACGCTCCACATCGCCTTCTCCACCCCCCAGAAGCACCCGGCGGCGAAGTGGACGACCTGCTGCCCGTTCACCGGCGCGGCGTCGATCGGGGTGCCCAGCACCGCGTGGCGGGGGGAGAGGACGGGGGAGGAGGGGAGTGCGTTGAAAAGTTCCACGGGCCCATTCCACCACTCCTGCGCGATGCGGGCCACATGTGGCCAATGGTGGGCTCCGCGACTGCGGGGAGGGCGCGGCGCAGGGACGGGTCCGGGCCCGCGGGCGGTAGTCTTTACACAGTCGGCTATGAGGAGAGCAAAGTGAGCGAGAACCACGGCTCCGCCAGGTGGAGCATCGGCGACTTCGTCGCGCGCATAACAGCGCTGCGCCCGTCCCGTCAGGAGGCGCGCCCGGAGCCGCCGCGCGTTGAGCGCGAGGACGAGGTGGAGAAGGACGTCGTCGCATCGGTGCCCCGCACGCTGCGCGTGGGAGCCGCGGTCTCCTGGCGCGTCCTCTTGGTCGTCGCCGTGGTCGCCGGCGTCGTCTGGCTGGCGTCGCGCCTCCAGGAGGTCCTCCTGCCCGTCGCGATCGCGCTGGCGATCGCGGTCTTCCTGCAGCCCCTGGTCGAATGGCTGCGCCGCCGCCTCCACTTCCCGCCGGCGCTGGCCGCCACCGTGGGCCTGCTGCTGTTCTTCGTCGTGTTCATCGCGGCCCTGTCGCAGGCGACCAACCAGATCGTCGAACAAGTGCCGCTGCTGGTCAACCAGGCGACGTCCGGTGTCAAGCAACTGGTCGATTGGCTGGAGCACGGCCCGATCAAGGTGGACACCACCGCCATCAACAACTTCGTGAACCAGATGCGCACGGAGCTGATCGAGTGGGTGAACTCGAACAAGCAATCACTGGCGACCGGCGCGCTGTCGATCACGTCGTCCCTGCTCTCAATGGTCACCTCCGGTTTGACGATGCTGTTCTGCCTGTTCTTCTTCCTCAAGGACGGGCGCTCGATCTGGCTGTGGGTCGTCCGGCTGCTCCCGGCCCCCGCCCGCGTCCCCCTGCACGAGTCCGCGATCCGCGGATGGGTCACCCTGGGGTCCTACGTGCGCACCCAGATCCAGGTGGCGGCCATCGACGCGGTCGGCATCTCGCTGGGGGCGTTCTTCCTGGGGATGCCGATGGTGGTGCCCATCGCCGTCATCACCTTCTTCGCGGCCTTCGTGCCCATCATCGGCGCCCTGGCGTCCGGCGCCATCGCCGTCCTGGTGGCGCTGGTGTACAAGGGGGCGACTTCGGCGATCATCATGCTCGTCATCATCCTGGTCGTCCAGCAGGTCGAGTCCAACCTGCTCCAGCCCTTCATGATGTCCAGCGCCGTGTCCCTGCACCCCGTTGCCGTGATGCTCGTCATCACCGCGGCCGGTTCCGTCGGCGGCATCGCGGGGGCCGTCTTCGGCGTCCCGATCGCGGCTTTCATCAACGCGACGGTCCTGTACCTGCACGGATACGACCCGATGCCTCAACTGGCCACCCAGGCGGACCGCCCGGGCGGCCCCCCCGGAATGCTCGATCAGATGATCGCCGACACCTACGTCGGCAAGCCCGACACCCGTGCGCTTGCCCGGCAGCAGGTGGCCGAGGCGGCGGTTGAGGCGGCTGAGGCGGCCGCTGAGGCCGAGCCCGTCGTCGCGCAGGCGCCCGATGCCCCCGCGCCGGCAGTCGTCGAGGAGTACCCGAACCCGGCCGAGGTGGAGGCCCTGGGCGGCGCGGAGGAGGCGGACTGACCCGGGAGGCGGAAGCGCCGCAGTGCGTGGAGAACACGCTGATCGGGGCCGCGCCTTCGCGCGGCCCCGATCACTGCCTTGTCGCCGTCTGAGGCCCGGCCTCGGATCCTCGCGCCGGGCGCGGCCCGGATCAGCCCTTGAAGGGCTTGGCGCTGAGGATCTCCACCTGGATCATCCGGCCGGTGGGGGCCTCGAACTCGATGGTGTCGCCCGCCTTGTGGCCGATGACCGCTGCCCCCAGGGGCGCCTGGGTGGAGAAGACCTGGATGCCCAGGTCGCCCCCAGCGTCGCGGGAGCCCAGCAGGAAGGTCTGCTCGCGTCCCGCGACCAGTGCGGTCACCACCATCCCGGGTTCGACGATGCCGTCGTCGGCGGGGGTCTCGCCCACTTCGGCGTGCTCCAGCATCTCCTGGAGCGCCTGGATGCGGGTCTCGTTCATGGACTGCTCATTGCGGGCGGCGTGGTAGCCGCCGTTCTCGCGCAGGTCGCCCTCCTGGCGCGCCGCGTCGATGAGCCGGGCGATCTCGGGGCGCTTGACCTCAATACGCTCCTTGAGCTCGTTGGCCAGCAGATCGTACTGCGCCTGCGTGAGCCACTGAGTGTCGGCCATGGGAACCTCCAAAGATAATAAGGGGCCGGCGCCCAGGGCGCCGACGCGATTCCTGACCATTTTATCAAATCAGGAGTTCAGCACCGCCAGGTAGACGGCCACGCAGTGGCACGCCCAGGCCGCGACGGTGAAGGCGTGGAAGATCTCATGGAACCCGAACCACGTGGGGGAGGGGTCGGGCTTCTTCGTCCCGTAGACGACAGCGCCGATCGTGTACAGCACTCCCCCCACGAAGACCAGCCAGACGACGGCGGGCCCCCCGCTCCGCCACAGCTGGGGCAGGTACCACACGGCCACCCATCCCAGCGCCACGTAGATGCTGGTTTTGAGCCAGCGCGGCGCGGACGGCCAGAACAGGTTGACGAGGATGCCGACCACCGCGCCCCCCCAGACGACGCCGAGCAGGACAGTGGCGTCGTGGCGCGGCAGCAGGGCGATGGTGAGGGGCGTGTAGGTGCCCGCGATGAGGAGGAAGATGTTCGAGTGGTCCAAGCGGCTCCACATGGTCTCCCACTTGGGCGCCCAGTAGAAGCGGTGGTAGGCCGCCGACACCCCGAAGAGGAACAGCGAGGCCACCAGGTAGACGGCCGAGCCCCACCGGGTCGCCGGTGTCGGCGCCAGGCACACCAGCACGATGGAGGCCGCGAGCGACAGCGGGGTGGCCCCCAGGTGGAGCCATCCGCGCAGCTTGGGCTTGATGACGACCAGTTGGCCTTGCACCCACTGCGTGGGTTTGAGCGACGCGATGTCCATGGAGCCTCCTCGTGCTGGAACCATCACTTACGATACCGTAGGTTACTACGGCGTAGGTTCGTCGTCATGCCGCTCCGCCCCTGCCCGACGCGTCGAGCGCGGTGAGCGGATAAACTTGCCGCTGAGCGTATTCGACCAGCCCACCGGTGCGCCACCGGAGGAACGAGGAAGCCATGGCCCAGTGGAACATGCTCTACGACATCTATGAGCGTCGTCTCCGCGCGGAACTCGCCACCGCCCCGATCCCCGCGCACATCGGCGTCATCCTGGACGGGAACCGGCGGTGGGCGAAGTCCCTGGGGGCGCCCGCCTCGCAGGGGCACCGGGCGGGGGCCGGGAAGATCAGCGAGTTCCTGGGGTGGGCGAACGACGCCGGCGTCAGCATCGTCACCCTGTGGCTGCTGTCCACCGACAACCTCTCCCGCGACGCCGACGAGCTCGGCGAACTGCTGCGGATCATCTGCGAGGCCGTGGAGGCCCTGGCGAAACAGGGGGCGTGGCGACTGGCGATCGTCGGCGACCTCTCGCTGCTGCCGGACGGGGTCGCGGCCGACCTCTCCCGCTCCATCGAGGCGACTGCGGGCAGGGAGGGGATGAAGGTCAATATCGCAGTCGGATACGGCGGGCGCCATGAGATCACCGAGGCGGTGCGCGCGATGATGCGCGAGGCGGCCGCCGCTGGGCGCAGCCTCGCCGAGGTCGCCGAGTCCTTCACCGACCAGGACATCGCCTCCCACCTGTACACGAAAGACCAGCCCGACCCCGACCTCGTCATCCGCACGTCCGGGGAGCAGCGCCTCTCCGGGTTCATGCTGTGGCAGTCCGTGCACTCGGAGTACTACTTCTGCGAGGTGTACTGGCCGGACTTCCGCCGCGTCGACTTCCTGCGCGCCCTGCGCTCCTACGCGCAACGCGAAAGGCGGCTCGGCCGCTGAGGGCCGGGCCGCCGGGCGCGGGGGAGAGGTCAGTGCCCGTCAAGGCCGGGGCGCCGACGAGCAGTGCCGCCGGGCACGGGGCGCGCTCAGAGCTCGTGCTTCCACGGGGGGTTCGCCCCCGCGCGCGACACGGTCACGTCCGACACGGCGCTGGCCCGGTCCAGGACCGCCGCCACCGACGCCTCGTCGATGCCGCGCAGGGCGTCGCGCGCTCCCGCGCCCGTCAGCCCCAGTTCCCACAGCGCGTCGATGATGCCGCCGGTGAACGAGTCGCCCGCGCCCACGGTGTCGACCACCGGGACGTCGTTGGGGGTCTTCGACAGGCGCACGCCGGACGCGGTGACCGCCAAGGAGCCGTGCTTTCCCCTGGTGACGACGACCACGGAGGGCCCCATGCCCAGCCAGCGCGCGATCGTGTCCTCCAAGGGGGCGCCCTCCGTCAGCCACTCCACGTCCTCGTCCGAGACCTTCACGATGTCGGAGACGGCGACGAAGCGCTCGATGGTGGCGAGGGCGCGCGCGGGCTCGCCCATGATCGAGGGGCGCGCGTTCGGGTCGAAGACCACCAGGGCGTGCGCGCGGGAGCGCTCGAGGGCCTCGAGGACCACAGCTGCCCCCGGCTCGATGACGGAGGAGATCGAACCCGCCTGGACGACCACTGCGGTGTCGCTGACGGGCAGCGGGCTCGCGGGCGCCCACTCGAGGTCGAAGGTGTAGGAGGCCTGGCCCTGGGCGTCGAGGCGCGCCAGGGCGGTGGAGGTGCGGGAAGCCCCCCGGGACTCCGGGGTGATCTCCACGTCGGAGTCGCGCAGGTGGAACTCGATGAGCCGCCCCCGCTCGTCAGCGCCGATCCACGTCGATAGGGCGACCGGGCGTCCGAGGCGCCCGAGGGTCAGGGCGACGTTCGCGGGCGAGCCGCCCGGGATCTCCTGGGGGAAGTCCGGCTCGTCGGGGGTGATGACGATATCGATGAGGGCCTCGCCGATGGCGAGGACGTGGGGGGTGGTGCTCAGATCCATGGGGCCTCCTAGGGTGCTGGCGCCAGCGACGGCGCTACCCACCCACTGTAACGCGCGTCAGATCGTGTTAGTGGCGTGTCTCGCCCCCGTGTCTGTCGAGTAATCATCTTGGTGGAAAGCGGGGGGGACCGGCAGTGGCGGTTCGTTCCGCTCCGGGCGCGCGGCGGTGTCCACGGGATGGGACGGTGCCGCATCGCGCCGGCGCGGGCGCGGAAAGAAGGCCCGCGCACAGCGGGGAGGGCGTGAACGCGCCGCCGGGGACGACGGCGAATGCGGGCCCGCTCCGCGCACACCGGGGAGGCGCCGGGCGCGGCCCAGCGGGCCCCTGCGCTACTGGGGCTCGCCCGACTCGCCCGCCTTCGCCAGCCTGGCCTGCGCGCCGTCGAGGATCGCCGAGCACCGTGCGGCCAGCGCCTCGCCGCGCTCCCACAGGGCCAGGGTGTCCTCCAAGGGCGCCTGTCCGCCCTCCAGGGCGCGCACGATCTGCACCAGTTCGTCGCGGGCCGCCTCGTAGCCGAGGCTGGCGGGGTCCGGTAGTTTCTCGCCTGTCATGGGTTCTCCTTCGTGAGGCGCGGCTGGCGCGGGTGGCGCCGCGCCGCTGGGGATGGGGACGGTGGCAGGGGCTGGCTCACCGCGGGGCGCCTGCGGGATCCGAGCCGCCCGGGGGCGCGGAGCCCGGGCGGGGGGCCGGGGGCGTCGCGCCCACCACTTGGGCGACCATCCGGCCAGAAGCGAGGATCCCCTCGATGAGGTCGCCCTTCTTCACATCCGAGGAACTGGTGATCAGCGCCCCCGACGGCGTCTTCAACAGCGCGTACCCGCGGTCCAGCGTGGCCTGCGGGGACAGGGCCCTCAGCGTCGCCCGCATGCGCGTCAACTGCTGCTCCTCAGTGTTGACGCGCCGCTCCACCGCCTGGTTCATCGACGAGGTCAAGCGCTCCAGCGCCGCCCGGTACCCATCGACGATGGCGCCGGGGCCCGTGAGCACTGGCCTGGAGGCGACCAGCGCCAGAGAACTCCGCTCGGCGGCGATGCGGTTCGCGACCGCGCCGCGCATCCTGGCCACGGCCTGGGCCACTCCTTCGCGCTCGTGGGCGCGGTCCGGCACGATCCGGCGCGCGGCGTCCGTCGGCGTCGAAGCGCGGTAGTCGGCGACCAGGTCCAGCAGCGGGCAGTCGCCCTCGTGCCCGATGGCCGACACCACAGGGGTGCGGGCCGCCGCGACCGCGCGCACCAGCGCCTCGTCGGAGAAGGGCAGCAGGTCCTCCACAGCGCCGCCGCCGCGCGCGATGACGATGACATCGACGCCGGGCGCAGCGTCCAGCTCCGCCAGTGCGGCGCCCACCTCGGCGACGCAGCGGTCCCCCTGGACGGCGACCTCGCGGATCTCGAAACGCGCGCCCGGCCAGCGGTCCGAGGCGTTGACCACCACGTCGTCCTCCGCCTTCGCGGCGCGCCCGCACACCAGGCCGATCACCCGGGGCAGGAAGGGGAGGGGCTTCTTTCGGGACTCGTTGAACAGGCCCTCGGCGGCCAGGCGCTGGCGCAGGGCCTCGATCTGGGCGAGCAGGCTCCCGACCCCCTGCAAGTGGATCTCCGCGGCCTGCAGGTTGAGCCGGCCCGTGCGCTCCCAGAACACCGGTTTCACGCGCGTCACCACGCGGGCCCCCTCCTGCAGGCCGTCCCCGGCCTGGTCCATGACGCCCGCCCAGGCGGTCACCGTCATCGACGTGTCCGTCTGGAGGTCCCGCAGCGTCAGGAAGTGCATCTTCGCGCCCGGACGGCGCTTGAACTCCACGACCTGCCCCTCCACCCACAAGGGCGACATCCGGTCGACGTACTTCTTGATGTTCTCCGTGAGGCGGCGCAACGGCCACGGGTTGTCGCGCGTGGTGTCCGCCGCCTTCGCGGCCGGTGGCAGGCTCGGGGATGTCACCCGATCAGGATGCCACACCGGCGCCCGTCGTGTCCGTCCGCGCCGGAGCGGCCCCCGCCTCTTCCGCCAGCCGCGTCCAGGTGCGCCGGAGCGGCCCCCGCCTCGTGGGCTGTGCGATGGGACCGGCGACGGGCGCACGGGAGTGGGCCCCGCTAGGGTGGTGGCATGCACGGAACCCCCGATCTGCGCGCCACCGCCCTCACCTCACTGCCTGAAACGACTGGGGCCACAGGAGGCGGGCGCATCCTGCTGGCAGCGCCCCGAGGCTACTGCGCGGGGGTCGATCGCGCGGTCGACGTCGTCGAGAAAGCGCTCGAGCTCTACGGAGCCCCCGTCTACGTGCGCAAGGAGATCGTCCACAACAAGTTCGTCGTCGAGTCCCTGTCCAAACGCGGGGCCGTCTTCGTGCAGGAGACCGACCAGGTCCCCGAGGGCGCGCGCGTCGTCTTCTCCGCCCACGGCGTCTCCCCGGAAGTCCACGAGGCGGCCCGAGTGCGCCGGCTCGCCACCATCGACGCGACCTGCCCCCTGGTCACGAAAGTCCACCGCGAGGCCGTGCGCTTCGCCAAACAGGACTACGACATCATCCTGGTCGGCCACCAGGGCCACGAGGAGGTCGAAGGGACTTTCGGCGAGGCCCCCGAGCACATCCAGGTCGTCGGAACCCCCGAGGAGGTCGACCGCGTGGTGGTGCGCGACCCCGACCGAGTCGTGTGGATCTCGCAGACCACCCTCTCCGTCGACGAGACGCGGCTCACCGTGGACAGGCTGCGCCAGCGCTTCCCGAACCTCATCGACCCCCCCTCCGACGACATCTGCTACGCCACCCAGAACAGGCAGGGCGCCGTCAAGGCCATCGCCCCGAAAGTCGATGTGATGGTGGTCGTGGGATCGGCGAACTCGTCCAACTCGGTGCGCCTGGTCGACGTGGCCCTGGAGTCCGGCGTGCCCTCCGCCCACCGCATCGACAAGGCCGAGGAACTGCGCGGCGAATGGTTCGCCGGCGCCACCACCGTGGGGCTCACCTCGGGCGCGTCAGTCCCGGAGATCCTGGTGCGCGACGTCATCGAATGGTTGCAGGCCCACGGCTTCCCGACCGTGGAGGTCGTGCGGACCGAGACAGAGTCCACCACCTTCGCCCTGCCGCGCGACCTGCGCGCCGACCTCAAGGCCGCGGGCATGGCGCCCGCGCGCCCCCACGCCCCCAGGGAGGTTCTGCCCGACCACACCAGGTGAGACCACGCCAGGTGAGACCGGGGACTATGGGGGTGGGGGCTCCAGAGGTGCGCGCGGGGCGGGGCTATGGGCCTGGGAACCTCCAGAGGCGCGCGGGGGTTGCCGTCGGGGCGCGCGAGGCGGCGGGCGGTGCGGCGGCCCAGGCGCGGTCACGCGGGAGCGCCACCACCGAGGGTAGCGTCAACGGCCTCAACCCCGCCCGGCACCCGCCCGGTGAGGGTGCTTTCCGCGTGCGGCGGCCTCAACCCCCGCCCCCGGTACCCGCCCGGTGAGGGTGCTTTCCGCGTGCGGCGGCCTCAACCCCCGCCCCCGGTACCCGCCCGGTGGCCTAGTGGCCCGGTGCCCCAGCGGTTCGGTGGTCCAAAA